>Ga0207667_10000029_pt1 | contig 329192 bp, 331 predicted proteins | sample KBSCornC52_FD_184301 | JGI IMG/M metagenome (GOLD analysis project Ga0207667, IMG submission 184301) | Corn rhizosphere microbial communities from Kellogg Biological Station, Michigan, USA - KBS Corn C5-2 (SPAdes) (version 2) | ecosystem: Host-associated > Plants > Roots > Rhizosphere > Soil ...
CCCCATTGCTTGGTGGCCATAGCGTCTGTGACCCACCCGATCCCATCCCGAACTCGGCCGTGAAACCAGACAGCGCCGATGGTACTATCGCTTAAGCGATGGAAGAGTAGGTCGTCGCCAGGCATTGAAGCCAGCGAGCACGGAATTGAACCCATTCACATGTCTTGCCCCGCGAGGGCGAAAGCGCCTCCGCATCGTCGGAGGCGTTTTTCGTTTCGACAGGGGTGGTCCCTCAAAAAGGACCAAATTGGTGGCGCGGGGTGGAGCAGCCCGGTAGCTCGTCAGGCTCATAACCTGAAGGTCACAGGTTCAAATCCTGTCCCCGCAACCAATCCCATATCAGCCCCGCAGAGCATCGCTCCGTCGGGGCTTTTTTATTGTTCGCGACTGGGCGACTATCTGCCCTGCAGGGGAGGCGTGAATGACCGAAGCCTTGACCATCCGCATTGCGGTTCCCACCGATCTGCCGCGCCTGCACCCAGTGATCGAGCGCGCCTATCGTGGCGATAGCGCGCGCCAGGGCTGGACGCACGAGGCGGACCTGCTGTCGGGCGAACGGATCGAGGAGGCGACGCTCCGGGCGATGTTCGAGGATCCCGGCCATATCTTCCTCATCGCCGAGCAAGGCGACGCGGTGGGCTGCGTTTCGCTGACCGCGCGCGGGGATGGGCTGGTCTATCTCGGCCTGCTCTGCGTCGATCCGGCGGCGCAGGCGGCCGGGATCGGCAAGGCGATCATCGCCGCGGCCGAAAGGACTTCGCGCGCGGAACTGGATGCCGACCGGATCGAGATGACCGTGATCGACAGCCGGGCAGAGCTAATTGCTTACTACGAACGGCGCGGGTTCGCGTGCACCGGCGAGCGGCGCCCGTTTCCGGTTGAGCTGGATCCGCCGCTCAACATGGTGGTGCTGGAGAAGGCGCTGGCGTGAAACGCGTCTGACCGCACGGCTCGCCTTGGCGGGCGCGGCGGGATATGAGGGCGTCATGTCCGCCAACGCACTGGCTTTCGACGGCTGGATCCGATCCGCCTTCGTACAGATGAACACCGAGCTCGAGCAGCTCTATTTCGCCCAGGAAGACCGCGCCAATGTCGAGGGCGTGGGCGACGCGATCAAGGCGCGCCTGCGCGACGAAGGCGGCGCGCATGTCGCGCGGCTCCTGTCCGAAGGGAATACGGGCGATGGCTTTTCGAGCGCGTTCGGCGTGCTCGGCAATGTCGGCATGTATCTGGGCGCGCTCCGCCGCCACGAATTGACCAACCCCGCGCATGAGGAGAAATCGCCTTTCCCCGAGGCGTCGTCGCTGGCGATGCATGTCGGCGCATCGATCGATATGGCGCCGCGCTTCGCGACCGCGCATCTCGCCACGCACAATCTGGCGGTGAGAGGTGTGCGCAAAAGCTTCACCTCGCTGCCCGACGAATTCCTGTTCATCGACGAGAATACGCGCGGCATCCTCGGCCTGCAGCGCGCGGCCGATGCGCTCGGGCGGGTGGTACATCTGGGCGTGTCGAGCCCGATCGCGGAACAGCTTTTTGCCGATGCCGCCGATGCGCTGGCGGACGTGGCGCGTTTCAACCAGCGGCTCGCCGACGAACTCGACGTGGATCGCTTCTTCTTCTGCGTCAGGCCTTATTACAAACCCTATCGGGTCGGGCGGACCGAATATCGCGGTGCCAATGCGGGCGACTTTTCGGGCATCAACGAGATCGATCTGCTGCTCGGTCTCGCGCGTGCCAACGATCCTTATTATGCGCAGCTTCTGGTCGACAAGATGCCGTTCATGCTGCCGTCCGAGCAGGCGCGCCTGCGCGAATGCATGACCTATCGCAGCCTGCTCGACGAACTCCTGCTGCTCGCCGGCGATTGCGCGGGCGAGGGCTGGTTTCAGACCAATGTGCGCGGTTTCCTGCGCGTGTGCGACCTATTCGGACACTATGCCCGCCAGCACCATGATCTGCTGGTCGACCGCTTCATCACGCACCCGGCCATGGCGCTGGAGGAGGCGCATCTCAAAGGCGTGACGGCGAGCGGACCACCGTTGCCGGTGCTGCTGCGCGCGCTCAAGATCCTGCGCGACTATCGCTGCGCCGAGCCGACGAGCGAGAGCCGGACGCGGCACGCCGACCTCGATCGATTGCGGGCGCTGGTGGCATGAGCCTGCGCGACCTGTTCGAGGTGCCGGGTCCGGGGCCCTATCTTCTGAGCCATTCGGTCGGCTGCCTGCCGCGTGCCTCACGCGAACGGATCAACCGCGACCTGCTCGATCCCTGGGCGGCGGAAGGCTCGGACGGCTGGGTTTCGTGGCTCGCAGCGATCGACGCGTTTCGCGGGGCGGTGGCGCGGCTGATCGGGGGCGAGGTGGGGGAGGTTTGCCCACAGCCGTCCGTGTCGGCGGCGCTGAGCAATATCCTGTCGGGATTGAAGCGCGAGCCGGGGCGCGATGTCCTGCTCGCTTCGGCGCATGCGTTCGCCTCGATCGGCTTCGCGATGCGGCAATTGGGTGCGCTCGGCTTCCGGCTCGAACTGATTCCCGAGGATCGAAATCCGGTCGATCCGCAGGTGTGGGCCGACGCACTTGGCCCGCACGTCGCGGCGATCGTGCCGATGCATGTCCATTCCAACAGCGGGCTAGTCTCTCCGATGACCGAGATCGCAGCGCTGGCGCGCGCGGCGGGCGCGGTGTCGGTGGTCGATGCGTGCCAAGCAGTGGGGATCATCCCCGTGAGCCCGCGCGAATGGGGTGTCGATGCGCTGATCGGGTCGAGCGTGAAATGGCTGTGCGGCGGGCCGGGCGCGGGCTTTCTCTGGGTGCGCCGCGAACTGATCGGCGAACTCGAGCCGGTCAATGCCGGCTGGTTCAGCCACGAGAACCCATTCCAATTCGATATCCGCGATTTCCGCTATGCGAGCGACGCCCGCCGCTTCTGGGGCGGCACGCCCGCGCCCGCGCCGTGCACGCTGGCGGCAAGCGGGATCGAGACGGTGCTGGGCATCGGGCAGGGCGTGATCCTGGCGGCCAATCGGGCGCTTGTCGCTATTATGGCGGAGGCTGCGGACACCGGGTTCGACATGACCCACCGGGGCGGCACGCTCTGCCTGACTGGTGAAAATCCGGACGCGGCCGAGGCGGCGTTGCGCGCAATCGGCTGCCGGTTCGACCGGCGCGGACAGATATTGCGCCTCTCTTTCCATGTCTGGAACGACGCGGATCAGGCGCGCGCGATCGGTCTTGCGGCGCGGAACCACCGACTCCGTCTCATCTGAGGCAAAAAATCATATTTATTCTCGCGGCCGTACAGCCTATCACCCACACCGAAATATTAAGCGGGGAGGGATTATGGGGCGCAGTTGCTGGGCGATCGGTGGATATGTGGCGGCGGCATTGGCCGCGGCACCGGCTTTGGCGGCGCCCGATCTGCCGCATCTGGTTTCGCAAAATGGCCGGCACGCGCTGATCGTCGACGGCAAGCCGTTCCTGATGCTCGGCGCGCAGGTCAACAATTCGGCCAACTACCCCGCGGCGCTGCCCAACGTGTGGCCGACGGTCGACAAGCTTGGCGCCAATGTGATCGAGGTGCCGGTGGCGTGGGAGCAGATCGAGCCCACCGAGGGCAAGTTCGATTTCTCCTTCCTCGACGTGCTGCTCAAGGAGGCCCGCGCGCACGACAAGCGCCTCGTCATCCTGTGGTTCGGCACGTGGAAGAATACCAACGCCAATTATACGCCCGCCTGGGTCAAGCTCGATCCCAAGCGCTTCCCGCGCATGATCAACACCAAGGGGCAGCTCCATTATGTGCTGAGCCCGCTCGGCCCGAACACGCTGGCGGCGGACCGCAATGCCTTCACGCATCTGATGCAGCACCTGAAGGAGGCCGATCCGCAGAATACGGTGATCATGGTGCAGGTCGAGAATGAGAGCGGGAGCTACGGGCTTGCGCGCGATCATTCTCCTCTCGGCGAGAAACTGTTCGCGGGGCCAATCCCCGCTCCGCTGGCGGCCAAGGTCGGCAAGAAAGGCACCTGGACGCAGGCGTTCGGGCGCGATGCCGAGGGCGCGTTCAGCGCCTGGTATATCGGCAGCTATGTCGATCAGGTCGCGGCCGCGGGCAAGGCGGTGAAGCCGCTGCCAATGTACGTGAACGCGTCGCTGCCCGGCCTCCAATGGCAGGATCCGGCGACCTATGCGTCGGGCGGCCCGGTGATGCAGCAGCTCGACGTGTGGAAGGCAGCGGCGCCCCACATCGATATACTCGCGCCCGACATCTACAATCCGGATCATCACGATTATCTGGGCTATCTCGATCGTTATGATCGCCCGGACAATGCGCTGTTCGTGCCCGAGACGGGCAACAAGAAGGAGTTCGCCCGCTTCTTCTTCCCGACGGTGGGCAAGGGCGCGATCGGCTTTTCACCATTCGGGATGGATGAGACGGGCTATTGGAACTACCCGCTGGGCGCGGCCCGGCTGGACGACGGCACGCTCGACGCCTTCGCGCTCAATTACAAATTGTTCGGGCAATTGGTGCATGTCTGGCCGACGCTGGCGCTGAGCGGCAAGACCTGGGGCGTGGCCGAGCCGACCGACCCGGCGGCCAAGCATGAGCAGGTGATCGACCTCGGCAAATATAAGGTGACGGTCAGTTTCGGCCGGCCCCAGTTCGCCTTCGACCCGCCCAAGGGCAATGATTATCCTTCGGGCGGTGCGGTGGTCGCGCAGCTCGGGCCCGACGAATATCTCCTGACCGCCCTCCATGCGCGTGTGCAGATCGACCTGGCCGATCCGAAACCGGGCGAGCTGCTGCAGCTCGTCCACGTCGAAGAAGGCCATTATGATGATAAGGGCCAATGGGTGTTCGACCGGAGGTGGAACGGCGATTCGACCGACTACGGTCTGAACTTCGCCTCGACCCCGACATTGTTGCGGGTGAAGCTGGCGACGATCCGGTAGCCCTCTGGGGGCTGTTTCAGGGCTGGTCGCGACCTCCCGGTGGATGCCGGAACAAGTCCGACATGACGGTTTGAGGCCATGGATACACCCATAGCCGCACGCGCCACAGCGCTGGATTGCCGCGCCGCGTTGCGGCTCGCAATGACGGCTTCGCGATAGTCGCGTCATTGCGAGCCGAAGGCGAAGCAATCCAGTTCGAGACCCAAAGGAGCGCGATGACCGCGTCCACGGGGAATGAAAGATGGGCTGCTGGTTCTCAGCGCGTATTGTCGAGATAGGCGGCGACCCAGACGAGGGGGGCGTTCCAGTTGATCGCGACCTCGTTGAGCGAATAAGCGCGGGCGTCGTCCTTCCAGCAGCGCATCGCCGCCGCGCACGGGGCGATTTGGCGCGCGATCTCGTCGGCGGGTGAGCCGTTATTGGGACCACCCGAAACCACGCCGGGGGGTGGCGGAGGCAGATGCGCGTCGAGCGAGTGAGCCCAGAAGCGATGGTGCGGATTCTCCATCGGCCGCGCGCCGAAGCCCGAAATGAAGCTCTGGTCGAGCGGGTTGCGGCCGAGCAGATAATCCATCACGTCGACCATGCCGTCGCGATAGCGCGCCTCGCCGGTGAAGCGCGCGGCGAGGCCGAGCAGCATCGCGCGGTTGAGCAGGCCCGAATTGGAGCCCCAGCCATAATTGGCCGAGGCGTAGGGTAGGCGATAGCCCGAACGCGTTTCTTCGGCGAGGAAGCCGTCCGCCGCCGCGACGATCAGCTTACGCTGCGCGGCCTGTTCTATTGCATTGAGCGCGCCGTCGGCGAGCGCGAGCGTGATCGTGCCGAGTGTAGCGGTGCTGTTCCAGCCGGGTTCGTGCACTGCGTCGGTGAGGAAATGCACGCGATGGAGGACGTCGGCATAGATCGGATCATGCGTGGTCGCGAACAATTCGGCCGAGGCCCAGTAGAATTCGTCGGCGAAACTGTCGTCGCCATAGCCGCCGCTGCCCGTGAAATTGCCGGTATAGACCGAGCGGTTGCGGACCGCCGCCTGGAAGGCGCGCTGCGCGGCGTCGAGGCATTTGGCCGAATAAGCGGGGTCGATCGCCTTCCAGATCCGCGCGCATTGCGCGGCGGTGGCCGCGAGGTTGAGCGTCGCGCCCGTGGTCGGCGGGTAGAGCAAACGCGGCTGGGGATCGCTCTGCGGCGGGGTCGGCAGCGCGGTCCAATGCGCGTCGGCGACCTTGTGATGGGCCATACCTGAGGCGTCCAGATCGGTCAGCGCCATCCGGGCATTCCAGCCATAGCGGCCGACGGGAAGCTGCATATGCGTGCCGTCGGGGACCTGCATCGCCAGCAGGAAATCCATCTCCCACCGCGCCTCGATCAGGAGCGGATCGAGCTTGCCCTGGTTGGGCACCAGCTCATGGTGGGCGGTGAAGCGCTTGTCGGCGGGCAGCCCTTGTTCGACCTCCCATAGGTTCTGCAGCGTCCAGAGCGCGACGCCGCCGTTGACGACATATTTGCCCTGGTCGCCCGCATCGTACCAGCCGCCGGTCACATCCCGCGTGTAGGCGCCACAACCCGGCCAGACCGTGCCGTTCTCGTCTGCGCCCTGGAAGCAGGACACCAGCTCGTGCGGATGGCCCGCGGGATGCGCCCAGGCCGGGCCGCCCGCGAAGCGCGCCTCGATCGGAGTGCCGGCGCGCGTCTGGTAGAAGTAATTGAGCGCCGCGCGCGCGACCGGGCCATAGACGTCGGGAGAGACGGTAAAAGGCCGGCCGGTGTGCGCGCCGATCGTCAGCCGATAATCGCCGGGTTGAGCGATACCGCTCAGATCGGCCTGGTGGACATTGTCGCCCGAGGCCTCGTCCTTGCCGAAGACCCTGGTCTGCCCCTGCGCCACCACCTTGCCGCTCGCGTCGGCGACCGACCATGGCAGCGCTGTCGTCGACGGGTCGGCGGCGATGGCCTGCTTGGCGCCGACCGGCTGAAAGCCGAGCTGGTTGAGCCGCACCATGGGCTGTGGCGGCGCTGCGGCGGCGGTCAGCAGGATGGCGGCGAACGCGGCCGCCGCCCGCGGCAAGCGCGCGCTCATTTCGGGCAGATCGAGCCGGCGGGATCCGCGGCGAGGCGCAGCTCCGCGACCGAGACGGTGAATGGTCCCGATGTGCTGAGTGCGAACGGCGTCACGACATTGGCCATATCCGCGCCGTGACTCTGGAAACAGGCCAGCGGGATCTTGACCGTGCGCCATTCGGGGCCGGCCTTGGCGAACAAGCCGGTGCCGTCGACCGTTCCATTGCCCAGCATCACCTTGACCGGCGCGGCCGGCGCGCGATCGACACGGTAGGTGATCTGCAATTGCACGTCGGCATTGACCTCGCGCAGCAGGTTGATCTTCGTCTTGCTAGAGACGCTGACCGTGCCCGCCTGGCCATCGGCCCAGGCGAGCTGGGCCGCGCCCTCCTGCAAGGTCGCGCTATCGACCGGCTTCAGCACGACATGCGCATCGCCATTGTAGGCGAAGGGCGCGGGTACGCGACCCTTGGCGAAGAAGGTGCTGGTATTGGCGATGCTGGGATCGACGCCCGACACTTCGCCCAGCGCCGGCACGCTGCCGCCATGCGCGTAGCTCAGGCCGTAACCGAGCCCGAACAGGGGATCGTAGCCCTTTTCGCCCGGATTGAGCGTGAACTGGCCCGCGGTCTTGGGCCAGCTGTAGGACAAGGTGCCGTGGAAGTCGGTGCGCGGCTTGCCTGCTGCATCGCCGACCAGCACGTCGGCCACGCCGCCACCCTCGGTGCCGGGCAGCCAGGCGGCGACGAAGGCATCGGAGGCGTTCAATTCGGGGTTCACCCAGAGCGGGCGACCCGAGAGGAAGACCGAGACGACGGGGATGCCCGCCGCCTTGAGCTTCCTGAGCAAGGCGAGCGCTTCCTTGTCGCCGGCCTGGAATTCGAGCGTGCGGATATCACCGCGCATCTCGGCATAAGGCTGCTCGCCGAACACCACGACCGCGACGTCGGGTTTGGTCGTATAGCTGCCGTCGGGGCTGAGCGTGGCGCTGCCGCCCGCCGCCTTCATCGCGGCGGCGATGCCGGCATAGATACTGGTACCGCCGGGAAAATCGGCATTGGTGTTGCCGTCGCCCTGCCACGACAGGGTCCAGCCGCCCGCGGCCTGGCCGATATCGTCCGCGTCCGCGCCCGCGACGAGGATGTGCGCGCTCGCCTTCAAAGGCAGAACGCCATCATTCTTGAGCAGGACAAGGCTTTCCGCCACCGCCTGTCGCGCGATCGCGCGGTGCGCTGCGCTGCCGACCAGGTCGAGCTTGCCCGCATAGGGCCGCGCGGGATCGAACAGGCCCAGCTTGACCTTGGTGCGCAGGATCCGGCGGACCGCATCGTCGACGCGGCTCATCGGGATCTTGCCCGCTTTCACCTCGGCCACCGTGTTGTGGAACAATTCCTTCCAGCCATCAGGCGCCATCGCCATGTCGAGGCCGGCATTGAAGGCGGTCGGGCAATCGCTCTTGGTGCACCCCGGCACCTGCGCATGCGCATTCCAGTCGCCGACGACGAAGCCGTCGAAGCCCATGCGACCCTTGAGCGCGCCGGTCAGCAGGCTCTTATTGCCGTGCATCTTGACGCCCTGCCACATGCTGAAGCTGGCCATCACGCTCATCGTGCCGGCGCGGATCGCGGGCGGGTAGCCGGCATTGTGGATGCGGATCAATTCGCTTTCGGGAATGTCCGCATCGCCCTGGTCCATGCCGCCGATCGTCCCGCCATCGCCCAGGAAATGCTTGGCGCTGGCCATGACATAGCCCTGCTGGATTTTGCCCTTGCCGGGCGGGCCCTGCAGCCCCACGACCATCGCGCCGGCATAGGAAGCGACCACCTTGGGATCTTCCGAATAGCCTTCATAGGCGCGGCCCCAGCGCTCGTCCTGCGGCACCGTCAAAGTCGGACCGAACGCCCAGTCGATTCCAGCGGCGGCGGTCTCCTCCGCGGTGGCGCGGCCGATCTTCGTCATCAAAGCCGGATCGTGCATCGCGCCGAGGCCGATATTGTGCGGGAAGACGGTCGCGCCGACGATGTTGCTATTGCCGTGGACCGCATCGATCCCGAACAGGAGCGGGACGTGCGTGCGGCCGGGATGCGGCGCGTTCGCGACCGCGTTGAAAGCGCGCGCGGTCGCAAGCCATGCCTGCGCGGGTGAGCGATCGGGTGCGTCCAGCGGCGGCGAACTGCCCCCCGCCAGGATCGACCCCAAAGGATATTCGCGCAAATCCTCGGGTCGGATCGAGGAGATATCGGCCTGGACCATCTGGCCGACCTTCTCCTCCAGCGTCATCTTTGCCATCAGCCGGGCGACGAAGGCTTCGGTCCGGGGATCGACCAGGCCTGCGCTTTTCGCCGCAGGCCAGAGGGCGGGATGCGCCACGCCGCGCACCGCAGGCAGCCGCGCCGCCGCTGCGGTCGTCAGTGCCAGCACGCAGGCCGACGCCGCTAAGCGTTTCAAATTGCGCATCATGTTTCCCTCCCGGACAATTCCGCTATCTTGCGGGTGATATGATCATACCAATTGTTGGCTCAAAAGCCATGGGGAAGGGGACCGAAATGCAACGGCGCCGCACGCACAATTTCTTGAAAACGCTTACATTCCTTGGTTGCGCGGGTTTTTTGACATCGATGTCGCAATCAGCTGATTTCGCACGGTTCGATTGGGTCGACTATCGCAATGTCGAGGCGGGACCGGCGCCGGGCCCGCACGAATATCGCAATCCCGTGGTCGCGGGCTATTATCCGGACCCGAGCGTGGTCCGCGTCGGCGCCGACTTTTATCTGGTGAATTCAAGCTTCTCCTGGTTTCCCGGCCTGCCGGTCTGGCATAGCCGCGACCTGGTTCACTGGCGTCAGATCGGCAATGCGATCGACCGCAAAGGGCAGCTGGATTTCACCGGGCTGGGCATGTCGCGCGGCACGTTCGCGCCCGACATCAGCTATCACGACGGCCTGTTCTACATCGTCAACACCTGCGTGGGCTGCGGCGGCAATTTCGTGATCACCGCGCGCGTCCCGAAAGGGCCGTGGTCGCAGCCGACCTGGCTCAAGAGCGTGGGCGGGATCGACCCGTCGCTTTTCTTCGACGACGACGGCAGCGCCTGGCTGGTCCACAATGCCGGTCCCAATGGCACGCCGCGCTACAATGGCCATACCGCGATCTGGCTGGCGCGCTTCGACCCCAAGACGCTGCAGACGGTGGGCGAGGAGAAGGTAATCATCGACGCCGGTGTCGATCCGTCCAAGAATCCGATCTGGATCGAAGGGCCGCATCTCTTCAAGAAAGACGGCGTCTATTATCTGATGGCGGCGGAGGGCGGCACGAGCGAGGGGCATAGCGAGGTCATCTTCCGCTCCGACAAGGTCGAAGGGCCCTATATGCCCGGACCCGCATCGGTGAACCCAATCCTGACGCAGCGCGATCTCGATCCCGCGCGCCCGAACCCGGTCACCTCGTCGGGCCATGCCGATCTGGTGAAGACCGAAAAGGGCGATTGGTGGGCGGTGTTCCTGGCGACGCGGCCTTACGAGGGCGGCTTTTACAATACCGGGCGCGAGACCTTCCTCGCGCATGTCACATGGGCGGACGGCTGGCCGACGATCCTGCCGCACGCAACCCCGATACCGATGATCGCCAAGGCACCGGATCTGCCGCAGGGCAGCGCCCCATCGACGACCGGAACGTTCGAGGCGCGCGAGGAATTTGCCGGCAAGGCGCTCGGCCCCGAATGGATGATGATGCGTTCGCCGACGACGAACTGGTACCGGCTCGAACAGGGCGCGCTCGTGCTCGCCGCGCGCAACGAAAGGCTGGGCGACGGCAAGCAGCCGAGCTTCGTCGCGCGGCGCCAGCAGAGCCCCGAGGCGGTCGTCACGACATCGGTCCGCTTCGCTCCGGCGGAGGGCGAGGAAGCGGGGCTCGCCGCGCTCCAGAACGACGATTATTTCCTGAGCGTCGCGCTCGCGCGGAAGGACGGGAAGCTGGCGGTGCAGGTCATGCGCCGTGATGGTCCGACGGATCCGGCGGGCGGCAAGATCGTGGCGAGCAAGCCGGTCGTGGCAAATGCGCTGCAATTGCGCATCCATGCGCGTGGCGGGCGCTATGATTTCGACTATGCGGTCAAGCCGGGCCAGTGGCAGACGGTGGCGCATGATGTCGACGCGACCAACCTGTCGACCGCCAAAGCGGGCGGGTTCGTGGGGACGTTGATCGGGCCTTATGCGCAGACTTCGGTCGGCGCGAGCGCGGGGAAGATCGGGCAATGAGCCGAATCCGTTCGGGCTGAGCTTGTCGAAGCCCTGCTCTTCTCTTGGTGTCTCCGGAAAAGGCAGGACGGCGCTTCGACAGGCTCAGCGCGAACGGTGTGGGATATCGCTATTATTTTCCAATCCCCAATTCCTTGTTCGCCCAGGGGATGAAGTAGCGGAAGTTCGGGACGTCAGTGTGGCCGCCGGTGTGCTGGCGCCAGGCAAGCGCCCCGTCGATCATCGTGGTCGGCTGCGGCATGTCGGCGGGGACGCCGACGCCTGTCTTGCCGAGCAATTTGTAGACGCGGCCGGCATCGTAGGCCGCCTTCCAGGCGCCATTCTGGTCGATCCAATGCGCATCGCCCTGCTCGGGCACGCCGTGGCTGATGAAGAGCGGCCGGGGCGCGGCGAGCGCGATCAACTCGTTCGAATCGACGGGCAAATCATTCGCGTCGAAATTGGGCTTCGAGACCCCCTTGGTGTCATATTTGAGGATGTTGCCCGCGAACCAATAATATTCGCCGGTGGCGAGGTTGGAGACGCTTTCGCCGAAATTGCGGCGCAGCAAGGTCGCGCCGCCTTTGCCCGACGAACCGATCAGTCCGACCGCGAAGCGCGGATCATAGGCCATGGTGACGAGCGCCGCCTTGCCGTAGCGCGACACGCCCTCAATCCCGATCTTGTGCGCGTCGACCGCGGGATCGGTCGCGAGATAGTCGAGCATGCGGCTTGCGGCCCAGGCCCAGGCGCGCAATGCGCCCCAATCCTCGGGCTTGCGCGGTGCGCCGTGCGTGCCGATGCCGATAATGCCCTGGCGCAGCCCTTCGCCATTGTCGGCCTGCGCGGTCGTGGGATCCAGTGCGACATAGCCCCACCCCGCGGCGAGCAATTGATCGGTCGGCGGAAGATCGCCATTGGCGTCGCGCTGTGGAAAGCGGAGCCCGGGCGGAGCCGCGAAGGTCAAGGCCTGGTGCGCGTCGAATACCGCGCCAAGACCCGGGTCCTGCTTCATCAGCAGCGCCTTCAGGGCGGCGTTGATGCGATCATATTCGGCCTGAGTGGGCTGCGACGGTGCCGGCCAGGCATTGGCGCCGAAACCGAACATGATCAGTACCGGCACCGGCCCCTTGGCGTTGGTGGGCAACACCAACATCGCGCGCATGTCGATGCTGCGCGCGGGATCGGTGGGGTCCTCGACATGGCCGATCAGGCGCTTCGCTACCACCGGCGTGGAGAAACCGACCATCTCGCGATCGGTCGCCGCCACCGTCCATTTGACCGGCGGCAGATCGGCGGGCACGCGGCCGTAGATTTCGCGCGTATAATCTTCGAGGATTTGCGGGCGCCTTTTGTCCCACCAGCTCTTCGCGTCGGTGACAGCCCGACCGTCCTTCAGCTTCAGCGGATCCGGCAAAGCGGGGTAGGGATTAGCCGTGGCCTCATCGATATTGGCGTGATTGGGCGCTTTCTCGTCCCCGCTCGGGCCGGGCACGAGCGCGGTGATACCAAGCAAGCGCATCATGCCGGCGCGATCCTGCTCGGCCGTCGAGGGAGCCGGCGTGGCGGCCAGCGCCATGCCCGAGAGCAGCGCGAATGCGCCCGTTCCATTTCTGAGAATGATGCGCACCACGCCGCTCTCTCCGCCTGCAGACATCCCTTAACGCGGTAGCGAGCCCACATCGTAATCGGGGCCGAGGTCAAGCACGATCAGCGGGCCGAGATCGACCACCTGCTTGTCGCCTGCGAGCTGTACGCTCGCGCGCGCCTGCCCGCGCGGCGTCGTGGTCGCGGTCTTGGCCGAGGCATAATAGACGTTCCACCGATTGGTGAGATGCATCTCGGTCATGGCGATCGACGCATAAGGCGCCTCCGTCTGGCCGACGCCGACGCCGGAGATCGCAATGCTCTCGCCATCCTTAAGATTGGGCGCGCGCGCATAGATGGCGAAGAAGACGACGTCGCCGCCCTTGATCGGCTTGTCGACCGCATATTGCGCGCCGATATCCCAGGGATGGAGGCCTTTCTGGGTTACGTCGACCCGCACATAATGCTCCCCGGGTATCTGCGCGTCCTTCACCACCTTTTGCGTGAAGCCCTGGCCGTAAAATGTGTAGGCGATGCCGACGTTGTTGATCGCCTTCTTCATCAATGTTTCGGATTCGAGCGGGTTGGTCTGGGCGATGGCGGGCGTCGCGACCGCGACGGCGAACGCCAGGGCGATGGTCTTCATTTCGGATCCCCTCTTCCATGCCGCTGTTGTCGCGGCTGACCGGCAGCCTCCGCCCAAGTGACAGGGCTGTCAATCAGGGGATCGAAAAACCGGGATCAGGCGGCGACTGCGACCGCGGCGGCCAGCTCCACGCATAGCCCAAGCACGACCAACGCGATGCCAAGCACCGGACCCCAGGAGGCGTGGCGGGCGTTGCCGAAGATCGCGACCAGCGCGACGCCGGCCAGCAGCAGCACGACGCCGAGAATAGCAGCAACGTCACCCATAAGGCCCTCCCACCGACACGAACGAGCGTCCAACGCGCTACGTTTTGATCAGTTCATTTCGGCCCGCGCACGATAACACGAGCCGGGCAAGGGACCAACCGCGCGCCGCTTTCTAGATGTCCTCGACCTGGTCGAGATAGGCGCCATAGCCTTCGGCCTCCATCGCCTCGCGGGGCACGAAGCGGAGCGAGGCGGAGTTGATGCAGTAACGCAGGCCGCCGCGATCGGCCGGGCCGTCCTCGAACACATGGCCAAGATGGCTGTCGCCATGCGCCGAGCGGACCTCGGTACGGATCATGCCGTGCGAGACGTCGCGCAGCTCGGCGACGTGAGCGGGCTCGATCGGCTTGGTGAAGCTCGGCCAGCCGCAGCCGGATTCGAACTTGTCCGACGAGGCGAACAAGGGCTCGCCCGAGACGATGTCGACATAGATTCCGGGCTGCTTGTTGTAGAGCAATTCCCCGGTGCCGGGGCGTTCGGTGCCGCTTTGCTGGGTCACGCGATATTGTTCGGGGGTCAGCTTCGCGATCGCATCCTCGTCGCGGAAATATTCGGCCATCGGGCGGCTCCTGTCCTGGGTCGGGGAGCAATATAGGAAGCGCGCGCTTTTCCGCCAGCGACGAGCTTGCGCGGCGAAGAGCGTCATTCCGGACATAGATGATGCGGGCCGGTATTTTGCGGGCACCCGTACCGGGCTATAAGACGCGAAACGGGAGGACGATATGGCTGGCAAGGCGTGGGCTCGTGCGGTTGCGTTGGCGGCCCTTCCAACCCTTCTGTTGCCGCAGGCGGCGCTGGCCGATCGCGCACCGTCCGGCTCCGCCGCTTCGTCCGACATCGTGGTGACGGGCACGCGCTCCAAGCTCAGCAACTGGCGGCAGGCGGAAACCAACCACGTCATCATGCTGAGCGACGGATCCGAGGCGGAGCTGGTGCGGCTGACGCGCAACCTCGAGCGGCTGCATTTCCTGATCTCGGCGCTGATGGGGCGCGGCGCGGACGAGGACGACACGGTCAAGATCCGGATCACGCTGATCGGCGACGCGGCGCAGTTCGACCAGATGGACCTGCACAACCGGCGCTGGCAGCAGGGGCCGTACAACGACCTCTTCACGATCGGGCGCTATTACGATCCGCGCACGGACGGCGCGGTGATGGCGAGCATCGGCGCGGACCAGCGCGTGGTGGTCGAGCATACGCCGGTCAACCGGGAGTCGGTCGCGGGCGTGCTGAGCTCGATGGCGATGGGGCCGCAACCCGGCAGCTCTCCGGGCGACCAGGCGCAGCTGCGCGGGGACATGATGGCCGCGATCGGCAGCATTACGGCGAGCCAGGGGATGCGCAGCCGGGGCGAGACCGGCATCACGTTCGGCGAAAATGCGATGACGATGTCGCAGGAAAGCCTGCTCTATGCGGGCTATGCGCAGCATTTCCTGCTGACCTATTTCCCCGCTGCTTATCCGCGCTGGTATCTCGACGGCTTCGGCCAGATCTTCGCGACGCTGGCGGTGAAGGGCGATAATGTGCTCGAATTCGGCCGCGCGCCCGACGGCACGACCGCGGTGATGCACAATTTCGGCCCCTATCCGATCAAGGATGTGCTCACCGACGAATATCTGACCGAGAAGCCGCACAAAACCGGCTGGACCCCGATCCATGCGTGGATGCTCACGCACTTCCTGTTCTTTTCCGATAAATATCGGCCGGTGCTGCGCCAATATCTGGCGGCGCGGGCGGACGGCCAGGATGCCGCGACCGCGGCGAAGATATTCGGCGACCAGAAAGAGCTCGCGCACGAGCTGGGCAGCTATTTCCTCAACCGCAAGCCCTACCTCCAGATCACCTATGACGGCACGAAGATCGAGCAGCCGATCGTGCGGCGGTTGCGGGAGAGCGAGGCGGCGTTCGTGAAGGGGCGGCTGGAACTGGGTGCACGGGTGGAAGTGCCGCCGGCGCCGCGCGCGGATACGCCGCCCGAGGAAGTGGCCGACATGACCCGCAAGCGCCAGGAAGCACTGCGTCAGCGCGACACATGGCTGGCGGGATTGCGCCGCGACGCTGCGCGCTGGCCGAACGAACTTGGGGCGCAATTGCTGCTGGCCGAGGCCGAATGCCGCAGCGGCAATCCGAACGAATGCCTCGCCGCCGCAACACGCGCGGAGAAGATCGCCCCCGCCGACGCGCGCGCACTGATGTGGAAGGGCTATGCGATGGTGCACCAGGCGGTATCGCAGTCGCCCGCACTTCGCGCTACGACGCTGGCCTCGGCACGCGATCTGATCGTCCGGGCCAACCGGATCGACCATGACGCGATCGGCCCGTTGATGGCTTATTATGCGAGCTTCGCCGACACGGGTGAGACGCCGAGCGGGACCGCCATCGACGGGTTGCAGAAAGCGATGGAGGAGGTGCCGGCGGCACCGGAGACGCGCCTCATGCTCGCGGCCGCCTTGGCCAAACGCGGTGATTATGACGTGGCGCGGCCGGTGATCATGCCGGTTGCGGCAGGTGCCTATGACACGCCCGAGAAGCCGGCGGCGAAAGCCCTGCTCGCGCAACTCGATTCAGCAACCAGAGTCCCACCCAGCGCGCCCGCCACGCCGGCAGGCAAGAACGGCGCGGGCGCCGCACCCTCAACCGGAGGCGAGCCGCCGGTGCACCCTTAAGCGCGCGGCTGCGCCGCTTCAGGCCGCTCCTGCTATGGGTCGCCCCGCAATAGAGGAATTGTATGATACGCGGGTCCTATTGGACCAATGCGACACCGTATGGCGCGAGGGCAATCTTACCCGAATAGGTGGCGCCGGTCAGCACGTCCTTCCTGGCGCCCGCGACGTCGACCGTCGCCGGCACGTTGCTGGTGTTGACGTACAGGGTGCGCCCTTCGACCAGGCGCGCTACCACGCCGGGCGGGGTAACCGGCCCGCGCGCGATCCCGAGTTCGCCATAGAGCGAACGGATGAGCGGATCGATGAAGGGCGCCTGCGCCGCGGTGGCGAGGTAGATGGCCCGACCCTTGCCATAATGGTTGATGGTGATGGCCGGGCTCGGCTTGGGCGTGTTGGCGAACATGGCGAGCGGCTTGGCCGTGCTCGGCTCGAGCACCTCATAATAAGGGTCGGTGCCGACATGTTCCGCGCCGCCCAACGTGACCCTGAGCGGCTGGTCCGAGCGGTAGAATTCATTGGTCCGCACGCCGAACACGTCGGTCAGCCGGCCCGGCAGCGGCGTTTCGAACCATTTGCCGGTTTCGTCAGCCTTGGCCGAATAGCCCGTCATGACGACGGTGCCGCCGTTTGCGACATAATGGCGGACGGCATCGGCGGTTTCGCGGTCGATCATATAGGCGCTCGGCAGGATGACGAGCTTGTACTTGTCGATCGGATCGTGGCCGATATCGAGCACCGCGGCGTCGATATTGTCCTCGAACAGGGGCTTATAGGCCGCGACGGCCTGACCCCAGTAATTGGCCTTGAAATATCCCTGCATCGTGTTGGGGCCGGGCGGAGGCGAGGTCAGCCAGTTGGTCTGGAGCGACAAGGCGATCGCCACCTGGGGCGGATCGTAGCGCGGGAAACCGAGACGCTGCAGCTTGGCGAATTCGCGCGCGATCTGGCCGAATTCGTCGACCTTCCACGATGGCCGTCCGTCATGATCGACCAGGCCGAAGATCATCTGTTCCTCGCCGCCGATATGCGAATTGAAAGTCCAGGCGAGGAAGGTCTGGGTATAATTTAGCAGCCCGAAATAGGCCCACATGCGCGACCGGCCGGGCGTGCCATAATAACCTTCGCCGCCGGCCGTGAATTCGTTGAACCAGATCGGCGTGTCGTGGCCTGCCCGGTTGGACATCGCCTCGAACGCGGCGTCCAATGGAGCGCCCGGATAGAAACCCTGCGCGCCATAAGTAGAGACCTGGTCCCACGCGCGCAAATAGTCGAAGCCCTTGCCCGATGCGGTCGGCCAGAAGTTGGAGACCGCGGGCAGGTTGGGGGCATATTGCTTGCGCACCGCCTCTAGATCCTTGAGCGCGCCTATCGTGTCGTCGGACCAGTAACGGTGGAGATCCAGAAAGCGTTCATTGGGTCCGGGCCCGTTCAGATAAGGCAGATCGACCTCGTCCCAGCTGTTGATCCGGCGCGACCAGCGTTGCGTCGCCCATGCCTTGTTCAGCGCCTCGATCGATCCGTAGCGTTGCTGCAGCCAGGCGACGAAGCGCAGCCGATCGGCTTCGGAATAGGACATGTGGCCGTTGCCGATCTCATTGTCATATCCGACCGCGATCACCGCGGGATGGTGCGCGTAGCGTTTGAGCATCTGCTCGGCGAGGCGATGCGCGAGGCGGCGATAATCGGGATCGCTGATATTGTCCCAGTAACGCGACGCGGCATGGATGCGGGCCCCGTCCTGGTTGACGATATCCACGCCCGGATAATGTTTGTGCATCCAGATCGGCGCGGGCTCGCCGGGAATATCGAGGATCACCTTGATCCCGGCAGCGTGCATCTGGTCGAGCACCTTATCGAACCATTCGAACGTGAAATGGCCTTCCTGCGGCTCGAACGAATCCCAGGACAGGTCGCCCATGCGCACCATCTGCAGCCCGGCCGCCTTCATGATCGCGATATCCTGGCGGATCTGCTCGGGCGATCGATCGATCGGCTGATAGCAGGTGCCGACGAACAGCTGCCCCTTGCCCGGCCATTCGGGATGACCTGCCGCGCTCTGAGCGGACGCGGACCCGGCGCCAAGCATGGGCGCCAGGCAGAGACCCAAAGCGGCGATCGAGAGCCGGGCCAGCCGGGTTGCGCGGTTGTTAGGGCGATTCAAAATGCTTCTCCGGACTCGCTCAGATCAGGATTCGTGGACGCCGCGAGCGCCTCGCGTCAGCCGAAGCTGATCGCGAAAGCGCTCGCAAAGCGGGTCGGCAGGGTGGTGGGCAGATCGATCACCAGCGCCTGCCCGGTCTGGCGGAACGCGATCGCACCGCGATGGCCGAGCAAGCGGACCTTGCGCACCGCGCGATGCTCGTGCGGGTTCCCCCGCGCCAGCGAGGTGATCGCCACCTGTCCTTGGGGCTCGGCGAGCGTGATCGCGTAGAGCGTCTCGCCTTTGGTGGTGAAGCGGATATCGCGCGCGGTATAGCTTCCGCTTTCGGCGAAGGCGCCGCTGGCGGCCTCGGTCGGGCCTTCGCCATATATATTCCAGGGCCGCGTGCCGTGGATCGCTTCCGAATTGGCGGCCATCCAGGGCTTGAGATCGGTCAGGAGCTGGTCCGACTGCGGCGGCAGGCTGCCATCCGCGCGAAGCACGACGTTGAGCAGGAGATTGCCGTTCTTGCTGACGATATCGGTCAGCATCGCGATCACCTCCGCGCTCGTCTTGTAGCGGTCATTTTCGTTGAAGAACCAGTCGCCGTTCGAGCTGTCCGTCTGCCACGGCAGCGGGTTGATGCCCTTCATCACGCCACGCTCGACATCCTGCACCGACCATTCCTTGTGGAATTCGCCCGAGCCGAAATCCTTGCAATTATAGACCGCGTCGAGCTTCCCGCTGCGCGCGATGCTGCTGTTGTAGAGATGCGCGACCAGCGACTTGCCGAAGGTGCCGAACGGAAGCCCGCCATCCGAATAGAGCAGATCGGGTTGATAGGCGTCGACCAGATCCTTGATTCGATCGAACCAATGCTGCTGATATTGCGGATTGGTCGTGTACCAGGTGCCGGGCTTGTTCAGGAACGGCTCGGTCCGATTGTCGTGATAGAGATCGGCGAAGCGCGGATCGGCGCCGTCATAGTCGACGCCGAGCTTCGGCCAGAACTGGTCGTAGAGGTGATTGGGGTACCACCAGCAATAGCTGGCGCCGAGATGTTCCGACACGCCGAAGCGCAGGCCGCGCCGTTTCGCGGCGGTTTTCCATTCGCCGACGATGTCGCGCTTGGGCCCCATCATCGAAGCGTTCCAGCGCTGATGCCGCGACCGCCACAGATCGAAATTGTCGTGATGGACGCCCATCGAGACGATGTAGCGCGCGCCGGCCGCCTGATAGCGGTCGGCGAGCGCCTCTGGATCGAACTTCTCCGCTTTCCAGAGCGGGATGATGTCCTTGTAGCCATGTTCGGACGGGTGGCCCCAGGTCTTCACGTGATGGTCGTAATGGGGATGGCCGGGGACATACATGAAGCGCGCATACCAATCGCCCTGCCCGGCAACCGCCTGCGGCCCCCAATGCGCCCAGATGCCGAACTTGGCGTCGCGGAACCAATCGGGCGTCTGATAGGCCTTGAGCGACTCCGTGGTCGCTTCGAAGCGGCCCGGGGCGATATTGAGGTTGCCCGCCGGCGCCGGCGCACCGGAGCCGCTGGTGGTCGCGGCCTTTGCCTGAGCCGCCGTGCTCAAGCCCAGCGCGGCGAGCGGTGCTTTTACGATCTCACGCTTGCTGAACCGCATTATGATCTACTCCTCATCGGGAAACGAGATGTCTGCAAATCGGGCCGCATGATCAATGCGCGATCCGATCGAGCCGGACCAGCAGGACATCGTTGGTGCGAAGCGGCAGATCGACGGCGAATCTTCCTGCGCGCGATATCGTCACCAGCCGATCGGTTTCCGGCAGATCCCGGGTCAGCGCCTGCAACTGATCGATCTGCGGCGCCGAAAGCCGGCTGGGCAGCTTCATATCGATATAGGCCGAATAAGCGTCATTGTGGCGATAGCCGGTGCGGAACACGCGCAGTCGGTAGCGGCCGGGCCGGAGATGGGTGAAGCGCAGCCTGGCGGGCGCCTGGGGCACGGATTCGACCAGACGGCCATAGAAGCTGCGATTGCTGACGGGCTGGTTGGGCTGGTGCCAGTCCCACAGGACCACGGCGAGCCTGACTCCGTCGACCGAGGCGATGCTGTACGGATCCTGCGTGGGAGTTTCGCGGCCGGAAAGCCCATGGAGATATTTGTACGCGAACCATGCGGGCTTGCGGATGCCCTGGGGGTTGATGAGGCCGAACCCGCCCTCGAACGGCGCGCTTGGTGGGCCCGGTTCCTCGAACAGGTCGCTATAGGTCCAGTAGCTCATGCCCTGGACCATGCCCTGGACCGCCTTGAGCTTGGTCAGGATGTAGGCCGCGCTCACATAGGAATCATGGACGCGATCGCGCGGCGTGTAGCTGCTGCTCCACTCGCTGAAATAGAGCGGCAAATTGGGGAATTTGGACGCCGCTATTTCCGCCCGCACTCGGCGCACGTCACCGACGATCGCGTCCGGGGAGGGAGAGAGCTTGGTATCGTTTTTGCCCTGCTCATCGAGGAAGCCGCCATCGACGCCGTAAGTATGAGTCGTGACGAAATCGACCGGGGTTCCGTGCGCCGCTGCATGATTCAGGAATTCGGGCACCCACGCTGCGCCGGCGGTCGAGGGGCCGCCTACGCGCAGCGCCGGGTCGATCGCCTTGATGGTCCGCGCGGTCGCGTCGTAAAGCTCGAAATAAGCGGGCTGATCCGCCTTTTCCCAGAAGCCGCTGAGATTGGGTTCGTTCCATACCTCGAAGAACCAGCTGCGCACTTCCGCAGCGCCATAGCGTGCCTGCAGATGCTGCACGAACGCGCCGACGAGATCGCGCCACGGACCGAGCTCAGGGTGGGAGGTGTTGCCCTTCCAGAAGAAGACGCTGTTGTCCGAGGTCTTGAGCGCCTCGGGCGTGAACCCGAGCTCGACGAAGGGCTTGATCTTGCGGGCGAGCAATTTGTCGTAAAGCTCGTCGATCCGGGTCCAGTCATGGACGATATGACCGTCACGCTTCTTCACCGTGCCGAGCACATCGTGAAAGATCGCGTGGAAGCGGATATAGCGGAAGCCGAGTTCGCGCGTCGTCGTGGCGAGCTGCGCCATGCTGTCGTCGCGGATGAGCGTTCCGGGATAATCCGATCCGATCGACAGATCGAAAAACCGGTCGACCGGCGCCGCTGCCGTCGCGGGATCGATCTGCACCATTCGTGGCGGCTGCGCCGACTGGGCCGCGAGCGGCGGCGCGAGACTGGCCGCGAGCGCAATCACGCGCAAAAAGAGGCCGGGCACGCTGCGCCCGGCCCCAGGGGGAGGCGAGAAAGTCATCTTGAGAAAAATCGGTTCGGCGACTGGGGTCCTCGCATCTCGCGCCTTATGTCGCAGCATTTGGCGGCAGCGCCCGGACATTGGCGAAACGGCTTCATATTCCTCCCCGAAATCGCCCTTACCGCAGCATTGCCTGCCGCCTGCCGAGCTCCTTGCGGGCGGCTATAGCGTCATCCGGAATCTCTGTTCGGCAATTGTTTCAAGCCGGAACATGAAGATGCGAGGCGGACCGGGAAGCTCCAGGATGGTGCAAATGCCCGATTGGCGGCACGAATCAGGCGATTTTTGTGCCCGCGTCGCGTGGGCCGCGGTGGCGGCTCCGGACCCGATCGTCGAGATCGGAGTCCGGGCTGGTCCGGGAGCGTCAGGCCGCGTCTTGGCGCGCGTCGAGCCGCTCCTCGATCCGCGCTGCGAGTGCCTCGACGGGGATGCCGGCAATGCGGGCGGATGCCGGGCCCGATTGCCGCAACAGATCGACCAGCGCGCGCTGGGTCTGCACCATCAGGTCGATCGATTGCAGCTCGTCGAAATGCGGAGTCAGCACGGCCGGATCATTGGCGAGAATGCAGGCCAGGCGGCAGAGCCCGTCCGCCAGGTCCGCCATTTCGGCGGCGATCGCAGGAATGAGCGGATCGTTCGAGCCGGCGGTCATTTGCTGCACAGCTTGACGATGCCGGCGACCAGCGCATCGCGCGCAACCGGCTGGGACGCGGCACCCTTGTGCAGCTTATATCCCTCGACGACGGGCCCCTCCTCAAGCAGGCCCGACGGCGCCATGCCATAGCAGCCGGCCGCGAGCATCGCCTTGAGGCCGGCTGGCCCGTCCTCGCCTGTGGGCGACAAGAGGACACCGACGGCCTCGCTCTTGGCCGCGCACAAGGATGCGAACAGCAAGGATATGGAAGGCCGATGTCCGGCGACGGGATCGCGCTGCAGGACGCGCAGGCTTCCCTCCGGCCACTTGTCCATCACGATATGATGTTCGTCCGAGCGGGTGAGGTAGATGCAGCCTTGTTCTACGGCCAGTCCATCCTCTGCGATCACGACGCGTGGCTGCACGTGCTGCTTGAGCTTGGCTGCGAAGCTGTCGAGCAATTCCGGGCGGAGATGCTGCACGACGATCGTCGGCGGGCAATTGGCGGGGAAGCTGCCGAGCAGATCGAACAAAGCCTGCGTGCCCGCTTCGTCGCTGCCGACCGCCAGCAAACGCCCGTTCCATTCGAAATTCTGGACCACGACCGGCGCGCCCGCCGCGCCGCGTTGCACCTTGACGTCTTTGGCGGTCTTGAGCCGCTTGGCGATGCTGGCGAGCAGCTTTCCGAACTCGTCCTGGGTCGCGACCTTGGGCTTGGGAAAGCAGTCGATCGCCCCAAGACGCAGCGCTTCGATCGAGGCTTCGGCGCCCGCATCGGTGCGCGCCGAGAACATGATCACCGGCATCGGCCGCTTGTCCATCAGCTCCTCGAGATATTCGATGCCGCTCATTCCGGGCATCTCGACGTCGAGCGTCATCACGTCGGGCTTCAGCCGCTCTACTTCCTGCCGTGCCTCCGCCGCGCTCTCGGCGGTACCGACCACTTGTATTCCGGCAATCTTTTCCAGCGCGCCGCTGATCAGCGCGCGCATGGTGATGGAATCGTCCACTACGAGTACTTTGGTGGCCATGGCTTTTCTCTGCGTTCGGGGCGGGGGGTCAGGCGGCGTCGGCCAGGGGCGCGCGCGTATCGGCCAGGCGATCGAGCCCCAGGATCATGATGAGGCGGTCGTCGATGGTGGCGATCCCTTCGAGGAAAGCGGTCGCGGTGACTTCGCCGACCTCGGGCACCGGCTGGATGTCGTCGGGACCCAGCGTGACGATGTCGCTGACCGCATCGACGATGATCCCCTGAAGCTGCTCGGCGATGCGCACGACGATGATGACGTGCCGCGCGCTTGGATCGGTGGTTCCCCAGCCGAGCCTCAACCGCAGGTCGAGCACCGGCAGCACGACGCCGCGCAGGTTGACCACCCCGCGCACATGCGGCGGCACGTTGGGAAGCGGGGTGGCGGGCGACCAGGCGCGGATCTCACGCACGGCCATGATGTCTATGCCAAGACGGCGGTCGCCGATCTCGAACGTGATAAGCTGGCGAGACATGGAAACGCTCCTGATTTAATGAAGAACGCGACGGATCGCCGCACCCAGTTTTTCCCGATCGAACGGCTTGACGATCCAGCCGGTGGCGCCGGCGCTACGCGCACGCGCCTTCTTCTCGTCGGAGGCCTCGGTGGTGAGCACGAGGATCGGCAGGCCGGCCTGGATGTCCCCGCTGCGCAGTGCTTCGATCAGGCCGAACCCATCCATGCGCGGCATGTTGATGTCGGTGATGACCAGATCGGGCGTCGCTGATTCGAATTTTTCGAGCGCATCGACGCCATCCTCCGCCTCGAACACGGTGAATCCCTGTTCGGTCAGCGCGGCCCGTAACAGCATGCGCATGCTTGGTGAGTCATCGACCGTAAGTATTCGTCTAGACATCTTTGCTACCCGTCAAAATTCAGAGAATAAGTAATAAATACGACATAGTTAAAAAAGCTCTACATCTCCGCCAGACGGCGTAGGTATTTTTATTATCTGTTCAACTGGCTGGGTTGATACGATATTGCATCGGCTTAATCCGACTGCTGGTCGAAATTCGACTCTACGCGCCGCAACTCCGGCAACATCCTCACCCAGAATCGTAATGCTTTCATTGTCGAGAAAGCGGCGTGCGAACTGGATGTTGGTATTGCCGATTTCGCCCAAGCCCCGCCGCATCGTGGCGCCGCCATAGATGCGGGCCTTCAGGTTCCGCCGCGAGGCACCGCGCTTCAGCATCGCGTTGATCAGAAGTTCCATCGAATGAACCCCATACCGATTGAGCAAACGAGCATCCTCGTTCGCCATCGTGGGGGGATCGGCGAGCAGGAAATGGTTCATCCCGCCGACGCCCGCTCGGCCGTCGTGCAGGCATACCGCGACGCAGCTGCCGAGGACGGTGGTGAACACCACCTCGGGATCGCTCGAAGCCAGGCTGTCGCCCTGGGCCACTGTGAGGCGCCGCATCCGTGACGGCGCGATCGGCGACATCATGCTCATGCGGCGCACGCCGCAAGCAGGCCGGCGGCGATCTTCCCGAGCGGCAATTGCGTTTCGACCGCGCCGATGCGCTGAGCCACGCCCGGCATGCCGTACACGACGCAGGTCGCCTCATTCTGGCCGAAGGTGCGTGCGCCGGCGTCCCGCATGGCCTTGAGGCCCTTCGCGCCATCGGCGCCCATGCCCGTCAGAATGGCGCCCGCCGCGACAGTGAAGCCCGCGTTCGCGACCGAATGGAACAAGGTGTCGACCGACGGCCGGTGGCCGGATTCGGCTGGTGCCACGATCAGGCGGCAACGCCGCTGCCGGCCACTGGCAAGCACCAGATGCGTATCGTCGCCCGGCGCGATCGCCACCTGGCCCGGCACAAGGGATAGCCCGTCCTCGGCCAGCACGACGCGCGGCGGGCAGCAGCGATCGAGCCGTGCCGCGAAGCTTCGCGTGAAGGTCTTGGGCATATGCTGGACGACCAGCGCCGGCGGGCAATTTTCCGGAAAGCTCTGCAAAACGTTGAGCAAGGCTTCGACTCCACCGGTCGATGCGCCGATCGCGATCAGGCTGTCGGGCCGCGCGCGGAAATTGGCGGGCGGGCCGCTCGCTGGTTCGGCGGGCTTGATCTTGGAGCGACCGGCGGCCTTGACCATACGCGCCAGCTCGCCGCCGTCGCCTTCGCGCGCCTGGGTGAATTTCGGCTTGGGGCAGCATTCGAACGCGCCCAATTCGAGCGCGCGGATGCTTGCCTCGCTGCCCCGTTCGGTGAGGGTCGACACCATCACGACCGGCATGGGGCGCAGCCGCATGATCTTTTCGAGGAAGTCCAATCCGTCCATGCCGGGCATCTCGATGTCGAGCGTCAGCACGTCGGGATTGAGTTCCTTGATCATCGTGCGCGCGGTCGCGGGGCAATCCGCGGTGCCGACCACTTCGATCTCCGGATCGCGCGACAACAGCATGCTCAGAACCGCGCGCATGGTCGGCGAATCGTCGACGACGAGGACGCGGATGCTCATGCGGCTTCCTTGCGGTAGATCGTCTGGCCGATCGGACGACAGCGCTCGGCCGCGACCCCGATCAATCGTTCCGAATGGCCGATATAGAAATAGCCGCCCGGCACGAGCCGCTCGACCAGCCGTTGCTGCAGCCGCGCCTTGGTGGGCTCATCGAAATAGATCATCACGTTGCGGCAAAAGATCACCTCGAACATGCCGCGGATCGGCCAGTCGCCCATCAGGTTGAGCTCACGATATTGGATGAGCCCGGCGCAGAGCGGATCGATCCGCGCCTGGCCATCGCCGGTCGAGAGCCAGGCGGACGCGAGCGGCCGTGGTACCGCGGCCGTCGCAGCTACGGGATAGGTCGCGGCGCGCGCATGTTCGATGACGGTCGGCGAAAGATCGGTGGCGAGGATGATCGTGTCCGATCCGGCGATCGTCACGCCCTGCTTGCGGTCTGCGCCGAGCAGCGCCATCGCCATCGAATAGGGCTCTTCGCCGCTGGAGCAGGCCGACGACCAGAGGCGGATGCGTTCGCCGCGTGCGGCGCGCTGCACCAGGGTCGGGCGCACATCCTTCACGAAATGATCGAAGTGGTGCGCCTCGCGAAAAAAGCTCGTGTGGTTGGTGGTGAGCGCATCCAGCGCCGCGGCGCGCTCGCGCGGGTCGCTGCCGATGATCTTTAGATAATCCTCGAAGCGGTTGAGCCCGCGCGTGCGCAGCCGCTTCGCCAGGCGCGAACGGACCAGTTCGCGCTTGCTGTCGGGCAGCAGGATACCCGTTTCGCGGTGCACAAGGGCCGACAGGGTAGCATAATCGTGCGCGGTGAGATCGGGCCGCTCGAACGCGGATGCCACGGCCGTGCTCATGCCGCGATCGCCTGCCTGCGGCGGCTCCGTGCGAGCACGCCCTCGACGTCGAGGATGAGCGCGACCCGTCCGTCGCCCAGGATCGTCGCGCCCGAAACGCCAGGGATGGCGCGGTAGTTCGCTTCGAGGCTTTTCACCACGACCTGGCGCTGATCCTCGATCGAGTCGACCATGATCACGGCCTGCCCCGCGTCGGTATCGACCACGATCATTACCGTATTGTCGGGGTCGGATTGGGCGGGAATGCCGAGCAGTGGGCCGATCTGCAAAACAGGCAGCTGCATGCCGCGCACATCGAGGATTGCAGCATCGTCCGCGAGATGGCTGAGCTGGCCGGGCTGAGCGCGCAGGCTCTCGACGATATTGCCGAGCGGAACGACGAACGTCTGTTCGCCGACCTTCACGATCATGCCGTCGAGCACCGCCAGCGTCAGCGGCAGGCTGAGCGTGAAGCTCGCGCCGCTGCCGAAGCGCGACGACACGCCGATGCGGCCGCCCAGCGCCTGCACGTTGCGCCGCACGACGTCCATGCCGACGCCGCGCCCCGAGATGTTGGAGACCTTTTCGGCGGTCGAGAAGCCCGGCGCGAAGATCAGATTGTCGATCTCCTCGTCGCTGAGCATCGCGTCGGGCGCGACGATTCCGCGCTCGATCGCCTTGGCACGGACGCGCGCCCGGTCGATGCCGCGGCCGTCATCTGCCACCGTGATTACGATCCGTCCCGAACGCTGCTCGGCGCCGACGCGCAGCAACCCGTCCTCGGACTTGCCCGCGGCCAGTCGTTCCTCGGGGCCCTCGATACCATGGTCGACCGCGTTGCGAATGAGGTGGGTGAGCGGCTCGCCGATCCGCTCGACCACGGTCTTGTCGACCTCGGTCATTTCGCCGTCCAATTGGAGGCGGACGCGCTTGCCGGTATCGGCCTCCAGTTCACGAATGATCCGCGGCACCCGGTTGAACACCGTCTTCATCGGCTGCGCGCGGATCGACATCGCGCTTTCCTGCAATTCGCGCGTCAGGTTCTCGAGACTGGTAAGCTCCGAGGTTCCGGTAAGCCCATGTTCGCTGAGGCGCTGGGCCAGCATCGCCTGGGTGATGACCAGCTCGCCGACCAGATTGACCAGGCGATCGAGCTTGTCGAGTTCGACGCGGATCGTGGCCGATGCTGCGCCCGCCGGAGCGGCATCGGCGGCGGGGGCGGGTGCCGGAACGGGCTTGGCAGCCGCGGGTACGGAGGCAATTGCCGGCGCGGACGCGGCTGGAGTGGGTGCCGCAGGCGCTGCTTCGGCGATCGCTTCGGGCGCGTTCTCGCTTTCGACAGAAGCCACGGTTTCGGCCGGTGACGATATCGCTTCCTGGCGGAATTCGAGCTGCCAGCCGTCGACGAACTCGAAAACGGCTTCGATATCGTCCTTGCTGACTTCGCCCGGCATTTCGAGCGACCAGCCGAGATAGGAACGCTGTACGTCCAGTTCCTCGATCGGCGGCAGGCCGGGCTCTTCGAGCGCGACCTTGCTGGCGCCCATGCGCGCGAGCTCGCGCAGCAGCAGGAGCGGCTCGCCGCCATTGGCAAAGGCGTCGCCGCTCGGACGGAGGCTGATCCGCCAGCGCGGTGCGGCTTCAGGCGCGGCCGCCGGCTCGAGCAGGCTCAGCAGCGCGTCGAAATCGTCCTGCGGCGCGGGCGGCGCGGGCGACGGTTCGAGCAAGCCGAGCAAGGCATCGAAATCATCAGCCGGTGCGGCCGGTGCGGCTGGAGCCGCCGCGGCGACAATCTCGGCGGGTTCCGCCGCCGGTGCCGCCTCTTGCGCTCCACCCGTGCCGGCAAGTGCCGCCAGCACCGCGGCATCGTCGGGCGTCGAGCGCTCGCCGCGTGCGGCGGCGACATGATCCGTGAGGATATCGAACGCGGCCAGCAGCACATCGAGCAAGGCCGGCGTCATCGGCAGCGTGCCGCTGCGCAACTGATCCAGCACGCCCTCATAATGATGCGCGAAATCCTGCAAATGCTCGTGCCCGAAGGCGCCGGCACCGCCCTTGATCGAATGGACCGCGCGGAAGATCGTATTGATCGTCTCGGCGTCGTCCGCACCCTCGCGGCACAGCGCGAAGCAGCTTTCGAGGGCTTGCAGTCCTTCTTCGCTCTCCTGGAAGAACATCTGCTGGATGGCATCTAAGTCCATGGTCATGCCTCGCCCGCGAGGAGCAGGTCGCTGCAGCCGGCCACATCGGCCATCATGCTCAGCGCCTCGCTCGGGTTGGTGATGGTGAAGGCGAGCTCCCGGCCGCCAGCAGCCGCACGCGCACCGAGCAGGACCTGAAGACAAGCCTGACCGAGCTGTGAGACCGCTGAGCCATCCAAAATAAGTGGCTCATTATCTGCAAGCCGCTCTTTGAGCAGGTTGAGGAGCGGCTGGGCGGCGGCAGCGTTCAACACCGCCGGCAACTGTTCTGGATTGGGCATCGAAAGCGCCTCCACCTTATCTTAGAATTGCGACCAGTCGTCGTCGGCGACCGCGACCGCGGCCTTGCTGCCGCCCGCAGCACGGCGCACCCGCTGGACGCTACCGGCGCGCGCCTGCAGCTCATGCACGGTGTTGGCCGTTTGGCGCTCGATCCGGCTGCCATGACCGCCGTTGCCGCCATCCAGCTTGAAGCGGCCGATTTGCGTTGCGAGCTGATCGGCTTCGGCGGCCAGGCTGCGCGATGCGGCGGTGGCTTCCTCGACCATCGCGGCATTCTGCTGCGTGACGCCATCCATCTCGGCGACGGCGGTATTGACCTGCTGGAGGCCGCTGGCCTGCTGTTCGGCAGAGGTGGCGATTTCCGCGACGAGCCCGTTGATCTCGGCGATGCTGGTGATGATGCGCCGCAGGGCGGCACCGGTGTCGCTGACCAGCCCGACGCCCGCATCGACCTGTTCGGAGCTCGCGGTGATGCGCGACTTCACGTCCTTGGCGGCATCGGCCGAGCGTTGCGCGAGCGCGCGGACTTCGGAAGCGACCACCGCGAAGCCCTTGCCGGCATCGCCCGCACGCGCGGCTTCGACGCCCGCGTTCAATGCGAGCAGGTTGGTCTGGAAGGCGATGCCGTCGATCACGCTGATGATTTCGGAGATTTCGGCCGAGGCACGTTCGATGCCGCTCATCGCCTCGATCGCACGTCCGACGATCTCGCCGCTATGCTCGGCCTCCTGGCGCGCCTGGGCAACGATCTTGTTCGCGCGGGCCGCGCTCTCGGCGGATTCGCGCACCGTGGTGGTGATCTCGTCCATCGCCGCGGCGGTTTCTTCGAGGCTCGCCGCCTGCTGTTCGGTGCGACGCGACAGATCGTTCGACGCCTGGCTGATTTCGCCTGCGCCGGTATGAACGCCGCCCGTCGCTTGCGAAACCGTCGTCAGCGTTTGCGCCATTTCTTCCATGGCGTTGTTAAAATCGCTCTTGAGCTTGGCGAACGGGCCGGTCAGCTCGGCATCGATACGTGCGGTCAGGTCCCCCTGGGCCAGCTTGTCGAGCCCCGCGCCGATGCTGGAGACGAGCAATTCGGTCTGCGCCGCCTTGGATTCCTCGGCGGCCCGCAGCTGATCGCGGAAGCCGGCCAACGCCTTGGCGAGATCGCCGACCTCATCCGTACGGACATCGACCGGGACATCGACGTGCATGTTGCCGGCGCCAAGCTCACCCATGACGCGGGTCATGCTCGTCAGGGGCTTTGCGATCAGCCGGATCAGGTTGAACGCCAGGTAGATCGTCCCGCCGAGCGCTGCCAGGCCGGCCAAAGCGAGCAACAGCTTGCCCATCGTGTAGGTGTGTTCCGCCTGCTCCGCGGTATCGTGCGCCAGAACCAGTTCCGCGGCCACGAAATCACTGGCGGCCTTGGAGGTCTCTTCATAGCCGTCGCGCATCGGCCCCATCAGCTTGGCGATTGCCTGCTCCTTCTGGCCAGCCTTCTCGACGGCGAGCATGCTTTGGTCTTCCTTGATATAGGCGTCCCAGGTGCTCTTCACCCGCAGGAGTGCCGCGCGCGGGATCGGCTTTTTTACGATCGGCTCGAGCTTGGCATAATCCCGTTCGACAACGGCCTTGCTGTCGCGCATGAGCGCCGCGGCTTCCTCCGCCCGCGCAGGATTATCCGCGAGCGCGCGCTCCGCTTCCGCGAGCCGGAAATCGGCCATCGCGGTATTCATTTCGCTCGCCATGTTCATCTTCGGCACGCGATCGTTCACGATCAGCGTCGTGCCTGCGTTCATCTGCGAAAGGGATAGACCGGCGAAACCAGCGACGCACAATAAGATCACGGTTATGGCCCCGAAGGAAACCATGAGCTTGGTGCCGATACGGAGATTTCGCATGTGACGTTTGATCCTCACGCCTGTGCCGTGATACGGGGCCGCCGCCAGGCGCGCGCATGAGCCCCACTGTTCCTGAAGGCCGGATGCCGGCCACAGGAAGTCAGCGCTTCGGCCGCTTCCCGCTACGATTGACATGCGATCAACCATTTTAAACTGAGGTGAGGAGCAGCTACCGTAGTTCTACGGGGCGCGGTGTTGCAGCATTGCAGGCAGCGGCTTGGCGGCTAAGCTCGCGCCGGCTGAGGTGAGTAGGCTGATGGCTGCGGCAGTTCATGATTTCCGGAGCTCCAGATCGGCCGTCGTGCTGTTCACTTTTGCAGGCGCGGCATCCTTGTTTGCGCTGGCGGGATGGCCGATCGGATTGCCCATCCTCCGGACGTTCGGCGTTTATGATTATCCCGCCTGGCCGCTGACCGCACTCGCCAATCTGTTCCTGGCAATCGCGCTGTTGCTGACGCGTCGCGGCTATGCGCCTCTCCGCGTCCTGCTGATCGGCTGTGCGGCGGCGATCGCTTCGGCGGCGATGGCCGAATATATTTTTGACCTTCCTCCCGACTTCGATCGACTGTTGTTCGCGCACGCGCTCGGTACCGGTTCACCGAATCCAGGTCGGCCCAGTCTGCTGGCCTGCAGCCTGATTTTCACCACCGCGCTCGCCGCTTGGTTGCTCGACCGGCAACAACGCCACCAATGGCGGATATTCCTGCTGGCCTGCGTGGTGATTGGGCTGGGGGCAATGTCGTTGGCGCTGCTGGTTCTGCAGGATGACCTTGTGGCGCAGGCCGGTCGGCTGACGACGCCGTTACCGATCGCGTTCGCGGCGCTCGGTAACGGGGGCGGTCTTCTCGCGTCGATTCGGCTGCGGGGAGGGCACATGCTCTGGCGGCGGGCGCCCTTGTCGATCGGATTGGTGCTGGTGGCGCTGCTGATCCTGCCCGCCATCCAGCTGCCGATCCAGATGCGGGTCGAGCAGCTGGGCGTGATGACGCCGCTCACGGCGCAGACGGTTGCCACGGTTCTCCATCTGCTGGTCGTCGTCGGCCTGATTGGCTGGGCGATACGTCGATTGTCTCACGACGCCGAAGCGATCTCGGAAATGACGGTGGCGCTGCGCCAGAGCGAGGAGCGGCTGAGATTTGCGATCGAGGCACACCAGCTTGGCATCTTCGAATGGAACGTGCTGAACGGCCGCCTCAGCTGGAGCATGGGGGGCGAACAAAGGCTGGGGCTGGCGCCGGGAACCGTCACCCGGCTCGAGACGTGGAAGCGATATATTCAACCAAGCGAGTTTCGGGCGCTTAGAGCCACGATCGCCGAGGCCGCAAGCCGTAGGGCCGAACGGTTCAGCTTCCATTATCACCTCCGTCTGCCGGGGGAGGCGACGCGCGCGATCGAAGGATCCGCGCGCTGCTTCTACGATCGCGACGGACGGCTTGTCCGGGTGATCGGGGCCGACTTGGACGTCACCGATCGCGACGCGCGCGAGGCGGCGCTCAAGGCGGGCCAGACGCAACTTCAGTCGATCCTGGAAACCGTGCCGGACGCGATGGTGGTCGTCGACGATCGCGGCCGCATCACGAAATTCAGCGCCGCCGCGGAACGCCTGTTCGGATATTCCGCGGGCGAGGCGATCTATCGCAACATCTCGATATTGATGCCGATCATCGAGGCCGGGAAGCATAATGCGTTCCTCGCCCGCTATCTCGGCCAGAACAAGCGTTACGCGGTCGGGCAATCGCCCAATTTGTCCGCTCGAAGGGCCGACGGCACCGAAATTCCGATCGAGCTCAGCGTCGGTGAAAGCTGGATCGGGGGGAAACATGTCTTCACCGCTTTCATCCGCGACATCAGCGATCGCGTGGCCGCCGAAGAGCGGATGGAACAGCTCAATGCGGACTATGCCCATATCGCGCGTCTCACTGGCATGGGCGAAATGGCCGCAGCTCTTGCGCATGAGCTGAACCAGCCGCTCGCGGCGACGGGGAATTACCTTGGCATGGCCGAACAGTTGTTGCTGCGAACCGGCGGCGACGCGGAAGCTGTCGAGGCGCTCGACTGCGCCAATACGCAGCTGCTGCGAACCGGCGAGATCATCCGGCGGCTGCGCGATTTCATGGCCAAACGCGATGTCGAATTCCACGTCGAGGACTTGGAAGAAATCATCCGGGATGCTATCGCCCTGGCATTTGTCGGACAAGTGCAGGTGCGTACCCTATGCGATATTTCCCCCGATGCCCGGACAATCATCGTCGATCGCATCCAGGTCCAGCAAGTCCTCGTGAATGTGCTGCGCAATGCCGCTCAGGCGGTGCGGGATCTTCCAGTTGAGAGCCGCGTCGTCAGGATCGTTGCCGAAACTGCGGACAGGGCGCTGATGCGCGTGACGGTCGAAGATAAAGGCCCCGGTTTTCCGAGCGAGGTGCTCGCCAATCTCCATGCGCCGTTTGTGCCGAGCAAGGAGCATGGCATGGGGATCGGCCTGTCGATCAGCCGTCGGATCGTGGAATCGCATGGCGGCGCGCTCACTGCGCATAATGCGCCGGACGGAGGCGCGGTCGTGTCCTTCACTCTGCCGGTCTATCGAGAGGAGAGCGAAAGCGCGACGTGATCAGGCATTTTTACATAGTCGATGACGAGGAGTCGATGCGCAAGTCGCTGCAGGGCCTCGTCCAATTGCGTACCGACACGATTATCCGCAGCTTCAATACGGCCGACGCCTGTCTGTCGGCGATCGGGGAGCTTGAAGCCGGGGTGGTTCTGCTCGACGTGCAGATGCCGGGCATTTCGGGGATGGAGGCGCTCGGCGAGATTGCGCACCATCCGACCCCTTTCCAGGTGATCATGATCACCGGCCATGCCAACATCACCATGGCGGTCGAGGCGATGCGCAAAGGCGCGTTCGATTTCCTTGAAAAGCCCTACGATCACCGCAGGCTGATCGAGGTCATCGAGAGAGCCTATGTTCGGCTTGAAGGCGCGGTGCAGGATCAGGCTGGTATGGAGGTTGCGCGCGCCCGTCTGGCATCGCTTTCTGCCCGCGAACGCGAGGTGCTGACGCAATTGATCGACGGCAGGCCCAACAAATTGATTGCGCATGAACTGGATCTCAGCACGCGCACGGTCGAATATTATCGCGCCAACGTCATGGCCAAATTGGGCGTACGGACGCTGTCGGAGGCGCTTCGTATCGCCTTTGCCGGAGGGATGATTGCCCCTGACGGTCCAGGCCGCCCGCCCGCTGCCGGAACGGGCGCTGTCAGCACCCCGGCAAATCCGTTGCGGGGAGACGGCACATGACGTCGAAATCGTGCCATCGCCGGACCTAGCGTCGGCGCGCGCCTGAGGATCATAATGAGCGACATGCTTTCCAAGGCCGGCCTGCAGGTCGCCCCCGTACTTGCAAGCTTCCTCGAGCGTAAGGCCCTGCCCGGTACGGGCATTTCCTCCGACGCCTTCTGGAGCGGGCTTGCCGATATCTATGCGCGCTTCGCGCCGGAGAATGGCGAGCTGCTGCGGCGGCGCGACGAGATCCAGGCGCAGATCGACGCCTGGCATGGCGAACGCATGGGGGCAGCTCAGGACCCCGTCGCGTACCGGGATTTCCTCGGGCGGATCGGCTATCTCGTCGAGGAGCCCGCGCCGTTCGAGATCGACCCGCGCAATGTCGACGAGGAGATCGCGTCCCGCGCCGGCCCGCAATTGGTCGTGCCCGTGCTCAACGCGCGCTTCCTGCTCAATGCCGCCAATGCGCGTTGGGGCAGCCTCTATGACGCCCTCTACGGCACCGACGCATTGAGCGGGCCGACCCCGGTGGGCGGATATGATGCTGCGCGCGGCGCGCGCGCCATCGCCTGGGGCCGCGATTTCCTGGATCGCGCCGTCCCGCTCGCGCAGGGGAGCTGGTCCGATATCGGCGCGGAGATTCCGCCGCTCGCGCTCCCCGCGCAGCAGATCGGCCGGCGGGGCGACAATCTGCTGTTCCGTAACAACGGCCTGCACATCGAGCTGGTGATCGATCGCGATCATCCGATCGGCCGCGACGATCCGGCCGGAATCAGCGACATCATCCTCGAAGCCGCGCTCACCACGATTGTCGACATGGAGGATTCGGTCGCCGCGGTCGATGCCGAGGACAAGGTCGCCGCCTACCGCAACTGGCTCGGCCTGATGAGGGGCGATCTTGAGGCGACTTTCGACAAAAACGGACAGACGCGCACCCGCGCGCTGGAGCCCGACCGCGTCTATCAGGACGGCCAGGGCGGGACGATCGTCCTCCCCGGCCGGTCCTTGCTGCTGGTGCGCAATGTGGGGCATCTCATGACCACACCCGCGATCCGCCTGGCGGACGGTGCGGAGGTACCCGAGGGCATCCTGGATGCCGTCGTCACAAGCTTGATCGCGCTGCATGACCTTCAGCGCAACGGCCGTCACGTGAACAGCCGCGCAGGATCGATCTACATCGTGAAGCCCAAGATGCACGGGCCTGACGAAGCGGCCTTCACCGACCGCCTATTTGACGCGGTCGAGGATCTGCTCGGCCTCACCCGGCACACGATCAAGGTCGGCGTGATGGACGAGGAAAGGCGCACGTCCGCCAACCTGGCCGCCTGCATCGCGTCGGTGCGGCACCGGTTGATGTTCATCAACACCGGCTTCCTCGATCGCACAGGCGACGAGATCCACACGTCGATGCAGGCTGGCCCGATGGTCCGCAAGGGCGACATGAAGTCGAGCGCCTGGATCGGGGCCTATGAGGACCGCAACGTCCAGATCGGGCTTGCCTGCGGGCTGTCCGGCCGCGCGCAGATCGGAAAAGGCATGTGGGCCGCGCCCGACCGAATGGCCGAGATGCTCGATCAGAAGATCGGCCACCCCAGGACCGGGGCCAGCACCGCCTGGGTGCCGTCGCCGACCGCCGCCACGCTGCACGCGACGCATTACCATCAGGTGGATGTGTTCGCGCGACAGCAAGAACGGAAGGCTGAGCCGGTAGCGCCGCTCGACCGCTTGCTCACCATCCCGCTCGCGTATGGCACATCTTGGTCGCCCGATCAGGTGCGCGACGAACTGGAGAACAATGTCCAGGGCATATTGGGATATGTCGTGCGCTGGGTCGACCAGGGCATCGGCTGCTCCAAGGTGCCCGACATCCACGATGTCGGTCTGATGGAGGATCGCGCGACGCTTCGGATATCGAGCCAGGCGCTTGCCAATTGGCTCCGGCATGGCGTGTGCACGGCCGACGAGATCGAGGCGGCGCTCGCACGCATGGCGCAAAAGGTCGATGCCCAGAATGCCGACGACCCCAACTATCGCCCGATGGGCGATGGCAAAGGGAGCGCTGCCTATCAAGCTGCCCGGGCCCTCATCTTCCAGGGCGCGACGCAGCCGAATGGCTATACCGAACCTTTGCTCCACCGCTTCCGCCGCGCCGTGAAGCAGGCCGGCTGAGACGGCGGCAAGCCGCTGACCGCGATATCAGATCTCTGGCCAGTAAAGGCGCGTCGGATTGTCGACCAGGAGCTTACGTTGCAATGCTTCGGTTGGCGCGATCTGCGGGATCACGTCGACCAGCGCGCCATCGTCGGGCAACATATTCTCCATGTTGGGATGGGGCCAGTCCGTGCCCCATAATACCTGGTCGGGATAAGCCTCGACCAACGGCCGCACCGACCTGACGAAGTCCGCATAAGGCGGCCCGGCGGGGTCGAGCCGGTCCGGGCAGGTGACCTTGGTCCAGATGTCGTCGCGGCTGTCGAGCAGCGCGCGGAAGGCGGTCATATCGGCCCCATCCGGTCCCTGCCGCACGTCCGGCCGGCCCATATGGTCGATCACCACCGGCACGGGGATCGCGGCGAGAAAGGGACGCATTTCGTCGAGGAGGTCGGCCTCGAAATAGACCACGACATGCCAGCCGAGCCGCTGGATACGGCGGGCGACGTCGAGAAATTTGTCCTTGGGCGCATCATCCACGAGGCGCTTCAGAAAGTTGAAGCGCACGCCGCGGATGCCGCCGTCGTGCAGTGCGTCGAGTTCCGCGTCGGAGATCGCCGGGTCCACCACTGCGACCCCGCGGCATGTGCCCTCGGACACCGCGATGGCGTGGAGGGTAGCGCGGTTGTCGGTGCCGTGACAGCTCGCCTGCACGATGACGTTGCGGCTGAAGCCCAGTCGATCGCGCAGCGCGAACAGCGCGTCAGGCCCGGCATCCTGCGGGAGATATTTCGCTTTCGGGCTGAAGGGGAATCGCGCCATCGGCCCGAAGACATGGCAATGCGCGTCGACCGCGCCCGGCGGCGGACTATAGTGCGGGCGGGACGGCTGAAGCGTCCAGCTCCGGATGCGGCCATCCTCGTCCTTCACGCGAACACCTCGCCGTCCATCAGCTTGCGCGCGGTACGCAACATGCCCGCCTCGACCGGAACTCCGCTGTCATCCACGCGCACCACGCATTCGGTAATCCCGGTGGGGTGCTCGACACCAAGCGTCCGGACCTTGCCGGCGGGGACGTGCGCGAGGGTCGCTGCGGGCGAGCCCTCGATCAGGCAGGCGGTGGCGACGCTCACCGCACCAAGTACCCCGATCGAGGCGTGAACGCGGTGCGGGATCAGCGAACGAACGGCGATGGCGCCGCCGTCCCGGGGTGGCGCGACCAGCATCATCTTGGGGACCGATTTCCCGGTCACGTCGCCCAGGTTCATCATCGGCCCGGCCTTCAGCCGGATCGCTTCCACCTTCGCCTTCATTGCGACGTTCGCGTCGAGCGTGTCGCGATCCTCATAACCGGTGATGCCCATGTCGGCCGCGGCGATCACAACGCAGGGCATGCCATTGTCGATCAGCGTTACCTTCACCCCGTCAATTTCGTCCACGCCGTTTCCGGTCGGCAGCAGAGCGCCGCAGGACGACCCGGCCGTATCGCGGAAGGCGAGGGGGATCGGCGCCGCCGTGCCGGGGACGCCGCTGATCGCCGCGTCGCCGTCGTAGCGCACCTTGCCGGTGGGCGTCTGCACGGTCGCGACCGCGACTTGCCCGGTATTCTCCATGAAGATCGCGACACGCGTCTCGCCATCCGTGGCGTCGACCAGTCCGCGCTCGATCGCAAACGGGCCGATGCCGGCGAGGATATTGCCGCAATTCTGCGCGTCGGTGACGATCGCCTGATCGACGAAGACCTGGAGGAAAAGATAATCGACGTCGACGCCCGGACGCGTGGATCGGCTCACAACCGCGACCTTGCTGGTCAATGGGTCAGCGCCGCCCATGCCGTCAATCTGCCGCGGGTCGGGCGAGCCCATGACGCGCAGCAGAAACGCATCGCGTGCGGCGGTTTCGGCCGGCAGATCGTCCTTGAGAAAATAGCCGCCTTTCGACGTGCCCCCGCGCATCCACATGCAGCGGGCGGAAAGCTGCGCTGCCTCAGACATATTTGAGGCCCATCGCCTCCAATCGCGGGCGCATGTCGTAAATGTCGAGCCCCAATTCGCCCGCGGCGAGCCGCTTACGTTTGCCTTCCTCCGCCGCCTCACGCGCGCGCGCTTTTTCGAGCACCGTCGCCGCATCCGCTTGTTCGACCACACATACGCCGTCGTCGTCGGCCACGATCACGTCGCCGGGTTCGATCGCGGCGCCGGCGCACACGATCGGCACGTTGACCGATCCCAGAGTGTTCTTGACCGTGCCCTGCGCGAACACCGCCTTCGACCATACCGGGAAGCCCATCTGGGTGAGATCGCGCACGTCGCGCACGCCCGCGTCGATCACCAGGCCTCGGCAGCCATGCGCGATCGCACTGGTTGCCAGCAGATCGCCGAAATAGCCGTCCACACACGGGCTGGTCGGTGCGAGGACGAGGATGTCGCCCTCCCGCAATTGCTCGATCGCGACATGCACCATCCAATTATCGCCCGGCGGCGAGGAAATGGTGACCGCGTTGCCTGCGATCCGCGCGCCGCTATAGATCGGACGCATGTAGGCAGCGAGCAGCCCGATCCGCCCTTGGGCCTCGTGAACTGTGGCGACACCCGCCTCTGCCAGCCCGTCGACGATATCCAGAGGGGTGCGGGCAATATTCTGAACGACGCGCGCAGTCATGTTCGCTCCATATCAGAGGCAGGGATGGCGAGCCTCGTCATCGCAGCATTGCACGCCCTCGCCCTACATCGAATTGATGGCATCCCATAAGTTTTCCGGATAATCGGATGAAGAATGCGACCTTTCGAGCTCAATCTCCGGCATTTGCGTGCGCTTTCCGCGGTCGTGCAATGTGGCAGCTTCAGCCGCGCGGCCGAAGCGGTGGGGCTCTCGCAGCCCGCGCTCACGCAAGGGCTCGGCAAGCTTGAGCGTCAGCTTGCGCTCGCATTGTTCGACCGCCGGCCGGAGGGCGCGGCGCCGACGGCAGCCGGTACCGCGCTGGCCGAACGGGCCGAGCGTGCGTTCGCCTATCTCTCCGTCGCGGCGCGGCCCGCGCGCGGCGCGCGCGGGTTCACGCGGCCGGAATGGCTGATGACGGCAACCCAACTCGACGCCTTCCTTCATTTTTGCGACGCGCAGAGCTTCGTCGGCGCGGCGGACGCGAGCGGGACTTCGCAACCCGCAATCCATCGCGCGGTGCGCGACCTCGAGCAGATTTGCGCGAATAGCCTGGTCGAACGGCGTGGGCGTGGCGTGGCGCTGACGAGCGCGGGCCGGACGATGGCGCGCGGCGTGCGGCTCGCCGCGCGCGAGATTTCCGCCGGTATCGCGGAGGCGCGGGGCGACAGGGCCGATGTCGGGCGGATCGCGATCGGGGCGATGCCGCTCTGTCGCGCGCTGCTGCTCCCTCATGCGCTCGCCGCCTTTCTGCGCGAGTCGCCGGACACGGTAACGGAAGTGATCGAGGGATCGTGGCGCGAGTTGGTTGAGCCGTTGCTCGACGGCGTGATCGATCTTGCCATCGGTGCCTTGCGCGAGGAGGCTCCTGCCGGTCTCCAGCAAACCCCGCTCTTCACCGACCGGCTGGCCATATATGGCCGGGCCGGGCATCCGCTTGGCGGACGCGAGGTAACGCTCGACCAGCTTGCGGGCGAGCGGTGGATCGTCGGCCCGGTCGGCACCCCGTTGCGGCGCCATTGGGAACAGCTGTTCGCCGGGCGCGCGCTCCCGCCGGTACCGGTCGAATGCGGATCGGTGATGGTGATCCGGGGCATGCTGACGCAAAGCGACCTTTTGACGCTTCTATCGCCTGACCAGGTGGCGCTGGAGGTCGAGGCGGGAGTGCTGGTGCGGATCGGGCCGGAGCTGACCCACGCGGTGCGCACGATCGGCATCACGACCCGTTTCAACTGGCGCCCGACCGAACGGCAACGGCGGCTGCTCGCGCTTCTTCATTCCGCGGCGGCAGAAACAAGACTTCTGGAAATCCAATGACTGTTCGCGCAATTGGATTTGGGGCAGCCGCACCTCCGTCCTAACGGATGGCGCATGGATCAGCGGAGCGAACCGAGCGGGGATGGGCCGCGCGAAAGCGCCGGCAACGGGCCCGGCTGCGCGACATATATCGGGTTCGGTGAAGCGGGCATGGCGTTTGCGCGTCCCGGCGACCGTGCGTTCGACGCCAAGACAGACAGCCCCGAAACGGCCGGCGCCAAATGGGCGGACTATTCGCGGTTCGGCGTGGTCGGCTGCGCGAGCGCGCGCGAGGCCCTGGCAGGTGCGCCGATCGTCCTTTCGCTGGTCACCGCCGATCGCGCGCTCGCCGTTGCGCAAGCCGACGCCATGTTGCTGGAGCCGGACGCATTGTGGCTCGACATGAACAGCGTCGCGCCCGGCACGAAGCGCGCGGCGGGCGAAAAGATCGAGGCGGCGGGCGGGCGCTATGCCGACGTCGCGGTAATGTCGCCGGTGCTCCCGGCGCGGCGGAATGTCCCCTTGCTCGTCGCCGGGCCGTACGCGCGGGACGCGGCGACCGCGCTGGCTGCCATCGGCTTTACGGATGTGCAGATTGCAGGCGCGCGTATCGGTGACGCCGCGGCAATCAAGATGATCCGATCGGTGATGATCAAGGGGATCGAGGCGTTGACCGCCGAGTGCGCGCTGGCCGCCGGCCGTGCGGGGGTGACGGATGCCGTGCTCGCCTCGCTCGACGCGAGCTGGAAAGCGCAGAGCTGGCGTGAGCGTATCGACTACAATCTCGACCGGATGCTGGCGCACGGATCGCGCCGTGCGGCCGAGATGGAAGAGGTTGCCAGAACGCTGGAAGAGCTGGGCGTGGATCCGGCGATGACCCGCGGGACGATCCGCCGCCAACGCGAACTCGGCGCGCTTGGTCTCGCGCCGCCGGACGGTCTGGAGGCGAAGCTGACCGCCATCGGGGCGGACCATAAGGAGCCGGCAGGATGTCGCTGATCATCGACTGTCACGGCCACTATACCGTGCTGCCCAAGGGGCATGACGCCTGGCGCGAGGCGCAGAAGGCCGCGTTCAAGGCGGGTACCGCGCCGCCGCCTTATCCCGACATTTCCGACGCGGAGATTCGGGAATCGATCGAGACGAACCAGCTGCGCCTGATCAAGGAGCGCGGGGCGGATTTGACGATCTTCAGTCCGCGCGCTTCAGCAATGGCGCCGCACGTGGGCGACGAAGCGGTGGCGAAGGAATGGGCGTTCCGCTGCAACAATTTGATCGCGCGTGTGGTGGATCTGTTTCCCGAAACGTTCGCGGGCGTGTGCATGCTGCCGCAATCGCCGAAGGCGGACATGGGCGCGAGTATCGCCGAACTCGATCGCTGCGTGAACCAGCTCGGCTTCATCGGCTGCAATCTCAATCCGGATCCGGGGGGTGGGCACTTTACCCATCCGCCGCTCACCGATCGTTACTGGTACCCGTTTTACGAGAAGATGGTCGAGCTGGACGTTCCGGCGATGATCCATGTTTCGGGAAGCTGCAATCCGGCGATGCACGCGACCGGCGGCTATTATATCGCCGCGGATACGGTAGCATTCATGCAGCTGCTGGAAGGCGACCTGTTCGCCGATTTCCCGACGCTCCGCTTCATCATCCCGCACGGCGGCGGCGCGGTGCCCTATCATTGGGGGCGCTATCGGGGATTGGCCGACATGCTGAAGAAGCCGTCGCTCGACACGCATCTGATGAATAACATCTTCTTCGACACCTGCGTCTATCACCAGCCCGGGATCGACCTGCTGGCCGACGTGATCGAGAATAAGAATATCCTGTTCGGATCGGAGATGGTTGGCGCGGTGCGCGGGATCGATCCGACCACCGGGCATTATTTCGACGACACCAAGCGCTACGTCGACGCGCTCGATCTGCCGGATGCCGCGCGGCACGCAATTTTCGAGGGTAACGCCCGGCGCGTTTTCCCGCGATTGGACGCGAAGCTCAGGGGACGGGGGCTGTGATGACGGGACCGACGGATATCCATTCCTATCTCGCCGAGCTTGAGGATATTCCGGGTACGCGGGTGTTCACCGCCAAGCGCGCGCGGCAGGGTTATCACCTCAACCAGTTCGCGATGAGCCTGATGAAGCCCGAGAATCGCGCGCGCTGGAAGGCCGACGAGAAGGCCTATCTGGAAGAATGGCCGCTGACCGACGACCAGAAGGCCGCGATGCTGGCGCGCGATTACAACCGGCTGCTCGACCTCGGCGGCAATATCTATTTCCTCTCCAAAGTATTCTCCACCGACGGGCTGAGCTTCGTGCAGGCGGTGAGCACCATGACCGGCGTCTCGGTCGAAGACTATCAGGCGATGATGAATGCGGGGGGGCGCTCCCCGCAGGGTCTGCGTTCCAAGAAGGAGGGTCGCTGACATGGCCAGGATCACCGCCGGTGTCGGTTCGAGCCATGTTCCCCTGCTGGGGGTCGCGCACGATCTGGGCAAGGACAAGGACGCGTATTTCGGCCCGATCTTCGCCGGCTACGAATGGACGCGCGAATGGGAGAAGGCCGAAAAGCCCGACGTGATCCTGCTCGTCTATAATGATCATGCCAGCGCGTTCGACATGAAGATCATTCCGACCTTCGCGATCGGCTGCGCCGAGCAATACAAGCCCGCCGACGAGGGCTGGGGGCCGCGTAAGGTGCCGGACGTGATCGGCCATCCCGACCTTGCCTGGCATATCGCGCAGAGCCTGATCTTCGACGAGTTCGACATGACGATCATCAACGAGATGGACGTCGATCACGGCCTGACGGTGCCGCTCTCCATGATGTTCGGCGCGGTCAAGGCCTGGCCGTGCAAGGTCGTCCCGCTCGCGGTCAATGTCGTCACCTACCCCCCGCCATCCGGCAACCGCTGCTGGGCGCTGGGCGAGGCGATCGCGCGCGCGGTGGCGAGTTTCCCCGAGGATCTGAACGTGCAGATATGGGGCACCGGCGGCATGAGCCACCAGCTCCAGGGCCCGCGCGCGGGGCTGATCAATCGCGAGTGGGACAATATGTTCCTCGATGGGCTGATCGGCGAAAGCGATCGCCTGCGCCATATTCCTCACATCGAATATCTGCGCGAGACCGGCAGCGAAGGCATCGAGATGGTGATGTGGCTGATCATGCGAGGCGCGCTCGGCACGGCGACGCGTGCGCTGCACCGCCATTATCATGTGCCATGCAGCAACACCGCGATCGGGCATATCGTGCTCGAACCGGCCGGCTGAGCAACCCTCCCGCTAATCTGGAGAAGAGTATGAAGATCGCACTCGCAGGCGCCGGGGCGTTCGGCGAAAAGCATCTCGACGGCCTCAGGAATATCGATGGGGTGGAGGTGGTTTCGGTCATCGGGCGGCGGTTGGAGCCGACCCGCGCGGTGGCGGAGAAATACCGAATCCCGCACGCCGGCACCGAGCTGGCGGAGGCGCTGGAGCAGCCGGGGCTCGACGCGGTGATCCTGTGCACGCCGACGCAGATGCACGCCGAACAGGCGATCCAGTGTCTCGAAGCCGGCAAACATGTGCAGGTGGAAATCCCGCTGTGCGACAGCCTGGTCGACGGCGAAAAGGTACTGGCCAAGCAGCGGGAAACGGGGCTGGTCGCGATGGTCGGCCATACGCGCCGCTTCAACCCCAGCCACCAATATCTCCACCGCAAGATCCTGGCGGGCGAGCTCAACATCCAGCAGATGGACGTCCAGACCTATTTCTTCCGCCGCAAGAACATGAACGCCAAGGGTGAAGCGCGCAGCTGGACCGATCATCTGCTGTGGCATCATGCCGCGCACACGGTGGATCTGTTCGCCTATCAAGCGGGCGCGATCGTCCAGGCGAACGCGATCGAAGGTCCGCACCGTCCGGAACTCGGCATCGCGATGGACATGTCGATCCAGCTGAAAGCGGAGAGCGGGGCGATCTGCACGCTCAGCCTGTCGTTCAACAATGACGGGCCGCTCGGCACCTTCTTCCGCTACATTTGCGACAATGGCACCTGGATCGCGCGCTACGACGACCTGGTGACGGGCAAGGAAGAAGCGGTCGACGTCAGCAAGGTCGATGTCTCGATGAACGGCATCGAATTGCAGGACCGCGAATTCGTGGCCGCGATCCGCGAGGGGCGCGAGCCCAATGCGAGCGTGGCGCAGGTGATGCCTTGCTACCGCGTGCTCGACGCGCTCGAAAAGCAATTGGTAGCGGCGCGGTGAGACGCCAGGTCGCGATCGTTGGCGCGGGCCCCGCGGGGCTGCTGCTTGGGCATTTGCTCAAGCAGGCGAGCGTCGATTGCGTCATCGTGGAGCGTCAGTCGCGCGAGCATATACTCGGAAGAATCCGCGCGGGCGTGCTCGAAACGGTGACGACCGAGTTGATGGCCAGGCTTGGGATCGACGAGCGGCTGAAAGCTGAGGGGCTGATTGAGCAGGGGTTCAATCTTGCGTCCGACGGCCGATTGATACGCATCGATATCACCGCCCGAACCGGCAGGCATGTCACGGTCTATGGCCAGACCGAGCTCACGCGCGACCTTATGGATGCGGCATCCGAGCGCGGCCTGCCGATCCTCTTCGAGGCAAAGGACGTCGCGCTGCACGGGATGGACGGCGACGCGCCTTATCTGACCTATGCGAAAGATGGCGCAACGCATCGGATCGACGCCGCCTTCCTCGCGGGTTGCGACGGCTATCACGGCCCCTCGCGACGGGCGATTCCGGCGAGTGCGGCGCAGGAATATGAGCGCGAATATCCGTTCGGCTGGCTCGGTATTCTCGCCGACGTGCCTCCCTGCCACCCCGAGCTGATCTACGCCAATGGCGATCATGGCTTCGCACTGGCTTCGATGCGCTCGGCCACGCGCAGTCGCTATTATATCCAGGTGCCGCGCACCGATCGCGTCGAGAAATGGAGCGAGGACCGGTTGTGGGACGAACTGGCGGCGCGTTTCGATCCGCTGAGTCGGCATGGCGTGACGCGCGGCAAGGCGCTGGAAATGTCGATCGCGCCGCTACGTTCCTATGTGTTCGCGAAGATGCGGTACGGGCGGCTTTTCCTAGCGGGGGACGCCGCACATATCGTGCCCCCGACCGGCGCCAAAGGGCTGAACCTCGCGGCATCGGATGTGGCCTATCTGTCGGACGCGCTGATCGCTTATTTCAAGAACGGCGATGAGGCGCGGCTGGCAGACTATCAGGCCAAGGCGCTGTCGAGGATCTGGAAGGCCGAAAGGTTCAGCTGGTATCTCACCAAGCTGATGCATCGTTTCCCAGAGGACGGAGCGTTCGAGCATCGGATGCAGGCCGCCGAGCTCGACTATGTCGCGAGCTCGGAAGCGATGCAGACCGCCATCGCCGAGAATTACGTCGGCTTGCCGTTATAGCCTGGCGCTGGGGTTGGCGGTTAGAGGCCGCCCCAGACGTCCTTCGCAACGTCCTGCACCAGCTGCAGCTTCGCCGCCTGCTGGTCCATCGCGATATCGTTGCCGTGGACGGTCGAGGAAAATCCGCATTGCGGCGATAGTGCCATCTGGTCGAGCGGCATGAAGGTCGCGGCTTCGTCGACGCGCCGTTTGACCGCATCGGCGCTTTCCAGCTCGGCGAGCTTGGTCGTCACCAGCCCCAGCACCACGGTCTTGCCCTTCGGCACGTACCGAAGCGGCGCGAAATCCCCCGAGCGGGGATCGTCATATTCGAGGAAATAGCCGTCGACCTTCAGCTGGTTGAACAGCACCTCGGCAACCGGCTCGTAGCCGCCCTCGGCTGCCCAGGAGGAGCGGAAGTTGCCGCGGCAGAGATGAACGCAGACGACCATGTCATCGGGCTTGTCGCGGATCGAATCGTTGATGATGCGCGCGTAGAGACGCGGCAGCTCGTCCGGATCCATGCCGCGTGCGCGGGCATTCGCGCGCTGGGTGTCGTCGCAAAGATAGGCGAGGTTGGTGTCGTCGAGCTGGAGATAGCGGCATCCGGCATCGGCCAGGCTCGCGATCTCGGCGCGATAGGCCGCGGCAAGGTCTTCGTAAAAGACCTCCAGATCGGGGTAGACGGTCGCGTCAATCGCGTCGCGCCCGCCGCGGAAATGGAGCATCGTCGGCGAGGGAATGGTCACCTTGGGCGTGCGCGACGAGCACGATGCGAGATATTCGAAGTCGGCGCGCTGGATGTCGCGGCCATGCGTCACCTTGCCCTCGATCTTCATCACCGGCGGGGCATATTCCAGCTCCTTGCCGCCGTGCTGGTGGAACTTCACCTGCGTGCCGCCGGCCTCCTTCACCCCGTCGAGCTGGAGCAGGAAATCGGTGTGGAAATAGGTGCGGCGAAACTCGCCGTCAGTGATCCCCTGGAAGCCCAGCCCTTCCTGCATCGCCACCACGTCGCGAATGGCGGCATCCTCCGCGGCGCGTAGTCCGGCCGTATCGATTGCGCCCGCGCGATAGGCTGCGCGCGCCTCGATCAGGGCCGCCGGCCGGAGGAAGCTCCCAACATGATCGGCGCGAAATGGCGGCTTGTGCATTGCATTGTTCCCGGGCTTCGAATTGTATGTGGCACATGCAATTTTGACCACGTGGACGCAAGCCCGCACATATGTCGAAAGCACGCCCCGATCTGTTGTGCGCCATAGCAAATTGGCGCAGTGTAAGGAAAAGGGGAGGAGAAGGACGCATGGCGCGGGATCCGCAGGCGATTCTCGAGACAGGGCCGATGTCGCGCGTGCAATGGGCGACGGTGGCGGTGATGGTCGGGCTCAATGCCCTGGATGGGTTCGACGTCCTCTCCATCAGCTTTGCCTCGCCAGGCATCGCCAAGGCCTGGGGGATCGAGCGGGCAGCGCTGGGGCTAGTATTGTCGATGGAGCTGATCGGCATGGCGCTGGGGTCCCTCACGCTGGGCGGCCTGGCGGATCGCATCGGCCGCCGCGCGATGATCCTGGCGTGCCTGGTGGTGATGACGTGCGGAATGTCCGGCGCGGCCAGCGCGCACAATGTCGAGATATTATCCGCCTGGCGGCTACTGACCGGGATTGGCATCGGCGGAATGCTGGCGGCGACCAATGCCGCGGTTGCCGAGGCGGCCAATGCGGACCGTCGCTCGCTGTGCGTCGTGCTGATGGCGGCCGGCTATCCGATCGGCACGATTGTCGGCGGTTCGATCGCCGCGGTGCTGCTCGGCCATTATGGCTGGCAGTCGGTGTTCGTGTTCGGGGCGATTGTGACGGCGACCTTCATCCCGCTGGTGGTGCTGGTGGCGCCGGAATCGATCGCGTTCCTGCTGCACAAGCGTCCCCCGAACGCCCTGCAAAAGATCAATCGGCGGCTCGTGCGGATGGGGCATGCACCGGTGGAGGCCCTTCCCGATCTGCGGCGGGACGCGGGAAGGTGCCGATTGCCGATCTGTTTTCGCCCGCGCACATCCGCTCCACTGTCGTGCTGACCATCGCCTATATGGCGCACATCATGACCTTCTATTTCATCCTGAAATGGATCCCGAAGATCGTCGTGGACATGGGCTATGCTCCGTCGGCGGCGGCGGGCGTGCTGGTCGCGGCCAGCGCAGGCGGCGCGACGGGCTCGATTTTACTCGGCCTGCTTACCGCACGCGTGCGGCTGCTCCGGCTGACGATCGCGGCGATGATCGCGTCCGTCATACTGGTTTCGGTGTTCGGGCGCGGTGGATCGAATCTGGCGCAGCTTTCGATGCTGGCAGCCGCCGCCGGATTTGCCACCAATGCAGGGGTCGTCGGTCTCTTCGCGCTGCTTGCGCGCAGTTTCCCGACGGGTTTGCGCGCCACCGCAACGGGTTTCGTGATCGGCGTCGGCCGGGGTGGCTCGGCCCTGGCACCCGCGCTGGCCGGGCTGCTTTTCGCGTGGGGCTTTTCGCTATCGTTGGTGGCGTTCCTGATGGGGCTCGGTTCGGCGATCGCCGCTGCCGCGCTGTTCGCGCTGCGCAATCGGACCGCTGAGGCTCATTGATCGTGAGCGGCGTGCGCCACTTGTTCCAACCGACTAATTAAGTTATGACATATAGCAATTATGGAGAGGCAGGTATGGCGACCCTGATGCAAGACAAGCCCGGCATGACGACGTTTGACCGGCGCAATCCCGTGACTGGCGAAGTCGCTTCCACTATGCCGGCCGCGACTGTCGCGGATGCGGACGCGGCATGCGAAGCGGCCGCCGCCGCTTTTCCCGCATGGTCGGCGCTGGGGCCCAATGCCCGGCGTGCGCTGCTCAACAAGGCTGCCGTCGCGCTCGAGGCACGCGTCGACTCCTTCATCGAAGCGATGATGGGCGAGATTGGCGCGACCGAAGGCTGGGCGCGCTTCAATCTCATGCTGGCCGCAGGGATGCTGCGCGAGGCGGCGGCGCTCACCACCCAGATCGGTGGCGAAGTTATCCCCTCCGACAAGCCCGGCTGCATCGCGATGGCGCTGCGCGAGCCGGTGGGCGTGATGTTGGGCATCGCGCCATGGAACGCGCCGATCATCCTCGGCGTGCGCGCGGTCGCCGTACCGCTCGCCTGCGGCAATACGGTCGTGCTCAAGGCAAGCGAGCAATGCCCCCGCACCCACGCGCTTATCGCCGAGGCCTTCGCCGACGCCGGCTTGCCGGCAGGTGCCGTCAGCATCGTCACTAATGCGCCGCAGGACGCGGCCGAGATCGTGGGCGCGCTGATCGACAACCCGCATGTCCGCCGCATCAACTTCACCGGATCGACGCATGTCGGCCGGATCATTGCGGTGCGCGCCGCGCACCATCTGAAACCGGTGCTGCTCGAACTGGGCGGCAAGGCGCCATTGATCGTGCTCGAAGATGCCGATCTGGATGAGGCGGTGAAAGCCGCCGCGTTCGGCGCTTTCATGAACCAGGGCCAGATCTGCATGTCGACCGAGCGGATCATCGTCGTCGATGCCGTGGCCGACGCCTTCGCGGCGAAGTTCAAGGCCAAGGCGGCATCGATGGCGGTCGGCGATCCGCGCGAGGGCAAGACCCCGCTCGGCGCGGTGGTCGACCTGAAGACCACGGACACGGTCCGCTCGCTGGTGGCGGATGCGCTCGCCAAGGGGGCCGAGGAGATCGTCGGCGGCGATGCCGACGGCGTGCTTATGCCCGCCCATGTGATCGACAAGGTCACCACCGACATGAAGCTGTTCCGCGACGAAAGCTTCGGGCCCGTCGTCGGCATCATCCGCGCGCGCGACGAGGCGCATGCGATCGAGCTCGCCAACGATACCGAATATGGCCTGTCGGCCTCCGTGTTCACGCGCGACACCGCGCGCGGGCTGCGGATCGCCAAGCAGATCAAGTCGGGCATCTGTCACGTCAACGGCCCGACGGTGCACGACGAACCGCAGATGCCGTTCGGCGGCGTCAAGGCATCCGGCTATGGCCGCTTCGGCGGCAAAGCGGGGATCGATGCTTTCACCGAACTGCGCTGGATCACGATCGAGACGCAGCCGGGTCATTATCCAATCTAGGGCAGGGGAATCTCGCTAAAATGTCAGAGTTGAGCACCAACGGCGTCGTCGCTTTTGACGTCGAAGACGGCATCGCATGGGTGCGCTTCAATCGCCCCGACAAGCGCAACTGCATGAGCCCGACGCTCAACCGCGATATGAAGGATGTGCTCGAGGCGCTCGAATTCCGCGACGATGTGGGCGTGCTGGTGCTCAGCGGCGAAGGCTCGGCCTGGTCGGCCGGGATGGATTTGAAGGAATATTTCCGCGAGAATGAGGCCAAGGGCCTGGGCGCGACGCGCAAGGCACAGCGCGAGGCCTATGGCTGGTGGGAGCGCCTCCGCTGGTATCAGAAACCGACGATCGCGATGGTCAATGGCTGGTGCTTCGGCGGCGGCTACGGACCGCTTTTCGCATGCGACCTCGCCTTTGCGGCGGAGGACGCGCAGTTCGGGCTTTCCGAAATCAACTGGGGAATCCTGCCCGGCGGTGGCGCCGCCAAGGTCGCGACCGAACTGATGCCGTTCCGCAAGGCGATGTACCACGCGATGATGGGCGAAAATCTCACCGGCAAACAGGCGGTCGAAGCCGGCCTGGTCAATGAGGCCCTGCCTTTGGATCAGCTCAAGACACGCGTGACGGAAGTGGCCCGGGTGCTTCTCGGCAAGAATGCGGTGGCGCTCAAGGCGACCAAGGATGCGGTTCGCCGTGTGCGCGAGATGAGCTATGACAATGCGCAGGATTATCTGATCCGCGCACAGGAGGCCGCGAACAGCTTCGATGGCGAAGGCCGCAAGGAAGCGACGCGCCAATTCATCGACGAGAAGTCGTTCAAGCCCGGGCTGGGAGCGTACGACAAGTCGAAAGCTCCAGCAAAGCGTTCGAAAACGGCGGTCTGAGTTCGGGCGGCGCGATGCCGCCTCTGCCTTCCGCTCTCATCCCGGACCAGAATCAAAGCCCCTCGCGCCTTCGGGCGAATGGAAGCCGCAAATGCCCGATCTCTCTCGCCTGCTCGCACCGCGCTCGATCGCCATCGTCGGCGCCTCGCCCACGCCGGGCGCGCTCGGCAATTCGGTCCTCGCCAATTTGGAGCGGCATGGCTTTGCCGGCCCCATTCACCTGGTAAATCCCAAGCGCGACATGATCGGCGACCGGCCGTGCTTCACGACGATCGGCGATATTCCCCATGGCGTGGATGTGGCGGTGCTGGCGATTCCGGGGCCGGCGGTGGTCGGGGCGTTGCAGGAGCTGGCAGCGCGGGGCGTGGGCGCGGCGGTCATCTTCGCGGCCGGGTTTGCCGAAGGCGGCGAGGAGGGGCTTGCCGCGCAGGCAGAGATTGGTCGCATCGCCGCCGAGCATGACATGATCATCGAAGGCCCCAACTGTCTTGGACTGGTCAACTATGTCGACGGCGTTCCGCTGACGTTCGTCGGTGCGCCTGCGCGGCGGCTCGAGGGCAAGCCTGGCATCGGCATCGTGTCGCAATCCGGGGCGATGGCGGTTGTGTTGGGCACCGTGCTGATGGGCAAGGATCTCGATATCTCGATCTCGGTTTCGACCGGCAACGAGGCGGCAACCGGGGTCGAGGATTTTGTCGCGCATCTGATCGATGAACCGAACACCAAAGTGATCGGCATGATTGTCGAGCAGTTTCGCGACCCCGCGCGCTTCTTGGCACTGGCAGAAAAAGCGCGTGCCGCGGGCAAGACGATCGTGCTGCTCCATCCCGGCAAATCGAGCGCGGCGCGCGAATCGGCGGCGACGCACACCGGCGCAATGGCGGGCGATTGGGACGTGATGCGCGTCAAGGTCGAACGCGCGGGTGTGATCCTGGCCGACAGTCTGGAAGAACTTGGTGACGTGCTGGACATCGCACAGCGCGCCAAGCCCTTCGCGGCCGGCGCCGCCGCGGTGCTCGGCGAATCCGGAGCGTTCAAGGCGCTGACGCTCGACCTGTGCGAGTCGATTGGGCTTCCCCTGCCGCCGCTGCGCGCGGAGACGACCGCGCGGCTGCGCGCGACCATCCCCGAATTCATCCCCGTCTCCAACCCGATGGACCTGACCGCGCAGGCGCTGGTCGATCCCGATCTTTATCGGCGGACGCTCGAGCCGCTGCTCGACGACCCGGAGATCGGAGCCGTCGTGCTGGCGATCATCCAGACCGACGAAGCGACCTCGGCCCTGAAATTCCGGCCGATCATCGAGGCGATCGACGCACTGGCACCGCAAAAACCGCTTGTCTTCGCCGGGCTGGACGAAGGCGCGGGGGTGCCCTCCCATTATATCGAGGCGTTGCGCGCGCGCGGCACGCCTTATTTTCCCACCGCCGATCGTGCGCTCCGCGCGATCAGCAGGCTCGCACGCCTCGCCCGGCGGGATTTCGCCGTAAGTCCGCTGCCGCCGCGTGATCTCGGCGCGTTGATGCCCGGCGTGATCCCGGAATATCGCGCCAAGCAATTGCTGGCGCCCATGGGCATCCCCTTCCCGAAGGGCGGGATGGCAACATCGATCGGGGAAGCGCGGGCGATCGCCGAACAGCTCGGCTATCCAGTCGCGCTCAAGGCGCAGGCGCAAGCGCTATCGCACAAGAGCGACGCGGGCGGTGTGGTGCTGAATCTCGGAGATGCCGATGCCGTCGCGCGCGGCTGGGACCGGCTTCACCGCGATGTCGGCGCTTACGCTCCGGACCTGGCGCTGGATGGCGTGCTGGTCGAAGCGATGGGGAAGCGGGGCGCCGAACTGATCATCGGCGCGCGCAACGATCCCGATTGGGGGCCTGTGATCCTCGCCGGCTTTGGCGGCGTTCATGCCGAACTGCTCAAGGATGTGCGGCTGATCGCGCATGACCTTACGGCGGAGGCCGTAATCGCGGAACTGCGCAAGCTAAAGAGCGCCGCGCTGTTCGAGGGATTCCGCGGATCGCCGCCGCTCGACATCGAGGCCGTGGCTGCACTGGTCTGCACCCTGGGCGCGGTTCTTGCGGGCACACCACAGATCCGCGAAATCGATCTCAACCCGGTGATCGTTTACCCGCGGGGCGAAGGTGTGATCGCGCTCGACGCGCTAATCCTCGCCCGCTGAACTACGACCGGCCGCGCGTCACTGCGCGCTGGCGTCGATACGCGCCAGCAGATCGAGCAAGGTCTGCCGTTCGGTTGGGGAAAGCGGCGCGAGCAGCCGCGATTCGTGCTGTTCGATCATGTGCATGCATTTCTCCAGCATCGCGTCTCCCGCGGGGGTGAGCGTCAGCGAAAAGGCGCGGCGGTCGGTTGGAGGCACGGTGCGTTCGAGCAGCTCAAGCTCGATGAGCTCATTGATCAGCGACACCATATTGGCGCGCTTTATGCCCAGCAAAGTGCCGACCATACCCTGGTTGATACTTGGATTGGCCTGCACGACCGCAAGCACGCCCACCAGCACCTGCCGCATCCCGGTGCCCTGCACGGCGTCACGGAAATCGAGCGCGAAAATGGTCGAGGCGCGACGCAGATGATAACCCGCCAGCCGGGACAATTTGCCGATCTGGAGGGTTTTGCGAGCCATTTCGGCCTTCAAAGCCACACTTGGCCGTAATTCGTCAACCGCGGCAGAGATCCCTTCAGCGGTCATTCGCAGGCGGCGGGCTCGCACCGGTGGTACGCGGTGCCGGCAACGGCGCGTCGTCCTGCCCGCATGCGGCAAGAACCAGAAGCGCGTCTGCGCGGCACTCGCTCCACCCTTCTGCCTGGCCTGTCCGGCTGGCCGCGAGCGCACGGGCGACAAGCTCCACCTTGGTCATGTCACGGCCCTCCTCCGCGGATCATATTCCGCAGCGCCATGAACGCAATAAGAAAGGATGTCTTGCATACGAGTTGGGAGCCGCGCTCTTCCGCATATTTTGGTGTTATCGCTGCTATGATATATGTATGTCTTACATACAGATTCGTTTGAGAGGCGAGCGATGCAGAACAGCGCGACCGTACGGACCGAACACCCGGATTGCGCGTCCGATCTGCTGCGCGATCTATCGATCGAGATCACCGCGAAGGATCATCACAAGATCGGTCTGCTGCGCGGGCGGATCCCGCAGGCTACGCCGATCTCCATCACCTTCCTGCCGGGCGAGGATTTCGAGTCTCGTGTGCTGGCGGCGTGCCGCGTGCGCGAGGCCGGGTTCACGCCCGTTCCGCATATTTCGGCGCGACGGCTGCATTCGGAGGCCGAACTGGACTCCTTCCTGGCGGCGCTCACCGCCCAAGCGTCCGTCGATCGGGTGTTCGTCGTCGGCGGCGACATAGCCGAGCCTGCGGGATCGTTCGACGACGCGCTTGCGGTAATCCGATCGGGCGCGCTCGCACGGCACGGTATCGCGCAGGTTGGTATCGCGGGTTATCCCGAAGGCCATCCCGATATTCCCGGCGCAGTGCTGGAACGCGCGCTGTTCGACAAGCTGGAAGCGCTGGACGCGGCCGGCCAGCAGAGCTGGATCGCGACCCAGTTCAGCTTCGACGCCGATCCGGTGCTCGACTGGCTCGCGGCCCTCCGCACGCGGACCGCCGTGCCGGTGAGAGTCGGCGTCACCGGACCGGCGAGCATCAAGGCGCTACTGCGTTTTGCCGCGCGTTGCGGGGTCGGTGTGTCCGCCAAGGTGATGGCGAAATATGGACTGTCGCTTACGCAGCTACTCGGCAGCGCGGGGCCGGGCCCGCTGATTCACGAGCTTGGCCACCGATTGCGGCCAGACATCCACGGCGATGTGCGGCTCCATTTCTATCCGTTCGGCGGGCTCGAGAAAACGGCCGACTGGATCGCGGCCTTCCGGTAGTCCCGGTGGGCGGAGAGCGCCGCCCGTGGGGCGCGCCCTCCTTCCGCTCAGGCTTCGGCCCGGCCGGTGCGCCAGCCCTGATGATAGGTTTCGCGGGCTACGCGCGAATAGGGCACGGGGCTCACCACGGCGCGCACCTCAATCTGCTTGTGCGGTTCGACCGTCGTCTTGCGCGTGCCGCCATCCGGTTCGCCCCACACCACGCGGAGTTCGGTCCCGACCGGGATTTCGTGGTCGATCGTCGCCAGGCTGAGCGCGGTCTTTTCGTTGTAGCTATAGCCGGTGAACATCGACAGCCCGACCGTCGCGCCCCCAGCATCGACTACCTTGTCGTAATTGGACGAGGCATAATTGGCGAGCGGCAGGTCGAAGAATTTGTATTGATCGCCATCGGCGTCGAACAGCGAGGCGAAGATCCTGGCCATGTCTTCGCCGTTCCAGGCTAGCGTCACCTTGCGGCGCTGGCTGTCCTTGTCGAGCGCCTCCAGTGCCTCGCGGCCATGGAAATCATGGTCGAACTTGACGAACGGGCCATAGCCAAGCTCGTAAGGCGTCAGATAATAGTCCTCGACATTGTCGGACACGAAGCTGCCACCGATCGCGCCGGTCGCCTCGTAGCTGTCGGCGCCCAGCCATTCCCGGTACGCCTTGAGCTTGTCGCCGGTGTAGATTGCGGGGAGCGGCGAAGGGATCCAGCCGCTCTCCAGCGTATTCGATGGATAGGCCCGGCTGCCGCACGGCACGATCCCGAATTCCTTGCCCGCCGCGAGGATCGCGGCACGTATCTCTTCCTGCTCGTCATAGGGGCCCCAGATTTCCAGTCCGGGCGCGCCCGACATTCCGTGGCGCAGCGTGCGGACTTTGCGGCCGGCGATATGCATCTCGCTCATGTTGAAGAATTTGAGCTGCTCGAGCGGCCCGCCATGCAGCTTCTCGATAATCTCCCAGGCGCGCGGGCCCTGGATCTGGAAACGCCAATTCACGCGCCTCACGGGCTTGCCCATCGGGCGCGACGGGCTGCGGTCGTCCTTCAGGATCTCGACGTTGTAACCACCGGTCTCGGCATGGAACATCAGCCAGTTGGCGGCCGGCGCGCGGCCGACATAAACGAATTCCTGTTCGGCGAGCCAGAAGAGGATGCCGTCGCCGATCACGTGGCCATAAGGCGTGGTAGGGACATATTGCTTCGCCTTGTTGACGGCGAAGCCCTTCATCGAGTTGATCGCGGTGTCGCTGATCAGCTTCAGCGCGTCGGGACCGCTGATGAACAGGTCGACCATATGGTGCGATTGATCGAACAGCACAGCCGAGTGTTGCCAGGCCCATTGCTCCGAACGCCAATTGTGGAATTCGGGCGCCACGACCGGATAGACATAAGCGCCGATTTGCGAATTGCGCAGCATCTCGACCGGGTTGCCCGCGGCTTTGAGCACCTGCTCCAGGTTGGTTGCCGTCATCTAGCGATTCCTCTCTCGATTTTCCGCGGCCAGGCCGCCGCGCCGGTCGCGCTTGCTCCTTTCTATCGCGCACGATATTGGTATGCAATACATACAAATTGCCGCAGCACTCGCGGAAGCTTGGAGAGACCGAAATGACCCGGATTGCGTATGTCCTTACGCTGTCATGCACCGATAGGCCGGGCCTGGTCGCGACGATCTCGGGGCAGCTGTTCGAGGGTGGCGCGAACATCCTGGAGGCGCAGCAATTCGACGATGTCGAAACCGGGCGATTCTTCATGCGCGTGGTCTTCGATTGCCAAGAGGCTGATTATGCGGCGATCCACGAACGGGTGGTGCAGGCGGCGGCGCGCTTCGACATGGATTGGAAATTGCGCCCGCGCGATCGCCGCACGCGCGCCCTGCTGCTCGTCTCCCGCATGGACCATTGCCTGGGCGACCTGTTGTACCGCGCCCGCATCGGCGAACTGTCGATGGACGTGGTCGGGATCGTCTCCAACCACCCCCGTGAGTCGCTCAACGTCTCGCTGATCGGCGACATCCCCTTCCACCATCTGCCGATCACGAAGGATACGAAGCCGCAGCAGGAAGCGCGGATCAAGGCCTTGGTCGACGAGACCGAGGCGGAGCTGGTGGTGCTCGCCCGCTATATGCAGATCTTGTCGGACGATCTTGCGACCTTCCTGTCAGGGCGTTGCATCAACATCCATCACAGCTTCCTGCCGGGCTTCAAGGGAGCCAAGCCTTACCATCAGGCGCATGCGCGCGGGGTGAAGATGATTGGCGCAACCGCCCATTATGTCACCGCCGACCTCGATGAAGGTCCCATCATCGTCCAGGATGTCGAGGCGGTATCGCATGCCGATACGCCCGAAGATCTGGTGCGCAAAGGCCGCGACATCGAACGGCGCGTGCTCGCCCGCGCGGTGGCGTACCAACTGGAAGATCGCGTGCTGCTGAATGCCAGCAAGACCGTCGTCTTCACGAGCTGAACGTGGCGAGCCTGATCGACAGCAGAGCGCTGGCCGAACGAATGACGCGGGAAACCGCCGCGATCACCCCCGTGCCCGGCGGGGTCGGGCCGATGACGATCGCATGCCTGTTGTCCAACACGGTGCGTGCGGCGGAATGCCATGGTGCCTGATCAACCCGTTCCCGGCCAGGTCGAAGGGGCCGCGATCACGGGTGAGATGACGGTCCAGGTCACCATATCGGGGCTGCAGGTCGCCGCGGACATCGGCGTTTACGCGCACGAGCACGGCCGCGCGCAGCCATTGGTGGTGGACATCATTCTCGAAATCGATCCCCCGGCCCGCGACGCGCTTCCGGAAACCATCGACTATCAAAGCGTCGCAGATGACGCGCATGCGCTGGCGGAGGGACGGACGGCGCTGATCGAAACCTATGCCATGCGGCTGGCTCAGCAATGCGTCGCCTATGCTGGTGTCCAGAGTGCCGATGTCCGCGTTTCGAAACCGGGGGCGCTGCGTGGCGGTCTGGCCGGCGCGCGCGCTTCGCTCCGCCGTCCCGGCCCGTGACCGGGCTCGCTCACTCTGGACTGTGCGGGCATGATCGCGCAGGACGCTCGCTTCACCGGAGCGCGTGAGAGGGGACTGTTTTGGCCGAAGAGGCGGATCCGCCGGTCGAGGACGATGGAGGCGTTGGCGCCATCGGCGACATATTGGGCTTTCATATCCGGCTGGCCCATGGCGCTGTCTATCGCCACTTCATGGAGACGTTCGACCATCTCGGCCTGACGCAGAAACAGGTCTCGGTCCTGTGGCTGATCGACGATCATCCGGGCATGGCGCAGACCGATCTTGCGCGTCGTCTGCAAATGGACCGCGCCACCGTCATGGCGATCGTCAATCGGCTGCAGGCACGTGATTTCCTCGAACGCGGCAGGTCCAGCGGCGATCAGCGGCGGCAGACGCTCACCTTGCGCCCTGCGGGCAAGGCTGCCCTGGTCGAGGCGCGCAAGGCGATCCTGGCGCATGAGGCGTGGTTGAAGGGCCGTTTCAACAAGCGCGAGATCAAGCAGCTGATCGCGCTGTTGACGCGTATCCACGGCTAAGCGCCGTCGCGGATTGGGCCCCTGTCGGCACCAAGCACCGGGGCGTTAGATCGAGTAAAAATCGACGACGGTGGGAATAGTGTCGTTGAGCAGCAGGATATGCTTGCGAGCGATCCGCCACAGACCCTCTTCGTGGCGCAGCGTGTGACGATAGCGGCCGAAGAAGTGATGCGTGCGGTCGGCGCGCACGTCGTGCAGGAAGACGGTGAAGGCCGATGCGACTTCGGCGCTATTATCCGCCGACTCGATCAGCCGAACGTTGCTGATGCAATGTAGGCAGCGCGGGCGCGGGTGCGAGGCAACGGACTGGCCCGATCGCGCGCGGAACACGCGGTCTTCCAGACCACGGCGCCCTTCATAATAGATGAGCGAGAGTTCGCTTTGCGGATCCGAAGTGGGGGTATTCTCGTCGCGCCACGCGGGCATCCAGAACAACGCGTCTTCGGTATAGAGCGATAGCCACTCGTCCCAGGCGCCCTCGTCGAGCAATGCGGCCTCGCGGTAGAGCAAGTCCTCGGCGTCGGAGCGGGAGAGGATTGCCGTCATGCCGCAGCGGCCATGCGCCGCGCCCATTCGCGATAATAATTGTGATAGAGCGTTTCGTCGCAAAGTTGCGAGTCCGCCAGCACGCTCCGCATGGGCGCCGCGCCGATCGCTTCGGACAAGCTGTTGCCGCCCTCCCGGCTCGCGGTCATGCCGCGGGCATAGCCTTGCAGCCAGGGATCGACGCGGCTGGCATGGCCGCGCTGGCAGCTTTCATAGGCCACCGTATCGTCGGGCGTCGCCATGCCCGAGGGATTGAAGAAATCCTCATATTGCCGGATCCGTTGGTGCCGCGCGGTGCCACTCTCCGCCTTTGGCGCGATACACCAGGTGCGCATTAACGTCCGCCCCACGTCAAGCGGCTGGATCACGCGTAACTGGCTCGACGCATTTTCCGCAATCTGGAGATTGGGGAAGATCGTCAGGTTGCGCATGTTGAAGATCCAGTCGCGGCCCGCCTCGCCGTGCCGCGCCGCAATCGCTTCGGCATGGTCATACAGGGGATGCGTATCCGCCGGCACGATCCTGCCCCAGTTGAGCACATGGCCGTACTCGAAACTGTAGCTGCCGCCTTGTATCCCCTCCGCATCTTCGCGCCACGACTGCGACTGCTCCCAGATCGATCGCACCACGACCGCGCCTTCGCCCTTCTGCCGCCGCTCCATGATCTTGACGTAAGAAGGGTGGGTCGAGGTGAAGTGGTAGGCGTCCGAACAATTTTCGAGCTGGAGTTTCCAGTTCGCGTCGTAGGTGAAGGTCACCGCGCCGGGCACGAGTTCGAGCCCCGCGTCGGGCTGACCGACGACGAAGTCGAGGAAGCGCGCGGCACCACCCAGATGCTCCGCAAGCGTCGGTACGGCAGCAACGAGGCTGCCAAACAGGAATCCGCGATATTCCTCGAAACACGGCAATGGCGTCAGGCCATGATCGCCGTCGTTGAAGGCTACGGAATAGCAGCCCGCGCGCTGCCACTTGAGCCCCCGATTCCTGCCCGCGCTGTCGAAGGTCCAGCTGTGATACGGGCAGACGTGCAAGCGCGCGTTGCCCGCCCGTGTCTGGGCGACCTGCGCGCCCTTGTGCGGACAGGAATTGACGAAGGCATGTAACTGGCCGTCCCCGTCGCGCGTGATCAGGACGGGAACCCGACCGGCGTGAGTGGTGAAGAAATCATGCGGCGCGGACGCCTGGGAGGCGAGACCCAGGAACACCCAGCCGCCTTCGAAGATATGCCGCATCTCGAGGTCGAAGATGCCCGGCTCGCGGAAGATCGCGCGATCGACGCGGAAGACACCGTCCTCCGGCCGATCGTCGATCAGGCCGGCGAGATCGATCGTCATGCGCCCTCGGTGGCGCCCGCCTGTTCAACCTCGCCATTGGCCGCTGCGGGGTAGAGGGATGCCGCGCGCAAGAAGCAGAGCGCGGCTAGCACGGGCGTTACCGCGACGATCAGCAAGGAATAGCGGATCGCGTCGTCGCCGAAGCGCGGCGCGAGAAGATCGTTGAGCACGCCCACCATTGTCGGCCCTACCGCGTCGCCGATCAGGCTGGCGCCGAGCAAGACGACCGACGTCGCCAACGCGCGGCGACGCTCGCCGGCGATATTGACCACCGCCGCAAAGATCGGTGCCTGATGGATCAGCATGAAGAAGCTGCTCAGCGCGAAGCCGACCAGCCAGGCGAGGTGCGAGTCGCCCAGCAAGAACAACGCCTCGGCAGGGCCCGCGAGCAAGCAGGCAATCGCGGGAAGCGCCACCCGCCAGAAGATGCGTTTCCTGGGCAGCCGATCGATCAGCACGCCGCCGATCAGGATGCCGAACAGACCGATGAAGCCACGCGTCGGGCCGATGATGTTGGCGACGTCGCGCACGCCTAAATGGTGCACGCGGGTGAAGAAGGATGGCGTCCACGTGCCCGATGCCCAAACGTTCGCGCCCATCAGCGTGACGCCCGCGAAGATCCAGGCGAAACAGCGATTGGAGAAAAGTGCCTTAAGATCGCCCAACAGCGAACGCGCCAGTGGCAAGCGCGTGGGGGGCGGGGTCGTGCGCCGCGGCTCGCGGATTGTGAGGATCAGCAGCAGCGCAAGGATCAGTCCGGGTAGCCCGATCGCGATGAACATCGCGCGCCAGCCATAGGTTTGCGCGATCCACCCCGCGAGTGGGAAGAATAGGATGAAGGACAAAGGAGAGGCAGTGCCGAACAAGGCGAGCGCCAAGGGCCGCCGCTCGGCGGGGAATCGATCGGCGATGATCGAATTGGACGGTGCGGTTCCGCATGCTTCGCCGGCGCCCATCAGCAGTCGTACGACGACCAATTGCCAGATGCCGGCGATAAGGCCGGTGCAGGCGGTCATGATGCTCCAGACGACAAGGCCTGCAGCGATGATGTTGCGCCTGTTGGTGCGGTCGGCGGCCCAGGCGATCGGGATGCCGAGCAGCGAATAGAAGAGGATGAAGGCAAGGCCGGACGCCAGGCCCAGCACCGTATCCGACGTGCCCAATTCGCGCTTGATCGCCGGAAGCGCCAGCCCGAGCAGCGACCGATCGAGATAGTTGGATACCGACACCAAGGTGAGAAGAAGCAGCGGCCAGGTGGCGGACCAGGGCCAGCGCGATCGTTCGTTCTGTTCCCGGTTGCTCATAAGCGCGACGCCCGCGTTTCTTGGGCGGTGATGAACTCGAGCAGGGCTGGCTGCCCGGCCTCGGTCGCGGCGATCCCGCGCAGAATCGCGGGAACGATCTCATTCGCCGAGGTGATGCGTTCCCCATATCCGCCGAGCGCGCGCGCGAATTCGGCATAATTGCCCGAGATATCCGTCGCCCGGAAACGCTCGGTCGCGACGGGCATGATCGGCAATTCGATCGCCATCGCCGAATTGTTGAGGAGGATGGAAAGGATCGGCAGACGCTCGCGCACCGCCGTCTCGAAATCCATGCCGGTGAAGCCGATCGCCGCATCGCCCCAGACATTGATGCATAATTTATCAGGGCAAGCGAGCTTGGCGCCGATCGCGAGTCCCAGGCCGTACCCAAGCTGGGTGGTCTTCCCCCAGCCGATATAGCTGAGCGGGGAGATCGACTTCCAAAAGGGCGTGAGCTGGTCACGTGGCGACCCGGCATCGTGCGTGATGATCGTGTTGGCGACATCCACGGTGCGCTGCAATTCCCAAAGCACGCGATAAGGGCTGAGCGGCGTATCGTCGGCTTCGAGCAGAGGCAGCCATTTGGCGAGCCATTCGGCCTCGACCTCGGCAATCTCCCGCGCAGCCGGGCCAGGATCGCGCGGCGCGTCGAGCCGTTCACGACAGGCCTCGATGAGCATCGCCAGCGTCAGCTTCGCGTCGCCAATCAGCGCATCGACGCACGGCACGTTCTTGTTGAGATCCGCGGGGTCGAGCGTGGCGTGAATCACCTCCACACCGGTCGGCATCGAAACGCCGAACGCCGTTTCGGAAAAGCTGCAGCCGATGCCGAAAATGAGATCGGCATGATCGAGGAAATGGCGAAGCTGGCCGGCGATCGCAGCGCCGCCCGAGCCGAGAGCGAGCGGATGCGTTTCATCGAACGCGCTTTTGCCCTCGAGGCTCGTCGATACGGGCGCGCCGAGCAGCTCGGCCAGCGTGCGCAACTCGGCATAGGCTTCGGCCCAGTGGACGCCCTGGCCCGCATGCAGCACCAGCCGCTTGGCGGCGACCAGGCGATCGGCGACCCGTGCGACCGCTTCGGGGTCGGGTGCGCACCGCGTGGTGACGACCGGTACATAGTCGATCGGCCCGGCGAACTCCTCTTCCAGAATATCCCACGGCATTTCCACCAGCGCGGGGCGGAGCCGTCCGTTGCGGAGTGCAGTGAACGCCCGACGCAGGATCGCCGGCGTATCCTCGGCACGCAGGATCGGCTCGCACGTCTTTGTGATGTCACGCATCGAGACGCTGGCGTTGTAATTGTCGGGGACGTGCGCCAGCCGGCGTGCATAGCCTTGCGGCAGGACGAGCACCGGCACGCTTTCCGAATAGGCCTGGGCGACGCCGCCATAGGCATTCTCCGTGCCGGGCCCGTGCTGCATCGCGAACACGCCCATCCGCCGTCCACGCGTCAGCCGCGACAGCGCGTCGGCCATGTGCAGTCCGGTACGTTCCTGGCGAACGATGACGGTACGTATGCCTCTCGCCGCAGCCTGTTCCAGCACGGCATTGCGCGGATAGCCGAAGATCACGTCGACACCCTCGCGTTCGAGGATTTCGGCGATCACCGCGCCGACCTTCATGATTTCGCGGCGTCCGACGGACCCAGCGGCCGCTCGCCCATTACCGTGGTCCGGATCAGGTGGCGCCGCTCATATTTGAAATCATGGATGCCGCGGTGGAGCGTGAACCGATTGTCCCACACGATCAGCGTGTCCTTCTGCCACCTCACGCGACAATGATAGTGAAGGTGCTGCGCGAGGCTTTGCAGATAAGCGAGCAGCGCCCGGCTCTCTTCCTCGCTCCAGCCGACGAAACGCTTGAAATAGGCGGTCGTCGCGAACAGCGCCTTGCGGCCGGTTTCGGGATGGACGCGCACCGCCGGGTGAATGCTTTCGAGCTGATCCTCAGTGAAGTCGTGGCTCTCGCGCAGGCGCAGGCGCTTCTCGGGTGCCAGTTTCTCGTTCTTGGCCCAGATGTCCTTGCCCGAATAGACGACCTGGAGCCCATCGAGCAGCGCCTTCAGCCCGTCCGACATATGCTCATAGACGAGGTAGGCATTCGAAAACGCGGTATCTCCGCCCCATTGCGGAACTTCGAGCGCGCGCATCACGATGCATTTGGGCGGCCGCAGCAGGAACGGGCTGTCCGTGTGGAAATGCTCGAACGACGGTACGACATTCTCCGGCTCGTGCGCTTCGCGGCGTACCTCCTGCATGTCGCGGTGCCCGTCATAGGTCGGCGCCTGCGGAAGTTCCGTGATCGGCCCGAAGTGGCGCGAGAAGGCCTTATGCTGTTCGGGCGTCAGATCTTGGTTGCGAAACAGGATGACCAGGAAATGTTCGAACGCCTTCATGATCTCGGCGAGAATCTCGTCGTCCAGCGGCTCGCGCAGGTCGACCCCGCTGATCTCGCATCCGCACGCGCCGGAGATTGGCGTCACGCCGATCCGGCGGAATTCCGGCATCGGCAACCCGGCGACGATCGGTACCCCCGCCATACCTGGGTCGAGCCTCACCTGACTGGTCACGAAACGCTCCTTCGATCCAAGTCCAAAAAAACCGGAGGCGGGACCAACTCCGCCTCCGGCAAGGGGGCCTCAGAAACGGCGCTTGACCGACACCGCGAAGGTGCGCGGCTCGCCCGGAGATCCCTGGACCGAGTTGGTCGATCCGCGATTGTCGAAAATGTCGGTGTAATAGAGCTTGTCGGTCAGGTTGCGGCCCTCGACCGCGATTTCCCAATTGTCGCCCGGCAGCCGGAGCGCCAGTCGCGCATTGACCAGGGTGCGTCCCGCAACGCTGCCGAAAATGTCTTTCGCGTGCGTCGTGGCATCGACATTGTTCGCATTGCGATTGAACGTATCCTGATGGTTGACGTCGGCCCTTGCGGACAGCGTCGCGCCGCCCGGGAGCGGGTAATCATATTGCGCGCCGAGGCTCCACTGCCAGGGCGAGATATACTGGCCCTTATCCTCCAGGCCGATGCCCGAGGTCGCTGCCGCCGCCGAGATCGAGGTATATTTGAAATGGAGGTAAGCGAGCGAGGCGTCGAACGACAATCCCTGAACCGGACGCAGCGTGAGCTCCGCCTCGCCGCCCTTCACGTCGGCTTTGCCGGCGTTGAGCGGCAACGCGCACGGAGCGGCGGGAACGCCGGGCAGCGGGCAGCTCGAGACGGTGACGAGGATGTCGTTATATTTGTTAAGGAAGCCGCTGACGTTCAGCCGCGCCTTGTGATCGAAGAAGTCGCCCTTGAAGCCGCCCTCATAGGCCATCAGCTTTTCCGGCCCGAACGGCAAGGCCTGGGCGGGGAAGAAGGGCCGCGGATTGACGCCGCCGCCCTTGAACCCGGTCGACGCCTGGACATAGGTCATCAGCTCGTCGGACCAGCGGTATTGGACGACGCCGCGCCAGTCGACGCGGTTGCCCGAAAATTTGCCCACCAGTCCATCGAGCGACGCCACCGCCGCCGGTGTCGCGCCACCCGTGCTCGATCCGGGGATGCCCTTGCGCCCGTAGATGAAGGACTTGGTCATGTCGGTGTAGCGAAGGCCGCCGACCAGATGCAGCTTCGGGATGGCCTCCCAATCGGCATTGGCGAACACCGCTTTTGTCGTCGCCGGAATGTGGTTGTCTTCGATGAAGTTCAGCGTCGGGAGCGTCACCCGCGAGATATTCTCGCTGTTCTTGTGCAGATAATAGCCGCCAAGGGTGAAGTTGAAGGTCGGCCCGATCTTGCCGTTCAGCCTCACTTCCTGACTGAACTGATGGTTGAATATCCGGTTCGCCTGCAGCGTCGGCGAGAAGGGCGATCCATCGGCCGAGGAATAGATGCCGCTGAACTTGCGATAAGCGGTGATGGAAGTGAGGCTGAAATCCTCCGACAGGTCGACTTTGAGATTGCCCGAAACGCCCCAGCTATCGATCGCCGACTTGATCGGAGCGGCCCACGGTCCCGATCCGTCGCGCGGCGCCGTTTCCAGGTAATTTTCATAGCTGCTGTAGGCGCCATGGCGGTACGTGTCCTGGGCGTAATTGCCGAACGGCGAATAGCTGATGAACTGCGATCCGGTGGCCGTACCATAGCGCACGCCGTTCATCGTGTAGGCGGCGGCGGATGGTCCGGTCGTTGCCGAGCCGGTGTTCGCCACGCCGGGGCTGGCGGCCTGGCCGACATAAAGCAGGGTCGTGGGACCTGCCTCGCTATCGTCGCGCGTGATATCGCCGACGATGTCGAGCGTGACGCTGCTGCTGGGCTGGTAGCGTAATGCCAGGCGTCCCGCGACATAGTCCTTGCCGCCTTCGGTGCCGAGCTTGCAGCCCTTGTTGTTGGTGACCGAAGAGGGGATCGGCGTGCCCGGATGGGCGCAGGCGAAATCGTACCGCGTGACATAGCCGTCCTTGTGGACCGCCGTTCCGGAGATGCGCGCGAACAACTGGTCCGGGACCACTGTGAAATTGGCGGCACCGCGCAGCTCGACGCGGTTATAGCTGCCATAGGTCGCCTGGAGATAGCCGCCGCCATTTCCGTCCGGCTTCTTCGAGTAAAGCTTGATCGCGCCACCGATCGAATTCTGGCCGGCGAGCGTGCCCTGCGGGCCGCGCAGGATCTCGACCCGGTCGAGATCGATCAGATCGAGCAGCGAACCGTGCATCGTCGGCAGATATACGTCGTCGATATACAGGCCGACGCCCGGCTCGAGCGCGAAGCTCGTGTCGCGCTGACCCACGCCGCGGATATAAGCGACCACCGCGGGACCGTAGGTTGCGGGCGCCTGGCGCAAGGTCACGTTGGGAGCCTGGTTGCCGATATCGGCAATGCTCGTCTGGCCGCGTGCCGCAAGCATGTCCCCCGACACCGCCGTGATCGCGAGCGGCGTATCCTGCAGCCTCTGTGCGCGGAACTGCGCCGTTACGACGACCTCCTGGTCGGGTTGTGCTTTCGCATCTTGCTGATTCTGCGTCTTGCCATTGTCCTGCGCCGTCGCCGGCCCGGCCATCGACATGGCTGCGGCGAGCGCGAGGACCGAAGTGGCGGCATGGAGCGAAGTGAATCGGATTGCCATAATGCGTCCCCCCCAGGGTTCGATCGCGTGCCTTTGCGACATCGCGAGAGAGGAAGTGGACATGTTGAACAATCAACTGTCAAGGCAATTCCAGATTCCGAAAGTTCAATTCCGAAATACGGAATTCGGTCCGATGTCCCGGAGGTGGCGGTCTTGGGATCCGCACGATCAACTATGAGAGATCGCGGCCATTTCGCTCAGTGAGACAGCGGACTCGCGCACCGCGGTCGCGAGATCGTCTTCCAGATGGAGCTGATATCGCTTCGACGGCATCGTCACGCCAAGGCATCCCACGATCTCGCCGAAGGGGCCGAAAACCGGCCCCGCAATTCCGGCAATATCGTAGCGGGGATCGAAATAGCGCGCATAGCCGCGTTCGCGGATCGACTGCAGCTCGGCCTCTATCTCCTTGCGCGACGAACGCGGCCGCCCGCTCAGCGGCCCGACCGACGCTTCGCGCATCACCGCTTCCGCATCGCCTTGCGGCAGGAAGGCCAGGATCGCATGGCCCAGCGAACCCCACGGCAATTGGATCTCGCCGCCCTGCTCGACAGCGAAGCGCAAGGGATGCCGCGTCATCACGACGTCCGCGATGATCGCTACGCGCCTCGCCGGGCTGTAGGTACACAGAACCGCGGTCTCATGCCATTGCGCGACAAGGTCTTCGAGCAGCGGCCGCGCGCAACGGACCAGATCGAACCGCGCCACGAGCTGCGACGCGAGGCGGTGCAGTTCGCGCCCCGGCCGATAGCTCTGGCCCTGACCGCGCTCGACCAGCCCTGATCGCACCAGCGCCTGCAGCAGGCGGTGCACCGAACTGGCTGGCAGGTCTGCACTGGCTGCCAATTCGCCGAGCGTGAACTGCGGCGGACCCGCGGCAACCAGCTTCAGCAGATACGCAAGCCGGTCCGCCGCGCCGCGGGGTATGGTGGATCCAGTCGCACTCATGCGCCGATGATACCGCAAAGCCGGCGCCGCGCGCGCCAAATAGCGTCCGCGCTGCCCGTCAGGGCTGGCTCAAACCAATGCGTAATAGCGGAACAAGGATCGGTCGGGGCCGGTCCGCCGCTCGCCCCCACCCACGATCACCGTGCGCGAAAGCCAGTCATGCGGCCCGGCGGGCACGCGGAAATAGGGCGTGAGCCGAAAATAGGAGGGCTGAGAACTGCCGGCCGCCGCGCGAACGAGATAGCCGCGATTGTGGATATAGATGGCCGTGCCGTCGTCGGCCTCCAGCATATAATGTGCGCTGAGCTCGATCGTGCCGTCGTCGCGGACCAGCGCATAATCGGCGCCGCTATGCGGAACCACGCGCCCCGACAGGCGCGGACCGTTGATCGTGCCGCCGATCGCGGGCGTATAGCCCTGACTGCCGCCGCCGGGCAGCGGACCGAATATTTGGCGGTCCGCGCCGAACAGCACTTCGATATCGAACACATGTTCCAGCCTGCAGTCCGCGGCGGTCATATCAGCATTCCTTTCGCGGGACGAACGGCAGCAGGATCGCGGAGTCGAAGGCGCCACCGGTGCGGATGATGTGCGTGCCCGCGTTCCGCGTCCGCTCGTGCAACGGGAAGGGCAACATCGCACCCTGCTCCTTGCGATAGATATCCGATCCCGCGACGACCAGCCGCAAGGTCTCGCCCGCCTCGAACCGGACCGAGAAGGGCCAGATTTCGATCTCCACCGGAACGCACTCACCCCGTCGGAGCCGGTCCTCGCTCGTGTGCGCATGGACCGGCCGTTCGGGCCGCGAACGCGCCGGGTCTAGCGCACGGTGGCTCGCACGCAGCCAGCCGAGTGCGATCGGCCCGTTCTCGTAAAATGCGTAGAAGGTGAAACCAACGGGCGCGCCGCTGGCATCGATCTTCTGCAGGGCGACGAACAGGTCGATGTCGTCGCTGCCGTCGGCTTCGACCCACAATTTCAGGCTGGCATAGCCGGTGATTTCGGTCGCTTCCGAGAAACGATAATCGAAGGATAGGCGGCCGTCGCAGGCGGGATAACGCGCCTCTTCCTCTGCAGGCGCATCGTTGCCCATTGTCCCGCCGGCCGCGTCGAGCGCGAACCGTCGATACTCGGTGCGCGCGAGCGGCCATTCATTCTCCGCGCGCTCCTCGGCCACGCCATGGCGTTCGCGCACCTCGATCCGCACCTTCGGCCAGGCGGCGAGGGCGGTTGGACGGTCGCGCATATAATGATCGAAGAAAGCGAGCTGGCGCACACGGCTTTCGGGCCGATAATAATGCGCCCACTTTTTCTGGCCGTGGATTTCAAGCCATTTCTCGGGCGACCCCATCCGGCGCCACGCCTCGATCGTGCCCCGCAAATGCAGCCCCTGATCAGACCAGCTCGCCACGACATAAGCGGGCTGGCGGATCGCCTCCAAATCGAGCTCTTTGGAGCGCCAGTAATCGTCGATCAGCGGGTGGGCGGTGATGTTGGCCCAGCTATCTTCGGTGCGGTTGAGGGACCATTGGATATTGTCGCACGCGCGCGGCAGGAAGCTCGTTTCCAATATGCCGCCATGATAAGCGAACTCGCGATACCAGTCCGAAAAGCCTTCCCAGGGATTGAGCGCGGCGAGCGGGTCGGGGTGCAATGGCGCAACCAGATACTGGATGCCCGCCAGATAGGATACGCCCGTCATCCCGACGCGGCCGTTCGACCAGGGCAACAGCCCGAGCCATTCGATCGCATCCGCGCAATCCTCGGCCTCCTGCAGGCCGTTATGATGGAAGTCGCCGCCGGACAGCCATGCGCCGCGCGGATCGACTACGGCCACCCCATAACCCTGCGCGCCCCACCAGACAGGGTCGGGCGCCTCGAACGCGGTAAGGTCGGACAGCCACTCCGGATCGACCCCGGAGCGCGGCCAGAAGACACGGTTGGTGAGCGCATGCTTGCCGTAAGGGCCCCAGGCCAGCAGCAGGGGGATGTTCGAGGTCGCGCCCTCGGGGCGATAAAGATCGCAGAATATCTCCACCCCATCGCGCAGGCGGATGCGGCAATTGCGTTCGATCGTCAGCCCGCGCTCCGTCCGGCAGCTATAATCGGCCGGCGGCAGCGGCGGCTTGGTCGGGTGACTGAAGGGGTCGGTCCCCGTGCGCATCAGCGGCTGAAAACGCACAAGCCTCCTCCCTACAGGACGACGAAATAGTGGATCCGATTGGCGTTCGGCACCTTTTCCGCAACGCCGACGAACACGTGTTGCGACATCCATTCGTGCGGACCCGCCGGCGCATCGAAGCGCGGCGTGACGCGCATATAATAATCGTCGAAAGCGACCGGCTCGTTGTGGCGCATCTTCTCGGCGATCTCGGGGCTGCGCGCCCAGCGGAAGCCGCGATTTTCGAGATAGATGATGGCGCCATCGTCCGCTTCGAGCAGGTAGCGCGCGTCGAAATCGATCACGCCGTTGGGTCTCGACAAAGGAAAATCGCCCCCCGACATCGGCACCACGCGGCCATTGAGCCGGGGTCCTTCCACCACGCCTTCCGCGGCATAGATGGCGGCACGCGTATCGCCGCGCGCGCCCGGCTTCACCCAATAGGGTCTCGACAGCGTGATCGAGATTGTGAAGGCATATTCGAGCCCGGGGGTGAAAGGATGGTGTCCGCTCATAAAGAGCGGATAAAGCCCGATTTGTTGATTTGTCAACACCGCAGCAAAATCGCGTCGCGCCTGATGGGAAGACAATATCGATTTTGACGGCTACAAAATCGCCATGCAGAAGAATATCCGCGCCGGCGAACCGGCCGAGGCCAAGCCCAGCAAGCCTTCGTTCGAATTCGGCCCCTCGCACATACCCTATCGCATCCTTTTGCTCAGCAAGATGATCGATCGGGTTACCGCGCAGCATGTCCGGGATACGGCGCAGCTTTCGCTCGCAGAGTGGCGTGTGCTCACGCATGTCGAGATGATGCGCAAGTGCAGCGCGGCGGAAGTGGCGAGCGTCGCTTATTCGGATCGGGCGGAGGTGAGCCGCGCGATCGGATCGCTCGAGAAGCGCGGCTTCGTGCAGCGCGAGGCCAACCCTCGTAATCGCAAGAGCAGCCTGGTTTCACTGACGGATGCGGGCAAGGCGATCCATGCCGCGATCCGGGGCGAGCGCGGCAAATTCTACGGGCAATGGCTGACGGACCTAAGCGATGCCGAACGCGTCGCGCTCAACGAGTCCCTGGAGAAGGTCACCCGCCGCCTCGTCGAGAGCGCGCCGCACATGTTCGACGCTTAGTCAGGGGCTGGTTCGGCCGCCTCGATGATCCGGACGAGATCGGCGAGCGTGTCGCATACCGGCGTCGCCACGCTTTCGCGCCTTCCCTGAGTGGCGATCGCGCCATTGATCGTTTCGATTTCGCCCGGCCGTCCAGCGTCGCGATCCTGAAGCATCGAAGCTTTGTGCGCGCCATGCTCCCGCAGCGCCGCATCGATATGCTGCACGATATTATCGCGATCGAGGATCAGACCCTTCGATGCCGCAACCGCGACCGCCTCATCGACCACGGCGGTGGCGATCCGGCGCCCGGCGGGATTGTTCAAACCCGCGTTCGGCAGCCGACAGATCATGCCGATCGCGTTCAACGCCGCGTTGAAGGCCAGCTTCTCCCACACCGCGACGCCGATCGCGGGATGCCGATGAACCGCGAAGCGCGAACGTTCGAGCAGGTCGCCGACGCGATCGACCGTCTCCGCGTCCGCATCGGCAAATGCACCGAGCTGGAGGCTGGCGAAACCGTGCGTCTCGACCGCGCCGGGGCCGGTGAGATCGGCCGGGATCAGCGCGGTTCCCATCACCACCCGATCGGAGCGAAAGGTCCCCGCGAGTATTTCGGCATTGCCGATCCCGTTCTGCAGCGTCAGCGCGATCGGGTCGCAATGCCGCAGATGCGCGACCGAAGCGGTGGCGGTCGCGCTGTGCATCCCCTTGGTGAAAAGCAGCAGAAGATCGACCGGACCCGGAAAATCCTGCGCGAGCCCGGCTTCTACCCGAATGGCCCGCGTCCCGGCATCATCGGTGAGCAGGATCCCCTTCTCGCGGATCGCGTCGAGCCGGTGCCGATCGACGTCGATCACCGTCACTTTGGCACCGGTCTCCGCTATGCGCCCGGCGAACAGGCAACCCATCGCCCCTGCACCCACCACGGCGACGGAAATTTCCGACGTCCACTTCGATCTCTGCCTCAAGGGACGACGATTTCCACAAGCGTCGGCCCGGTTTCGCCCAACGACCAGGCCAGCGCCGCATCGAGTTGATCGGGCGTTTCCGCGCGACGCGCTGCGACACCGTGCCCTTGCGCGATCGCGCAGAAGTCGATCCCCGACAAATCGGTGCCTTCCACCTGATCCAGTCCGAAATGGCGCCCGAATTGTTCGAGAGCCTCGTAGCGCCGATTGGCGATGACGAGTACGCTCAGCGGCACCGCGGCGCGCGCCGCGCTGAAGAGAGCCTGGATCGAATACATCGCCGATCCGTCGCCGAGCAGCGCAATGACCCGCTCGCCGCGGCGGGCGAGCGCGATACCGACGGCGGCGGGGAGCGCATAGCCAAGCCCGCCACTCGCCGTGGTATAGAAGCTGTCCGGCGCAAGCATCGGCAGCAATTCCTGCATCGCGCTCCGGGTCGATGGTGCTTCCTCGACAACGATCGCGCCAGGGGGACGCAATGCCGCGATCCGGGCCATGGCGAGCCGGTCGCTCATGCCGTCCGGCGCACGCGCGCCTTTCCCAACTTCTTCCGGCATCGGCCGCTGGACGCTCCCCGCCGCTTCGGCGAGGTACGTCAACGCCATCCTGCTGTTGGCAAGGACCGCGTTGCCCGATGGCGCCCAGCTAAGCACCGTGGGGTTGTCGTCGATGATCCAAGACGCTGTGTCCGCCGGCAAATGCGGGCCCGATGCCTCGGTATGGTAGAGGTTCAGCGGTCCTCCGACGACGATCACCAGATCGTGGGGGGCGAGCCGGCTCACGATCTCGCCGCGGCTGGCTTTCAGGAAGCCGCGGAACAGCGGATGCGTCTCGGGGAAGACGTTGCGGGCCGCGAACGGCGCGACATAGACGCATGCGCACTGCGCTTCGGCGAGCGCGATCGCGGCGTCCCATCCCTGGTCGCGCGCCACGCCCGCGCCGAGCACCAGAGCCGGACTCCGGGCGGCACGAAGCCGGTTTGCGAGTTGATCGAGCGCGGCGCGGTCACCCGGGTTGCGCGTCGCCATCGAGCGTGGCTCGAGCGGCTCGCCGGGCTGATCCCAGTCATCGACCGGAACCGACACGAAGCAAGGCCCGAACGGTGGTGTCATCGCGATGCGATAGGCACGCGCGATCGCCCGCGGCACGTCCGCCGCGCGCGCCGGCTCGCAGGCCCATTTGACGAACGGGCGCGGGAATTCGGTCGGACGCTCGGCATAGAGAAAGGGTTCGAACGGCAGGATCGAGCGCGCCTGTTGTCCCGCGGTGACGACCAAAGGCGCCTGATTCTTGTAGGCGGTGAACAGATTGCCGAGCGCGTGACCTACGCCGGCCGAACTATGCAGATTGACCAACGCCGCATTGCGGGTCGCCTGCGCATGGCCGTCGGCCATCGCCAGCACCGTGGCTTCCTGCAGGCCAAGGACATATTCGAAGTCGGCGGGGAAATCGCGGAACATGGGCAGCTCGGTCGAGCCCGGATTGCCGAAGACCCGGGTCATGCCGAGACTGCGCAAAAGCGCGATGGCGATGTCGCGAACAGTCTCCATACCGCACAGCTTTAGTTGATTTATCAATCAATGCTAGGCAATCTGGGCCGCAAGCGTCGAACACGCGCCAATATGTGGGGGCGATGCGTCGGAAAGAGGATTAGCATGAGCCGTTTCCCGGAAACGCCCGCCTTCACCGGATTCAATACGCCGTCGCGTATCGAGGGCGACGCGTTCGACCTCGCGGTCGAGGGCGCGATCCCACCCGAGATCCGCGGCGCTTTCTATCGCGTCCAGCCCGACCCGCAATTTCCGCCGCTGCTGGGCAACGACATCCCGTTCAACGGCGACGGCATGGTCACGATGTTCAGCTTCGAGGAGGGGCGAGTGAGCTTCCGCCAGCGCTGGGCGCGCACGGACAAATGGAAGCTTGAACATGCGGCCGGCCGCTCGCTGTTCGGCGCCTACCGCAATCCCTTGACCGATGATCCGGCCGCGGAGGGGACGATCCGGGGCACGGCCAACACCAACATATTCCACCATGGCGGGCGGCTTTATGCGCTCAAGGAAGACAGTCCGGCGCTGGTGATGGAGCCCGAAACGCTCGAGACGATCGGCTATACCGATTTCGGCGGCCGCATGACGGGCGAGACGTTTACCGCTCACCCGAAGATCGACCCCGATACGGGCGACATGATCGGCTTCGGCTATGCCTCAAAGGGCATTTGCACGCGCGACATGACTTATTATGAAGTCGCGCCCGACGGCACGCTGAAGCGCGAGCTATGGTTCGAAAACCCCTATTATTGCATGATGCACGACTTCGCGATCACACGCGATTATGCCTTGTTCCACGTCGTGCCGATTACGGGCAGCTGGGAAAGGATGGCGGAGGGCAAACCGCATTTCGGCTTCGACACCACGCTTCCCGTCCATCTGGGCGTGCTACCCCGCCGCGCGGGCGCGACCGCCCAGGACATACGCTGGTTCACCACCGACAATTGCTTCGCCAGCCATGTGATGAACGCGTTCCAGGATGGCGACCGCATCCATTTCGATACGCCGGTCGCGAAGAACAATATGTTTCCCTTCTTCCCCGACGTGCATGGCGCGCCGTTCAATCCGATGGAAGCGGCGAGCTTTCTGACGCGCTGGACGGTCAACATGGCGTCCAATTCGGACGCGTTCGAAAGCAAGACGCGGCTCACCAACATGGCGGGCGAATTTCCGCGGATCGACGACCGTTATCAGGGCCGGCCCTATCGCTACGGCTGGCTGCTGGTGATCGACATGTCGAAGCCGGTCGAGCTCAAGGGAGGCAGCGCGGGCGGGGCGGTGATGAACACGCTCGGCATGATCGACCACCAGACCGGGACCGAGCAGAGCTGGTGGTGCGGCCCGGTCTCCAGCCTGCAGGAACCATGTTTCATCCCGCGTGGGCCGGACGCACCCGAAGGCGACGGCTGGATCGTCCAGATCTGCAACCGTCTGGAAGAGCGCGCGAGCGACCTGCTGCTGTTCGACGCGACCGAGATCGCCAAGGGCCCGATCGCGAGCGCGCGCATTCCGGTGCGGATGCGCTTCGGCCTGCACGGCAATTGGGTGCCGGCGGGCGCGGCGTGACACTTATCTGGCGGTAAAACCGAACACGCGCTCCGCATTGGTCTGCATCAGCTTGCGCAGGGTTGCAGGCGGCAGATCGAGATTGTCGTGCGTGCGCACCTCGTCCGCCACATATTGGTACGGATAGTCCATCGCGTACATCACGCGGTCTTCGCCCATCACCTCGATGCAGAGCTTGATCGAGGGTGGCGAGGGCAGACCGCTGGTCGTGGCGAGGATATTCTCGCGCATGCAATCGATCAGGCCCTTCTTTAGCGGCTTGATCCGTTCGTAGCGCTGCGACCGGACCGCCCCCTGGTGCATATAGTCGAGCCGATACAGCCAGAAGGGCAAGGCCTCGCAGCCGTGGCCGGCGATGATCTGCAAATCGGGATAGCGGTCGAAAATGCCGGTGGTCATCAGCCGCAGCAGATGCATCCCGGTCTCGACTCCGAAGCCATAGATCGCGCCGTCGAGCCCCGCCTCAAGCAGCGGATCGATCATGCTGTCCGGGGGCGTTTGCGGATGGATGTAGAGCGGCTGGCCGACCTCGGCGAGCGCGCGGAGGATCGGATCGAAAAAGGGCTCGTCAAGATAGCGGCCCTGCGTGTGGCTGTTGACCATCACGCCCTTGAAGCCCAGCTCGCGCGCGCCGCGCCGGATTTCCTCGACCGACCATGACGGGTCCTGCGGTACGATGCTGGTAAGTCCGACATAGCGCGTCGGGTAGCGTTCGACCGCGGCGGCGAGCTGATCATTGGCGCGGCGGACGATCCCTTTGGCCTCTTCCGCCTCGAACGGCTGGCCCCCGGGTGAGGTCAGCGCGAGCACGGCGACATCGATCCCGGTGGCATCCATGTCTGCGATCCGGCGCTCGTCGAGATGGAGCAATCGCTCCAGGATGCTCATCGCGCGTTCGGACGGCGACTGGCCGTAATAGCTCCACAGCGAGGTGACGCCCTTGTCGGCGCGTCCTTCGCGGATCAGCCGCAGGAAGCCATCGATCTGCTCGCGGGTTGCAAAGGCTTCCTCGGTCGCGATGCGCAGATAGCCGCGGCCGCCGCCGGTTTCGAGTGGGTGTGTCATGCTTCGTGTATCGCCTTCGTAATCAGGCACGCCTGGACGCCCTCGGGGCCGTCCTCGCTGCCATGGCCGGACCATTTGACGCCGCCGAACGGCGCATCCGCGCCGCCGATCATCGACGTGTTGACGCCGACCATCCCCGCCTCGATCTCGCGCGCGACGCGTTTTTGCCGCCGTGAATCCTCTGTCCAGAGATAGGCGGCGAGGCCGTAAGGCAGGCGGTTCGCCTCGGCGATCATCGCGTCTTCGTCGGCATAGGGGTTGATGATCGCGATCGGGCCGAACGGCTCGTCGTTCATCACCTGCGCTTCAATCGGGACCTCGCTCAACACCGTCGGCGCGAAGAAGAAGCCCCGGTTGCCGATCCGCGTGCCGCCCGCGTCGAGCCTCGCCCCGTGCGCGGTCGCATCGGCGACCAAGCGCTCCATCGCCTCGGGCCGTCGCGCATTCGCCATCGGTCCCATTTGCGATTGCGGATCGAGGCCGTCGCCGACGCGAAGCGCCCTCGCGCGCTCGACGAACCCCGCGCGAAAGCGGGGATAAAGTCTCTGGTGCACGATGAAGCGGGTCGGCGACACGCAGACCTGCCCCGCATTGCGCCATTTCGATGTCGCCATAGTATCGAGTGTCCGATCGACGTCGGCATCATCGAACACCAGCACCGGGCCATGCCCGCCCAATTCCATCGTGGTGCGCTTCATGTCTTCCGCGGCGAGCCGGATGAGGTGCCTGCCCACGGTCGTCGACCCGGTGAAGCTCAACTTGCGGATCACAGGTGAGCCGAGCAGATGGCGTGAAACCTCATCGGGCACACCGAATACCGCCTGCGCCACGCCCGGCGGAAGCCCGGCATCGAGCAGGCATTGGAGCACGGCAAGCGCGGAAGCCGGCGTCTCTTCCGCCGCCTTGAGAATCACCGAACAGCCCGCCGCGATCGGCGCGCCGAGCTTTCGGCCCGGATTGCCGGCGGGGAAATTCCAGGGCGCAAAGGCCGCGACCGGCCCGACCGGTTCGTGCGTCACGGTCGATCGCTGCCCGGTCGGGCGGACCAGCGCCCGGCCATAAAGGCGCTGGCACTCACCTGCGTAGAAGGCGAACAGGCCGGCGACCATCATCACCTCGATCCGCGCTTCGACCAGCGTCTTGCCCTGCTCCAGCGTCATCACGTGCGCCAGCGCGTCGGCGCGCTCGTGCAACAGCCGCGACGCGCCGTTCAGAACGGCGGCGCGCTGCTGCGGCGTCGATTCGCGCCAAAGGCGGAATCCGCTCGCGCCCGCGTCCAGCGCCCGGTCGAGATCGGCGGCATCGGCAAGCGGCAATTCGCCGAGCGTCTCGCCTGTCGCCGGGTTCAGCACCGGGAAGACCCGGCGGCCGCCGCGTTCGATATGATCGCCAGCGATGTGGAGATACAAATCCGGGTAAGCCGCCATTTCCTCTCCAGTGTCGTTTGGGCTGGCGTGCACGGCAGTGCGCGGCCCATTGTCAGCAAGCGATAACGAGATATTGATTAATCATCAACTCTAAGGCAGAACCCGCGGACTGTTTCTCAAGATCGCAAAGGGCGACGGGGTGAGACACGGCGGTGCGAACCCAGCATCCGGGTTGGGCGTCGGGCCGTGGGGGGATGGAGAGGATCGGGCCGTTGCAAGACAATGACGAGCGCCTGCTGTCGCCAAGCTACAGGCGGCTTTTCATCGGCATGATGTTTCTCGGCTGGGTATTCAATTTCGCCGATCGGTCGGTGCTTGCCGTCCTCGCCCAGCCAATCAAGCACAGCCTGGCCCTCAGCGATTTTCAGCTCGGCATCCTGCAGGGGGTCGCCTTCGCTTTCCTCTATGCGCTCCTCGGCCTGCCAATCGGGCGGCTTGCCGAACGATATTCGCGCGTAAGGATCCTCTCCGGAGCGATCCTGCTCTGGTCGCTGATGACCGCGGCCTGCGGGTTCGTCGGAAATTTCGCCCAACTGCTGCTGTGCCGGATGGGCGTGGGGGTGGGCGAAGCGGGTGTACAGCCGGTCACATCCTCACTTGTCGGCGATCTTTTCCCGCGCGAACGGCGCGCATCGACCATGGCGCTGATCCTGCTCGGGACGCCGGTGGGGACGTTCCTCGGCGCGACGGTCGGGGGTGCGGTGGCGGCGCATTGGGGATGGCGCGCAGCCTTCTATGCACTGGGTATCCCCGGCGCGATCGTCGGCCTGCTGACCTTGCTCCTGTTGCGCGAACCGCGGCGGGGTCTCGCCGACAAGGCCCCGCGGGAACCCGCGCCGCTACCCGATTTCGGTGCATTCCTGCGCGTCGTCGCGCGCAAGCGCGGATTGTTGTTCGTCATCCTCGGTGGTGCGCTTGCCGGCTTCGGCATGACCGCCATTTCGCAATTCCTCGCGCTCTATCTCGCGCGCATCTATCAGCTTCCGGTGCAGCAGGCGGGTGCGCTCTACGGCACGATTTCGGGAATCGCGCTCAGTTGCGGGCTGCTGATCGGATCGTTCGGCACCGACTGGCTGGCTGGGCGGGGCGACCGGCGCTGGTCGGCCTGGGGCCCGGCGATCGCGCTCGCGATCACGCCTTTCCTTTATTGGGTGGCGTTCAACGCTCCCTCGATCCTGTGGGGATCGGTGCTGCTATGCGTCGCCGGGGCGATGCTGCTCATCTATTATGGCCCTACCTTCGGCATGATCCAGAATATGCTTGAGCCGCGGATGCGCGCGACCGGGGCGGCGCTGTTCGCGATCCTCTTCACGATCTTCGGATCCGGCCTCGGCCCGACGGCGGTCGGCTGGATGAGCGACCGCTTTGCCGGATCGGTCTTTGCCGGGGGCGATTATCTGGCGGTGTGTCGGGGCGGCAAGGCAGCGCTGGCGGCGGCCAAGACGATCGACGATCCTTGCGCGGTCGCGGCGACTTACGGCATCAAATCCGCCCTGATGGCGTCGGTTTGCGTGTTCTTCCTCGCCTCGATCTGCTTCCTGATCGCGTCGCGCACGCTGCGCCAGGATTTCTACGCGGCGGGAGAGGAGCGCGCGTGAACCGCGAAACCGCCGGCCTCCGGCGCTGGTTCGAAGACTATCTTGCTGCCTTCAACCGCGCCGACTTCCCGGCTTTCGGTGACTATTATGCCGAGAATCTCATCTTCCACGGCCAGGCCGCACAGCTCACCGGCCGCGCGATGGTGCTGGATTTCTATCATATGGTCCGGTCCTATCTGATCGAGCGGGTCGAGCTGCTCGGCTTCGTCGGCGCATCGGACGGGCAGCGCATTGCCGCCGAGCTGCGGACCACGCTGATCGCGCTGCGCGATTGGCCCGACATGCCGACCGGGCCGATGCGCACGGGGGATACGCGGATGCGGGTGAGCTTCGCCATGTACGACATTGCCGATGCCCGGTTCACGCGCATCCGCACGGCGGGCTTCTCGCCGCCGCGGGACGCAACGGCGTGACGCCCGAAGCGCGGTTCCGCGCCTATATGCATGCCTTCAATACCGACGACTGGGATAGCTTGCGTGTATATTATGCCCCCGACGCCCGGCTCGTGATCGGTAACGGCACCGAGCTGAGGGGGCGCGACGCGATCATCCAATTCTACGCCAAGGTGAAGCTGCAGACCCGCCGCACGATCGAGATTCTGCAATGTTTCGCCGACGGCAAGACGTTGGCGGCCGAGATCGAATCGGAGTTCCTGGCGATTGCGGATGTGCCCGACTTCGCCCCGCAGCCGATGGCGAAAGGCGACCGCTATTATCTCAATAGCTTCCTTTTCTACGATTTCGAAGGCGAGCATTATACACGCATCCGGGCGGCCACCTTCCGCCGTGAGTTCCGGCCGGCGGCCGGGAACTGAGACTATAGAAATGTCGCCGCGTTGTTATCGAAGTGCCTCACGTCGAGAGATGTATTCCGCGTTCCCTTATGTGATGGTCGGGACGCCCACGGGAGAGCTCAGTCCAACGGATTTCTGCCGCGCACCTTCACGGAAAAATTGGATAAAAAGGTGGTGGACGCACTAGGGCTCGAACCTAGGACCCGCTGATTAAGAGTCAGCTGCTCTACCAACTGAGCTATGCGTCCATGCCTGTCCGGCAGGAGCGGCCGTGCCGCTTGGAGGCGCGCGGTTAGCAAGGCGGACTACCGTTGTAAACAGTACAATGCGCTTAACGGTCCCGCCCGCGGCTGTGGCGCTGGATCGCCATCAGGAATCCGAGGCAGATCAGCACGGTCATCATCGCCGATCCGCCGAACGAAACCAGCGGCAGCGGAATGCCGACCACGGGCGCCAGGCCCATCACCATCAGCAGGTTGATCGCGACATAAAAGAAGATGGTGGTGGTCAATCCGGCACTGGCGATGCGGCCGAACCGGCTTCGCGCGCGTATCGACACGAGCATCCCCCACCCGATCACGAAGCAATAAGCCAGGATGATGCCCAGCCCGCCGAGCAGGCCCCATTCCTCTGCCATGGTCGCGAACACGAAATCGGTGTGACCCTCGGGGAGATAATCCAGGTGGCTTTGCGTGCCCTGGAGGAAGCCCTTGCCGGTAACCCCGCCGGAGCCGATCGCGATTTTCGACTGGATGATGTGATAGCCGGTGCCGAGCGGATCGCTTTCGGGGTTCAGGAAAATCTCGATCCGGTTGCGCTGATAATCGTGCATCATGTGCAAGGCGACCGGCATCAGGGCCGCAGCGGCAGCGAACACGCCGATGAACCAGCGCTTGGGCACGCCCGCCAGATACATTGCAGTGACGCCGCCGAACGCGATCATCAGCGCGGTGCCGAGGTCGGGCTGGACCAGCACCAGCAGGAAGGGGGTCCCGATCAGCAGGGCTGCGGGCCAGATTGCGGCGAAGCGGCGCATTTCGGGTGCTGGCATGGCATCATAGAAGCGCGCCAGCACCAGCACGATCGCGGGTTTCATCAGTTCGGATGGCTGGAGACGGATGATCTTGAGATCGAGCCAGCGCCGGCTGCCGCCGCCGACAGCCCCCAGCGCCTCCACCCCGAACAACAGGATGACGAGAATCAGGTAGGTCGGCCAGGCGACGGCCTTGAGTTGCTGCTCGTTCAGCCGCGATAGCGCCATCGCGCCAAACAGGAACAAGCCAAAGCGCAGCCCTTGCGGAAGCGCCCACGGCATCATCTTCCCACCCGCAGCTGAATAGAGCACGACCAGGCCGAAACCCAGGATCGCGCTCACCACTAGGATGAGTCCCCAGGGCATGCGCGCGAGCGGCGCGGGGACGAGGCTGTTATCGCTCAATCGGGCTGATCCTGGCCGGCCGCTTCCTGCGGCGTGTCGGGGGCGGCAATCGCCTGTCCCGCCTGGGCCGCCTGCCAGCGTGCGATATCGGCCGCCATGCGCGCGCCGATGTCGCCGCCCCATTGCTGCTCGAAGGCGGCGAGCGTGGCCATGGCGTGGTCAGGCGCGAACAGGAAGGTCATCGCGTCGCGCGCGATCTGCGCGGCGGCGGCGCCATGGCCGCCATGTTCGAGCGTCACGCCGATCGCATATTTTGGCTGCTCGACCGGTGCGAAGCCGATGAAATGGCCATGGTCGCGCAGCTTCCAGTCGCCGCCTGTGCCGAGCGCGTGGGCACGCCCGGCAGCGCGATCGGCGGCGCTGATGCGGCGGACCTGCGCACTGCCGGTCTTGCCGGCCATTTCCACGCCCGGCACCTGCAGCCGGGACGCGCCGGCCGTGCCCGCGCCGCCGGTATTGATCACGTCGCGCATGCCCGCATGGACCACCCTCAATTGCTCGGCGGTGAGGTTGAGCGCGGGTCCCTGGGGCCCGTAGCGCTTGTTGCCGATCAGGCGCGGTGCGAGCGCCCTGCCGCTGGCGATACGCGCCGCCATCACGCCCAATTGGAGCGGATTGACCAGCACATAGCCCTGGCCGATCGAGGCATTGACCGTGTCGGCGGCGGTCCAGGCTTTCTTGTAGCGACGCTCCATCCAGGCACTGTCGGGATAGGTGCCGTAGCGTTGCTGGATGGCGGGGATGTCGAACCTTTCGCCCATGCCCAATTCGTGCGCCATGCCCGCGACCTTGTCGATGCCGAGCCGGCGGACCATCGTGTAGAAATAGACGTCGCAGCTCTGCTGGATCGCGCGGTGCATGTCGATCGCGCCATGGCCGTGCGGGCGCCAGCAGTGAAAGGTCGCGCTGCCGAGCCGGAAGAAGCCGGGGCAATTGACCGTCTCGAGCGGATCGACGCCCCACCGCAGCAACGCCAATGCGTTCATCGGCTTGACCGTCGAACCCGGCGGATAGAGGCCGAGCAGCACCTTGTTCATCAAGGGCAAATGGTCGTTGGCGGACAGCATCGCCCATTCGGGCTTGCTGATCCCGTCGGTGAAGGCGTTGGGGTCGTAGGACGGCATCGAGACCATTGCGAGCAGACCGCCCGTCTCGCAATCCACCACCACCACCGCTCCGCTGTTCGGGCCGAGCCGGCGCGCGACATATTCCTGGAGCGGCGCGTCGATCGTGAGGCGCAAAGTATGCCCCATCTGTTCGGGCTTGGTGGTCAGTTCCTGGACCAGCCGGCCATGTGCGGTAACCTCGGTCCGCTTGGCGCCCGGCATGCCGCGCAGCCAGGGCTCCATCACCCTTTCGAGATTCTCCTTGCCGACCTTGAAGCCGGGGGTGATGTAGAGCGGGTCGTGCGTACGCTGATAATCCGCGGCCGAGGCGGGACCGACATAGCCGCACAGATGGCCGACCGCCGCGCCCGCCGGATAGGATCGGGTGAAGCCGCTGGTGGGGGCGACCCCAGGCAGCTCGGCCTGGCGGAGCGAGACCGCGGCGAAGCGCTCATAATCCAGGCCCTCGATCACCGGTACCGGCTGGTAGCCGGGGGATTTATCGAGCGCGTCCTTGATCCGCTCGACATCGTCGTGGGAGAGATCGAGCATCTGGCGCAATTCGTCGATCGCGCGGTCGGGATCCTGCAGTCGGTCGGGGATCAGATCGACGCGGAAGCTGGTCTTGTTGACCGCGATCGGCTTGCCGTTGCGGTCGACGATCCAGCCCCGCCGGGGCGGGATGATCTGGCTCTGGACGCGGTTGCTCTCGGCAAGCCGGTCATATTTATCGCGTTGGGTGATCGATAACCACGCCATTCTGCCGCCAAGCAAGGCGGCCACGCTCGCCTGCAAGCCGGTCAGCACGATCGCGCGGCGCGTGAAGCTGTAGGCCAGCGACTGGTCGGTCACGACCCGTCCCCGGCGCTCAAACAGTTTCATTTGGCAAACAGTTTCATTTCGCCAGCCGCCAGCGGTCCAGCAGTGCGCACAAACGTGCGACCGGCGGGAAGCAGAAGATAGCGAGGAAGGTCGGCGGAATCATCGTCCACAGCGCGCCGCCACCCGCGACGAAATAGCCGATCGCGCCTTGGCCGAGCGCGCAGAACAGGATCGCTCCGCTCGCGATCCACCAGTCGAGCCAATGGTCGCGCCACATCGGCCGCGCGTCGATCAGATCGATACCGAGGAAGGTGATCGTCCAGAGCGTCATCGCCGTGCCGGGCGTGGTGCCGGTGATGAGGTCATCGGCGAGGCCGAGGAGCAAGGCCACCCAGGCGGCCCACAATTCAGGCCGCAGCAGGCGCCAGCCGAGCGCGATCAGCAGCCCCAGAGGCGGCAGCACGGGCGCGGTGGCGATGAATGGCAACAAAGTGATTCCCGACCCGATCATGGTGGAGACGACAGGGATGGCCTGCCGCCGCCATGCCGAGGGCTGGCCGAGCAGATCGGACTCGATGATCGCCATCAGTGATGATGCCCCTGCGGCGGGGCGACCGGGGGCGGGGCGGGGGCCTGCGGAAGCACGATCGCGAAATCGAGCTTCGCGGGCTCCGCCAGCGGCCTACCCGTCGCAATCTCACCGCTTGTGCCGGTTACCACGGCGACCGGAAGATCAGGCGGATAGACACCGCCTACGCCCGAGGTGACGAGCAGGTCGCCGCGCCGGAAACCGGGGCCGCCCACCGTTGTTGAATGGATTTCCATCGCGCCGTCGCCGCGCCCCTCGCCAAGCGCCGCCTCGCCGGTCCGGACGACGCGCAGAGGGACTGCGCTGCCGCCGTCCGAAACCAGCACGACGCGGGAAGCATGGCTGCCGACCTCGGTGATGCGCCCGACCAGCCCATCGGCGGCGCGCACTGGCTGGCCAGGGGATACGCCGTCGGCCCTCCCGGCAGCGAGGGTGACGAAACGGCGGGTTCCGGCGAGGTCGGACCCGACGATACGGGCGGCGACGATCGGCACGCTTTGCTCGCCGACCAGTTTCAGCGTGCGCTTCAACCGGGCATTTTCGAACGCCAACACGCGCGCCTGAATCAGCCCGCGCCGAGCGTCGGCAAGTTCGGCGTGGAGACGCTTATTCTCGCTCACCGCGCCGAAATAGCCGCCGATATCGTCCGCCAGCGATCCGCCGCCGCGTACGATTGGACGCGTAAGCCTGGTGACCGGCGTGGTCACATCCAGCGCGAGGCCCTTTATCCCCTCGAAAGCGGCAGGATCGAAACGCGCGATCAGGACAAGCGCGATGCCCGCCACGACGCCCGTCGCGGCAGCGACATAGCCGAAAAACAGCCCATATTGGATGCGCCGCGAGAATCCGCGATGGCGATGGCGCGGCGGGGCCATGGCGGGTCCCGGCCCTGTCCCGGCTTAAGCCGTGTGCAACACGCCGCGGAACATCGGGTCCTCCAGCGCGCGGCCGGTGCCCAGCGCAACGCAGGTGAGCGGATTGTCCGCAACGGTGACCGGCAGTCCGGTGGCCTGGCGCAACACTTCGTCGATTCCGTCGAGCAATGCGCCCCCGCCAGTGAGCACGATGCCCTGATCGACGATATCGGCGGCAAGCTCCGGAGCGGTGTTCTCGAGTGCCATGCGCACGCCTTCGACGATGGCGGAGACGGGCTCCGACAGCGCCTCGGCGATCTGGCCCTGCGTGATTTCGATTTCCTTGGGGACGCCATTGACGAGGTCGCGGCCCTTGATCGGAATCCGCTCGCCGACGCCGTCCGCGGGCATCTGGGCGGTGCCATGCTGCTGCTTGATCCGCTCCGCGGTTGCCTCGCCGATCAGCAGATTATGGTTGCGGCGGACATAGGAGGCGATCGCCTCGTCCATCTTGTCGCCACCGACGCGCACGCTGGTCGTATAAGCGAGGCCGCGCAGCGAAAGGACGGCGACTTCGGTCGTGCCGCCACCAATATCGACCACCATCGATCCGATCGGCTCGGTCACGGGCATGTCGGCGCCGATCGCGGCCGCCATCGGCTCCTCGATCAGGAAGACCTGCGATGCGCCGGCATTGGACGCCGCATCGCGGATCGCGCGGCGCTCTACCTTGGTCGAGCCGGAGGGCACGCAGATGACGATCTCGGGCCAGCGCGGGAAGCGCCGTTGCCCGTGCACCTTGTGGATGAAGTGCTTGATCATCTGCTCGGCGATGTCGATGTCCGCGATCACGCCGTCGCGAAGCGGGCGGATGGCTTCCATATGTTCGGGCGTCTTGCCCATCATCACCTTCGCGTCGTCACCGACGGCGCGGACCTTCTTGACGCCGTTGATCGTCTCGATCGCGACCACCGATGGCTCGTCGAGCACGATGCCCCGGCCGCGCACATAAACCAGCGTATTGGCAGTACCGAGATCGATCGCCATGTCGTGCGACATGAATTTGAACCAGCGCATGAAACCCATATCTCAACTGTCCGTCCGACGCGCGACCCGGCGGAGAATCGTCATACCGATGATAGAAAGGCCGGTCGCGGAAGCCCGCTGGTTGGGCTAGACCCTCGACCATGTCAATACGGCGCCTTCCAGAGCATCTGGTCAATCGTATCGCCGCGGGCGAGGTGGTCGAACGCCCCGCTTCCGCGCTGAAGGAGTTGGTCGAGAATGCGATCGACGCAGGCGCGCGCAACATCGTCGTGCGCCTGAGCGACGGGGGTATCCGCGGCATCGAGGTGATCGACGACGGCTGCGGCATGACGCGCGAGGATATGGCGCTCGCCTTGGAAAGACACGCCACCTCGAAGCTTCCCGACGATCATATCGAGCGCGTCGCGACGTTGGGTTTTCGGGGCGAGGCGCTGCCCTCGATCGCGAGCGTGGCGACGCTCAGCCTCGAAAGCCGGGTCAGGGGCGGCGAAGGCTGGCGGCGCGTGGTCGACAACGGCAAGCTTGTCGAGGACGGGCCGGCGGCGCTGCCGCCCGGGACGCGGATCAAGGTCGAAGGGCTGTTCGCGCGGGTGCCGGCGCGCGCCAAGTTCCTGCGGTCGGCGCGCTCCGAATATGCGGCATGCGTCGATGTCGTGCGCCGGCTGGCGATGGCGCGGCCCGAGATCGGCTTCACGCTGGAGCATGACGGGCGGCGCGCGATCGCGGTCCAGCCGGACGAGACGAGACCCGAGCGCGTCGCCGCGCTAATCGACCGCGAGTTGGTGCGCAATTCGGTCGCGGTCGACCATCTGCGCGAGGGGATCACCTTGGGGGGCGTGGCGGGGCTTCCGACGTTCAGTCGCGGGGTCGCCGATCACCAATATCTGTTCGTCAACGGCCGCCCGGTGAGGGACCGGCTGCTGATCGGTAGCGTGCGTGCCGCCTATCAGGATCTGCTCGCGCGCGACCGCCACCCCGTGCTGGCCTTGTTCCTGGAGGTGCCGCCGGAAGAGGTGGACGTGAATGTCCACCCGGCGAAGACCGAGGTGCGGTTCCGCGAGGCCGGGTTGGTGCGCGGCATGATCGTGGGCGGCCTGCGTGCCGCGCTCGACAGTGCGGGCCACCGCAGTGCGCAGCGCCCCTCGGCGGCGGCGCTCGGCCGCTGGCAGACCGAGCCGATGGCGCCTCAATGGGCATCGAGCAGCCCGCCGAGCCAAGGGAGCGTGTGGGACAATCTTCCCGAATATACGCCCGCTCCGGCGGCGCGCGCCGAGGTTGCGTTCGAGGCACCGCCCGCGCCAGTCGAGCACCCCTTGGGCGTGGCGCGCGGGCAAGTCGCGGCAACTTATATTGTCGCCGAGGCCAAGGACGGGCTGATCCTGGTCGACCAGCATGCCGCGCACGAGCGGCTGGTGCTCGAACGGATGCGGCGCGCGATGGCGGATGGTGGCGTTGCGCGGCAGGCGCTTCTCCTGCCCGAGGTGGTCGAACTGGACGAGCCGGCGTGCGACCGGCTGGAGGCGCGCAGCGCCGAGCTGGCAGAAATGGGGCTCGAGCTTGAGCGCTTCGGGGCCAAGGCGATGCTGGTCCGCGCGACCCCCGCCTTGCTCGGGTCAAGCGACGCCGGGCAATTGGTGGTCGATCTCGCCGACGAGCTTGCCGCCTATGACGAGGCGCTCAGCCTCAAGGAGAAATTGGACGGCATCGCCGCGACCATGGCCTGCCACGGCTCGGTCCGCGCGGGCCGGATCCTTTCGGTCGCGGAAATGAACGCGCTGCTGCGCGAGATGGAGGTCACGCCCCATTCGGGCCAATGCAATCACGGCCGACCGACCTGGATCAAGCTGGGCCATGGCGATATCGAGAAACTGTTCGGGCGAAAATAGACCGCAGCATTCGCCGAAGCGACCCGAAAATGCGGTCGCGGAAGGTCGCCCTGCCGCAACGGCTTGTCCGGTCAGGCGTTTTCGAGCGCATGGATGGACGGGAGTTGGTCGCCGCCGTGCGCGCGGCGGCGCACAGGCATAATAGCATTTGGGAGGCGCTCGTCCCGAGCCACGAATCCGTGGATTTCGCGCATGAGGATGCAGAGGAGCAGGCCTATGTCGAAATGGAGGCGGCGAGGCGGGTTTTGCGCAACCATATTCGCGAAACTTACGGCATCGACGTGCGCGAACTTTCCAGCCTGGCGATGCCCTAACCCGCCAGCTCGTCGATGATCGGACAGTCGGGCCGGTCGCCACCAGCGCAGCGTCCGGCCAGATCGAGCAAGGTCTTGCGCATCGCCTCCAGCTTTCGCGCCTTGACATGGAGTGCTTCCGCGCGCGCCAGCGCAAGCTTCTTGACCTCGGCGCTGGCTCGGCCGCCATCATCCCACAAAGCGAGCAATTCGCCGATCTCTTGCGTGTCGAAGCCGAGATCGCGGGCGTTGGCGATGAAGCGCAGCCGGTGGACGTCGGCCGGGCTATAGTCCCGATAATTGCTGTCGCGGCGCGCGGGCGCGGGAATGAGCCCGATTGCCTCATAATGGCGGATCATTCGCTGGGAGACGCCGCTCGCCTGCGCCGCTTGGCCGATCTTCATCGCTGGCTTGACCTTAACATGATGTCAGAGATTAGGGGCTCCCGCATGATCCGCAATGCCTCGTTCTCGCTCGTGACGTTATTCGCCGTGCCGCTCCACGCGCAGGCGATGCCCGGCATGAATATGCCCGCGCAACCCGCACAATTGCAGCCGCCCGCGCATGATATGGCGCAGATGGATCCGGCCATGCCTGGCATGGACCATGGCGCGATGACCGGCATGGCGATGCATGGCGCGCTCGGCACCTACACGATGACGCGCGAGGCGTCGGGCACGTCCTGGCAGCCGGAGAGCGCACCGATGGACGGATTGCACGTCATGTCGGGGCCATGGACGATCATGGTCCATGGCGATGCTACCCTGGTTTACGACAACCAGGGCGGCCCGCGCGGAGCCACGAAGACGTTTAGCCAATCGATGCTGATGGCGATGGCGAGCCGGCCAGTCGGCGATCGCGGCACGCTCGGCCTGCGCGCCATGTTGTCGCTCGATCCCCTGATGGGCAAGAGCGGCTACCCATTGCTGTTCGCCACCGGCGAAACCGCCGACGGCAAAGAGGAACTGGTCGATCGCCAGCATCCGCATGACCTTTTCATGGAAGTGTCGGCCAGTTATTCCTACGATCTCGGGCGGGGGCGCAGCCTCTATCTTTATGGCGGGCTGCCGGGCGAGCCCGCGCTCGGACCACCGACGTTCATGCACCGCGTTTCTGGGATGGACGTGCCCGAAGCGCCGATCGGGCATCATTGGTTCGATTCGACCCACATCACTTTCGGCGTCCTGACCGCGGGCTATTCCCAGGGTCCGTGGAAGATCGAGGCGAGCGCATTCAAGGGCCGCGAGCCGGATCAGCACCGTTGGGACCTGGAAAGCCCGAAACTGGATAGCTGGTCGGTGCGAGGTTTCTGGAACCCGAACCCAAACCTGTCCTTCCAGCTTTCGACCGGGCACATCCATTCGCCCGAGCAGCTCGATCCGGGCAAGGACGAACAGCGCACCACGGCTTCGATTTCCTACAATCGGCCGCTCGGCCAGGGCGGCAATTGGGCGACGACCATCGCTTGGTCGCACAAGGACGAACGGCCCGGTCCGGCGCTTACGGGTTGGTTGGGCGAGACGTCGTTGCGGCTTAAGGATCGCCACATCCTGTTCGCGCGTGCCGAGCATGTGCAAGAGGCCGAATTGTTCGGGTCCGGGCCGCTCGCCGGTGACATCGTGCCGATCGCCAAGCTGAGCGCGGGCTATGCTTATGAGCTGCCGATGGGGAAGGGGCCGGCGCGGATCGCGTTCGGCGGTCTCGCCAGCGCCTACGCTTTTCCCGACCGGGTCAAACCGGCTTATGGGCACCAGGGCGTGAAGAGCTTCATGCTCTTCGTTCGCCTGCGCCTGGCCGGGGACAAATCAGGAAACTGAACGGCTATTGGCCCGTTGGGCCTGCGCAACAAGAAACAGGAGCGCAGGATGAAATTGTCAGGCATCGCTCTCATTGCGGGTATCGCAGTCGGCGCCGTCACCGCGGCACCGATCTCAGCGCAGGATCGCGTCTCGGAACATAAGGTCGAGGTGCATCGCACCGTCACGACCAGCACGGACAGCCACGACAATGGCTGGCATCACCAGGTGCGGCGGCACAAGACATGCCGCACGCACTGGTATCATCATCGCAGGGTGACGCGCTGCACCTGGCACCGCTGGGGCTGAAACTACAGCGCGTTAGCCGCACCGAGCAGGGCACGGACCGAGGCAGTCGCAACGTCGGTGTCGATCCCGACACCGAACAACGTGCGGCCATCCTCGGTTCGCGCTTCGACATAGGCGGCAGCCTGCACGTCGCCGCCATGGCCGATGGCATGTTCCGAATAATCGGCGATATCCATCTGGAGGCCGAAGCCGCTTTTGAGTGCGGCGAGCACGCTCGACAGCAGGCCATTGCCGCGCCCGCTCACCGATGTCTCGACGCCGTTGTGGCGCACGCGGCCGGTGAAGATGCGGTCGCTGCCGGCATGCGTCTCGCTATAGTCGACCAGCTCATACGCCTGCGGCCCTTCCAGCTTGTAGTGCGATTGGAAGCGGCCCCAGATGTCGGCGGCATTGAGTTCGCGGCTGGTCTCGTCGGCCATCGCCTGGACCGCACGGCTGAAATCCGCCTGCATCCGCTTGGGCAGTTTGAAGCCCTTGTCCTGTTCCAGCACCCAGGCGACACCGCCCTTACCCGATTGAGAGTTGACGCGGATCACCGCCTCGTAATCGCGGCCCAGATCCTTGGGGTCGATCGGCAGATAGGGCACGTCCCAGATTTGGTCGTTGCGCTGTTCCTGCGCGGCGAAGCCCTTCTTGATCGCGTCCTGATGCGAGCCTGAAAAAGCGGTGAACACCAGATCGCCCGCATAAGGATGGCGCGGGTGGACCGGGATATTATTGCAATAGACGACCGTGTGGATGACCTCGTCGATGTCCGAGAAATCGAGGCCCGGATTGATCCCTTGGGTGTAGAGGTTGAGCCCCAGCGTCACCAGGTCGACATTACCGGTGCGCTCGCCATTGCCGAACAGGCAGCCCTCGACCCGGTCCGCGCCCGCCATCAGTCCCAACTCGGCCGCGGCGACGCCGGTGCCGCGGTCGTTATGCGGGTGAAGCGAGATCACCACGCTGTCGCGCTTGCTGATGTGGCGACCGAACCATTCGATCTGGTCGGCATAGATATTGGGCGTCGCTGCCTCGACCGTGGCGGGCAGATTGAAGACGATCGGATGATCGGGCGTCGGACGCAGCACGTCCATCACCGCCTCGCAGACCTCCAGGCTGAAATCCAGTTCGGCGGTGGAGAAGGTCTCGGGGCTATATTCGAAGTGCCAGTCGGTCTCCGGCCTTTTCGCGGCTTCGTCGCGCAGGATCTTGGCGCCGGTGACGGCGATCTGCTTGATCTCCTCGCGGCTCATGCCGAACACGATCCGCCGCCAGGCGGGGGAGACCGCATTATAGAGATGAACGGTCGCCTTGGGCGCGCCTTCGAGGCTCTCGAAGCTCTTCTCGATCAGATCGCGGCGCGACTGGGTCAGCACCTGAACCATCACGTCGTCGGGGATGCGCCCCGATCGGACCAGCCCAGAGATGAAGTCGAACTCGGTCGCGCCGGCACTGGGGAAGCCGACCTCGATCTCCTTCAGCCCGACCTTGACGAGCAGGTCGAAGAAGCGGGTCTTCTTCTCCTCGTCCATCGGATCGATCAGCGCCTGGTTGCCGTCGCGCATATCGGTCGACAGCCAGCGCGGTGGCTTGGTGATGGTACGGTTAGGCCATTGGCGGTCGGGCAAATCGACCTGCGGAAAGGCGCGGTATTTTACGGACGGATCGGCAAGCATGGTCATCTTAGTCTCGGCACATAAGTACGTCGGAGCGCTTGGATCAGCGCGGCGGCGAGTCCCTTAGGCGGTGAGCGGCGCGGCCTATCGCGGCCGCAAACGATCGACACGCCTAAGGGCGCGTAAGTCGAAGCGTAAGAAGAAGGCCGCGGCCGGACTGCATATCGGCTTGCCCATAGAGCGATGTCGGGGCCTGGTCCACCCCAACCTTGTCTTGCGAGGAGCGAAGCGACAGAGCCGTCCAGGCCTGAGCGTGGGACTGGATTGCTTCGCTGCGCTCGCAATGACGGCGGCAAAGCAGGGTTGAAAGCTTCTTAACCAAAATGTGCGAGGATCGGTGGCTTGAGAGGAAAAGACCTCAATGCTGCAAATTACCTATATCAGCACCGCCCGGCCCGAACTGCCGGCGGAAGCGATCGATCAGATCCTGGCCTCGTCGCGCCGCAACAACCATGCCGACGGCATAACCGGCCTGTTGCTTTACGATGGCTATCGTTTCCTGCAGGCGCTGGAAGGTGAGCCGCGTCGGGTGCAGCGCGCGTTCAAGCGGATCAAGGCCGACCCGCGCCATCGCGCGATCGTGATGCTGAGTTCGTATGAGGTGATTGGACGCTCGTTCGGCGATTGGTCGATGGCGTCGCAACGCGTCGGGATTTCCAGCGGCAATAACGTCGCCGAACTGGTCGATAGCCTGACCGAGGAAGTGGCCGACGCCAATATGCGGGCGCTGTTCCGTAGCTTCGCGCGGCTGCGCCAAGCCGCTTAGGCCAAAGCGGCGACCGTCGTATCGATCAGGCGCGCGTCGCCTGCCGCTATCACTCTGCCATCGCTCTGCATGTCGAGCGGCTGGCCCGCCCAGTCAAGCATCACGCCCCCTGCACCTTCCACGATCGGGACCAGCGCGGCGAAGTCGTAGAGCTTGAGCCCGTCCTCGATGACCAGGTCGAGATGGCCGGCCGCGAGCAACCCGTAATTATAGCAATCCCCGCCCCAGAGCGTGTCGCGCGCCGTCGCGCGGATGCGCTCGAACGCGATCCAGCTTTGCGGAGTGAAATAGCCAGGCCCGGTAGTGGCGAGATGCGCCTGCGCGATCCCGTCGCACGGGCGGGTACGGATCGGCGCGCCGTTAAGCACGGATGGCCGACCCACCGCGCCCATCCAGCGCTCGCCCGTTATGGGCTGGTCGATCATGCCCAGAACGGGTTTGGTCTGATTCAGCAAGGCGACCAGGGTGCCGAAGATCGGGCGGCCCGCGACGAAGGAGCGGGTGCCGTCGATCGGATCGAGCACCCATACCCGTTCGGCATCGGGCCGATCGGGGCCATATTCCTCACCAATCACCCCGTCGTCAGGCCGCTCGGTGGCCAGGATCGTGCGCATCGCGGCCTCGGCGGCGCGGTCGGCCTCGGTCACCGGCGACAGATCGGCCTTAGCCTCCATCGCGAAGGGCTTGCGAAAGAAGGGGCGTATGGCGGCGCCCGCGGCGTCAGCAAGCCGCGCCGCCAGAAGCAAATCGGATTCGATCATTCCAGCTCTTTGCCGGATGTCTCGGGTACCGCCAAGGATACGATCAGCAGGGCCATGGCTGTCACGGCGACCGTATACCAAAGGCCGGCGAGCGGATCGCCGGTTTTGGCGACGATATACTGATTGATGAAGGGCAGGAAACCGCCGAAATAGCCCGACCCGATATGGTAGGGGATAGACAGCGAGGTGTAGCGCACCCGCGCTGGAAACAGCTCGACCAGCAGCGCAGCCACCGGTCCGTACGTCATGCCCGAGATGAAGGCGACAGCGATGATCGCGAACGCCACCTTCAGGGCATTGTGCAATGGCGGGGTGACTTTGCCGGTTGGGTAACCCGCGTCGGCAAGGGCTTTTTCGATTGCGGCGTCGTCCGTGGCAGGCAGGACATTACTGCCGATCGTGACCATCGGCGCGCCGGCCTCGATCCGGACTTTCTTGTAGGTGATGCCGCGCTTCGACAGGCTGTCGAGCACGCGGCCGCAGGCGGTTGCCTGGCCATGCGTCGCGAGCGGGTTGAAAGTGCAGTCGCTGCCGCGCACGACGACCGGCGCGCGTCCCATCGCGGCGACCAGATCCGGGTTGCCGTTCGCCTGCATCATCTTGAACAGCGGGAAGGCGAGCAACAGCATCAGCACATAGCCTGCGATGATCGGCGGCCGCCGCCCGATCTTGTCGGACAGCCAGCCGAACAGGATGTACCAGCCGATACTGAGGAAGGCCGAGAAGCCGACGATCAGCCGTGCGGGCGTGTCGTCGATCCGCACCGCATTCTGGATGAAATAAAGCGACTGGAAGTGCGCGGTGTAGAAGATCACCGTCAGGCCGGCGGTGATGCCGAACAGCACGACCAGCAATTTGCGCCATTTTGACCAGCTGTCGACGCTCTCCCGCAGCGGGTTTTTCGCGATCTTGCCCTCGATCTGCATCGCGCGGAACACCGGGCTTTCGCGCAGCATCATCCGCACCCAGAGCGAGATGGCGAGCAAAACCAGGCTGAACAGGAACGGGATGCGCCAACCCCAACTGACCCAATCCTCCTTGGCCGCGAAATTGCTCGCCGCGACGACTACCCCGATGCTGAGCAGGAAGCCGCCCGCCACGCCGGCATGGATGAAGCTGGTATAGAAACCGCGCCTCTTTCGCGGCGCATGTTCGGCGACGTAGATCGCAGCGCCGCCATATTCGCCGCCGAGCGCAAGGCCCTGCGCGACACGCAACAGGACGAGCAGCAAAGGCGCCGCGATGCCGATCGAGGCATAAGTGGGCAGCAGTCCGACCCCGGCGGTGGCGCCACCCATCAAGGCGACCGTTACAAGGAAGGTATATTTTCGGCCGAGCTTGTCGCCAAGCACACCGAACAACACTGCACCGACCGGGCGCATGCCGAAGCCGACGCCGAAAGTGGCGAGCGTGATCAGCAAAGAGACCGCGCTATTACCGGCAGGAAAGAAATTCTGGCCGATCACGCCCGCGAGCGTGCCGTAGACGAAGAAGTCGTACCATTCGAACACCGTGCCGAGCGTCGATGCGAGGATCACGAGGCGCAGCGGGGAGCGTTCCCCCACGTCGACGGCGGCTGGCTTCATCAAATCGGTCCCTCTCCCTGACGCGGGTGTATCCTTATGATCGCGTCAGGCAAGGGTCGTTACGCTACCGCTCCTGGATGGTTCCGTCCGTCGAACCGGACGATTGTGGCTTCAAGGCCGTGATCTTCGTCCAGGCAACGCTAGTTTACGCTGATATGCCCGGGGTGCGAGCGCGGGCGGTAGAAGCTCTTGATGCCGCATTGCGTGCAGAAAATGTGCTGCGCCGCGCCCGTTCCGAAGCGGTATGTAGTAGTATCGCGCCGGCCTTCGGTGAGGCGGAAGTCTTTCTCCGGTACGATCAAGTGGAGATAGCCGGTCATGCTGCAGATCGAGCAGTCGCAATCGTCCACCTGCACCTGGGCTGAGGGCAAGGTCACTTCGTACCTGACAAGGCCGCAATGGCAGCCGCCCTCGACCGTGATCATGCGAGCTCGATTGCCATCGCCGTCGCCTCGCCGCCGCCGATGCAGAGCGCGGCCACGCCACGCTTGAGGCCACGCGCCTTCAAGGCGGCGATCAGGGTTGCGACGATACGCGCGCCCGAAGCGCCGATCGGATGGCCGAGTGCGGTCGCGCCGCCATTCACGTTGACCTTGCCATGCGGGATATCGAGATCGCGCATCGCGATCATGGTCACCGCCGCGAACGCCTCGTTGATCTCGAACAGATCGACATCGGCCACGGTCCAGCCGGCCTTTTTCAGCACTTTCTGAATGGCCGGAACCGGGGCGGTGGTGAATTTGGCCGGTTCGTGCGCATGCGCTCCGGTCGCGACCACGCGTGCCTCCACCTTGAGGCCCAGTTGGTTGGCGGTGCTTTCGCGGGCCATTACCAGAGCGGCGGCACCGTCCGAAATGGAGGAGGCGTTGGCCGCGGTGATCGCGCCGTCCTTGGTGAAAGCGGGCCTGAGCGTGGGGATCTTCTCAGGCCTGGCCTTGCCTGGCTGCTCGTCCTTGTCGACGAGCGTCTCGCCCGTGCGGCTCTTCACCGTAACCGGCACCACCTCGTCGGCAAATCCACCGCCGTTAATGGCTTCGTTGGCGCGGCGCAGGCTCTCAATCGCGAAGGCATCCATCGCTTCGCGCGTGAACTGGTAGTCGCGCGCGGTTTCCTCGGCGAATACGCCCATGGCCTTGCCCGGCTCATACGCATCTTCCAGCCCATCGAGCATCATCGAATCCATGATCCGGTCATGGCCAATCCGCGCGCCGGCGCGGTGCTTTGCCATGAGGTAGGGCGCGTTGGTCATGCTCTCCATGCCGCCCGCAATCACCACCTCGACATTCCCCGCCCGCAACGCCTCGTCGGCCATGATCGCGGCCTGCATCCCCGATCCGCACATCTTGTTGACCGTGGTCGCCTCGACCGAACGCGGCAGGCCCGCACCCAACGCCGCCTGGCGCGCGGGCGCCTGGCCGAGGCCGGCGGGCAGTACGCAGCCCATATAGATGCGGTCGATCTTCTCTGGGTCGACGCCCGCGCGCGCGACCGCGGCCTTGACCGCGACCGCGCCCAATTCGGTCGAAGAGACGCCGGAAAGCGCGCCTTGGAAGCCCCCCATCGGGGTGCGCGCGTACGAACAGATAACGGTGGGATCGCTCATGAATCACTCCTTGGCGGCCCATATAGGGCTGCCGGGAGGATTCGTCAGGGCGTCAGGCGCAACAACCCGTCATGCTGAACTTGTTTCAGCATCCACCGTGTCAAAGGCACGGGCGGAGCGGGTGCTTGGTGGACCCTGAAACAAGTTCAGGGTGACGAAGAAGAGCCAGCGGCGCGCTTACGCGGCGTCGCCGCCGGCCTTGTCCTTCTTCTTGGCGAAGACGCGGACCGGCTCCTTGCGGCCCTCGACCACGTCCTTGTCGATCACGATCTCATCGACGCCATCCATCGAAGGCAGGTCGAACATCGTGTCGAGCAGCATACCCTCCATGATCGAACGCAGACCGCGCGCGCCGGTCTTGCGGGCGATCGCCTTCTTCGCGATCGCGCTCAGCGCCTCGTCGTTGAAGGTGAGCTTGACGCCCTCCATCTCGAACAATTTCTGATATTGCTTGACCAGAGCGTTCTTCGGCTCGGCGAGGATCTTGACCAGAGCCGGCTCGTCGAGGTCTTCGAGCGTTGCGATGACCGGCAGGCGGCCGACGAACTCGGGAATCAAGCCGAACTTGAGCAGATCCTCCGGCTCGCACTGACGGAGCACTTCGCCGGTACGACGCTCGTCGGGCGCGGCGACGAAGGCGCCAAAACCGATCGACTTGCCCTGCAGGCGGTCGCCGATGATCTTCTCCAGCCCGCTGAACGCGCCGCCGCAGATGAACAGGATATTGGTCGTGTCCACCTGCAGGAATTCCTGCTGCGGATGCTTGCGGCCGCCCTGCGGCGGAACGCTCGCGGTCGTGCCTTCCATCAGCTTGAGCAAGGCCTGCTGCACGCCCTCGCCCGACACGTCGCGCGTGATCGAGGGGTTGTCCGCCTTGCGGCTGATCTTGTCGATTTCGTCGATATAGACGATGCCGCGCTGCGCCCGCTCGACATTATAGTCGGATGCCTGGAGCAGCTTGAGGATGATATTCTCCACGTCCTCGCCGACATAGCCGGCTTCGGTGAGCGTGGTGGCGTCGGCCATCGTGAAGGGCACGTCGAACGTCTTGGCGAGCGTCTGCGCGAGCAGGGTCTTGCCGCAGCCGGTCGGTCCGACCAGCAGGATGTTCGACTTGGCGAGCTCGACCTCGGCGCCCTTGGCGCCGTGATTGAGCCGCTTGTAATGGTTGTGCACCGCGACCGAAAGGACACGCTTCGCCTGCTTCTGGCCGATCACATAATCGTCCAGATGCGCGTTGATCTCCGATGGGGAAGGCGTGCCGCCATCCTTGCGGTTGACGAAGGTCGCCTTCGTCTCCTCGCGGATGATGTCGTTGCACAGCTCCACGCACTCGTCGCAGATGAAGACGGTCGGGCCCGCGATGAGCTTGCGCACCTCGTGCTGCGATTTCCCGCAGAACGAGCAGTAGAGGGTGCTCTTCGAATCGCCGCCGCTCAACTTAGTCATAATTTCCTTCACTCTCGGTCCGCCCGAGTCGGTAGGTATCCTACCGCGCTCTCTGCGAGCGGCAAGCCTTACTATGCCCGGGATTGACAGCAGGTTAGCGGCCTGCCCGCCCGGATGCCACAAAGCCTATATGTGGTGGCGGAAAGACGAAACAAGGATCGTCCCGTTCCCACGGGCGCACGTCGCAAAGGCAACGCCGCAAGCGTGCGTTCGCCTTGCCAGTCGCTGGGGCCAGCGTTACGGCTTGCCTTATGCTGCAGAGCAGCGTCGCACGCGTCAGGGGTGTCATGGAGGGTAAGAATCGGGCCAAGACGGGAGGAGAGCGCTTCCTCGCATTGGATAGCGTTCGTGGCTTGCTGGCCTCGACCATCGTCTTCTTCCACCTCCCGACGGACGGCTGGATATGGACGTTCAAATATGTCCAGAACGGGTTTCTGGCGGTCACCTTCTTTTTCGTGCTGAGCGGCTTCGTGATCGGCACCACCTATGGCGACAGGCTTGCCCAGGGCTTTCCGCTGGGCCGTTTTCTGGGCTTGCGCCTTGGCCGGATTTATCCGCTCCACCTGGCGATGCTCCTGCTGATGATCGCTTACCAGGCTATGCGGATCTGGCTGGATATCGGGTCTGCCCGCGACACTCCGCCCTTTTCGGATCGGTTCGCGCCGTGGCTGCTGCCCTATAATTTCCTGCTGCTCCAGAAATTCGCGGGGACGCTGAGCTGGAACGACCCAAGCTGGAGCATCGGGGTCGAATGGTGGACCTATGCCGTCTTCGCATTGCTCATGATCTTCGTGGTCAGGAAGCGCGGCCTGAGCGTCACGGCCATCCTGATGATCCTGCCCTGGGTCGGCTTTCGCCTCAGCGGCATCTATGCAGGCGATGGCTGGGACGAAAGTTTCGCCTGCATGATGAACTTCGGCCTGGGGTTGATCGTCTGCGACATGCGCCGCTGGCCGCTTTGGCGCCTAACCGACGGGATCGGCCGGATCGGTGGGACGCTGCTCGAGCTGTTGGCGCTCGGGATCGGCTTCTGGATGATCAATCATTTCGGCGGCAAGCTGTCCTTGCTGATCGCGCCGACCTTCGCCTTCATGATCGCGATATTCTCGCTGGAGCGCGGCTGGGTCAGTCGCGTGCTCGTGACCGCACCGATGCTGCTGATCGGGGAATTGTCCTATTCGATCTACATGATCCACCACTTCATCCTCGATCGGATGGTAGACGTGGTTTGGTTCTACGGGGCGGCTTGGCATCTGCCGATCCGCGCGACCGCAAGTGGCCGCGTCATCGTCGCCGGCAATTGGATAGCGTGCGATCTGTTCAGCTTGCTCACGCTGGCGGTGGTGCTCGGATTGTCGATTCTGAGCTTCCGCTACATCGAGAAGCCGGCCCGCTTGTGGTCGCGCAGGGTGCTCAATCCCAATCACAGCGCAAAGGTGACGCCGCGGGATCCGACCGCGGCCTTCTGAACGGCAAAAAAAGCCCGCGCTTTTTAGGGCGCGGGCCGTCGTTCAAAGTTGCGATGTACGGCCTCAGGCGGCCTGGGCTTCCTCGCTCGGTGCCGGGCGCTTGTCGAACACCTCGTCGATGATGCCGAAGGCCTTGGCTTCTTCGGCCTCAAGGAATTTGTCGCGGTCCATCGCGTGCTCGATCTCTTCGATCGATTTGCCCGTATATTTCGCATAGAGCGTGTTGAGCGCGTGGCGCATGCGCAGGATCTCGCGCGCCTGGATTTCGATATCCGCCGCCATGCCCTGCGCGCCGCCCGAGGGCTGGTGCACCATGATACGGCTGTTGGTAAGCGCAACGCGCATGCCCGGCTCGCCGGCGGCGAGCAGGAAGCTGCCCATCGATGCCGCCTGCCCGATGCAGACCGTGCCGACGCGCGGGCGAATATATTGCATCGTGTCGTGGATCGCGAGCCCCGCCGTCACCACTCCGCCCGGCGAATTGATATACATGTAGATGTCCTTCTTCGGGTTCTCGGACTCGAGGAAGAGCAACTGGGCGGTGATCAGACTGGCCATATGATCTTCGACCTGGCCGGTTACGAACACGATCCGCTCGCGCAGCAGGCGGCTGTAAATGTCGAAGCTGCGCTCGCCGCGGTTCGATTGCTCGATAACAATCGGCACGAGCCCGGCGGTGATGTCGGCGTGATCGGTCATTGAAATGCAGGTCCTCTGTCTTTGTCGAGCCCAACATCGGCGCTCAGGCCGGCGGGTTCAAGAGGCCTGTATACAGGCTCGGCGCTTGCCGAAACCGGAAGCGGTACACGCGGGACGAATCCGAGGCCGAACCAGGGGGTCAGGCCGACGCGGATCGATGCCCTATAAAGGGCAAACGGGATCAACAAGCCGCCTGCGGTGACGAGCATGATGGCAATGGCCGGCTGGGTCACGCCGATGTGGTGCACACTGGCTCGAACTGCCGCGGCACAGATGACATGCAGCACCAGGATGGCGAGCGAGGCCGTGCCTAGCCCGCACAGGAGCGCAATCCTCGAACCGATCAGGCGCGCGAAGCCGAGCGTGGCGACGATCCCGGCAGTCGCCAACGCATATCGTGCGAGCGCCGCGGCCAGGGGGTTCAGCATCGGCATTACCGCGAACAGGATGGCGAAGACGATTGCCCCGCCGATAAGCCAGACGATGGCCGTCTTCCAGGTCCGTAGCGCCGCCTCCAGTCCCGATCGGCCAAGCACTACGCCGGCGGCGAAGAAGGGAAGAAACCAGGCGGCGCGAAGCAATAATGGACCGTTGCCGTACAGAAGGACCGCCACGATGCCCGCCGGCACTGTCAGCAGGAATAACGGCCGCGGCAGCAACAGCAGGAGCTGCAGCATCGCCAAGATGTAGAGGAACCAGAATTGGCCGATCGGATCCGTCCCGATCCGCGCGATATCGGCCAATGTGTAATGTCCGTTGGCGAGGCGCCCCGCGCCGATCATCAACAGGGTCTGGATGGTGGACCATAGTATATAAGGATAGACGATTGTCACCAGCCGCCGTCGGATGAATTCGCCTCGCGATTGCACCTTCGCCCCGGCAAACAGGCCCGAGAGCAGGAAGAATAACGGCATGTGAAAGGCGTAGATCGCGCGATCCTGCAGCGCGATGACGGGCGTCCAGGCGAGCAAGCCTGAGTGGAATTGGCCACGTAGGACGTGCCCATACACGACGAGCATAATGCCCAAACCTCGCGCCGTGTCGATCCACAGGGTGCGCGGCGGAGCCTCGGAAGCCCGCAACTCATTATGCATGCCGCCACGAAACGGCTTTGCTGCAGATGCGTTCCCATCGGGCGAGGGTGAATCGCGGTGAGAGGGGGCAGATATGCGCCGCACCGATTATTGCGCCGCAGCGAGGTTGTCGCGGCCTGCGATTTCGGGTGGCCGCAGTGCCAGATAAGCGAGCCGCCGCATTTCGCGTCGTCCACGAACCACCGTGTCCAGGATCAGTCCCGCGAAGAAACAGAGGCAAGCGACGATCGCAAGTCCGGTCACCAGGATCGCGGTCGGCTGGCGCGGTACCAGGCCGGTCCGCGCGTAGGTGATGATAAGCGGCGCGGCGAGCACGACGGCGATCAGGGCCAGGACCGCGCCGAGCGAACCGAAATAGAGGACCGGTCGCTCGATCCGGAACAGTGTAAGGATCGTGCTCAATATGCGCCAGCCATCGCGATAGGTGGAAAGCTTGGAGGTCGAGCCTTCCGGACGCGCGCCATATTGCGTGACTATCTCGGCCACCGGCATACGTAATTCGAGCGCGTGGACGCTGATCTCGGTTTCGATCTCGAACCCCGCCGACAGGATCGGAAAGCTCTTCACGAAGCGGCGCGAGAAGACGCGATAGCCCGAAAGGATATCGCTGAAAGTCCGGCCGAACAGCCGCGCGAGGATGCCTGTAAGCAGCCTGTTGCCGAACCGATGGCCGCGGCGATAGGCGGCGTCGATCTCGCTTGCGCGCGCGCCGACCACCATATCGAGATGCTCGTCCATCAGGCGCCGGATCATCGCGGGCGCGGCTGCAGCGTCATACGTCGCGTCACCGTCGGCCATCACATAGATATCGGCCTCGATATCGGCGAACATGCGCCGCACGACATGACCCTTGCCCTGCATCGGCTCGCGCCGGACGATCGCCCCCGCCTCGGCGGCCATCTGGGTGGTCCGGTCGGCGCTGTTATTGTCGAAGACGTAGATGTCCGCACCCGGCAAGGCTGCGCGAAAGCCGGCGACTGTCAGTCCGATCGCCGCTTCCTCATTATAGCAGGGGAGTATGACGGCGATGCGCGGGCTCATGCCAATCTCTTATGGCCGCGCGGTGAAATAGAAAAGGGCACGGGCTTGCGCCCATGCCCTTCTCTTTCCCGCCTCCCGTGTGGGGAGAGTTGGATTACTTGGCTTTCTTCGGCGCAGCCTTCTTGGCCGGAGCCTTCTCGACCTTCTCAGCGGCCGGAGCAGCTTTCGCCTTGGCAGCAGGCTTTTCGGCGGCTTCGGCGGCGGCCGGGGCCGCCTTCTTCGCCGCCGGCTTCTTCGCCGGCGCTTCTTCCTTCACCTCAGCCTTGGCAGGCGCGGCCTTTTTGGCGGCGGCCTTCTTCGGCTTATGGTCATGGTCATGGTTATGGTCATGGTCGTGCCCATGATCATGGCCACAGCCCGGTCCATGAACGTGGCCACCGATCGAATCGTCTTCGGATTCGATCGCGGCTTCCAGTTCTTCGCGCGTGGCCGGGCGGTCGCTGACTTCCGCCTTGTCGAACAGGAAGTCGACGACCTTGTCCTCATAAAGCGGCGCACGGATCTGCGCGGCGGCGACCGGATCGCTCATGACATATTCCATGAAGCGCTCGCGATCCTTGGGCGCATATTGCTGCGCGGCCTGCGCCGCGAGCATCCGCATTTCCTGTTGGCTCACCTCGACATTGTGCTGGCGACCGATCTCGGAGAGCAGAAGGCCCAGACGCACGCGGCGTTCGGCGATCGAACGATAATCGTCCTTGTCCTTCTCCATCTCGGCCAAAGCGGCCTGCGGATCTTCCTCGTGGCTCGCCTCATGCTCGAGCTGACGCCAGATCTGCTCGAACTCGGCCTCGACCATCGAGGGCGGAACTGGGAAGTCGTGGCCATGCGCGAGCTGGTCGAGCAGCTTGCGCTTCATATAGGTGCGGGTGAGACCATTGAGCTCCTGCTCGACCTGGCCCTTGAACAGCTCCTTGAGCTTGTCGAGGCTTTCGAGGCCGAGGCCCTTGGCGAACTCGTCGTCGATCTTGGCTTCGCTCGGGACCTTGATCTCCTTGACGGTGATGTCGAAGGTCGCGGGCTTACCGGCCAGGCTCTTCTCGCCATAATCCTTGGGAAAGGTGACGTGGAGCGTCTTGCTCTCGCCGACCTTCACGCCTTCCAGCTGTGCTTCGAAGCCCGGGATCAGGCGGCCCGAGCCCAGCTCGACCGCCATGTCTTCGCCGGTGCCGCCTGGGAAGGCGACGCCGTCCTCGGTCTTGCCCACGAAGTCGACGATGACCTGGTCGCCCTCGACCGCCGGATGGCCCTTCTTGGCCGGCGAGAAGCTCTTCTGCTGGGCAGCGAAGCGCTCGATTTGCGCACCAACTTCCGCCTCGGTCGGCTCGACCGTCAGGCGCTCCAGCTTCAGACCTTCGATCGATGGGGTCGGGACGTCCGGGAGCACTTCGAGCTCGACCTTGACCTCGACGTCCTTGCCCGCGGAATAATCGTCATCCAGCGCGACCTGCGGCTGCATCGCCGGGCGCAGGCCTTCCTTGGCGATCAGCGACTGCACGCCTTCCTGAACGGCCGTGTTGAGTGCTTCCTGCTCGAGCGCGGGACCATGCATCTTCTTGATCAGGTTGGGCGGAACCTTGCCGGGGCGGAAGCCGGGCATCTTTATGGTCGGCGCGGCGCGCTTCACCTCGGCATCGACCTTTGCCGCGATATCCTTCGCGGCGATGGTCAGCTTGTAGGAGCGGCGGAGGCCCTCGTTCAACGTCTCGACAGTCTGCATGGTCGCTTACTCAAAGCCTTCGAAAAATGGATGCTGTTGGGCATGTTCGGCTGGTGCGGGCGAAGGGACTCGAACCCCCACATCTTGCGATACTGGAACCTAAATCCAGCGCGTCTACCAGTTCCGCCACGCCCGCGGCACGCTCGTCGGAAGCGGGGCGCTTATAGCAGCGGGGGCCGAAGGGCAAGGAGAAGAGGAAGCCCGCCGCGACGCCATTCCCTGGTCCAGCCTGATACGAAGAAAACGCATGGCGTGGCAGTCGGGCGCGCATCTCGATTTCGGGCCTTCGGGCCGCGGCGATTCGGTCGAACAGGTCGCTTCCAATAAGCGTAGTGCGTGCACGGGCGTCGAGGAGGTGCCCGGCGATCGCGTGAGCACCGCGGGCACGAACCAGGGGCAGGAGTGCTAGCCCGACAAAGCGGCCAATCCTTGCAATTGCCCGTCGCGGCGAGACATGCGAGGCAAGCCGCCGAAGGGGGCTGCGCGATGGCTGCAAAACGAATAGATGGATTGGACGCAATCCGCGGAATTTGTGCCATTGCGGTTGTCGCGATGCACAGTCGTTTCCTGACGCAGATCGATCCGGCACCCTCGGCCTATCTGATGGTCGACATCTTTTTCGCCATGAGCGGCTATGTCATGGCGATGGTCTATGGCGAGCGGCTTCGCGGGGGCGGCTATTTCCTGGCTTTTGTCGAGCGGAGATGGACCCGCCTCGTGCCGATGTGGGCCGTGGGATTGGCAGTCGGCGCGTTGACCGCCTTGGTCTTCCAACGACACCATTGGCCAGCCCTTTTAAGCCCGATATTTTCATTCGCGGCAGGCCTTGTCTTCTTCCCTGTGCCTGTGGCGCCCGATTTGTTTCCATATAATTCGCCGGGCTGGTCGCTTTTTTATGAGGCCCTCGCCAACCTTGCCTTCGCGCTGAGCGCGCCCCTGCTTTCACGAAAAACCTTATCTGCCGTCATTTTGATCGCCGCTGCCGCGCTCATCGCCCTGGTGGTTCATTATGGTTCGGCGGGCGGCGGGCGCACTTGGAGCGAGGCGCCGGTGGCCCTCGCCCGCGTCGCCTTCTCCTTTTCGGTCGGGCTGCTCTTCTACCAGGAACGAGCGCGCTTTGCGTCGGTCCGGATCCCTCCGGCGCTCTTCTGGACCGCGATGATCGCGATCGGATTGGTCGCGGCGGCAAATCCCCACGGCAATGCACGCGTGCTTTTCGATCTGGGCTTCATCCTTATTGGATGCCCGCTTGTGCTTCTTTTGGGCGTACGGGCGGTCGTGGGAGCGCCTGGGTTAGCCCGATTGCTCGGCGATATATCCTATCCGCTGTACGCGACGCATTTCGCATTCATGTTGACCATCTTCTTCCTTCACGGCGCGCTGTTACACTGGCGAACCAATGTCGTTTCCCTGCCGATCGCGCTGGCCGCCATTGTCGCCCTGATCGGCTTGGCATGGATCCTTGCGCGCTTCATCGACCGTCCGATCGAGGAAAGGTTGCGCAGGCTGCTGGGCCGGACGCCCGTCCATTTCAGGGGGCCGGAGAACCCTTCGTCGGCTCCAAATGATATTTCGGGCGTTTGAGATCCGCGTCAGCGAGTCGGCGACTGGGCCAGATGTGGCTGGACCGACTGGGCCAGCAAGACTCGTATCTAAAGCGGCGGTCCGATAGGCTAGGCTAAGCCAGGATCCCAACCGTACGGGAGCAGAGAATGGCGGATGGACTCGGCGACGCGAAGGCGATGGCGGCAAAGAGTGCTTGGCCTTTTCCCAATGAAAGCGCGGACTATCGCGCCGCGCGGACCGCATTGCTGGCGGAAGAGATCGAGCTTCGCCGCCATATCGAGCGCGTGGCGGCGTTGCGGCGCGCGCTTCCGCCGGGAGGCGCCGTGACGGGCGAGTATCGGTTCGACAGCGCGCATGGACCGGCCACGCTGGCCGACCTGTTCGGGGACAAGCAAACGTTGGTCACCTATAGCTGGATGTTCGGGCCGGAGCGTGAGCGGCCCTGCCCGATGTGCACCAATTTCCTCGGGGGCCTGAACGGCGTGGCGCCGGACCTCGCGCAAAATGTCGCCGTCGCGGTGATCGCGCGCTCGCCGGTCTCGCGTATGGCCGATTTCGCGCGCGAGCGCGGCTGGCGGAACCTCACATTCTACAGCGACACGACCGGCGATTACAGCCGCGACTATCACGCCCGGGTCGGCGAGGACGATATTCCCGCACTCAACGTCTTCAGCCGCAAGGATGGCACGATCCGGCTGTTCTACGCCGGAGAGATGGGGCCCGACGCGGCCGATCCAGGCCAGGATCCGCGCGGTGCACCCGATCTGTCACCCCTCTGGACCCTGCTCGACGTGACGCCCGACGGGCGCCGTCCGGATTGGTATCCCAAGCTCGATTATTGAGGGCAACGAGGCAAAAAGGGGAGGGATGATATGGACAAAGTGCGGCAGGTGGCGACGATCGTCGCGGGGCTATTGCTGATCTATCTCGGCATTCTCAATATCGCTTATCGCGACAGCTTGCTTAGCTGGCAGCCGACGCCCGACGGCGCATCCTGGAAAATCCCCTTCGCCTATCTGTCCGGCCTGATCATGATCGTGAGCGGAATCGGCATCCTGTTGCCGCAATGGCGCGCCCGGGGCGCACTGGTGGGCGCGGCCTGGGTGGGGTTATGGGCGTTGCTGCTGCATCTGCCGCGCGTCGCTTCCACGCATGACACCGCCTCCTTGCTCGGGCTGGGCGAGGCTTCGGCCAATGCCCTTGGTCTCGCAACGCTCAGCGGCCGCTTCGATATCAGCCAGCGCGCGCGGCTGTTGCGCATGGCATTCGGCCTGTGCCTGGTGATCTTCGGCGTTTCGCACTTCGTCTACGCCGGTTTTACCGCGCAGATGGTGCCTGCCTGGCTGCCCGACCGGCTTGGCCTCGCTTATCTGACCGGCGCGATCCACGCATTGACCGGCGCCTGCCTGCTCGCCGGCATTCGCGTACGCCTCGCCGCCACGATCGAGGCGTTGATGATGTCGTCCTTCGTGCTGCTGGTGCATATTCCGGGCGTCGCGGCGGCGCCGCGCGACCGGATGCAGCTGACCATGCTCGGCATGGCCGCGCTGCTCACCACCGCCGCCTGGCTGGTGGCGAGCTGGAAGGGCCTCCGGTCGGAGGTCGCTTGATCCTTTCATCCTCGGCGAGCGCCCGGCCGCCCGCTTGTACTCACCCGCAGCGGTAGCTAGGCTGGCACCTCAACCGGGTTGAGGCACCGAATGGCTCGAATGCTGCTCATCATCCTGGCTTTGGCGGTTTTCACGGCCTTTGCTATCGCGATTGTGCGGCCCTCCTTGTATGTGGAGACTGGAATGACGAGCAGGCATCGCGTTCGTGTAGCCTTGGCTGCGGTCGGCATTGGCGTCGTGTCGCCTGGGAAAAGCGCGGTCTTGCCGGTGCCGCCCACCACGATCGGTGTCAGCCTGAGCCCGCCGACTTATTATCTCGGGACGCGTTCGCTCGCCAATCTCGCCTCCGCTGCCAATTGGGGTGCGTCGGATCACCGAAAGCTCGGGCCGGAGGACATCGACAAGGATGGCAACGTCAAGCGCGTTCCTGCCGGCGTGAGCTTCTCCAGGCTGATGACATTGCCCAATATCGGCACGCGGACAGCCAAAATCCGCTGCAGCTGGAAAGGCAAAGGCGATTTCAGGCCGCTCGCGCGGAGAGTGCAGAACGTGAGCCTAGGCAACGGCACGTTCACCTTTACGCTGAACAACGAGCAGCCCACCGCAGGCGGCAACGTTATGCTCACTATTGCCTCGGTCGATCCTTCCGATCCGATCCGCGATATTGACTGCCGCGAGGCGGACATGCCGGCCACTGCGCGCTTCGATCCCCAATATCTGGAGTCCTTGCGTGGATTCAAAGTCATCCGCTTCATGGATTGGCAAAATAGCAATGCAAACGTGCCCGTCACGTGGGCGACACGGCATCTGCCCAACGTAATCGACAACATAGGCGCCGATGGGGTCGCAATCGAGGATATGGTCGCACTGGCGAAGCAGACCGGTGCGGAACCGTGGTTCAACATGCCGTGGAACGCCGACGACGATTATTACGAGCGTTTCGCGCGCATGGTGCACGACGGCCTCCCCGATCGAACCGTCTATGTCGAACTGGGTAATGAGGTGTGGAACCATGCCTTCAGAGTTTCCACCCAGGCCCAGCAGGAGGGGCTTGCTGCCAACCTTTCCTCCGATCCCAACGAAGCCGGACTGCGTCGTTACGCACAGCGGCTCGCGCACGTGATGGATATCTGGAAGAAGGTCTATGCCGATCGGCCCGGGCGGTTGGTCCGCGTCGCCGCCTGCCAGAACGGCGATTGGTGCGCCAAAACAGTGCTCGGATTTGCTGACACGCCGAGCCACATCGACGCGCTGGCGACAGCGCCTTATTTCGGCGGCCCGCTGAGCGCCAAGGTCTTCGGAAGCGCCGACGAGCTGTTCGCGGCGCTCGATCCCGACATAGACCGCACGTTCAAAAACGCGTTGCAGGCCAAGGCGGTCGCCGCCCAATATGGCAAACGCTACATCGCTTATGAGGGCGGCCAGCACCTGATCTTCAGGGACGTAGCGTTCGAGCAAAAGGTCGAACGCGATCCCCGAATGTATGACGCCTACAAAAAATATCTCGAATTCTGGCGAACCAGGATTGGCGATACGATCGCGCTCTATAATTCATCCGGAGCGATCTCGCGATTTGGGGCATGGGGACTCGTGGAATATGCTGGCCAGCCCCTGAGCGAAGCGCCGAAGATGCGGGCGGTGCGCGAGCAGATGGAGCCTGCCACGAACAGGGAAACCGCGCATTGACCCGGCTTGGACTCTTTTGATTGCCGATATGGCGTGATGGGGCAGGAAAAGGGTAAAAGGCATCGCGTTGCACTCCTCTCCCTGACGGCACGTAGTGGGCAGGCGCATCAGTAAAGGCAGAAAATGCTTCTTTCGATGATTATGATGACCGTGAAAGGCCTGCTGCTCCTCGTGGCGGCGGTTTACGGGTTCGCATTTCTGCTGCGGACGGAAGATGCGACCTGGGTCAAGAAAGCGCCGTTGGCGATCCTCCTTTCCATGTTTTTTATCGGAATGTGGGGCCATATCTACTGGTCGGCCTACGCGGCGCTGTTGCTCGCCCTTCCCTTGCTGGCGAAGGACCGGGCCGACGGAGCCGCGCTTTACTGCATCCTTATTGTGTCGATGCCATTGCTTAGTCAGCAACTTTCCATCGGAAGTCTCTATCTGATACCGACCAACAAATACTTATTCTGCGCGCTGGGGCTGGCGATCGTTTTCATGCTGAAGCGCGACAATCGGGCTCCTGCGCGCCGGCTATCTCATTTCGGTCTGCCGATCTTTCTCATCACCCTTCTCGAAATCGCTCAGCTGCGCGATCCGAGCATTACCGCAATGATCCGGCAATCCATTCCGGTATTGCTGACAATCCCATTGCCTTATTTCTTGATCAGCCGGGCGCTTCGTAGCGCGAACGATGTGCGCCGCTTCCTGCTCGCGTTCACGATGTCTGGCTTTGTGATGGCCGTTGTCGCGACTGCGGAAGCGCGTCTGCATTGGCTGATATACAGGCAGATCGAGGGGCTTCTTCAAATTCAGATGAGCGTGAACGGCTATTCGAAGCTCCGTGCGGGCTTGATCCGGGCACCCGCCTCTTTCCCCGAATCAACCACTCTCGCGATTTTCTTGGTACTTGCGATCATGGCCGCCTTTGCCACTCGCAGCAGTTTCGCGTCGAAAGGCAAGTGGTGGGTGGTCCTGTCGGTACTCGGGCTCGGCCTAATTTCCGCCAATTCGCGCTCGGCATTTCTGGTGCTTCCCCTCGGTCTCGTCGCCTGGGACTTTTACCGTCGTCGCTACGGAGCACTGGCGATCAAGGTCGTGGGGGCTGCTGGTGTCTATGTGTTGGCTCTCTTTGCCGCTCAATTCTCGGCCTTCTTCGCGGCAATGGTGGGCCAGGACAGCGGCACCGCAAGTACGTCCGATTACCGTGTCCAGCTGCTTCACCGCGGCATGGAGGAAATTCGAAAGCATCCCATTTTCGGGCAAAATCTGAAGTCAGCGCTCGATAACCTGCAGGACCTTCGTCAGGGCGAAGGTATTATCGATTTGGTGAACGGCTACATCAATTACGGGCTGGTGTCGGGCTATCCGGGCATGGTTGCACTGGGACTGGCCTTTATCAGTCTCTGTATCGCCATGTTGGTCGCGCGCGCCAAGCTACAACGGAACGTGATGCAGGTCGAAGCCGCAGCTTGCGTATTTGCTGTGGCCGCGCTCAGCGCCGTGAGCTGCTTTTTTTCCGGGTTTGGCGGCCCCGTGTCGACCAGTTACTACCAAATGTGCGCCGTTGGTTCGGCTATATGGGCAATGCGCGCGATGGCGCCGGCTGTCCGGGGCGCAGCTGGCGCCCCGGCAGCGCCGGCCCTGTCTGGTATCGCCGCATTGATCGCGGCTGATCGGAACCGGGCAAAGGCGCTCGCGACGGCGCCGAGTGCTGCGGTCGGGGAAGGTTAGCCTGGCCGCTTAGCGCTCAGCCGTCGAGCGCCTTCTTCAGAAGCTCGTTGACGACCGCGGGATTGGCCTTGCCCGCCATCGCCTTCATCGTCTGACCGACGAAGAAGCCGAAGAGCGCGACCTTTCCACCGCGATACTGCTCCAACTGCGCCTGGTTCTTCGACAATATGTCGGCAATCACCGCCTCGATCGCACCGGTGTCGCTGGTCTGCTTGAGCCCGCGCTCTTCGACGATCTTCGAAGGATCGTCGCCGGTTTCGAGCATGATCTCGAACACCTGCTTGGACAAAGTGCCCGACAACGTGCCGTCGGCGACCAGGCTCAGCAGCTCGGCGGCCTGTTTGGCCGAGACCGGGCTCTCGTCGATATTCTTGCCGAGACGGTTGAGCGCGCCGAACAGCTCCGACGTCAGCCAGTTTGCCGCGGCAACCGGCTTGGCGCCGTGCGAAAGCACGTCTTCGAACCAGCGCGCGATTTCGACCTCGGCGGTGATCACGCCCGCATTGTAAGCGGAGATCCCAAGCTCGTTCTCATAGCGATGGCGCTTGGCGTCGGGCAATTCGGGCAGGCTCGCCTCGCAGTCCGCCAGAAAAGCGTCGTCCAGCTCAAGCGGCAGAAGATCGGGATCGGGGAAATAGCGGTAATCGTGCGCATCCTCCTTGGAGCGCATCGAGCGCGTTTCGTTGCGATCGGGATCGTAAAGGCGCGTTTCCTGGACGATCGTCCCGCCGGCTTCGAGCACGTCGACCTGGCGGCGTGCCTCGCCCTCGATCGCGGCCATGACGAAGCGGACCGAATTGACGTTCTTGGTTTCGGTGCGCGTGCCGAATTCGGCGCCGGCCTTGCGGACCGAGACGTTCACGTCGGCGCGCATCGATCCCTGATCCATATTGCCGTCGCACGAGCCGACGTAACGCAGGATCGCGCGCAATTTGCGCAGATAGGCGCCCGCCTCCTGCGGAGAGCGCATGTCGGGCTTGGAGACGATCTCCATCAGCGCCACGCCCGAACGGTTGAGATCGACATAGGATCGGGTCGGATGCTGGTCGTGCATCAGCTTGCCCGCATCCTGCTCGACATGGATGCGCTCGATCCCGATGGTCTTGACCACGGATTCGGGGTCTTTCTCGTCGAGACTGATCTCGATCGAACCCTCGCCCACCAGTGGATGGTAGAGCTGGCTGATCTGGTAGCCCTGCGGCAGGTCCGCGTAGAAATAATTCTTGCGGTCGAACCGGCTCCAGCGATTGATCTGGGCGCCGATCGCCATGCCGGTACGCACCGCCTGGCGAATGCATTCGCGGTTGGGAACGGGCAGCATGCCGGGCATGGCGGCATCGACCAGGCTGACCTGGCTGTTGGGCTCGGCGCCGAAGGCGGTGGCCGCGCCCGAGAAGAGCTTGGCATTCGACGTGACCTGGGCATGGACTTCCAGCCCGATCACGACTTCCCACGGGCCGGTCGCGCCCTCGATCACATAAGCGGTTTCAGTCATGGATTTCCGGTCGATCAGCCGGGCGCTCTTGTCAATCCGCCTGTTGCCGGGCCTTGACCGGGCGTGCCGGGATGCCGACCACGGTCACCCCGGCAGGCACGTCGGCCAGCACGACCGCATTGGCGCCGATCCGCGCATGGTCGCCGACATGGATCGGGCCCAATATCTTGGCGCCCGCGCCGACATCCACATGACCCCCGATTGTGGGAAGTCCGTTCGCGTCGCCAATCGTTACCTGCTGAAATAACAGGCAGTTAGGGCCAATGCGCGCACTAGGATGGATGACGATGCCGTTGGGATGCGGAATCAGCAGGCCTCCCCCGATCTCGCTATTGATCGGTATATCCGCGCCGGACACCACCGACCAGAAACGATGGCGGAGCACGGCGAGCTTGCGCCTCAGCCCGCGATGTTGCTGATAATCCCGGATGCTCGCGAGCAACTTCTTGCCCGGGCTCCACTCCCCGGGCCGCTTCCGCTCGCGTGACCAGTCGGGCACGCTCGCCGAAATTCCCCCTTGTTCGGTCATCTTCGATCGGTCGAACAGGCGCGGCCCATTGTCAATCCGGCGCGGTGCGGGCAAGTGGACGGGCACCGCGTTTCACGCACCGAGGGAGCTGCGTTTAGTGATTTGCGTCGCGGTCGTTATCGTCAACTACAAGACGCCCGAACTGGTGAAAGCCTGCCTGGATTCACTAGTCGGTGAGCAGAGTTCCGACCTGCGACTTAAGGTCTATGTCGGCGACGCAGATTCGCAGGATGGATCGGTCGAGATCGTCAATCGCCACATCGCAGAAAGCGGCCTCGATTTCTGCAGCTGCTTCGCGATCGGGGTCAATGGCGGGTTCGCCTACGGAAACAACTATATCGTCACGCACAAGGTATTGGGTGATCCGGACGTCGACTATGTCCACTTCCTCAACCCCGACACCTATGTGCGCCCCGGCGCGGTCAAGGCGTTGGTCGACGCGCTGAGGACCCATCCCAAAGCGGGCGTGGTGGGTAGCCGGCTCGAAAATCCCGACGGCAGCCTGCGTGCATACGGCTTCCGCTTCCCCGCGCCCTGGCGCGAATTCTTCCGTGGCGCGCGCCTCGCGGTCCTCGATCGCCTCGTCCCCAGCGCGGCGGTCAAGATTCCCGACCTGCTGGAAACACGCGCTGTCGACTGGGTCACGGGCGCGAGCTTCATGATGCCGCGCGGCGTGATTGACCGGGTCGGGATGATGGATCCTGCCTATTTCCTCTATTTCGAGGAGACCGACCTGATGTCGCGCGCCCGCAAAATGGGCTACGAGATCTGGCATGTGACGGAGAGCCGCGTGGTGCATCTCCAGGGCTCGGCGACCGGCGTCAAAACAGACGAGCCGGTCAAGCGGGTGCCCCCCTATTGGTATCAGTCGCGCTTCAAATTCTTCCATGATCGCTATGGCTGGACGCGCGCGGTGCTGGCAAATATCGCCTTTCTGGCGGGAGATCTCTTGTATCGTCTCCATCGCTTGTTGCGGCGGCAGCCGATCGAGGATGCGCCTTTCCTGTGGCGCGACATGTTTGAGCATGGTTTCTCCCTGCCCACGCCCAGAGCCTGATTTTGCTGCGTTTGCTTTGTCAGGCGCCCGCAAAATGGTGACTCGTGAGGGAACATTGACTGGCCTCGGGGCTTGTGCGACGCGCAAAAAACCGCCTCTGGCGGATGGACGATGGCGCGTGACGGCGCGTGCGTGAGGTAGGGGTTTCACATGGCGCTGCAGGATTTCGCCGACTTCATTCCGCATATCGCGATCGAGGACGGGCTCGCTTTGGGCGCAGGCCGTTGGGAAAGCGAGGCGCGCGAGGCTTTGTCCACGCACGGCGCGGTCTTGCTACGCGGTCCCGTATTTCGTGAGGACGGAGTCGAGGTTGCGCTTGAGGTGATCGACGAACAATTGCTCGACGATGCCTTCTGGTCGACGCCGCGCAGCAAGGTGGGCGGCAAGACGCTGACCGCCACCGAATATCCCAGCCCGCGCACCATCCAGCCGCATTCCGAAATGGCGTATATGTCGACGTGGCCGCGCTATGTCGCCTTCCACTCGCTCGTCGTGGCGGAAGAGGGTGGCGAGACCACGATCTGCAGCGTCGACAAGGTGACCGAGGCACTCGGCGACCGCATCCTGCCTTTCGCGGAGAAAGGCGTGCTGTATCGTCGCACCTTTCAGCAGGGGGTCGACATCCCCTGGCAGAAGGCGTTCCAGACCGAGGATCCCGCCGACGTCGAAGAGGTCGCGCAACGCAACGGCATGAGCATCGAATGGCTCGACGGCGACGCTCTCGTCACGACGCATCGCGCGCAGGGCGCGGTCAAGGGCGAGGATGGGCGCCCGCTTTATTTCAGCCAGGCGCACCTGTTCCACGAAAGCGCGATCGATCCCGACGCGCGCGCCAAGATCATCGAGCTTTTCGGCCGCGACCGGTTGCCGCGCCAGGCTTTCTACGGCGATGGCTCGCCGATATCCGATGCGGATGTGCAGGCCGTGCGCGACGCATTCGACGCCGCGCTGACCGGCATGAAATGGAAGCCGGGCGACATATTGATCCTCGACAATATGCGCTATGCCCATGGCCGCATGCCGTTCAAGGGCGCGCGCCGGCTGCACGTATCGATGGCACGGGCGCAGGACATGCCCGAGCGCACCCCGCTCGGCTGACTCGCCCGCTATTCCCAACCGCTTCATCCAAGGACGATAGATGCCCGGGCCCAAGCTAGACCTTGTCGGGATCGAGAAGATCAGCTCGGTAGACTATCTGAATGCGGTAATGGCCTGCTATCGCGATGGCCGCGTCGCCGTGCCGGTCGACGCCGGCGGGTCGGCGCCGGCTGGCTACGACTTCGTCGAGCGGGTTTCGCCCAAACCCGGCGGCGGCTGGTTCACCTTGCAGCAGGCGCCGATCCATGACGACCGGCCCGCACAGATCGGTTTCTCCTCGGGCACGACCGGCGAGCCCAAGGCGATCCTGCTGTCGCACCGTGCACTCGCCGACGTCACCGACCGCCTGATCGAGGCGATGGGGATCGACGCCGAGATCCGCGAATATCTGGGCGTGCCAGCCACTTATTCCTTCGGCTTGGCGCGCGCGCGCGTCACGGCTGCCATTGGCGGCAAATTGTTCGTGCCGGAAAACGGCTTCAACCCGTCCGAATTCGCCACGATGCTGGAGGCGGACGAGGTCAATGCGCTGTCGGCCGTGCCAACTTTGCTGCGCGTGCTGATCGCCAATCCCGATCTGGTCCCGCGCAAGATCGCGCGGCGGCTGCGCTGGCTGGAGATAGGCAGCCAGCCGATGAGCGTCGACGAGAAGCAGGCGATCCGCCGCATGTTCCCGGCCGCGCGGATCATCCAGCATTACGGCCTGACCGAAGCTTCGCGCACGACCTTCCTGGATTTGCAGGAAGCAAGCGACGCGCAGCTGGCGACCGTCGGGCGCCCCGTCGGCAGAACCGAGATCAAGATCGACGAAAATCGTCATATCTGCATCCGCGGGCCGCACGTTGCGGATGGGATCGTCACCGCGAACGGCCTGGAGCCGATCGTCGATGCTGACGGCTGGCTGCACACCCGTGATCTGGGGTCGATCGGCGAAGATGGCTTCCTGACCTTCGAAGGCCGCGCCGACGATCTGATGAATGTCGGCGGGATCAAGGTGCCGGCGGAGCTGTTCGAGCGGGAGCTGGGCAAATTGCTAGGCCCCGACGGGCTGCATATCGCCGTTGCCGGGCGGCCCGACCCCCTTCGCGGCGAAGTCGTGATGGTCGCTTATCCGCCCAACCTCTCCGCCGCGCGGATCATCGAGCATGCGCGCGCGGTCGCCGCGGGCTTCGGGCTCGGCAATGCCGACCTGAGTTTCGTCGCCGTCGACGAGATCCCTCGCACCGAAACCGGCAAGGTGCGCCGCGCCGTACTGGTCGAACGTCATGCGGATCGGGCGAGCGCTTCGTTGGGCGAAACTCCGGTCGCGCCGGCCGCGGCACCCGTCGCCACGTCGGCGGGCGATGCGCCGCAGAATGATCGCGAGCGCGAGATTGCCCGCATCTGGTCCGAGGCGCTCCACATCCCGTCGGTCGGACGCAATGCCGGCTTTTTCGACCTGGGCGGCGATTCTCTCTCGGCCATCGGCGCGACGCTCGCGATGGAGAAAGCAGGCATCGCCAAGCCGTTGACCCAGCAGCTCTTCCTAAACCGCAGCATCGCCGAGATTGCGGCGGGCGAGGGCGGCGCGACGACTTCGACCACCGTCGAAAAAGCGGAGGATACCGCTGCGGCACCCCGCACCGAAAAGGGCAAGGCGCCGCCGATCAACGACGGCAGCACCAATATGAACCCGGCGGGGATCGGCTTCTGGGATCTGGTGCGCGAGGATTATCGGACCCACGATTCCGACCTTTTCAGCCAGGGCTTCTGGATGCTGTTCATCCATCGCTTCGGCAATTGGCGGATGAGCGTGCGCACCAAGCTGCTCCGCGCGCCCCTGACGTTGATCTACCGCTTCTTCAACAAGATGACGCAGTTCTGGTTCGGCATGAAGGTCGACTATGTGATCATCATCGGGCGGCGCGTGAAGCTCGAGCATTTCGGGGGGATGATCCTCGGTGCCCGCTCGATCGGCAACGATGTGATTATCCGCCAGAACACGACCTTCGGCATCAGTTCGCCCGACGACATGAATGCCAAGCCGATCATTTGCGACGGAGTCGATCTGGGTGCGGGCGTCGTGATCATCGGCAACGTCACGATCGGGGAGAACTCGATCGTGGGGCCGAATTCGACGGTATTGAACGACGTGCCGCCCAACACGATCGTGCTGGGCGTGCCGGCGCAGGTGATCGGACCCAATCGTCGCCGGCGAAACTAGAGCGATTTCGAGCCAGATGGAATCATCTGGGGCTCGGAAATCGCGGCAATCCAACCTGCTGAAGCGTGAAGCGCTCTAAGCCGATCAGGCGGGCGCGTGGCTTCCGCGGGAAGCCCCGCCGTGCATGGTTCCGTAACCCAGCGCGCCCACGGACAACATCAAGGCAAGCCAGCCGATGCCGGCAAGCCAGCGCCGACCCCGCTTGTTACCGCTCAGCCCCAGGAACAGGACGGCAAATACGAGCGCGATCCCTCCGCTAAGCAAAGCCAGATCGCCGGTGCCAAGGCCAAACGGGTGCGAGATGCTTCCATAATCGAACACGAACGACTCACCCTTTTTTGGGAGGGGCCCTTGTAACCCTTCGAAATGGTCACGGTTACGCCGTTTGCTGCGCTCGCCCGAAGACAGGCACCGCTCGGCGTATTACCACCAAATATGAGGCCGGGCGACGAAGCCCGCACGCTCCTCGATCGCGAGGCAGGCATTGAGAACGCCTTGCTCGTCGAGCGGGCGGCCGATCACCTGCAGGCCAAGCGGCAGGCCCGCCTGATCGAGCCCGCCCGGCACCGACATCGCGGGCAGGCCCGCGAGCGAGCTCGGCACGGTGAAGACGTCGTTCAGATACATGGCCAGCGGATCGTCCGATTTCTCGCCAAGCGCGAATGCTGCGGACGGCGCGGTCGGGGTCAGCAGCAGATCGCATGTCTCGAATGCCTGCTCGAAATCGCGCACGATCAGCGCGCGGACCTTCTGCGCCTTGGTGTAATAAGCGTCGTAAAAGCCCGCCGACAGCACGTAAGTGCCGATCAGGATGCGGCGCTTGACCTCCGCCCCGAAGCCATCGGCCCGCGTCGCGGCATACATGTCCTGCAGGTTCGCGCCGTCGGGCAGGTCGCGCAGGCCGTAGCGCACGCCGTCATAGCGCGCGAGGTTGGACGAGGCTTCCGCGGGCGCGATGATGTAATAGGTCGGCAGCGCATATTTGGTGTGCGGCAGCGATACCTCGACCACCTTCGCGCCGGCGTCCTTGACCAGCTGGATGCCGCGTTCCCACAGCGCATCGATCTCGGCCGGCATATTGTCGACGCGATATTCCCTCGGGATACCGATCGTCTTGCCCCTGAGGTCTGAGGACAGGTTTGCCTCCCACTCGGGCACCGGAAGGTTAAGGCTGGTCGCGTCCTTCGGATCGAAGCCCGCCATCGCCTCGAGCATGATCGCGCAATCCCTGACGTCGCGCGCCATCGCGCCCGCCTGATCGAGGCTGGATGCGAAGGCGACCACGCCCCAGCGCGAGCAGCGGCCATAGGTCGGCTTGATGCCGGAAATGCCGGTGAAGGCGGCGGGCTGGCGGATCGACCCGCCGGTGTCGGTGCCGGTCACGCCTGGCGCGATCCGTGCCGCGACCGCGGCCGAGCTGCCGCCCGAAGAACCGCCCGGGGTCAGCGGCGCATTGCCGCCGTCATTGCGCCGCCAGGGGTTGATCACATTGCCGAAATGGCTCGTCTCGTTGGACGAGCCCATCGCGAACTGATCCATGTTGAGCTTGCCGAGCATGCCCGCGCCGGCGAGGAACAGGCGCTCGCTCACCGTGGATTCGTAGGTCGGCACGAAGCCTTCCAGGATATGGCTCGCGGCGGTGGTCTGCACGCCTTCGGTGCAGAACAGGTCCTTGATACCCAGCGGCACGCCCGACAACGGACGGACGTTGCCGGACTCGCGTTCCTGGTCGGCGGCGTCGGCGGCCGCGAGCGCATGCTCGGGCGTCTCGACGATGAAGGCGTTGAGCGTCTTCGCCGCGGAAACCGCCGCGTTGAAATCCTCCGCCACTTCGCGCGCGGTGAAATCGCCGGCGCGAAAGCCGTCGCGGATCTGGGCGATGCCGAGGTCGGTGAATTCCGTGCTCATCATTCGATCACCTTCGGCACGGTGAAGAAACCATGTTCGGCCTGGGGCGCATTGGCCAACACCTTGTCGCGGATATCGCCGTCCGTGATCACATCGTCGCGCAAGCGCAGCTGGTTGGGGATCACCGCCGCGAGCGGCTCGATCCCGTCGGTATTCACCTCGCCGAGCTGCTCGACCCAGGTGAGGATATTGTTCAGTTCGCCGGTCATCGCCTCGACCTCGCCGTCGGTGACGGCGATGCGGGCAAGGCTCGCGATCTTGCGCACGGTATCTGTATCTACGGACATGAAAGCGCGGCTAGCAGTCACGCCCCCCCGCCTCAAGTGCGATCAGTCTTTGGTCGCCACGGGCAGCCCCGCGTCGCGCCAGGCCTTCATGCCACCGTCGAGCGCGACCGCGCGCTGGAAGCCGAGCATGCGCAGGGTCGCGGCGGCGAGCGTGGAGATGCGGCCATATTCGCAGCAGGTGAGGATGCGCGCGGTCGGATCGGGCAGCATTTCGTTGACGCGCAGTTCGAGCTGGCCGCGCGGCAAATGCGTCGCACCCGGTATGTGGCCCGCGTCGAAAGCGTCGCGCTCGCGCACGTCGAGCAGGATCAGGTCGAGCGCGCCCGCCTCTACGCGCCGCGCCAGATCGTCCATGCCCAGGAACGGCACCGTCGCCGCGGCCTCAGCGAGCAATTGCGCGATCGTCTTGCCGCCGCTCATGTTGGTGCGCAAAGCTTCCGTCAGGTGCGTGGGCGCGGCGAGATTGAGCTCGCGCATCATCGCCACGAACTCGGCCCTGTCTTTCTTCTGCAGCCGGGGATTGTCGGCGATCTCGGCGGCAAGCGTCGAACTGCTCCGGCCTTTATAATCATGCGCGGGATAGACGATCAGCGCCGGGTCGAGCTTGAGCAGCTTATTGAACAGACTGTCATAGAGCGCCTCGGGGTCGCCGGTCGGCAGATCGGTCCGCCCGGTGCCGCCGATCAGCAAGGTGTCGCCGGTGAAGACGCGGTCGCCCGCCAGAAGACAGAGTGAATCGCGCGTATGGCCTGGCGTGTGCAGCGCCTGCAGCGCAAGCCCGCCGACATGAAGCAGTTCGCCGTCCTCCAGCCGCAGCTTGGTGTGCGGCGCCGGACTCAGACGGTGTGCGACGACGGTCGCGCCGGTTTCTTCAGCCAGCTGCCCCGCGCCGGAAAAATGATCGGCATGGGTATGCGTCTCGATCACGTAGCGGATGCGCAGGCCGTCGCGTGCGGCCAGCCCGCGATAGCAGTCGATCTGGCGCTGCTCCGGATCGATCACCGCCGCGACGTGCGTCTCGGGGCAGCCGATCAAATAGGATTGGCAGCCCCCGGTCGCGATCTGCTCGAACAGCATCGGGGTCAGCCCGGCTGCTTGGTCGTCCGCAGATACGGTTTGTGCGTGGTCCAACCGTTCGGGAAGAGCGCGGCGGCGTCCGCATCCGAAACGGAAGGGACGATGATCACATCCTCGCCCGACTGCCAATTGGCGGGTGTCGCGACCTTGTGCTGCGACGTGAGCTGGATCGAATCGATCACGCGCAGGATCTCGGCGAAATTGCGCCCCGTCGTCATCGGATAGACCAGGATCAGCTTGATGCGCTTGTCCGGCCCGATCACGAAGACGTTGCGTACGGTCGCATTGTCGGCGGCGGTGCGGCCTTCGGATCCGCCCTCGGTCTCCGCCGGCAGCATGTTGTACAATTTGGAGACGCTGAGATCGGTGTCCGCGATCATCGGGAAATTGGGGGCATGGCCCTGGGTTTCCTCGATATCCGCACCCCATCGCGCATGATTGTCGGCAGGATCGACCGACAGGCCGAGCGCCTTCACGCCCCTTTTGTCGAATTCGGGCTTCAGCCGCGCGACCTCGCCCAACTCGGTCGTGCAGACGGGCGTGAAGTCTTTGGGATGCGAGAAGAATAGCACCCAGTCATTCCCGGCCCATTCGTGGAAATGGAGCGGCCCGATCGTCGAGTCTTGCGTGAAGTCCGGCGCGATGTCGTTTATTTTCAGAGACATGGATCACTCTCCCCTGCGCCGGGAATACGCCCGGGACGTTACCGCCGAATGATATCCGCCGTGCCCTTATGTTGCGCAAGCAGCTTTATCCGTGCACGCCAAGAAGCAATGCTTGCCCGTCGCTTCCTCTACGTGATCGCCGCCCTGATCGTGCTTTTCCTAGCGCTGGGGATGACCTGGACTTTGATGCAGGACAGGTTGATGCGGATGGCGTTCGTGCCGTCGGCCGCCTTCTCGGCAATGCCGGCATCGACTGCGCCCGATTATGCCAGGGACGCATCCTGGCTGGCGCGTCCCGGCCTCGCCGACGATCCCTCGCGCTGGTTGCCGCCCGGAAGCCCGGCCAATCCCGCGCCCCGGGCGGAAGTCTTCTATATCCCGCCCACCACCTATCTCGATCGCGACCGTTGGAACGCGCCGATCGACGACAAGACGTCGAACGATCGCCTCACCTTGTTCGCACGCAGCCAGGCAAGCGCGTTCAACGGCGTGGGCGAGGTGTGGGCGCCGCGTTATCGCCAGGCAACCTTCGGTGCGTTCCTGGCCGCGTCCGATCCGCGTTCGGCGCAGGCGATCGACTTCGCCTATCGCGACGTGGCGCGCGCCTTCGATGCCTTCCTCGCGGCGGCCCCTGCGGATCGCCCAATCATTCTTGCCGGGCACAGCCAGGGTTCGCTCCATCTGCTCCGGCTGTTGCGCGAAAAGGTGGTTGGTCGGCCGGTCGCGAAGCGGATCGTCGCCATCTATGCGGTCGGCTGGCCGATCTCGCTGACGGCCGACCTCCCCGCGCTCGGCTTTCCGGCCTGCAGGACGGCGCAGGAAGCGCGTTGCATGATCGCCTGGCAAAGCTATGCCGAGCCCTCCGATCCGCGCCTGGTGAATGCCTATTTCGACGCGAGCCAGGGCTATGCCGGACGTCCGCGCAAGGGCACGAAGATGCTGTGCGTCAATCCGCTTACGGGTGTCGAGGGCGGCACCGCGCCGGCCACGGCGAACAAGGGATCGTTGGTGCCGCGCGCGGACCTGGGCGGCGTGGAGATCGTGCCGGCTTTGGTGCCCGCGCGTTGCACGGTACAGGGGCTGCTATCGATCGGGCCCGAGCCCGCCGGGTTCGGCAATTATGTGCTTCCGGGCAATAATTACCACGTGTTCGACTATGCGCTCTTCTGGTCCAATATCCGCGACGACGTGGCTGCGCGGCTCAGGGTTTTTCGCGCGCGATGATCGGCACCGACAAGAGTGCGTTCGCCGCGACGCTGCCGATGGGCGGGCGACTGGCCGGCCTGGACGTCGGCACCAAGACGATCGGGATCGCGATCTGCGATGCGATGTGGACCATCGCCAGCCCTGCCGAGACCATCCGCCGCACGAAGTTCAGCGTCGATCGCGCCTTGTTGCGCGCGATCATCGCCAAGCAGCAGGTGAAGGGCCTGGTGATCGGCCTGCCGCTCAGCCTCGACGGAACCGACAGCCCCCGCACCCAATCGGTACGCGCTTTCGCACGCAATCTGGCAGACCTGGAATTGCCGATATTGCTGTGGGACGAACGCTGGTCGACGCAGGCGGTGACGCGCACCTTGCTCGACGCGGATGCCAGCCGCGCGCGCCGCGCCGAACTCGTGGACAAGATGGCCGCAGCCTATATTCTCCAGGGCGCGATCGACGCGCTCGCGTCGCTGCCGCACGGGGGAGAGTGAAGGGGGAGATGTCATGGAGAAGCCGCAACAGATAAATCGTTTCGCGATTTTGGCCGTCGCCGCGAGCCTGATGAATTTTGCGGCGACGTCGGTGCTGACGCATTTCACCTCGCAGGGCATGATCGGGGCCGCGGTCGGGGTCGCCATCGTTGTCGGGTTGGTGCTTTGGATCATCAGGGGCCGCGGCATGGCCGGACGCCTGCTACTGACGATCTGGCTGGTCTTCGGTATCGGCGCATCGCTTGCGAGCCACGCTTACCTTCTGTTCGTGCATCGTACCGATGTGATGAGCCCAAGCGTGGAGACGCTCAGCGTGCTCAATCTGCTCGCAAATTGCGCGGCCCTGATCTTCCTGTGGTCGCGCGCGTCGACGGCATGGCTGGAGAAGCGACCGGAGTCTTCCGAGCGGCCTTGAGCTTCGCGACTGTCACGCGTAGGGGACGGCTTTAATGTCCAGCCCACCAACACGTTCGAATGATGGTCGCTTGGCTAGCCCATTCCCGCATCGGCATCTGACCGGCATTTCGGGGCTGCAGCCGCACGAAATCGCGTTCCTGCTGGATGAAGCGGAGCAATGGGTACAGCTCAATCGCGGCACCGCCAAGCATGACGACCGGCTCGCCGGCCTCACGCTCATCAACGCCTTCTTCGAAAATTCGACGCGCACGCTTTTGTCCTTCGAGATCGCCGGAAAGCGGCTCGGCGCAGACGTGGTCAATATGGCGGTCGCGCAATCGAGCGTGAAGAAGGGCGAGACGCTGATCGATACAGCCATCACGTTGAACGCGATGCGGGCCGACATGATCGTGATTCGTCATGAAGCTTCGGGCGCGGTCCAGTTGATCGCCGACAAGGTCGATTGCCCGGTTCTCAACGCCGGTGACGGGCGCCACGAGCATCCGACCCAGGCTTTGCTCGACGCGCTCACCATCCGCCGCCGCAAGGGGCGGATCGACGGACTGATCGTCGCGATCTGCGGCGACGTACTGCACAGCCGCGTCGCGCGCTCCAACATATTGTCGCTGACCGCGCTGGGCGCGCAGGTGCGCGTGGTCGGGCCGCCAACCTTGCTGCCGCCCGCGATCGAGCGGATGGGCGTCACGCGCTTCACCGATTTCGATGCGGGCCTCGACGGCGCGGATGTCGTGATGATGCTGCGCCTCCAGCGCGAGCGGATGGCGGGTGGCTTCGTGCCGAGCCCACGCGAGTATCACGCGCTGTACGGCCTCACCCACGAACGGCTGAAACGCGCTGCGCCCGACGCGCTGGTGATGCATCCCGGGCCAATGAATCGCGGCGTCGAGATTGCGAGCGATGTCGCCGACGATCTCGAACGCTCGGCGATTACCGAGCAGGTCGAAATGGGGGTCGCGGTACGCATGGCGTGCCTCGACGTGCTGACGCGCGCGCGCCGCGGAGTCGCGGGATGGTGAGCGTGCTGGCAATTACCGGCGGGCGCGTCGTCACGCCCGAAGGGCTGATCGATGGCGGCGTGCTGGTGCGCGACGGCCGCATCGCGGCGGTCGGATCGTTCGATACGCCGTCCGATGCCGAGACGATCGATGCCCGGGGCAAGCTGATCGCGCCCGGCCTGATCGACGTCGGCGTGTTCGCGATCGACCGGCCCGCCTTCGTCGCGGGCGGGATCACGCGTGCGGTATTGATGCCCGACCAGGGCCAGATCGAAACGGTCGCGCTCGTCCAGCATGCCGCCGCGTCGGGTAAGCCCAAGGTCTGGGTCCATCCGCTCGCCGCGGCGACGCGCGGGCTTGAAGGCGGCGAACTGGCCGAGATCGGGCTGATGGCGCGCGACGGCGCCTGTGGCGTCGCGACCGGGCGCGGCTGGATCGCGGATTCGGGCGTAATGTACCGGCTGCTCGCTTATGCGGGCGCGCTCGGCCTGCGCACGGTCAGCCATCCCGAAGATGGCGGGCTGGCGGGCGATGCGGTGATGACCGACGGCGAGACCGCGACCCGGCTGGGCCTGGCGGCGGCGCCGGCTGAGGCGGAGGCGCTCGCGGTTGCGCGCGACCTGCTGCTGGTCGAGGCGACCGGCGCGCCGATCCATTTCCGCCAGATCACGACCACGCGATCGATCGCGCTGGTGCGGGCAGCCAAGGCGAAGGGCCTGCCCGTCAGCTGCGGCATCACGCCCGCTCATCTGTTCCTGGCCGACAGCGCTGTGACCGGCTTCCGCACCTTCGCGCGCCTGTCGCCGCCGTTGCGCGACGAGGGTGATCGCCAGGCCTGTATCGACGCGGTCGCGGACGGCACGATCGACCTGATCTGTTCGGGGCATGATCCGCAGGGCGCCGAGGCCAAGCGGCTGCCCTTTGCCGATGCCGAGGCGGGTATGGCGGGCGCCGAAAGCTTGCTCGCGCTCTGCCTCGGATTGGTGCGCGATGGCCGTATCGGGCTTGAGCGGCTGTTCGATCTGCTGAGCGGTGCGCCCGCGCGGCTGTTCGGCCTGCCCGGCGGCGCGCTCAGCGTCGGCGCGGAAGCGGACTTGCTGGTTGTGGATTCGGAAGCGCCCTGGCGGATCGAATCGGGTAAGATGGCGGCCGCGGCGGGTAATACGCCGTTCGACGGACTTCCGGTCCAGGGCCGGGTGATACGGACGATCAAGGGAGGCGTGCCGATCCTATGAAGCGTTTGATGGTGGCGTTGTTGCTGGCCGCCAGCCTGGGTGTGGTAGCGCCCGCTGGCGCCGCGCCCGACCTCACCGCGCTTCAGGCGAAGGCCCAGGCGGGCGATGCGGACGCCCAGTTCAAGATGGGCGAGGCCTATCGCGTCGGGAAAGGCGTCACCGCCGATCAGGAGGCGGCGATCATGTGGTATCGCCGCGCGACCGCGCAGGGCCATATCCGCGCCAGCGAGGAATTGGGCTTCGCCTTGTTCGCGCATGGCGATCGGCACGAGGCGATGCCCTATATCGAAAAGGCGGCCGCCCGCGGCGAGGCGCGCGCTTTCTATCTGCTAGGCACCGCGCATTTCAACGGCGATTACACCAGTCGCGACTGGCCGCTGGCTTATGCGCAGACCGAGCGCGCCGCGGCAGCGGGTCTCCCCGCCGCGCAGAAGAATCTTGAGGTGATGGATCATTATCTGCTGCCGGCCGATAAGGCGAAGGCGGAGCAGATATTGGCGACCCTGCCGGTGGTGCGGACCAATCCGCCGGACGGCGGCGTGCCCGTGGTGAGGGTTCCCCCCGCGCCCATTCAGACCGCGATCACCACGCCCAAACCGGCGAAGGCCGGCAAGCCTGCGCTGCCGGTCAAACCCGCCTCTACGCCTGTCGCGAGCGCGGACGCCGGGGATGCCGCCGACAAGCCCGCCAAGAGCAGCGCCAGGGCCGGCGGCGACTGGAAGGTGCAGCTCGGCGCGTTCGGCTCGGAAGACCGCGCGCGCGACCGCTGGAAGACGCTGAGGGCCAAAGTGGCCGATCTCGGCGCCTACCAGCAGCATATCGTCAGCGCGAGCACGGTCCAGCGGCTGCAGGCGACCAACATCGCCAGCAAGGCCGACGCGCAGGCTTTGTGCAAGAAGGTCACCGCCGCAGGCGGCGACTGCCTGGTGATCGCGCCTTAACCGCGCGCGGCCTCGATCAGGTCGGCCGCGTCATCCAGCCCTCGCTGACGCGCGACATCCGCCGGCGTCTTGCCTTGCGGGTTGCGCAGGGTCGGGTCGGCACTGTGCCGAAGCAGGATTTCTGCCACCGCCATCGCCGCATCCTCGTCTTCCGGCAGGCAGAAAAGCGGGGTGACCCTGTCCTCCACGTCGAGCCGATGGTTGGCGCTTTCCGGCTCCGCCGTGAGCACCTCATCCAGCCGTTCGAGATCGGCCAGCCCCGCCAGCCCGCGCACGTCGCGGCTGAGCGGCGCGAGCTTGCGCGCCATGTCCGGTCGCCCCAGTACCAGCGCCCAGGTCAGGGGCGTGCCTTTCCACTTGCGTTCGCGCAGATCGATCTCCGCGCCGGCAGCGAGCAGCAGGTCGACGATGTCGGGCGCATCCGCTTGGACCGCGCGATGGAGCGGGCTGATCCCCTCGTGATCGACGCCGCGCGGATCCGCGCCGCACCGGAGCAACAAGGCGACGGCCTTCGCATTGTTGTGCGCGGCGGCGGCGAGCAGGGGGTGGGGATCGCGGATCAGGCCCGGATTTTCGGCCAGCAGCGCGCGAACCGCCGCTTCGTCGTGACGCTGCGCGGCGGCGATCAGCGCCTCAAGGCCCGTCAGTCGTACGGGAGAAACGCCATGCGCCTCCAGTAGCGCTGTCAGGTCCCCGAACCCCGAGAGCTGTGCCAATTTATGAAGCGGTGCCTTGGTATAAGCGTGCGTCGTATTGGCGTCGGCGCCATGATCGAGCAGCCATTGCGCGCGTTCGAGATGGTTTTGGCCCACGGCATTTCCGAGCAGATAATCGAGGATATTTTTGCCGAGAAAGCCCCGGTCCACCGCCCGCCAGGCATCGGTCAGGTTCGCGCGCTCGCACAAATGCCATAGACGCGCGTACCAGTCGGCATCATTCCCCGCGACCGAGACATTGTAGAGCGCCTGGCGATCGTATGGATCGGCGCCGGCCTCGACCAGCAACTCGACCAGTTCGATCGCCTGGGGATGCGGTGCCTTGGTCTGCTCGCCCAGCCCGATTACGCCGCAGATCAGGGAAAAGGGATTGTCCCAGCCGTCATTGAAGCTGAATTTGGGGTCGGCGCCCGCGGCAAGCAGCCGACGCGCGATGGTCACCGCGTTTTCGGGATCGAGCCGGCCGTAGGCGACATAAGCTAGCGCGGTCCATTGCCGCGTGCCGCCGGTCCGGATCGCGGCAGCAGGATCGCGCGCCAGCCGGCGTTCGACCTCGTCGGCAAGGCCGCAGGTCGCTGCAGTGAATAGACTGTCGCGGGCAAGTTCCGGATAGCGCGCTAGGATGCGCTGCGCCGCTGCCGTGTCGCCCGTCCAGCCGTGGCGCAGCAAAGTATCGATCCGGTCGGCGTCGCTCTCGCTTGGCGGCGCGGCGAGCGCGGCCTTGAGCGCGATCCAGCCAGACAGGCCATATTCCAGCGCGAGCGCATGCTGAACGTCGCGCAGGCCCGGGTGGGGCAGTGCTTTGGGAAATGCGGCTTTCAAGCGCGCTATCGCCTTGGCGTCACCCGCGCGGAGTGCCTTCAACCAGCGTTTGGCCTCTTTGCGGAGCGATTCAAGTTTGGTTCTGGACGTGAGGACACGGGGCATCGGAAACCTTCCTTCCCATTGCCAGACGTCCGCTTACGAAAGGCCGGAAGAAGGGTTCGTAAGGTCAGGTTTCAGGCTGGACGGGAGCCGGCTCCCTTGCCGCGGACAGGCGGCGCTCCAGTAGCGCACTGCGGCGGAAAGTGATCGACGCCGCGCGGCCTGTCAATATTCACGCAATCCAGTCGGCGCGGCGATAGCCCTGCGCGTAGAGAAGCGCGGTCAAATCGCCATGCTCGATCCGCGCATCGGCGGCCGCGGCGGTCTTGGGCTTGGCATGATAGGCGACGCCCAGCCCCGCCTCCTCGATCATCGGAATATCGTTGGCCCCGTCGCCGACGGCGAGCGTCTGCGCAGGCGTCAGGCCGCGCTCCTCGCGTTCGAGGATCAGCGTGTCGCGCTTGGTTGCCGATCCGACGATCGGACGCGCCACCGTGCCGTCGAGCATGCCGCCGGCCAGGCCGAGCCGATTGGAGAGAGCACGGTCGAACCCGATCGCTTGCGCAACCTTATCGGCGAAAACTGTGAAGCCACCTGAAACCAATATGGTTCGCGCACCATGGGCCTTCATGGTACGGATCAGCGCCCGAGCGCCCGGCATCAGCACCACGCGCTCCGCATGACAGCGATCGATCGCGCTTTCTTCCAGTCCCTTGAGCAGCGCCACGCGCGCGTCGAGCGCGGACTCGAAATCGAGTTCGCCGCGCATCGCGCGTTCGGTCACTTCCGCGATCTGCGGCTTGATCCCGGCATAGTCGGCAAGCTCGTCGATGCATTCGATCGTGATCATGGTGGAATCCATGTCGGCGACCAGCAATTGCTTCCGCCGGTCGGCTTGTGGCTGCACAACCACATCGACGCCCGGCAGCAGCCCTTCAAGAAGGGCGCGCGCGCCCGCACGGTCGACGCGGCCGAAGGGAAGGTCGGCGGCGACACCCTCATCCAGCCAGCTGGCCTCACCGGGCATAGCGCCGATCCCGGCCAACGCGTCGCGCGCGACGTCGAGATCGGCCGAGGACAGGCCGCCGTTCGATGCTATCAAAGTCGCGATGTCCACCAATCGTCCTTCAAACCGTCTTAGGGTCGCGCTCATTGCAGGGCCGACCGCCAGCGGCAAGTCGGCGCGCGCGATTGCTTTGGCCGAAGCCGCCAATGGAACCGTGATCAACGCCGATGCGAGCCAGGTCTATCGCGACCTCAGGATATTGAGCGCGCGCCCGAGCCCGGAGGAGGAGCAACGCGTTCCGCACCTGTTGTTCGGCTATCGCGACGGGGCGCAATCCTGCTCGGCCGCCCAATGGGCGGAGGATGCCAAAGCGGCGATCGCCGCGACGCAGGCTGCGGGACGCCTGCCGATCCTGGTCGGGGGCACCGGCCTTTATATCCGCACCCTGCTCGACGGAATCGCGCCGGTGCCCGAAATCGATCCGGCAATCCGGGCGACGGTGCGACTTCTCTCCTCCGCCGAAGCCTATGCCGCACTCGCTAAGGAGGATGCGGCGGCCGCAGCGCGGTTGCACCCCAATGATACCGCCCGGCTGCAGCGCGCGCTGGAAGTAATCCGGTCGACCGGTATCCCGATCGCTGCCTGGCGCGAATCGCGCGTCGGCGGAATCGCGGATTCGGTCCATATCGATCTGGAAACAATTGTAACTTCTGTTCCCGAACTTTACGCCCGCTGCGACGCCCGGGTTGACCAGATGATCGAGATGGGCGCGGTCGCCGAAGTCGCGGCGCTGCGCGAACGCCGGCTGGATCCTGCTCTCCCGGTGATGCGCGCGATCGGTGTAAGTCAGCTTATTCAATATCTTGAGGGAACTCTGGCATTGGATGCGGCAGTCGCCGCGATCAAGCAGGCGACACGCAATTATGCCAAGCGCCAGCGCACATGGTTGCGCCACCAGCTGCCGGAAGAAGCGAGGGAATAAAGAGGGTTAACGGCCGTTCGCCATATTGCCGCTGCTCCGGTTTTGCACTAGCGAAACGACCATCACTGGGGGGGTGGCGCGCCTGTATTCCGCGCTTTTGGGGGGTAAATGCTTAAGCTCAATTTCGGGGCCGTTGCCTTAATGGCGACGGGTTTGGCCGCGTCGGCGAACGCCACGACCTTTTCCACCGCAGATTATCAAAACGCCACTGCCGGCGTCCAGGCAATGCGGGAGCTCAACCTCATCGTGCTTGGCGACCTGAGCAGCGGACATGAGGTCGAGGGCAAGGCGTTCATCGGCGGCAACGTCTCCGGCAATGCGGAGAATTTCGGCATCGGCAATGCCGAGTTCAACCGAAAGAATCAGGGCTTCGCCGCCAATTCGCGTCCCACCCTGACCGTTGGAGGCAATGTTTCCTCCGGCGTTCACATCAACAACGGCGCGATCGGCAACACCGGCAAAACGGTTTCGTCGGGCGAATCCAGCCTGGCCGACGTCGGCGGAAACGTGACCGGGACGGTCGGCCTGAATCTCGACGGCAGCATCCGGGTCGGCGGAACGTTCAACGGCTCGAACTTCAACCCGAGTGCCGCCAAGCGCGCCACCTATGGCGTCAGCGCGAGCAACCTGCAGGCGCAGGATCTGGCCTTCGTGACGCAGGACGCGTCGCTGGCGAACAGCGTGACCGGCCTCGCCAAATCGATCGGGACGCAGACCAGCGCGCTCAACACGCAGCTCACCACCTTGTCGAATATCCTTGGTTCGTTGACCGCGAACGCGACGCTGAACACCAGCGATCACAACAATATCAACGTGAGCTATGACGGCACGGTCGCGAGCACCGGCTATGCGGTGATCAACATCAATGCGAGCGATCTGCTTGGCTATAGCGGAACGTTGAACTTCAATTTGCTGGGCGACGGCAATGGTGGCTATGTGACCACCCTGGTCAACGTTATCGGCGCCAATAGCGGCACCGCTTTCCAGCTGAATTTCGGGACCGGCCCCGCAAAGCTGGACCAGAACGTGATCTGGAACTTCGAGTCGACCGGCACGCCGACCCAAACAGTCTCGTTTGGCACGGAATGGTTCGGTTCGGTCCTCGCGCCGACCGCGACTGTGAGTAACAATAACGCCATCAACGGCAGCGTCATCGCGAAGATGTTCAATCAGGGCGGCGAGGTCCATCTTGGAACCTTCGCCGGCACGACGCACTTCCTCGTCACCACGGACACCCCCCCGCCGGGTGCGGTGCCCGAACCCGCGAGCTGGATGACGATGCTGATGGGCTTCGGCATCATCGGATCTCTTATTCGCGGCAAGCGTCGCAAGGGGAGTCTGGCTGCGGCTTGATCCAGACCCCCAGACCCAATCTTCCCAAAGCCGCCTTCGGGCGGCTTTCTTTTTGTCCAAAAAAATGACATATAAGACACAAAGTTGCGCAAACAGCGCTGAAGCAGGAAATAAAACATCGAAATCGGGTTGACACCCCGGGATGGCGTGGCTACCCGCGCCGCTCCTCCAAAGAATGAGCGAAGGCCATGGCCCAGGAACGAACCGGCGCGGACATATTGATCGAAACCCTGAGCGATCTCGGGGTCGAGGTCGTATTCGGCTATCCCGGCGGGGCCGTGCTCCCGATTTACGATGCGATCTTCAAGCAGGACCGCATTCGCCACATCCTGGTACGCCAGGAAGGCGGCGCCGCGCACGCGGCCGAGGGCTATGCCCGCTCGACCGGCAAGCCCGGCGTGGTGTTGGTAACCTCGGGTCCGGGTGCGACCAATGCGGTCACCGGCATCACCGATGCACTGATGGATTCGATCCCAATGGTGGTGATCACCGGCCAGGTGCCGACCGCCCTGATCGGATCGGACGCCTTCCAGGAATGCGACACGGTCGGCATCACCCGCCACTGCACCAAGCAGAATTACCTGGTGAAGGACCCGGCCGAGCTGGAAGGCGTGATCCGCGAGGCGTTCCGCATCGCGACCACTGGCCGCCCGGGCCCGGTGCTGATCGATCTGCCCAAGGATGTGCAGGTCGCCGCGACTGCGGAGAACAAGCCGCGCACCAGCATCGGCTATCAGCCGCAGACCGAGCCCGATCCCAGGCTGATCGAAAGCGCGGTCGAGATGATCGCCGCCGCCGAGCGGCCGATCTTCTACACGGGCGGCGGCATCATCAATGCTGGTCCGGCGGCAAGCGAAGGTCTGCGTGAGCTGGTGAAGCTCACCGGCGCGCCCGTGACGTCGACCCTGATGGGGCTTGGCGCGCTGCCCGCGTCGTCGCCCTTATGGCTCGGCATGCTCGGCATGCACGGCACGTACGAAGCCAATCTGGCGATGAATCAGGCCGACCTGATTATCTGCCTCGGCGCACGCTTCGACGATCGCGTGACCGGCCGGCTGGATGCGTTCGCGCCGCATGCGCGCAAGATCCACGTCGATATCGACCGCTCCTCGATCAACAAGATCGTGTCGGCGGAGCTCGGCATCGTTGCCGATTGCGATCGCGCGATCGCGGCGATGATCGCGACCTGGAAGGCGCGCGGCCATCAGGCGGCGGATCTCTCCAAATGGTTCGCGCAGATCGAACAATGGCGCGGCAAGCGCAGCCTCGATTTCCCCAAATCGACCAAGGAGATCATGCCCCAGCTCGCGATCCGCCGGCTGTGGGAAGCGACCAAGGACAAGGCCCCGATCATCTCGACCGAAGTGGGGCAGCATCAGATGTGGGCCGCGCAGCATTTCGGCTTCGAAAGCCCCAACAAGTGGCTGACCTCGGGCGGCCTCGGCACGATGGGCTATGGCCTGCCGGCCGCGATCGGCGCGCAGATCGGCAATCCGGATGCCTTGGTGATCGATATCGCCGGCGAAGCGTCAATCATGATGAACATCCAGGAGATGTCGACCGCGACCCAATATGAGCTGCCGGTCAAGGTCTTCATCCTCAACAACGAATATATGGGCATGGTCCGCCAGTGGCAGGACCTGACCTATCAGGGCCGCCATTCGCATTCTTATTCGGAAGCCTTGCCCGATTTCGTGAAGCTGGCCGAAGCCTATGGCTGGAAGGGGATGCGGATCGAGGATCCGGCCGCGCTCGACGACGGAATAGCCGAGATGCTGGCGTACAAGGGCCCGGTGATGGTCGATTGCCGCGTCGCCAAGCTCGCCAACTGCTTCCCGATGATCCCGTCGGGTGCCGCGCATACCGAAATGATCCTGCAGGCGAACGAAGTCTCGGGCGAAATGGACGACGAGGCCAAGGCGCTGGTGTAATCTGTACGTCGCCCCGGCGGAGGCCGGGGCCGCTTGCGGCACGCGACGCTCCCAAATTTCCTGCGGCCCCGGCCTCCGCCGGGGCGACGAGAATTGAAATGCATATCCGTACTGAAGTCATCGAGCGTCACACGCTCTCCGTCACGGTCGCCAACGAGCCGGGCATACTCGCGCGGATCGCGGGTATGTTCGCGGGGCGCGGCTACAATATCGAGAGTTTGACCGTCGCCGAGGTCACCGAGGACGAGAGCGTCAGCCGTATCACGATCGTCACGTCGGGCGCGCCTGAAACGATCGACCAGATCATCGCGCAGCTCGATCGGCTGCCGCCGGTCCATCGTGTCCACGATCTCACCGCCGAAGGCGCGCATGTCGAGCGCGAACTCGCGCTGGTGAAGGTCAGGGGTACCGGCGATCATCGGATCGAGGCGTTGCGCCTGGCCGAAGTCTATCGCGCGCGCGTGGTGGACGCGACCATCTCCAGCTTCGTGTTCGAGGTGACGGGCGGGACCGACAAGATCGACAAATTCCTCGAGCTGATGCGCGAGGTCGGGCTGGTGGAGGTGGCGCGCACCGGCGTCGCCGCGATCAGCCGCGGGCACAGCACTTTTTAGATTGGACGAAGGGGCTTTTTGAAATGCGCGTTTATTATGATTCCGATGCCGATATCGGCCTGATCAAGGGCAAGAAGGTCGCGATCGTCGGCTATGGCAGCCAAGGCCATGCCCATGCCCAGAATCTGCGGGATTCGGGCGTGAAGGAGGTTGCCGTCGGTCTTCGGCCGGGTTCGGCCAGCGCCGCCAAGGCGGCGGAAGCCGGCTTCAAGGTGATGTCCGTCGCCGATGCGTCGAAATGGGCGGATATCATCATGATCCTGGCCCCCGACGAGCATCAGGCCGGCATCTGGGACAAGGACATCAAGGACAATATCCGCGACGGCGCCGCGATCGCATTTGCGCATGGCCTGAACGTGCATTTCGGCCTGATCGAGCCGCCCGCGGGGATCGACGTCTTCATGATCGCCCCCAAGGGCCCGGGCCACACCGTGCGCGGTGAATATGTGAAGGGCGGCGGCGTGCCGTGCCTGATCGCGATCCACCAGGATGCGAGCGGCAATGCGCATGACGTGGCGCTGTCCTACGCCTCCGCCGTCGGCGGCGGCCGTTCGGGCGTGATCGAGACGACCTTCAAGGAAGAATGCGAGACCGATCTGTTCGGCGAGCAGGCGGTGCTGTGCGGCGGTCTGTCCCACCTGATCATGGCCGGATTCGAGACTTTGGTCGAGGCTGGCTACGCGCCCGAAATGGCCTATTTCGAATGTTTGCACGAAGTGAAGCTGATCGTGGATCTGATGTACGAAGGGGGCATCGCGAACATGCGCTATTCGATCAGCAACACGGCCGAATATGGCGACTATCATACCGGCCCGCGCATCATCACCGATGAGACCAAGGCCGAGATGAAGCGCGTGCTGGCCGACATCCAGGGCGGGCGCTTCGTCCAGCGCTTCATGATGGACAACCGTATGGGCAATCCGGAAATGAAGGCGAGCCGCAAGCTCCAGGCCGAACATGGCATCGAGAAGGTCGGCGCGGAACTGCGCGCGATGATGCCGTGGATTTCGAAGAACAAGCTGGTCGACAAGGCGAAGAACTGACGTCCGGCCGACAGCTCTGCGCGATCCTCATTGCGAGCGGGTCGAAGCAAATTCAGTCCGGTGGGGCTGGATTGCTTCGGCCCGTGCGCGTTGCAAGGTTGCCTGCAAGAGCGGTTGATCTGACCATATTCCACCGAATAAAGAGACGGGGCGTGATAGCGCTGCGTCTCTTTGTCGGACAAACGCTGGCCCCCTCAAAACGAACCTGTTACCGGCGCTTGACTCCGTTGCGCCGACCTAACATTGGTAGCGCTAACAGAACCTTGGGGCGGGAGAAGGAACGACGATGACGGCTTTCGTGCCGGCGACGATGCTGGCTGACGATTGGCGCGAGGGCCTCTTCCTCGGTAGAATCGAAACTGCCGACGGTCCAACTCCCGTGCTGCTCAAGGATGGTATCCTATATGATATGAGCCGGGTCGCGGCAACAGCTGCGCAATTGGTGGCTGATCGTGCGTTCGACGTGTCCAAAGGCGAGGCGCTTGGCGATCTCGAAAAGCTCGATCTGTCCGGGGAGGGCGCGCCGCGCCTGCTGAGCCCGGTGGACTTGCAATGCGTCAAGGCGGCGGGCGTGACCTTCGCGGTCTCCGCGGTCGAGCGCGTGATCGAAGAGCGCGCACGTGGCGATGCCGGCAAGGCGGCTGAGGTGCGCGCCATGCTCGAAGGCCGGATCGGCGGCGGCATTCGCGGCCTCAAGCCGGGTTCGCCTGAGGCTATGGCGCTCAAGCAGGCGCTGATCGACGAAGGCATGTGGTCGCAATATCTGGAAGTCGCGATCGGCCCCGATGCCGAGATTTTCACCAAGTCGCCGGTCCTGTCGACCGTCGGCTGGGGCGCCGAGATCGGGGTGCGTTCGGATTCCTCCTGGAACAATCCCGAGCCGGAAATCGCGATCCTCGCCGACAGCCATGGCGAGCCGGTCGGCGCGAGCCTCGGCAACGACGTCAATCTGCGCGATTTCGAAGGGCGTTCCGCGCTGCTGCTCGGCAAGGCCAAGGACAATAATGCGTCCTGTTCGCTCGGGCCGTTCGTGCGGCTGTTCGACGCCCGTTTCACGATGGACGATGTGCGGCAGGCGGAAGTCGATCTGCTGATCGAGGGCGAGGATGGCTATGTGCTCAAGGGCCATAGCTCGATGCGCGAGATCAGCCGCGATCCGACCGACCTCGTCGCCCAGGCGATGAGCGAGCATCATTATCCCGACGGCTATATATTGTTCCTCGGCACATTATTCGCGCCGACGCAGGATCGCGACGATCCCGGCCGCGGTTTCACGCACAAGGTCGGCGATGTCGTGTCGATCTCGACCCCCAAGCTCGGCAAACTCGTTAACCGCGTAACCCATTCCAAGAATGCCCGGCCGTGGACGCTCGGCATCGCTGGACTGATGCAGAATCTGGCGCAGCGCGGGCTGCTCGGTTGACCGTCAAACAAGGTAAGGACTTATGAAGCTCACCCATTTCATCGGCGGCAAGGAAGTCGAAGCCGACACGCCGTTCACCAGCATCAACCCGTCCAACACCGACGAGGTGGTGTCGTCCTATCCGGCGGGCGGCAAGGCGGAGGTCGATGCGGCGGCGGCGGCTGCGCGCGCGGCTTTCCCGGCCTGGTCGATGGCCTCGCCCGAGCTCAGGTCCGATCTGCTCGACAAGGTCGGCAATACGATCATGGCGCGTGCCGCCGAGCTCGGTGAATTGCTCAGCCGCGAGGAAGGCAAGACCCGGCCCGAGGGCATGGGTGAGGTGATGCGCGCCGCGCGCATTTTCAAATATTTTGGCGGTGAGGCTTTGCGCCGTCACGGCCAGACGCTGGAATCGACCCGCCCCGGTCTCGATGTCGAGGTGTGGCGCGAGGCTGTCGGCGTCTATGGCCTGATCACGCCGTGGAACTTTCCGATCGCGATCCCGGCCTGGAAGGCTGCGCCGGCTCTGGCGTTCGGCAATACCGTCGTGCTGAAGCCCGCCAATCCGACGCCGACGATCGCGCATGCGCTTGCCAAGATCATCCATGAGGTTGCCGCCTCACTCAACGCACCGGCCGGCATCTTCAACATGGTGTTGGGCCAGGGCGGGGTCGGTTCGGCGATCGTCGAGCATCCCGAGATTAACGGCATCTCCTTCACCGGCAGCCAGTCGGTCGGCGGCAAGGTCGGCATTGCCGCGGTCACGCGCCAGGCGCGCGTGCAGCTGGAAATGGGCGGCAAGAACCCGCTGGTCGTGCTCGACGATGCCGACCTCGACCGTGCGGTGGCGATCGCGCTCGATGGTGGTTTCTTCCAGACCGGCCAGCGCTGCACCGCCTCGTCCAAGGTGATCGTGCAGGACGGCATCCACGACCGGTTCGTGGCTGCTCTCGCCGAGCGCGCCAAGGCGCTCAAGGTTGGCCCCGCGCTCGACCCCAATACCCAGGTCGGCCCGGCTTCGTCCGACAGCCAGTTCGAACAGAATCTCCGCTATGTCGAGATTGCGACCAAGGAAGGCGGCCGCCTCGTCACCGGTGGCGGCAAGCTCGAGCTCGATACGCCCGGTTATTTCATGAGCCCGACTTTGATCGCCGACACCGATCCGGACATGCGGATCAACAATGAGGAAGTGTTCGGCCCGGTCGTCTCGACCGTACGCGCCAAGAGCTACGAGGACGCGCTCGAACTTGCCAACCGCGGCAATTTCGGCCTGTCGGCGGGCGTCGTTACGACCAGCCAGAAGCATGCGCGCCACTTCAAGAAGAATGTCCGCGCCGGCATGGTGATGATCAACCAGCCGACCGCTGGTGTCGATTATCACGTTCCGTTCGGCGGCTCGCGCGGGTCGAGCTACGGCGCTCGTGAGCAGGGCTTCGCCGCAGTGGAGTTCTACACGCAGATGAAGACCGTCTATGTTGGCGACTGATTTCACCGATCGCGCCATCTATCCCAGCCTCAAGGGGAAGCGCGTCTTCATCACCGGCGGGGGCAGCGGTATCGGCGAGGCGCTGGTCGAGGCCTTTGCCTGGCAGGGCGCACGCGTGGCGTTCGTCGACATCGCCGATCAGGCCTCGCGCGATCTGGTCGAGCGGTTGTGCGAGGCTCCGCACAAGCCGCTCTACCGCCAGTGCGACATTACCGACATCGATACGTTCAAGGCGACGCTCGCCGAGCTCGAAGAAAAGCTCGGCGGGATCGACGTGCTGATCAACAATGCCGCCAATGACGATCGCCATACGGTCGAGGATGTCACGCCGGATTATTGGAACGACCGGCTCAACGTGAATCTGCGCCACCAATTCTTTGCGGCGCAGGCGGTGGTGCCGGCGATGAAACGCGCGGGCGGCGGCGTGATCCTGAATTTCGGATCGATCAGCTGGCATCTCGGCATGGCGGACCTCGTCCTTTACCAGACGTGCAAGGCGGCGATCGAGGGCCTGACCCGGGCACTGGCGCGCGACCTCGGCCGCTGCAATATCCGCGTCAACACGATCGTACCCGGTAACGTCCAGACGCCGCGCCAGATGAAATGGTACACACCCGAAGGCGAGGCCGAAATCGTGGCGTCGCAATGCATCGACGGGCGCATTCAGCCGACCGACGTTGCGGCGATGGTGCTGTTCCTCGCGTCCGACGATGCGAAGATGTGCACCGCGCATGATTATTTCGTTGATGCGGGCTGGCGCTGATGGTCGAGGTCCGCAGCGTTCTTCCGGTCCAGGCCGTTTTGGGCGAAGGGCCGGTCTGGGTCGAGCGCGATCAGGCACTCTGGTTCGTCGATATCAAGAGCCACAAGGTCCACCGCTTCCATCCGGCGAGCGGCGACCACAAAAGCTATGATGCACCCTGCCAGGTAGGGTGGGTCTTGCCCGCGGACGACGGTTCGTTCCTGGCGGGTCTGCAGCAAGGGCTTGCCCGCTTCGATCCGCTCGATGGTCGTTTCGATGTGATCGCGACGCCCGAGGCCGCGATCCCCGGCAATCGGCTCAACGACGCGACCGTCGATCCCGCCGGCCGCGTCTGGTTCGGATCGATGGATGACGGCGAGGAGGCGATCAGCGGACGCCTTTATTGCTTCGATCGGTGCCAGGTTCGTGAGGCCAGCGTGCCGCCAGTGTGCATTACCAACGGCCCTGCGGTCAGCCCCGACGGGCAGGTCCTCTATCATACCGACACGCTTGGCCGCGTGATCTACAAGGTACCGATCCACAACGATGGCAGCCTCGGCACGCCATCGGTCTTCGCCCCAATCGACGAGGCCGACGGCTGGCCCGACGGCTCGGTCTGCGATTCCGAAGGCTGCGTCTGGATCGGCCTGTGGGGCGGCTGGCGTGCGCGGCGATACGCCCCAACCGGCGAAATCCTCGCCGAAGTGCGGCTGCCGGCGGCAAATATCACTAAGATCGCGTTCGGGGGGGCCGATTTGTGCACCATATACGCCACCAGCGCACGAAAGGGGCTCGACGCGGCCGCCCTGGACGGCCAACCTCTGGCCGGGAACATCTTCGCGTTCGACGTGGAGGTTCCGGGATTGCCCGGCAATCTGGTCCGGCTAAGCTGACCGGCGACAACAACAAGGTTTTGAGCAGGGAGAGGGACATGGAGCGAGGGGAGAGCCAGGGTAGCCTGGGCTTCGTCGCGGCGATTGTGGCGGTGGCGACGATCGGCGGTTTTCTATTCGGATATGACAGCGGTGCCGTGAACGGTACGCAGGACGGCCTGCGCGCCGCCTTCGGCCTGAGCGACGCGAGCCTGGGCTTCACGGTCGGCTCGTTGCTGATCGGTTGCTTCATCGGCGCCTTCCTTGCAGGTCGCCTCGCCGACGTGTTCGGCCGCCGCAACGTGATGATGGTCGCGGCCGCGCTCTTCCTCGCCGGCGCGATCGTGCAGGGCATTTCGCACGACCATATTATCTTCCTGATCGCGCGCCTGTGCGGCGGTATGGCGGTCGGCACGGCCTCCGTGCTTTCGCCCGCTTACATCTCCGAAGTCGCGCCCGCGAACATCCGCGGCCGCATGACCACCATCCAGCAGGTGATGATCATCACCGGCCTGACCGGTGCGTTCGTGGTGAACTATTTCCTCGCCGGCGCGGCCGGTAAGTCGACCAACATGTGGTGGGGCGGCTTCGAGGCATGGCGCTGGATGTATCTCTGCCAGGCGATCCCGGCGGCGATCTTCCTGGTCGCGCTTTTCACGATCCCGGAAAGCCCTCGCTACCTCGTCTCGCGCAAGCGCGACGGTGAAGCCGAAGGCGTGCTGACCCGGTTGCTCGGCGCCAGCGCCGCCAAGGTCAAGCTGGCCGAAATCAAGGCGAGCTTCAGCGAGGATCACCGTCCGCGCTTCGCCGACGTGCTCGCGCCCGGCACGCTGTTCCGCCCGATCGTGTGGGCCGGCCTGGTGATCGCGGTGTTCCAGCAGCTCGTCGGCATCAACGTCATCTTCTATTATGGCGAGACATTGTGGAAGCTGGCGGGCGCGACCGAGGATACGGCGCTTCAGCGTAACATCATCTCGGGCCTCGTCTCGATCGCGGCCTGCTTCGTCACGATCGTGTTCGTCGACAAGATCGGCCGCAAGCCGCTCCTGCTGATCGGTTCGGCCGGTATGGCGGTGACGCTTTTCACGATGGTTTTCGCTTTCCACTCGGGTTCGCTCGACGCGGCGGGCAATCTCCAGCTGTCGGTGCACAATGGCTGGATCGCGGTGATCGCGGCCAATCTCTACGTGATCTTCTTCAACGCCAGCTGGGGCCCGATCATGTGGGTCATGCTGGGTGAGATGTTCCCGAACCAGATCCGCGGCTCGGCGCTTGCCGTCTGCGGCTTCGCCCAGTGGTTCGCGAACTATCTGATCGCGCAGAGCTTCCCGGTCATGGCCGCGAAGTTCGGCCTCACGCCGACCTACACCTTCTACGCGGTGTCGGCGGCGGTCAGCTTCTTCCTCGTGAAGAGCTTCATCCACGAGACCAAGGGCAAGGAACTGGAGCAGATGGAGGGCTAAAGCCCCTCCGTCACTTCGGGACAAGAAAGAGGCCCGCCGCTCGATCGAGCGGCGGGCCTTTTCTATAATCCCACCGTTCGCCCTGAGCTTGTCGAAGGGCTGCACTTTCTTCGCTGGAAGGGCAGGGCAGGGCTTCGACAAGCTCAGCCCGAACGGGACAGGCCTAATGATTATGCCGCGGTGTCTTCGCCGCAATGCCGCGATATTTGAGCGCGAATTCCAGAACCGCGCCATCGTGCATCTGGCCGGTGTTCTCGCGGAACAATTCTTCCCACGGCGTATGGCTCTCCGGGATCGGCGGCGCGCCCTCACTCTTGCGGCGCGCAATCTCCGGCTCATCGACCAGCGCGTTGCACGTGCCTGCGTTGAGGTCGATCCGCACGATGTCTCCGGTACGCAGCCAGGCAAGCCCGCCGCCCGCCGCGCTCTCGGGCGAGGCGTTGAGGATCGAGGGGCTGTCCGACGTCCCCGATTGCCGCCCGTCACCCAACGTCGGCAGCCACATCACGCCGCGCTGGATCAGCGCATCGGGCGGCTGCATGTTCACGACCTCGGCCGATCCGGGCCAGCCGATCGGCCCGGCGCCGCGCATCACCAGGATGCAATTCTCGTCCACATTCAACGCGGGATCGTTGATGCGATGATGATAATCGTCGGCACCGTCGAACACGATCGCGCGTGCCTCGAATGCGCCTTCCGATCCCGGACGGTTGAGGTAGCGGTTGCGGAACTCCTCCGAGATCACGCTGGTCTTCATGATCGCGTGATCGAACAGATTGCCCGACAAAGCGAGGAAGCCCGCGCGTTCCTTGAGCGGCTCGCCGAAGGGACGGATCACGTCGCGGTCGTGGCTCTCGCGGCCAGCGACATTCTCGCCGATCGTGCGCCCGGTGACCGTGCCGCACCCGGCGTTGAGCTTGCCCGCCTGCAGCAGCTCCCACAGCAAGGACGGCACCCCGCCCGCGCGATGGAAACCTTCGCCCAGATACTTACCCGCCGGCTGCATGTTGAGCAGCAAGGGCAGGTCGTAGCCGTGCGTGGTCCAATCGTCGGGCGAGAGCTCCACGCCCGCGTGGCGCGCCATCGCCATGATGTGCGGTTCGGCGTTGGACGAGCCGCCCGCCGCGCTGACGAAGGCGATCGCGTTGAGGAAGCTCTCGCGCGTCAGGATTTTCGACGGACGCAGATCCTCATACGCCATCTCGACGATGCGCTGGCCGGTCCGGTAGGCCATCTGCCCACGCTCGCGATAAGGCGCGGGGATCGCGGCGCAGCCGGGCAGCGACAGGCCGAGCGCCTCCGCCACGCCGTTCATGGTCGATGCCGTGCCCATCGTGTTGCAATGGCCGGGGGAGGGCGCGCTGTCGGTCGCGCGGCGGAGGAATTCCTCCTCGTCGATCTCGCCTGCCGCCAGCTTGCGGCGCGACCGCCAGATCACCGTGCCCGATCCGACCAGCTCGCCTTCATGCCAGCCGTCGAGCATCGGCCCGCCCGACAGCACGATCGCGGGGATGTCGACGGTCGATGCCGCCATGATCTGCGACGGCGTGGTCTTGTCGCAGCCCGTCGTCAGCACGACCGCGTCGATCGGGTAGCCGTAGAGTATCTCGACCAAGCCGAGATAGAGCAGGTTGCGGTCGAGCGCGGCGGTCGGCCGGCGGCAATTTTCGAAGATCGGATGGACCGGGAATTCCATCGGAATCCCACCCGCATCGCGGATGCCCGCAGCGGTACGCTTGGCAAGCTCGACATGGATGCGATTGCAGGGACTGAGGTCGCTGCCCGATTGCGCGATGCCGATGATCGGCTTGCCCGACCGCAATTCCTCCGGCGTGATGCCGTAATTCATGAACCGCTCGAGATAGAGCGCAACCATATCGCTGCGCGCGGGATCGGCGAACCAGTCGCGCGAGCGGAAGGGTCTTGCGGGCGTGGGGGTCACTTGTCGTCCTTGGCGCTACTTATGGGAGCGCTACAAACCCGCGGGTCCAGCCTGTCAAGGCGCGCACGGCAAAGCTTTGCTGCACCCCGACCAAGGTCGACATGCGTAGGCGGTCAGGCGCGCGCTGACGGCCGACGCCGGGGTGCTGCGTCCGACTGCCGCCGCACGAATGTATAGTCGAGCGTGAGGTGCTTGGGCGCGGGTCGTATCGGGCCGCGGCGCGCGCGAATTTCGCTCGCCAGCAGGTCCATCGCGGCTTTGGACATGTCGCGGATCGGCTGGTGGATCGTCGTCAGTTCGGGCCAGATCGTGGTCGCGAGCGGCGTATCGTCGAAGCCGCAGACGGTGACGTCGCCGGGCACGTCGAGGCCGTGGCGATGGGCCACCGCAACCGCCGCCGCCGCCATGTCGTCATTGGCGGCGAAGATAGCGGAAGGCGGCTCTTTCTGGTCGAGCAGCCGTTCCGCCGCGTCGAGGCCCGATCGGTAGGTGAACAGGCCGTCCACCACCATATCCGGGTCGAAGGCGATACCGCTTTGCTCAAGCCCGCGCTTGTAGCCCTCGAGCCGCCGCGCGCTCGCCGTCTGGTTGGGGTTGCCGCGGATGAAGCCGATCCGGCGATGGCCTAGTCGGGCGAGATGGCAGGTCATGTCGAATGCGGCGCGTTCGTCGTCGATGCTGACGGCACTGATGTCCGTGTGCGGTTTGCCGCTCGCGACCACCACCATCGGCACACCGGCCTTTAGCAATATGTCGATCACGGGCTGGGAGTCGCACAAGGGCGGCGGCAGGATCACGCCGTCGATGCCGATGCGGACGAGATGTTCGGCCGCCTTCACTTCCTGACCGTCAACTTCGCATTGCTCGACCATCAACTGCAGGTTGCCGCGGCTCGCTTGTTCGAGACCGCCGACCAGGAACTCGCTCAGATACGCCGCCGACGGGTTCGAATAGAGCAGGCCGATCCGCAATTCTTCCGCACCCGCCAGGCTGCGCGCGGCGCGGTTGGGCGCATAGCCGAGCTGCTGGATCGCGGCATTGACCAGATCGCGGGTCGCGGCACGGACGTTGGCCTCCCCATTTATCACACGCGATACGGTCATGGGCGACACACCAGCGGTCGCTGCCACATCACTGATCGTGGGCGCGCTGCGCTGGCGGCGTGATGACTTCTGGCTCAACCTGTTCTCCGGCGATGCAGGCGTCACCGCCCCCGACCCGGGTCTGTACCGCGTGTTTGCCTCTTACGCAAAAAAATGAGTGGCCAGTCCGGTCAGACTGGCCATGCGGCCGACCAGGATTCCCGGCATATGGGCGTCAAGCTTTGGCGGCGGCAATCACCTCGAGCGTGCCGGGCCTGATTTCGAAGCGGAGCGGGCTTTCCAGACAATACACCTCGCCGTCCAGCGCGACGTGGATCTGTGGCGAATGGGCATGCACCGTCAGCGTGCGGCATGTCTCCGCCACGCCGAAGTCATATTCCAGATCGGCTCGGCCAGCGAGCAGGCGCAGCCCGAACCAGAGCGCGCCGAGCCGGGTTCGGCTCTTGACCGAGAATAAAGATAATTCGCCGCGATCGAGCGCCTCGCGCTGGCCGATGTGCCCGCCGTCGAGCGAATAGAGATTGTTGCCGACGAACAGCAAAGGGGTGCGCACCCAACGCTCCGCGCCGTCGATCTCGACCCGCAGGCGATGGTGCCGCAACCGCCGCAGCGCCGCCCATGCGGCTGGCATATTGGCGACCCATTTGGGCAATCCGCGACGATGTTGCTCATGCTCGCGCGAGCGGACCAGGGAGGGATAGAAGCCGATCGACGCATTGTTGAGAAAGACGTGGCCGTTGACTGCGCCGACGTCGACGCGCTGCCGCTTGCCCTCGGCCAGGACACGGACCGCGCCGAGCAGATCCGCTGGAATGCCGAGCTGGCGCGCGAAATGATTGTGCGTGCCGAGCGGCAGCAGGCCGAGCGCGGTGCGACGGCCCTCGATCAAGATGCTCGCGGCCGTCCCCAGCGTGCCGTCGCCACCGCCGACCACCACAACCGGCGCGTCCGTCCGTTCCACTGCCGGGCGGATGTCCGCCGCATCGAGCAATATCACTTCGGCCGAAAGGCCGGCATCGCGGAACGCGGTTTCGACCTCCGCCTTGATCTTGTCCCCTGCGGCCGCGGCGCTGCCGCCTTCTCGGTTGATGAGGACGGGCAGCGGTTGGTTGGCGGCGTGCCGGATGGCCATCATTCCCCTGCCTCAGACGAACGGGCCGATCGCCCGAAAGGCTTTCACTCAGACGGACAGGGGTCCGTGTGGTTCCGCGCGAGGCTCCAGGATGACAGCGGCGCTAGCCGCGGCTAGCCCGTCACGGCAACGGGAGGCATGGAAGGTGCAGCAATCCTTGGCGCATGTCGCGCTGGTCGTGCGCGACTACGATGAGGCAATCGACTTCTACGTCGGGAAGCTGGGTTTTGTCCTGCTAGCCGACGATTATCAGGCGGAGCAGGACAAGAGGTGGGTGCTGGTGGCGCCGCCCGGCAGCGAAAGCGTGCCGCACGGCTGCTCCATCCTGCTCGCGCGCGCTTCGTCGCCCGGACAGGAGGCGTTCATCGGCAACCAGGCGGGCGGACGCGTATTCCTGTTCCTGCGCACCGACGACTTCGATCGTGATTACGCCGCGATGACCGCGAAGGGCATCGCATTCGTGCGTCCTCCCATGGTTGCGGATTACGGCAAGGTTGCGGTCTTCCTCGATCTGTACGGCAATCGCTGGGACCTGGTGCAGTTCGCCGCATGATGCGGCCGAAGCCGGCATAGGCTCAGACCGAACGGGGGAAGGATCACCGCCCCGGCGCGTAAGGGAAGTCGAGCGCCTCATAATAGTTCAGGGCATGCGCAGGGGCCGGCACGCCCGCCGGCAACGGCCGTTTGGAAAAGGTCCCGAAATATTCGAGACACGCGTCACGCCACCATTCGGCTTCATGTAGCTGGATGGTGAGGAAGGCATCGGCCTTCTCGAAGCGTTCGGCGTCCACGAACGGCTTCAACGCACGCCATTGCGCCTGCATCGCGCGGACCTGATCGACCCCGGCCTGGTAATGAAGCGCAAGCTCGTCCCACAAAATGCGGCCGGACTTCATCTTATAGTCCCACGGCACATGATGAAACCACAGCAGGAATGTGTCGGGCGTGGTCGCGACCTTGGCCAGCTTCTTCGCGATCGGCGGCGCATATTGCGCGATCGCGTCGGTGCCGGTTGCGGTGCGGTCCACGCCGATCCCGATCGCGTCGGCCTGATGATAATGAACCGGGTTCCATTCGGCGCGGGCGAGTTCGTGCACCCACGGCGCGGGCCCATGGTGATGGCCGGTGCCCATGATATGCGCGAGGCCGAGCGGGGTCATGTAATTCACCACCGCCTCGCGGCTGGTCATCATCATGTCGGCGACCGGCTTCACGAAAGCGGGGTCGGCAGTGAAGGTCATCGCCGCCCAGTCGGCGGCGATATCGCGGGCGGACGCTTCGGGGTCCCAGGCGAGCCGGCCAAAGGCATACCAGTCGGCTTGGTTGAAGCTCGAGCCGCTCCAGTCGCGGTCGGTGCCGCTATTGGCGATGCCCGCTATACCGGTCAGCTTCTGGCCCTCGATCAGCTTGCCGATCGTCGACCCCGGGCCTTTCGCGAACGTGTCGGTATGCAGCACCTCGTCGATCAACGCGCCGACATAAACGAGGTGCGTCGCCTGGCCGAGATACTCCTTGGTCAGCTGCACCTCGGGCATCAAATTGGTCTTGGGCATCGCCCCGAACAACGGCGAGAAGGGCTCGCGCGGCTGGAAATCGAGTGGGCCGTTCTTGACCTGGACCAGCACATTCTCGGCGAACTTGCCGTCCAATGGCTTGAAATTCTCATAGGCCTGCTTGGTGCGGTCGACGGTCTTGCCCTGGTCCTGTGCGGCGTAAACGAAGGCGCGGTACATCACGACGCCCCCATGCGGGCGCACCGCATCCGCGAGCACATTCGCGCCATCGGCATGAGTGCGGCCATAATCCTGTGGGCCTGGCTGGCCCTCGCTATTCGCCTTTACCAGGAAGCCGCCGAAATCGGGGATCGCCCGATAGATTTCGTCGGCCTTGGCTCTCCACCAGGCCGCCACTGCGGGATCGAGCGGGTCGGCGGTCTTGAGGCCGCCAATCTCCATCGGCGCGGTGAAGCGGGCCGAGAGATAGACCTTGATGCCCCATGGCCGGAACAGGTCCGCAAGCGCCGCGGCCTTGGCGATATAGTCGGGGGTCAGGCTGGCCGCGACCGCATTGACGTTGTTGAGCACCGCGCCGTTGATCCCGACCGAGGCGTCGGCGCGCGCATAATCGGTGTAGCGCGGGTCCTTATAGTCGGGAAGCTTCCACCAGTCCCACAGCGTGTCCCCGGCATAGCCTCGCTCGATATGGCCGTTGAGATTGTCCCAATGGTTCAGCACGCGCAGCTTGAGCTTGGGCGCGGAGCGCAGGTCGAGATTATCGAGCCGATGGCCAAGCTGCAGTTCGCGGATCAGCGCGAATGTGCCGTACAGCACGCCCGCGCCGCTGTTGGCTGCGACGATCAGGGCTTCCCCGTCCGGCAGCACCACACGCCGCACCACATAGCCTTCATCGCCGAGCCCGCCAAGATCGGGCTTTGCCCGACGGATCGCGGGCGAACCGCCGGGGGTGCCGAGCAATATCGTCGTGCGGCCCGCTGGCACGCCGCCATCCTGCGCCCGCCCGAGCAGGCCCCGGATCGCCCGGTTCAGCTCGGCGGCAGCGGCCTGGATCCGCGGGTCGGTTTCCTCGGCGCGAACCTCGCCGACATGGGCAAGGCCCTCGATGCGCCCGGCTTCCGGCAGGGGATGATAACGCAGCCACAATTCATAGCCATCGTCGGCCCGCGCCGGTGCGGTGAGGCCGGTCAGCATCGCGAGGACGAACAGCAGGCGCGGCAGCCGCATCGATTGGATCCTTCGGTTCATGCAGTCACGCGCGGCCTGCGCCGGGGCCCAGATAGGAAGGCGGCACGGCAACGGTACTGACCACCAGCTTTTGAAGCACGACATTATCGTCGATCCGCCAGATTTTCACCGTGTGCCGCCCGGCGGGCAGATTGTCCGCGGTGGCCGATAGCCGCACGACGTTGTCACACACCGCACCGGCCCAGCTTTTCTTCGCGGGCGTATTTTGCGCCCCGCCGGTGGGTTCCAGTTCGGCCTGCAGCACTTGCACCGGCGCGTCGTCCCACGACAGGCCGATCCGTATGCCGCGATGACCCAGCGTATCGAGCGTCGGCGCCAGGTAGAGTGTGAATGTCGCCGGACCGGCGCGCGTGACGGTCACGTCATATTCAAGCCGCGGGCCGTCATGCCCCTCGCTGGCAGCCTGGCCTTGCGGCAGGGCGACCACTGCCCCCGTGTCGCGGCCCAGATGGGGGATCGCCGTCCATCGCAGCCCCTTCCGGTCGTAGGCTCGGCTGAACTTGGCCGCCGCCACCGCGATGATGCCGTCGTCCAGGCCTGACCGCTTGACGAACTTCGGCTGGCGGCCCCGCTCTTCCGCCGGGGTGTCGGCACCGACGCGCATGATGCTGGGCATCGTCTGCTGGGTCGGGTCGTTCCAGATGACGTAGCTCATGTGAACCTGCGCCATCATCCCATCCCATTTGCCCCCGCGGAGCGAATGGTAGCGCGCGGTGAGTGCGCTGTCCCTTGCGAAGGCGGCTTCGGCCTGATCGGCGAAATAGTTGGCGCGCGCGTCGTTGCTGGAGGCGAGCAGCCGGTTCCACGCGGCGGCGTAATAAAGCCGGTACAGGTTCGCCATTGCCGAAATCGGGAATTCTATCAGCTGGTAATAAGCGTCGAGCTGCTCGGGCTTCATGCGCCCGCGCGTGTCCAGCATCCTCGCTTCCAGCGCGTCCCAATCCGCGACCATCTCGCCGAACTCGCCGCCGTCCAGCCCGTCCGGCGTGACCCCGCCCAGTGGGAAGCTGGTCTGGTCGATCAGCTCCGGTTTCCGCCGCGCCGTATATTGGCTGTAGGCGGTGATCAGCTCGCCGATCGAGCGCGCCGTCTCCACGCCGAACGTGGCAGCCGCCCAGGCTTGAGGATAAGCCGCCAAGGCCTCAGGCGCCATCGCTTCGGGATTCCAGGCCATCGCAAGGAAGAAGCCGAGCGGATATTCCATCGGCTTGATATCGCCGACATTCGCGATCCAGATCGCCCGCGCGCCGCGCCGATAGGCGAGGTCCATTTGCTGCCAGATTTTCTCGATCTGGTTGGTGTTGATCCACTTGTAGTTGCGCGGCGCGCCGACATAGTCGAAATGATAATAGATGCCGTATCCGCCCCTCCGCGGCGGCGCCGCAGGGTCAGGCAGGCGCCGGATCTGACCCCAATTGTCGTCCGAAAACAGCAGGGTTACGTCGTCGGGCACTTTCATCCCGTGGTCGTAATAATCCTGCACTTCCTTGTAGAGCGCCCAGACCTGCGGCGTCTCGGCGGCGGGCTTGCTGGTGACGTCGGCGATGATCCGGCGCTGATCGGCCACGATCCGCTCCAGCAATTCGGTCGCGGTTCCTTCGGCCATGGCCTCGTCGCCGTCGCCGCGCATGCCGACCGTGACGACGGAATCATAATGCCGGCCGCCCCCCTTCGACATCATCCGCTCGATGCCGCCGCGCCAGAATTTGCGCAGATTGTCGCCGTTCCTCGCATAATCCCAAGCGCCGCCGGTCACGCCCTGATCCTGGTGGCGATGCCATTCGGCCTGCGCGCGCAGCATCGGCTCATGATGCGAATTGCCCATCACCACGCCCATCGCGTCGGCGAGGATCATGCTCTTCGGATCGTCGTCGGCGAACGCCTTGCCCCACATGGCCGGCCACAGATAATTGCCCTTCATGCGCAGCAGCAGCTCGAACACGCGCGCATACATAGCCGCGTTGACGCCGCCGAAAGCCTTCTTCGCCCAGCCGCTCAGGCAGGGATCCTCGTCGTTGATGAAGAAGCCGCGATACCGCACCTTCGGCTGGTCGCGACGCGAGCCGGCCGGGACCAGGATATCGGATTGCCGGCGAACCGGCACGTCCGCGAACCAGTGCCACGGCGATACGCCGATGCGCTCCGAAAGGTCATAGGTGCCGAACACGGCGCCGCGCCGGTCGGAGCCGACGATCACCAGCGCCCGCCGCACGCCCGGCCAGGGATTGTCGATCACGATCTGCCGAAACGCTTCCCATTCGCCGCGAATGTCGGATGCCGCGAGCTTGCCGGTGGCAACCAGCCCGTCGATCAGGCCGCTCTGGCCGATCACGCCGATCACCACCAGCGGCCCGCTCATGCCGTCGCCCGCATGGTCCACCAGCCGGGGGCGTTTCCCGCTTACTCTTTCCAGATCGCCAGTCAGGCCCTCGGCGGCATAGCGCACCGCCGTATCCGCGTCGGCGTCGATCGCGACATTGGCGGGAACCCCCTTTGCGATCAGAGGGAAGGCGGTGCGCGGGCTTGGCTGACGCGTCCTGCCTTGTTCCGCCAGCGCTGGCGACGGCAGCGCCGCGAGCAGCCCGCCCCAACCGGCGCTCCCGAGCAACGCACGTCGCGAAAGCGCATCCGTCAAAGTTGGTGGCATAGTGATCCTCGCCTTGGGCTCCGCTTCCGACCGCGGGAATATGCACTCGCAGCCGGCGGCGGGCCGAAATGGAAACAGGCAGCTTCGCCGCGCACAACATTCCAAAAAGAACGCCGCTGCAGCGTACGCAAACGCGGCAGCGGCGAAGAGGTTGGGTTCATCGAGCGAGGATGCACACTCAACGAACCCTTGGGAACCTCACCCGATCAGAAGCTTCCGCGCAGCCCGATCAGGAACTGCCGACCGGGCTTATATTGGGTGAAGGTGGCGTTGGAGAATTGATAGTAGGACCGCAACGTCGCGTTGGTGAAGTTGGCGACGTTGATGGTCAATTGCGGCGCCTTATTGATGCCGAACAATTTGTCGAGATCGAACGCCGACGAGAAGTCATATTGCTGGTGATTGTCATTGAACAGAGCCGCCGAAGCGATTCCGTTCTGGTTGGCGCCGCTGCTCTGCGATCCCTTGCGATAGGTGGTCGAGACGCGCAGCATGATGCCGTTCTTCTCGTAATAGAGCGTCGCATTGTAGGTGCGCGGGGCCACGCCATAGGCCTGCGCCGCGCCCTTGCTCGTCTGGTCGACGATCGTCGCGTTGGCGTTGAAGCCGAAGCCCGTCACGCCCACCAGCTTGGTGACGAAGTCCAGCGGCTGGACCCACTGGAATTCCAGGCCGTTGATCGTCAGCTTTTCGGGCACGTTGACCTGCGAGGTGACCTGCACCGTCGCGGCACCCGGGCCTCCGCGCAGATTGATGGCGGTCTGCTGCGTCGGATTCAGCGTGTCGTAGGTGATGCCATATTGCGCGAGCGCGCTGAAGGGCACCGTGCTCACGAACTGGTTGGTGAAGCCCTGGATCGACTTGCGGAAGGCGTTGAAGCTGACCACGCCTTCGCGCCCGGTATAATATTCCACGCCCAGGTCGATATTGTCCGAAATATAGGGCTTGAGTGCCGGGTTGCCGATGTTGGCCTGGTCGGCGGATGGCGCGCCGAACGAGACGCCGGGCAACTGGGCCGCCGGGTCGGGACGGGTCATCGTCTTGGAATAGGCCCCGCGGATGACGGCATGCTCGCCGACATTATAGGCCAGGTTCGCCGTGGGCAGCCACTTCGCGTAGCTGTTGTGCGTCGTCACTTCCGACACCAGGTTCGGATATTTCCCGCCGTCCGCCGGCGCGGGGCCGGACGCTGGCGTGTTGCGCGGATCCGGAAGCGAAACGCGCCCGGCAATGGTCTGCCTGGTATCGACGTAACGCACCCCGACATTGAAGCGCAGGTCGTTGCCGCCCAGGGGCTGCGTGCCGCTGACGACGGCGAAGGCCGACTTGTTCTGTTCGCGGATCAGGCCGCCGCTCGCACCGGTGTTCGAGCCGCCCGTATCGGGCTCGCTGGCGTGGAACTGATCATAGTTGGTCGCGGCAGCGAATTTCTTGAAGTCGACGGTCACGAAACCGCCCGGGCCGGGCATCAGGTATCCGGGTAGAGCGCCCATCGGGACGAGCGACCCTGCGTAGGTCACGGGACCGGTCTTGCCCGCGGTATAGCCGGTCCCGTAGCCGGGATAGGTCGGATAGCCCGCAGGCGCAGCGCCGACGACGCTCAGGCCCTGGCAGGGGGGCTGGCCGTTGGGCGACGGCAGCGTCACGCTCGGATTGTCGCCGCACGTGGCATTCTGCCACGGCCCGGTATTGTCGTAACCGCGGATGCGCCGCGACACATCGTCATAGGCGCCGCCCACCTTCACGTTGAGCGCCGTGCCGCCCCAGGTCAGATCGCCGCGTACGCCCTTGCTGCTATACCAACGCCGCTCGTCCTGAAGGTTCAGGCGGCCCTGGCTGTTCCAGCCGAAATTGGCCGGATTGTTCAGGTCCAGATCGCTCTTGATGGTCGGGATGCCACCATTGTTGGTGTAGGTGACAGTGTTGCCCACGCCGAGCGGCGTGGTCGGGCCGACCGTCGGGCTTTCGCGATGGAACCGGCTCTTGCCGTAATTGCCCTGGAGCGAGAGCTTGAGGTTCTCTGCGATCTGATAGTCGACGCCGGGGTTCACGTTCCACAGCCGGCTCGTCTCGATATAAGGCCGGAATTCGTCGAAGAATTGCACGTTGGCGAAGGTGCCCGACGTGACGGTGCAGCCCGTGCTGCAATCCGATTTGTCGAACTTGAGGTTCATCGGGATGATCGAGCCGTTGCGCACGATCCACGCCATGTCCTCGCGGATCAGGTTGTTGTGCTTGTAGCCGTACATGCCGTCGACATAGAAATGCAGCTCGTCGGTTGGCCGCCATTCGACGCTGACGATCGCGTTGATACGATCACGCGTACCGCGCTCGTCCGACGGGCGTCCCAGACGCGGAAGGATGGCATTGTCGATCTGCTGGATGGTCGCGCCCGGATTGTGGGCGAGCAGGAAGGCCTGGTCGATCACCGTGCCGGCCACCAGCCCGCCGCCCGCGCCGACCGGCACCGTCGACGGGATGGTCCAGTTGCCGCCGCCGGTGCTGTTGCAGCCCGTCGCCGCGCCGCATTGCGCGGCGGACAGATTGGGGTTGGTATAGCCGATCGTCTCGAAGCCGCGCGTCTCGGTGTGGAAATGCTGGCCCGACACGCCGGCCAGAACGCCGATCGTATCGTTATGCCAGCTTGTGATCAGCGAACCGCGCTCGCCGAGCTTGTCCGAAATGCCGAATTTGGCGCCCTGGATATTGTACGCGACGAAGGAATTCGCGCGATCGAACGGGCGTGCCGAGCGGATATCGATATTGCCCGCCGCGCCGCCCTCGAGCAGGTCGGCCGAATAGCTTTTGTTGACGGTCAGCTTGGTGAAGAGATCGGTCGGGAAGAAGCTGAGGTCGACCGAGCGGTCCGTGCCCTGCGCGTCGGTGGCGCCCGAGGATGCGACCGCGATCGGCGCGCCGTTCAGCGTGACGTTGGTGAAGTTCGATCCCAGGCCGCGGATCGCGACGTTGGTGCCTTCGCCGGTGATGTCGCGCGTAATGGTGATGCCGGGAATGCGGTTGAAGGATTCCGCGATGTTGGTGTCGGGGAATTTGCCGATGTCTTCCGCGAAGATCGAATCGCTGAAATTGGACGACTCGCGCTTGGCAACCGTCGCCTTCGCAAGGCTGCTGCGATAGCCGGTGACCACGATTTCGGTGGACGTGTCGCCGGTGGGCGCGGCGACGCTTGCAGGCGTTTCCTGGCTTGCCTGACCAGTTGATCCGGGGGCTGATGCGGTCTGGGCCTGCGCCGGTGTCGCTATCAATACCGGAAGGGCGACGGCAGCGAGCAAGGCAAAGCGGAACGACCCAACACGATTTTTCGAGTGCATATGGAATCCTCTCCTATCGCCGCTCTGGGGCGGCTTTTTCGTCTACATCTGGTATGATGGGTAGCGCTAACACCTGTCAAGCCAATTGCCGAAGGCGAAGGATAATTGGTAAGGCAGGCTTGCAATTTTCGGCTGGTCAGTGACAAGATCGTCCTAATAAGACACAGCGTCGGAAGGAGAATGCTCGACGTGGGAGGAGAGGCCATTCCTGACGTTCCGGCGAAAGCAGGCGCTGCGCGGCTGTATGCGCAACTGGCTGACCGGATCGCGAAGCAGATCCTCCTGGGCCAGTATAAGATAGGGGATCGGCTTCCGTCCGAGCGCGAGCTGTCGCAGGCGTTCGAGGTTTCGCGTCCCACCATTCGCGAGGCGATCATCGCGCTGGAATTGGATGGCCTGGTCGAAGTTCGCGTCGGATCCGGCGTCTATGTTCGCTCGCAGACGCGGCGGACCGGCAAGCCGACGATGCTTGGCGTCGGCCCGTTCGAATTGCTGGAAGCACGGCGCGCGATCGAGGGCGAGGCCTGTGCGCTGGCGGCCGAACGGATGACGGACGAAGACTGCCAGATGCTCGAACGGCTGCTCGACGAGATGGTTGAGGCCGGAGACGATGTTCCGACGGCCGAGCGTGCCGATTGGCAATTCCACCTGGCGATCGCGCGTATCACGCAGAACAGCGCCATGGCTTCGGCTGTCGAGGCACTTTGGGAAGCGCGGTTCGCGTCGCCGCAGCAGCAGTTGCTCGCCGACAAGGCGCATGACGCCGGCGTGGTGCCGCGCGTCGGCGAACATCGCGCGATCCTGGAGGCGCTGCGAACGCGCGATCCAAAGGCGGCGAAAACCGCGATGCGTTTGCATATCACGCGCGTGCTGGACGAGATCATCGTCGCGACCGAAGTGCGCGAAGCGGCGCTGCTTTCGGAAAGGATGCAGGCACGGCGGCGTATGTTTCATCTCGAATAGCAACATCAGTTCAGCCATCCGCGCGGGGCGGATGCCGGCATCTTCATCGACTTAAATATAGGAAATACTGTGCCCAAGATCACATCCGCGCGCGTCATCGTGACCTCGCCGGGACGCAATTTCGTGACACTCAAGATCGAGACGGACGAGGGCGTCTATGGCCTGGGGGACGCAACCCTGAACGGTCGCGAGCTGGCGGTGGTGTCCTATCTGCAGGATCATGTCGTCCCCTGCCTGATCGGGCGCGATGCGCACCGGATCGAGGATATCTGGCAGTTCCTCTACAAGGGCGCCTATTGGCGGCGCGGGCCGGTGACGATGTCGGCGATCGCGGCGGTCGATACGGCCTTGTGGGATATCAAGGGCAAGATCGCCAATCTGCCGGTCTATCAATTGCTGGGCGGTGCAAGCCGTGAAAACGTGATGGTCTATGGCCACGCCAACGGCAAGGACATCGACGAGACGATTTCCAATGCCCTGCTCTACAAGGAGCAGGGCTATAAGGCGATCCGGCTTCAGTCGGGCGTGCCGGGTCTCGCCTCCACCTATGGCGTGTCCAAGGACCGCTATTTCTACGAGCCGGCCGATGCCGACCTGCCGACCGAGAATGTCTGGTCGACCGAGAAATATATGCGCTCGGTCGTGCCCCTGTTCGAGAAAGCGCGCGAGGCGCTCGGCTGGGACGTGCATCTGCTGCATGATATCCACCACCGCCTGACCCCGATCGAGGCCGGTCGCCTGGGCAAGGATCTTGAGCCTTTCCGCCCCTTCTGGCTGGAGGATGCGACGCCCGCCGAGAACCAGGATGCGTTCCGCCTGATCCGCCAGCACACCACCACGCCGCTTGCGGTCGGCGAGATTTTCAGTTCGATCTGGGACTGCAAGCAGCTGATCGAAAATCAGCTGATCGACTATATCCGCGCGACGGTGGTCCATGCCGGCGGCATCACCCATCTCCGGCGGATCGCGGCGCTCGCTGACCTCTACCAGGTCCGCACCGGCTGCCACGGCGCGACCGACCTCTCGCCCGTCTGCATGGCTGCCGCGCTCCACTTCGACCTGTCGGTCCCCAATTTCGGCGTGCAGGAATATATGCGGCACACCGACGAGACGGACGCGGTCTTCCCGCATGCCTACACCTTCGCGAACGGCGCGATGCACCCCGGCGACAAGCCCGGGCTCGGCGTCGATCTCGATGAGGTGCTCGCCGCCAAATATCCCTACAAGCGCGCCTTCCTGCCGGTGAACCGGCTCGAAGACGGCACGATGTTCAACTGGTGAATATCCCGGGCGCGGTCCTCAAGCCGCCGCGGGGTCGTATCCGCTGGGTCATCTGCGGGTTGCTCTTCGCCGCGGTGGTGCTGAGCTATATCGATCGCCTCGTCCTCGGCGTGCTCAAGCCGCAGCTGGCGCAGCTCTATGGCTGGACCAATTCGGGCTATGGCGACGTCACCGGCTATTTTCAGATCGTCTACGGCATCGGTTTCCTCTTTTTCGGCTGGCTGATCGATCGGATCGGGCCGCGCGTCGGCTATATGCTGTCGATGCTGTTGTGGACCGCCGGCCATTTCGCGCAGGTGTTGGTGACGAGCACGGCCGGCTTCGCTCTCGTCCGTATTCCGCTCGCACTCGGTGAGGCCGGGACCTACCCGTCCGCACTGGCCGCCGCGTCGCAATGGTTCCCAAAGCGCGAACGCGCGCTCGCCATCGGCATCTTCAATGCGGGCGCGAACGTCGGCGCGATCATCACGCCGTTGCTCGTCTCCTTCATCGTCGCCCGGCTGCTGCTCGACTGGCGCTGGGCCTTCATCATCACGGGGTCGTTGAACCTGGTATGGCTCGCGGCCTGGTTCGGGCTCTATCGCAAGCCCGCCGATCATCCGCGCCTCACTGCCGAGGAGCGCGCCTTCATCGAGGCGGAACCCGCCGACGATAATGGTCGCGCCGGCTTCCTGCGGGTGCTCCGCCACCGTCAGACCTGGTCTTACATGGCCGGCCGCTTCCTGATCGATCCGGTATGGTGGACCTTCCTGTTCTGGCTGCCGGACTTTTTCAGCAAGCAATATGGCTATGACCTCAAAAGCTTCGGCATGCCGCTCGTTGCGATCTACATCATGGCGGATGTCGGCGCGGTCGTCGGCGGATGGTATTCGTCGCATCTGTTGAAGCGTGGCGTCGATACGGGCCGCGCGCGCAAGCGGGCGATGTTTTTCTGCGCCCTGTGCGCGCTTCCCGTCATGTTCGCGGCGCAGGCGAGCAATGTCTGGCTGGCGGTGCTGTTTCTCGGCATGGCGTGCGGTGCGCACCAGGGCTTCTCGACCAACCTGTTCGCGATCCCCGGCGATCTCTTCCCCCGCTACGCACAGGGCACGCTGATCGGCCTTGGGGGATTTGCGGGGGCGGTTGGCGGTTTCATCGCCGCCAAGTCGCTCGGCGTCTTGCTCGACACGGTCGGTAGCTATCAGCCTTTCTTTATTGCATGCGGGATGGCCTACCTGCTCGCATTGCTCGTCACCCACCTTCTCAACCCGCGCTATAGGCCGGTCGTGAATCTGATTGCGGAGAGTTGAATTGGCCAAATTGGCGCTGCACCCCGACCGCCTGTTTCCGGCGGACGACCGGACGCGGTCCATCGCGCGCGCTCTCTATGCGCCGATCAAGGATCTGCCGATCGTCAGCCCGCACGGCCATACCGACCCGGCCTGGTTCGCCTATGACCAGAATTTCGCCAATCCCGCCGAGCTGCTGATCGTCCCCGATCATTATGTCTTCCGCATGCTCTATTCGCAGGGCGTGCGGCTGGAGGATCTGGGCGTCCCGACGGTCGACGGCAGCCCGACCGAGCAGGATCCGGGCAAGATCTGGAAAATCTTCGCCGATCATTATTACCTGTTTCGCGGGACGCCGTCGCGCGCCTGGCTCGACTGGGTTTTCTCCGAGGTGTTCGGGCTCGACGTGCGGCTCGAACCCGCCACCGCCGATCTTTATTACGAGACGATCGACGCCGCGCTGAAGACCCCCGCTTTCCGTCCGCGCAGCCTGTTCGAGCGCTTCAATATCGAGGTGCTCGCCACCACCGAGGGCCCGCTCGACCCGCTGGAGCATCACAAGGCGATCCGCGAGAGCGGCTGGAAGGGCAAGGTCGTCACCGCTTACCGCCCCGATCCGGTTATCGACCCCGAGACGATCGGTTTTACCGACAATCTACGGCGCTTGGGCGAAATGACAGGCGAGGACGTTTCGACGTGGAGCGGCTATCTCCGCGCGCACGAAAACCGCCGCGCTTTCTTCCGCGAAGCCGGCGCGACCTCGACCGATCATGGCCATCCCACCGCCTTCACCGCCGATCTCCCCCGGTCGGAATGCGAGGCCCTTTATACCAAGGTCCGATCGGGCCAGGCGAATTTTGCCGATGCCGAGCTGTTCCGTGGCCAGATGCTGACCGAGATGGCGCGCATGTCGATTGACGACGGCATGGTGATGCAGCTCCATCCCGGTGCCTATCGCGGCCACAATCCGGGCGTGCTCGCGCGCTTCGGACGCGACAAGGGCGCGGATATTCCGATGCCGACCGAATTCGTCCGTAACCTCAAGCCTTTGCTTGACCGCTTCGGCAATGAGCCGCGCCTGACGCTGATCCTGTTCACGCTCGATGAAGACACGTACAGCCGCGAACTGGCGCCGCTCGCCGGCCATTATCCGGTGCTGCGGCTGGGCCCGCCCTGGTGGTTCCACGACAGTCCGGAAAGCATGCGACGTTTCCGCGAGCGCACGACCGAGACGGCCGGCTTCTACAACACGGTCGGCTTCAACGACGATACGCGCGCCTTCCTCTCGATTCCGGCACGGCATGATGTCGCGCGACGGATGGACTGCGCCTTCCTCGCCCGCCTGGTCGCCGAGCAACGGCTGGAAGAGGATGAAGCACATGAAGTGGCACGCGCTTTGAGTTACGATCTGGTCAAGAAAGCCTACCGTCTGTGACTCCTCTGAATTCTTTCACTGCAACCACTCTGCCACCCTCCGTTACCCGGCCCGGTTATGACCGCGACCAGGTCAGTACCGGCGTCGTCCATCTTGGCCTCGGCGCCTTTCACAAGGCGCATCAGGCGATGGTCTTCGAGGCTGCGCTCGAGAGCGGCGACCTGCGGTGGGGCGTGCTGGGCGCCTCGCTCCGTTCGCGCGGTGTGCGCGATCAGCTCGAGCCGCAGGCGGGGCTCTATACCGTAACTGTTCGCGATGGCGCGGACGAGCAGACCCGGCTGGTCGGGGCGTTGCGGGGCGTGCTGGTCGCCCCGGAGGATCCGGCCCGGCTGGTCGACGCGATGGCGGCGGCGGAGACGCATATCGTCACGCTCACCGTGACCGAGAAAGGCTATAAGCTCGATCCCGCGGCAGGCGCGCTGATCCATGACGATCCCGATCTGGCGGCCGACCTCAAGTCGCTGGAAAAGCCCCGGACCGCGCCCGGCTTCATCGTCGCCGCCTTGGCGAAGCGGCGCTCGGCGGGGCGCAAGCCTTTCACGACCATCTCGTGCGACAATCTGCCGCATAACGGCAAAAGGCTGCGCGAGGCGGTGCTGGCCTTGGCGGCGCATCATGACGAGGCGTTGCGCGACTGGATCGCGGCAGAGGGGGCTTTCCCGGAGACGATGGTCGACCGGATCGTGCCCGCGACCGAGGAAGCGGATATCGCCGCTCTGGAGGCGCGGATCGGGGTCGCCGACCGGGCGATGGTCAAGACCGAGCCTTTCACCCAGTGGGTGATCGAAGATAAGTTCGTCGGCGAGCGGCCCGATCTGGCGGCGTTCGGCGTGCAACTGACCGACGCGGTCGCGCCGTGGGAGGCGGCCAAATTGCGCCTGCTCAATGGCGCGCATTCGGGCATCGCCTATCTGGGCGGGCTGGCAGGCATCGAATTCGTACACCAGTTTGTGGCTTTGCCGGCCGGAAGGGCTTTCGTAGAAGCGCTGTGGAACGAGGCGGCGGAGACTTTGTCACCCCCGTCGGGGCTGGACATCCCCGCTTACCGAACCGCTTTGATGGCCCGCTTCGCGAATAGCGCGCTCAACCACCGCACCCGCCAGATCGCGATGGATGGATCGCAAAAGCTGCCACAGCGACTGCTCGCACCGATCATCGCCCGGCTCGCCGACGGCAAGAAGGTCGACGCGCTCGCGCTCGCGGTTGCGGCCTGGATGCGCTGGCAGGAAGGCGTTGACGATAGTGGCGCCGCGCATGTCGTCGACGATCCGCTCGCGCCGCGCACGGCGGGGTCGGTCAACCTTACGGCGGGTGGCGCGGTGGCCGGCTTGCTCGCGATCGACGCGATCTTCCCGCCCGAACTGGCCGAGCATGAGGGGTTCCGCCAGACCTTGACCGCGGCGCTGACCGCGCTGCGCGAAAAAGGGGCCTTGGCCACGATCGAGGACAGGTTCGGATGATCATCACGCGGCGCAGTCTGATGGCAGGGGGCGCCGCACTGGCGCTGGCATCGCGCCTGGACGCAGCGCCGCCGGGTTCGCTCGACGCGATCGCGCAAACGAAAGGGCGCCGTTTCGGGTCCGCGATCGGCATGGGGCAATATCCCGACCCGCGGTATCGCGCAGTGATCGAGGCCGAATGTGGCGTGGTCGTGCCCGAGAACGAGCTCAAGATGCACGCCCTTCACCCGGAGGGCCCCGACAAGTTCGACTTTTCGCGCGCCGATACATTGGTCGATTTTGCGACCCAGCACGGGCTTCTGGTGCGCGGCCACAATCTGATCTGGCACCATCCGCAATGGATGCCGAAATGGTCGGAGACCTACGATTACGGCCCGAAACCGGGCGAAAAGGTCGCCGAAATCCTCACCAACCATGTCGATACGGTCTGCAAGCGCTACGCCGACCGCATCTATACCTGGGATGTTGTCAACGAAGCGGTCGACAACAAAACGGGCGTGATGCGCGAAACCGCCTTTTCGAAGGCGATGGGCAGCCCCGAAGCGGTGCTCGACCTCGCTTTCCGCAGCGCCAGCGCGGCCGTTCCGAAGTGCGAATTGGTTTATAACGATTATATGAGCTGGGACAGCGAGCTGCATTGCGGTGGCGTGCTTCACCTGCTCGAAGGGTTCCGCAAGCGCGATGTGCCGGTCGATACGCTCGGTCTGCAGAGCCATTTGAGCGCCAAGCAGGGGATGGACCGGGGCGGCTTCGGCGCATCGCAGGAGAAGGCCTGGCGCGGTTTCCTCGATGCGGTGACCGGCATGGGCTACAAGCTCCAGATCACCGAATTCGACGTCAACGATACCGCGATTCCGGGCGATGCGGACGTGCGCGACAATGCGGTCGCGGACCTTAGCCGCGCCTATCTCGACTGCACCTTGTCCTACCCGCAAGTGAGCGTGGTGATGGTGTGGGGGATGAGCGACCGTTATTCCTGGCTGCAGCATAACAAGACCAGGCGCGAGGACGGTTTGCCCTTGCGCTGCTGTCCTTATGATGCCGATTTCAAACCGCACCCCATGCGCGAGGCGATCGCGGCATCGCTGGGGGGCGCCAGGTCGCGGGTGTGATAAGGCGGCTCGAACGCGGCCGAGAAAGAACGATAAGGGAGAGAGGTATGAAGGCGTGGATGTTGTTGGGCGCGCTCGCGCTGGCGCAATCGGCGACGGCCGCGCCACCGGCGCATTGGGTGGCAAGCTGGGGAGCGGCGCAGCAGATCCCCGAGGCGCACAATCTGCTGCCCCAGGCTGACATGCAGGACGCCACGCTTCGGCAGATCGTCCACCTTTCGATCGGTGGCAGGACGCTGCGCGTGCGCTTCTCCAATGCGTTCGGGACGGAAGCGCTGACCATCGATGCGGCGCATGTCGCGCGCTCCGCCGACAAGGCGACACCGAAGACGATCCCCGGCACCGATCATGTGCTCACCTTCGACGGGCGCACGACGATCTCGATCCCGCCGGGGGCCGAATATCTATCCGATCCGGTCAGCCTCGATGCGCCCGCGCTCAGTAACCTCGCCGTCTCGATTCACCTGCCCCAGGCGCCGGTGGGGGAGACCGGCCATCCCGGCTCGCGCGCAACCTCCTATTATGTCCATGGCGATCAAACCGCCGCCGCCGACCTGCCCGGCGCGAACCATGTCGACCATTGGTATCAACTGAGCGGGGTCGAGGTGATTGCCGCGCCTGCCGCTGCCGCCATCGTCGCCTTCGGGGATTCGATCACCGATGGGCATGGCGCGACGACCAACGGCGACGACCGCTGGCCGGACGTGCTGGCGGCGCGGTTGCAGGCGGCCGCCGCGACCAGGAATATGGCGGTGGTGAATGTCGGGATCGGCGGCAACCATCTGCTCACCGACGGCCTTGGCCCCAACGCGCTCGCGCGCCTCGATCGCGACGTATTCGCGCGGCCGGGTGCGAAGACGATGCTGATTCTGGAGGCGATCAACGATCTCGGCAAATTGAGCCGCGAGGAGGTCCGCACGCCCGAAATGCACAAGGCGCTGGTTGCCGACCTGATCGCCGCCTACCGTCAGATGATCCTGCGCGCGCATGCCCAGGGGGTGAAGGTGATCGGCTGCACGGTCACGCCTTATATGGGATCGGATTATTATCATCCCGACGCGGCCAGCGAGGCGGATCGCATCGCGCTCAACACATGGATCCGGACCAGCGGCATGTTCGACGCGGTGGTCGATTTCGACAAGGTGGTGCGCGATCCGGCCCATCCCGAAAGGATGGTCCCGGCCTATGACAGCGGCGACCATCTTCACCCGTCCGCCGCCGGCTACAAGGTCATGGCCGACGCGATCAAACTGGAGGTGCTCCGCTGATGCGTAACATGCTTCTCGCCGCGCTGTCGTTTGCCTTGGTGCTGGCCGCGCCCGCCGCGGCGCGCGATATCGCGATCACCTTCGACGATCTGCCCGCGCATTCGGCTTTGCCGCCGGGTGTGACCCGCCTGCAGGTGGCGCAAGATGTCATCGCCGCGCTCCGGGCCGAGGGCGTGCCGCAGGTTTACGGCTTCATCAACGGCGCGCAGCTGGAACGGGAGCCGGGGACCGATGCGGTGTTGAAGGCGTGGCGCGACGCAGGGTTTCCGCTCGCCAATCATGGCTGGGCGCATCTCGGTCTAAGCAAGATCGACGAGGCGACGTTCGAAAGCGAGCTGACGAAGAACGAGCCGATCCTGAAATCGCTGGCGGGCACCACCGACTGGCACTGGTTCCGCTTCCCGTTCCTCGACGAAGCCTATGCCGATCCCTCCCGGCGCACCGCCTCGCGCGCCTGGCTTGCCGCGCATGGCTACAAGATCGCCGCGGTGACCGCGAGCTTCGCCGACTATGCCTTCAACGAGCCTTATGCGCGCTGCGTCGCCAAGCATGACGACGGCGCGATCCAAGAGCTGGAGCAGGCCTATCTCGATGCCGCGGCGGCGAGCATCGCATTGTCGGGCGATGTCGAGACCACGCAATTCGGCAAGACGCCGCCCGATATCCTGCTGATGCATATCGGCGCATTCGACGCGCATATGCTCCCGCGTCTGATCGTGCTCTACAAGCAAGCGGGCTTTCGGTTCGTGACACTGCCGCAGGCGGCGAAGGCGCGCGAGAATGTCGGGCTGGTCGATCCCGCGCTACCGGCCTTGCCCGGACGGACGTTGGGCGACGCGAAGATCGCGGCTTTGCTCGATCATATCGGGACTTTGTGCAACTAGGCGCGCCGCGCGCCTATTTCGAATAAAGATAGGCCGCCATCGCGCGGGCATCCTTATCGGTAACGCCCATTTCGGGCATGCCGCTGCCGGGCCGAAGCGCCTGGGGATGTTCGAGCCAGCGCACCATGGTTTCGGGATCGTTGGACAGCGACCCCGCGAGTGTCGCGCGCTGCGCAACCTTGGTCAGGTCCGGCCCTACCTTGCCGTTGGCGCCGGATATTCCGGGGATCATGTGGCAGCCGCCGCAGCCATAAAGGGCGAATGCGGCCGGGCCATCCGCCACGCTGCCGCGCGCGCTCATTTCGGCCTGGATGCGCGTCTTGGTGCGATATTGGGCGTAGAGGATGGCGCCCGCGACGATCGCGGTCGCGATCGCCAAAGCCACGAGCGCGGCGAGGAACCACAGGCTGGAGGGCAGGCGGCGTTCAGGCATGCGCGGGCCTCAATATCCGTCGCATCACGATCAGCGCAGCGCCGGCGTGGATCAGGCCGCCGGGCACCCACATGATCAGGCCGGCCAATTGCTGGTCCTCGGCGGGCGTGAGGCCGAACGGGGCCATGCCCAGCCGGGCATAGCCGACATACCAGGGGCTGGTGGCGAAGGCCATCAACGCGCCGAGCGCGCCGGATATGATCGAGGTCGCGACCAGGCACAGCGCGGCGATCCCGGGCGCGGTGCGTCGGCTGAGCATCGCCGTCCAGAACAGGAGCGCGCCGATCAGGAAGGACAGATGCTGCGCCGCGTGCCACCCGTCATAAGCGAGCGCGAGGTCGAACAAAGCAGGCGCGTGCCAGAGCCATAACGCCGCCGCCTGCAGCAGCGTCGCGGCGACGGGCGCGGTGAGCAGGCGCCAGGAGCCCTCGACTGGACCCGCATGGACGAGCAGGCCGATCCGGCGGCGGCCCGCCGGGGGGAAGGCCCACAGCATCACCGCAAGCGGTTCCGACAGGACGAGCAAGGGCGCGGCGCCCAGCATGATCAGCTCATGCTCGAACATGTGCGCGGCGAAGGAGCGCTCGCCCGCTTCGTGCAGGGGCGAGACGAGCGCGGCCGCCAGGATGAGCCAACCGACCGCGAACAGCTGCGCGCGCCCCGTTAGCCGATCGGCGCCGAGCGAGGACCGGGCATGCAGGCGCCACCACCCCCATGCGAACAGGATGGCGGCGAGTCCCAGCGGCACCAATATCCAGGGATCGAGCGTCCAGCCGGGCATCTCGGCGTGCGGCGCGCCTGTATTGTGCGCACCCGCCGGCATCGCCAGCAGCCACAGCGGGGGCGCGAGAGCCCTCAGCCCACGCATGGCGGCACCATGATCGTGGCGAGCGTCTGGTAGGCGATCGCGAGCGCGAAGAAGGCCGTCACGATCAACGCGATCCGCGCCAGCCAGGGATTGGCGAGATTGCCGGTATGATTGCGGAGCGGCCAGGCGATCCGGAACGCGACCGCGCAGACGATCAGGCTGGCCAGGCCCCACAAGGTCCCGATGCCCGAGCGCGCGCAGGCGGAATGGAGCAGGGCGGACAATCCCTGCTCGAACAGGAACCAGGTGAACCCTGGCAGGAGCAGCGCGATCCAGGCGCGGGCCCTGATGCTCATACCGCCCTCGGCGCCCAATAGATCAGCGCGTAGATCGGTAGCCAGGCGAGGACCACGAAGGTCCAGTAATTGCTATTGTCCTCGACATCGGAAAACTGGTCGTCGCCAATCTGGTGGGTGAACAGCCACACCGTCTGCACTGCGCTCTCGCCAAGTTCGGTCACGACATGCGTGGTGTGCAGGACGAGCAGCAGCCAGATGACCGAGCCATAGGCATCCTGGTGCCAGGGGACGCCGAGATGCGCGAACTCGAAACCGCGCGGCACCAATAAAGCGATCCCGAACAGCGTCAGGACCAGCGTGCCCCAGCGCACCCCGCCGACCTTCTCCGCGCGCGCGCAGCGCAGCACCCACAAAGCGGGGATCTCGCTGATGAGCAGCAGGGCGGTAAAAATCCCGCTCCACAACAGACCGGGAAGCGCGTCGCCCTTCGGCGGCCAGGCCGGCGCCTGTGTCATCAGATACAGATAGGCCGCGGCGGCGAGCGCGAAGCCCGTGCCTTCGATCAGCATGAAGCCCACATTGCCCCACCAGACCAGATGGCGCGATCCGATCGCGCTGGTCGGCAGATTGGACAAGGTGCCGACGATCTTCATGTCCGGCGGGCCGTTCATGCGCCCGTCCCCAACGGCCCTTGCTTCGCCCGCGGGCGGGGCGGCCAGAACCAGCCGGTCAGCGCGGCGCCGATCAGCACCGATCCCAACGGGACGGCCCAGGGCGTGAAGATGCTGGCAATGAACATGATCGTGACGGCAAGCGCCGCGACGATCGGCCAGATCGATGGGCTCGCGCTCTTTTGCCGATATAGCGGCGCGGCATCGGTGACAGACGTGATCAGCACCTCGCGATGATCGTTGGCGAGGCCGTCCATCACCGGCAGCGGACGGCTTTCGTCCCACATCGGGGTGAGGCTGTGGACCACCGGCGTGTAGTCGAAGTTCCATGGCGGCGCGGGCGAGGCCGAGGCCCATTCGAGCGTCGACCCTTGCCAGGGATCCGCGCCCGATGGGGCACCGCGCCAATAACTGAGCAGCGCATTGGCGACGAACACCAGCCCGCCCAGTACCGAAATCACGCTGCCCGCCGTCGCGATCTGGTTGAGCGTGTCCCAGCCCATGCCGGTCGGATAGGTGTAGACGCGGCGCGGCATGCCCATGAGGCCGAGTAGGTGCATCGGGAAGAAGCCGAGATTGAAGCCGCCGACGATTCCAACCAGCGCGATCTTGCCCCAGCGCTCCGACATCATCCGGCCGGTCGCCTTGGGATACCAATAGCAGAAGGCGCCGAAGAGCGGGAAAAGCGCACCCCCGACCAGCACGTAATGAAAATGGGCGACGATGAAATAGGTGTCGGTCAATTGCAGGTCGAGCGCGGCCGACGCGGTCATGATCCCGCTCAGGCCGCCGATGACGAATGTCAGGACGAAGGCGATCACCCATAGCATCGGCGTGTCGAAGCGCGGCCGCCCGCTCCACATCGTCGCGATCCAGCAGAATATCTGCAGCCCCGCCGGCAGCGCGATCGCCATGCTCGCCGCGGTGTAGAAATCATTGCCCAGCCGCGGCAGGCCGACCGCGAACATGTGATGCACCCACAGGCCGAAGGCGAGCGCGCCGATCGAGATGATCGAAAGCACGAGCACACTATGGCCAAATAGCCGGCGGCGCGAAAATGTCTCGACGATCGAGGAGACGAAGCCGGTCGCCGGGATGAAGATGATGTAGACCTCGGGATGGCCGAAGAACCAGAAGAGGTGTTGGAACAGGATCACGTCGCCGCCCGCGCCGGGCGAGAAGAAATGGGTCGAAACCATCCGGTCGGCGATCAGCATGCTCGTGACCAGCATGATCGCCGGCATCGACAGGATCGTCATGATCGATGCGATCAGCATCGCCCACAGGAATACGGGCATCCGCGCCAGCGTCATGCCCGGCGGGCGCATCTTGAGGATGGTCGCGGCGACGTTGACCGAGGCGCATAAGGCGGCGACCTCGGTGAAGGTGATCATCTGCGCCCAGATGTCGGCGCGGTGCCCGGGCGAATAAGCCGGGCCGGCCAGCGGCGGATATTCGAACCAGCCGAGATCGGGCGTGATGTCCATCGCATGCGCGATCCACAAGGTGAGCACGCCGCCCAGATAGAGCCAGTAGCTGAAGGCCCCCAGCCGCGGGAACGCCATGTTGCGCGCGCCGAGCATGAGCGGCACCAGCCAGAAGGCCATCGCCTCCATCACCGGCACCGAGACCAGGTAGAGCATGGTCGAGCCATGCAGCGAGAAGCTCTCATTATAGAGCTGCGGCGTCATCCGCGTATTCTCGGGCACGGTCAGCTGCCAGCGCATGTCGATCGCGAGCATGCCCGCCAGGAACATTAGCAGCAGCGCGGTCACGATATAGCGCGCGGCGATCCGCTTATGATCGACGGTCGCGATGAAGCCCCACAATCCCGGCGGATCGCGCCAGGTGCGGGAAATCTCTTCCTCAAGGCGGGGGTCGGGGGTCATCGCAACGTCGCCAGATAATGCGCGACCGCGTCCGCATCCTGCGGCGACAGCGGCACCGCCGGCATCGGGACGCCGGGCTTGAGCGCCTGCGGCTGCGTGATCCATGCCTGCACATTGCCGCGCGTCATCGGCAGCGTTCCCGCCGCGATCGAGCGGCGCGAGGCGAAGTGGGTCAGGTCGGGCCCGGCGCGCCCCCCGGCGCCGGTACCGCGCACAGCGTGGCAGGCGGCGCAGGGGCCGGCGAAAACGGATGCGCCCCGCGCGGCGACGGGGCCGGCAACGGCGTTCGCGGGCCGGGCTTGCGCCATCAGCCACGCGTCGAACACGGCGGGGCTGTCGACCTTCACGTCGAACGCCATGTGCGCGTGCTGCGTGCCGCAATATTCGCTGCACTGGCCGCGAAACCAGCCGAGCCGGCGCGGGGTGAGATCGATCAGGTTGCGCCGCCCCGGCACCATGTCGATCTTGCCCGCGACGTTGGGCACCCAGAAACTGTGGATCACATCGGCGGAGCCGAGCGCGACGCGTGCGGTTCGCCCCTGGGGCAGGTGCAGTTCGTTCGCGGTCTCGATCCAGCGGCCGGTCGCCGGATCGCGATATTCGATCCGCCACCAATATTGATGTCCCGTCACCCGCAGCTGCAACGCCTCCGATCCCCGTGTCGCGAACAGCGCCTGGTCGGCGAGGAATGAGCCGATGATCAGGATCGTCAGGCCGGCCAGGATGACCGCCGCCGCGACCCACAGGCTGCGGTCGAGCGCCGGCTCCTCACTGGCTGGCTCAGACACCGTCTCGGCGCGTCGCCGCCACAAGCTCCAGCCCAGCCCACCCATCACGAGCAGATAGATCGCGCCGCACACCGCGACGGATAGCAGGAGCAGGTCGTGGAGCGCGGCCGCCCCATCGCCGGCCGGCGACATGACCGACTGGATGCCGTCGCAGCCGCCGAGAAGCAGCGCCGCAAGAAGGATTGGGACGCGCCTCATTGCGGACCTTGCCAGCTACCGCCGACCGGCTCCGCTTTCTGATCGGCATTCACTCGCCGCCGCTTTTCGGGAAAGTGGCTCGACAGGTCCCGCACATAAGCGGTCAGCTGCCATAGCTGCTCGACCGGCACGCGCTTGCCATAAGCGAAGCGGCCGTGGCGTGCGGCAATGGCACCGTAAACCTGCGCGAAGCCGAAGCCGTAGCGCCACTGGCTGTCGGCGAGGTTGACCACATTGTTTGGCGTCTCGGAATGGCAGCCCGAACATCCGTACCAGGCGAAATACCGCCCGCCCTCGGACACCTGGTAGAGATTGTCCTGATAGGCGGCGATGCGGGGGTCTTCATTGCCGACGGGCGGTGTTTGCGGCGGTGTCACGCCAACCTCGCGCGCCTCGCGGCTGCAGGCTGTGGCCAGGACGGCGGCGCACGCCATCAATGCCCACTGTCCATGGCAGCGTAACCGGCCCATCCCTGTTGTCGCCATCCCTGTTGGCAGCCCTTTCGACGGAGCGCTCAACCCGAACGATGACGGGAGGTTGCTGGCAATCAGTCCGAATTAACTTAAATTATGCGCTTTTCGCGCGGGAGATGCCGCCTCCCTATCCGCAGGGGCCGCGGCCCTTGGCCGACGCCGCGTGGAACTCGATTGCCATGCCGAGATCGTCGAGCGTGGGCGCGAGGAAGGATTGGCCCGACAGGCCGGGATAAAGGTCCAGCTTACGTTCGTAACCGCGCTCGACCCAGCGCTGCGCGCGGCCAAGATCGGCGGCGGCGAAACTCACCCCCAGGATGCGCGCCCCGGTCTTGGCCAGCGTGTCCGCGGCCAGGCCCGGACCATCCGGGCGCAGAGTCAGCAACGCGGTCGGGCCCACGGGCACGCAGAAGCCCGACGCGCCGACAGCCGGCAACCGCACCGGCTTCGCGCCGCCATAGCCCATCCGCTCAAGCTGCGTGCGGTCGCTCTCGGGATCGTTCGAGACGAGCCAGATCGCCGACAGCGCGCGCACGCTGTTGGGATGCTCGCGCGTCACCTGATGATCCATCGCGTTGGTCGGATCGGCCTGGTCGGGCGCGTAATCGGCCTTGTAGTCGATGAAGAAGCTGCCGTTCGACAAAGGCGCGCGATCGAAGGCGAACAAATGCCACCCCGGATTGGCGCTGTTGGGGCCCGAAAAAACCGGCGTAACGCCGTAGCCCAATGTCTGGAGCGAGACTCGGATCGCATCGAGGCCTGCCGAGCGGAAGCCGAACGAGCGCGCACCCGGCTGCTCCTTCAATTTCTCCCGGTCGTCTTTTTCGCCGGGATCATAATCGGGATTGGGCCGCGTGACGCCGAGCAGTTCGACGAAGCTCGTGTCGGAGAAGCGGATATAACGATTGGCGACCCCGCCGGTATCGTGCCCCGGGCGTACCTGGAAGCCTAGCTTCACCGCCATGATCGATGTCGCCTCGTCGATCGTGCGTCCCCAGAGCAGGACATGATCGAGGCGGGTCGGCGGAGCGGGAGCGGCGGAGGCTGGAGGGACGGCGGCAGAAATCGCGAACGCGAGAGTCATGAGCGAAAGGATTGGCCGCACGCGATTCTCTCCTGGGCTTTGACCGCGCGATTTTAGGAGAGCGGAACGGCGGATCAATGCGTGTTGGAGCCGGAATGAGGTGAACCGTTGGAATGGGATTCCGCGCGCGAACTACGGCACAGTGCGCGCGCATATCCGGAATATCGGCGCACTGGACCGTAGTTCTTCGTTCAGCGTCAGGCCCAGGAAGTATCAAAAATCACGATGTATAGGGAATGCCAGAAATCGGTGCTGATCATATCGTCACACTCCAAAAGTGCGGTCCATCATATTGGCGTCGCAATACAGGATGCAGCCAACCAATTGATAATTCGGTAGAATTTCTCCGAGTTGGCCATGGCATCATTAGCAGATCGCAATAGGCTGGGCTTGAACATTTTTGCTCTTTCGGTCTTCGACCGCGCCGGCGGCGGGCTTTTTTGCAGGGGGAATTTGCTCGCGTTGGCCTTGGGGGCATGCGGGAGAATGTCCGGGATAATCTCCGCTAGAGGCTAACGGATCACACGGAAATAAACTGGGGTGCCTACTGCGCTTCCTTGCCTTTCGCGCCCAGTGGCGCTAATGGCGCCCCCGATCGTTCCGATACGAACGTGAAGATAAGCGAGCACCGGGAGGGTGAGCGCTGAGCTGGCCGACGAGGTTTCGTCCGCCGGCTCGCTTTGCGTTGGTCGGTTATTTTGAGGTTTTGGACGCATGTTCGATAGTCTGAGCGACCGGCTTGGTGCAGCTTTCGACCGCTTGCGCGGCCGTGGTGCGCTGACCGAAGCCGACGTGCGCGGCGCGATGCGCGAGGTGCGGATCGCTCTGCTTGAGGCCGACGTCGCTTTGCCCGTCGTCCGTCAGTTCGTTGATGCCGCCACCGAAAAGGCGGTGGGCGCGGATGTGCTGCGTTCGGTCACGCCGGGCCAGATGGTCGTCAAGATCGTCCATGACGCTTTGGTCGAGATGCTGGGCGCGGATTCGTCCGAGCTCGATCTGGCGGTGACGCCGCCGGCGGTCGTGATGATGGTCGGCCTGCAGGGCTCGGGCAAGACCACCACCACCGCCAAGATCGCCAAGCGCCTCAAGGAGCGCGGCGCGAAGAAGGTGCTGATGGCGTCGCTCGACGTCAATCGCCCGGCCGCGCAGGAACAATTGGCGGTACTCGGCACCCAGGCGGACGTCGCGACCCTGCCGATCGTCGCCGGGCAGACCCCGGTCCAGATCGCGCAGCGCGCTCTCCAGTCGGCGAAGCTGCAGGGCTATGACGTGGTCATGCTCGACACGGCGGGCCGTCTGCACGTCGACCAGGCGCTGATGGACGAGATGAAGGCGGTCGCGGATATCGCGCAGCCGCACGAAATCCTGCTCGTGGTCGATGCTCTGACCGGCCAGGACGCGGTCAACGTCGCGACCAGCTTCTCCGAACAGGTGCCGCTGACCGGCGTGGTGCTGACCCGCATGGACGGCGATGCGCGCGGTGGCGCGGCTCTGTCGATGCGCGCGGTCACCGGCAAGCCGATCAAGTTTGCGGGCACCGGCGAGAAGCTCGACGGCCTCGAAGGCTTCCATCCCGAGCGCGTCGCGGGCCGCATCCTTGGCATGGGCGACGTAGTCAGCCTGGTCGAGCGTGCTGCCGAGACGATCAAGGTCGAGGAGGCCGAGAAGCTTGCCCAGCGCATGGCCGAGGGCAAGTTCGACATGAACGATCTGCGCGCCCAGCTCCAGCAGATGACGCGCATGGGCGGCCTGTCGGGCCTGGCGGCAATGCTGCCGGGCGTGAAGCAGGTGAAGCAGGCGATGGCCAACGGCGCCGCCGACGACAAGGTGCTGGTGCGGATGGATGCGATCATCGGATCGATGACGGTCAAGGAACGCGCGCGGCCCGAACTGCTCCAGGCCAAGCGCAAGATCCGCATCGCCAAGGGTTCCGGCACCAATGTGCAGGACGTCAACAAGCTCCTGAAGATGCATCAGGAGATGGCGACCATGATGAAGAAGATGAAGAAGATGGGCGGTCTTTCCAAGATCGCGGCCATGTTCGGAAAGGGTGGGGGCGACCTCGATAGCCTGATGGGCGGCGCGGGGCTTCCGCCCGGCGGCCTGCCCGGAATGCCGGGCTTGCCCGGCGCCGGCGGCGGCCCGCAGGGGCTGCCCCCCGGCTTCCAGAATTTCCTGAAGAAACGCTGACGAAAACAACCAACTGAACTCAAAACCGAAGGAAGAATATCATGGCAGTTTCCATCCGCCTGTCGCGCGGCGGCGCCAAGAAGCGCCCATATTATCGCATCGTGGTCGCGGACTCGCGCGCCCCGCGTGACGGCTCGTTCATCGAGAAGATCGGCACCTACAATCCGCTTCTGTCCAAGGACGATGCCAACCGCGTCGTGCTCGACGGCGATCGCGCCAAGCATTGGCTGTCGGTCGGCGCGCAGCCGAGCGACCGCGTCGCCCGCTTCTTCGATGCCGCGGGCATCAAGGAGCGCGCCGCTCGCAACAACCCGAACAAGGCCGAGCCGGGCGAGAAGGCCAAGGAGCGCGCCGAGGAGCGTGCCGCCAAGGTTGCCGCCGCTGAGGAAGCCGCCGCCGCGCCGAAGCAGGAAGAGGCTGCCGCCGAGGAAGAGACCGTCGAAGTGATGGCCGAGGCGATCGAGGAAGCAACCGCCGAGCCGACCCCGGAAGCGGAGCAGGTTGCCGAGGCCGTTGCCGAGGAAACGCCGGCGGTTGAGGCCGCTGCCGAAGAGGCTCCCGCTGCCGAGGCTTCGGACGAGGCGACGCCGGCCGACCAGGCTACCGACGAAGGCGAGTCCGCGCAGGATCCGGCCGAGGGTTCGAATGACGCGACCCCGACCGAAGGTGCCGAGCACGCCGAGGCGTGAGGCCTGACGCGCCCGTCACGCTCGCCGTCATAACCGGCGCGCATGGCGTGACGGGCGAAGTCCGCCTGAAGCTCTTCACCGGCGATCTGTCAGGCTACCGTTCGTTCAACGGCGGCAGCCTGACCCTGAAGAGCCTGCGCAACGGTATCGCGCGTTTCGCCGAGGTGCCGGATCGCAACGCGGCCGAAAGATTGCGGGGCACGCTCCTGACCGTGCCCCGCTCGGCTCTGCCCCCGCTCGATGAGGGCGAATATTATCACGCCGATATATTGGGCCTGCCCTGTGTTTCGACCTCGGGCGAGGCGCTGGGCCTGGTCGTCGCGATCGACGATTTCGGCGCGGGCGACGTGATCGAGATCGAACGCCCCGACAAAAAGCGTTTCATGGTCCCGATGCGCGCCCCCGCGGTGCCCGAGTGGGACGACGAACGGCTGGTGGTGGATGAGGCGTTCATTAGCTGACCCACTGCCGGTTCGTCACCTGACCTCCGTTCGCCCTGAGCTTGTCGAAGGGCTGCCTTTCTCTTCTTACGATTGGGAGGAACGACAGGCCTTCGACAAGCTCAGGCCGAACGGAAGGTTGGATCATCGCCCGCAACTATGTATATACATCCCGTATATACGGAGCCTTCCCATGAGCGAAGAATATCGCGCCAAAGTGTTCAAGTCGGGCAATTCGGTCGCGCTGCGGCTGCCGAAGGCGCTCGGCCTGAAGGAAGGCGACGAGATGATGATCGTGCGCGAGGACAAGCCCGGCTTCAAGGTCGAGCCGATGGCGGCGCCCAAGGTGAAGATCGATCTGACCGGAATCTACGGATCCATTCCTGGACTCAAGCTGCTCGCGCCGGAAGATCGGATCATGGAGCCGCGCGAACTGGACTGGGAAGGAAAGCTGCTCAAGCGTGACTGACCCTCTCTTTCTGCTCGACTCCAACATCTGCGTCTATTTGTTGGAAGGCCAATCGGACCTCGCTCGCGATCGGCTGCAGCAATATGCGCCGGGCGAGGTGGTGACCTCGGCGATCGTGTCCGCGGAAGTCATGCTTGGGATGGATCGAACAGATTCGCGCGTGATCGAGGCGGCGCGCAGGTTTTTCGGTTTGATCGAAGCTCTGCCCTTCGATCATGCCGCTGCCGAGGCCTATGCCCGCATCCCCTTTCGGCGCGGCCGCTTCGACAGGCTCATCGCCGCGCATGCCCTCTCACTGGATCTGATCGTGGTCACCGCGGACGAGGCCGACTTTGCCGACGTGCCCGGCCTCCGCGTCGAGAATTGGACGAAAGCATGACCCGCTACGCCATCCTCTCCGACATTCACGGCAATCTGCCCGCGCTGGAGGCGGTGGTGGCGGACGCCGAGGCGCGGGGCTGCGACGCCTTCGTCAATCTGGGCGATACGCTATCCGGCCCGCTCTGGCCGAATGAGACCGCCGATTATCTGATGGCGCTCCACTGGCCGACGATTGCGGGCAATCATGAGCGGCAGGTGCTAACGCAACCGATCGACCGGATGAACGACAGCGACCTGTTCACCCGCAAGCGGCTCACCATCGAACAGATGGCCTGGATCGCCGATCAGCCGGCGACGATGGAGCTGACGCCGGACATCTTCCTCTGCCACGGCATTCCGCGCAGCGACCTGATCCACTTCCTCTATTCTGTCGACATGTCCGGCCTGCACGATGCGAGCGAGGCCGAGATTGCCGAGCGCGCGGGCGACCGGACCGAACGCCTGATCCTGTGCGGCCACTCGCACATTCCCGGCGAGCGCCACCTGGCCGACGGGCGGCGCGTGGTGAACCCGGGAAGCGTCGGGCTCCAGGCGTTCCACGACGACCATCCGGTGCCATACACGGTCTCCGTCGGCGACCCGAAGGCGCGCTATGCGATCGTGGAGGGCGATGTCGTCACCTTCCGCCAGGTCGACTATGACAATCGCGCCGCGGCGGCGAAGGCCGAGCGCGAGGGGCGGATGGATTGGGGCATCGGGCTCAGGCTCGGCAAGATGGAGCCGACACGATGACGCTGGGCCCGTTGCTGCTGACCTTGCTCGCGGCCTATCTCGCGGTCGTGGCCTATGGCGCGGTTGGCGCGCGGCGGAAGTTCGCCGGCGCGCCATTGCGCGTCGTCCAGGCGTGCCTGGTGCTGATCCTGCCTGTCATTTTGGTGGCGGCGATGCTCGCGAGCGGAGACGATGCGGTCGTGCGGGAATGGGGCAAATTGTTTGCCGGGATGCCGGTGTTGGGCCTGGCTACCCTGGTCCTCGCGGACCGCATCGCTGCGCGGGTCGACGCATGACCTTCGCCGCCACCGTCCTGACGCTCTATCCGGAGATGTTCCCTGGTCCGCTTGGGCTGAGCCTGGCCGGCCGCGCCATGGCGGAGGGCAAATGGTCGCTCGATGCGGTGCAGATCCGCGACTTCGCGACCGACAAGCATCGCTCGGTCGACGATACGCCCGCTGGCGGCGGCGCCGGCATGGTGATGCGCGCCGACGTGCTGGCGGCGGCGATCGATGGCTCGGTCAGGCCTGGCACCCCCCTGTTGGCAATGACCCCGCGCGGCCGGCCGCTCACCCAGGCCCGCGTGCGGGATATCGCCGCGGGCCCCGGGGTCGCAATCCTGTGCGGCCGGTTCGAAGGGATCGACGAGCGCCTGTTCGAGGCGCGCGACATCGAACCCGTCTCGATCGGCGACTATATCCTCTCCGGTGGCGAGGTCGGCGCTTTGGTCCTGCTCGATGCTTGCGTTCGGCTGCTTCCCGGAGTAATGGGCGCGCCTTCGAGCGGAGATGAGGAAAGCTTCGAAAGCGGCCTCCTCGAATATCCGCATTATACCCGACCGCAATTGTGGGAAGGGCGCACGATCCCCGAAGTGCTGCGATCGGGGGATCATGCGAAGATCGCGGCGTGGCGAAAGTCACAGGCCGAGATTGATACACGGTCACGGAGACCGGACCTTTGGGAGCGCCATATCGGCACTCGGGTCCAGCCTCCCTCTGGCGCGCGGCATGAGAAGGAAGAATGAGATGAACCTCATCCAGCAGCTCGAGGCCGAGCAGATCCAGGCGCTGTCCGCAAAGCGCGCCATCCCCGAATTCCGTCCCGGCGATACGCTGAAGGTCGGCGTGAAGGTGGTCGAAGGCGAGCGCACCCGCGTTCAGGCCTATGAAGGCGTCTGCATCGCCCGCTCCAACAAGGGCATGGGCAGCAGCTTCACCGTCCGCAAGATTTCGTTCGGCGAGGGCGTCGAGCGCGTCTTCCCGCTTTATTCGCCGAACATCGAAACGATCGAAGTCGTTCGCAAGGGCGTCGTCCGTCGCGCCAAGCTCTATTATCTGCGTGGCCGCACCGGCAAGTCGGCGCGTATCGCCGAGCGCCGCGACAACCGCCAGACCGAGGCCGCCGAGGGCTGAGCCTCGCGTTAGCGACAGGATAGAGGGCCGTCCCGGGATGCCGGGGCGGCCCTTTTTCTATGCCCCTCGTCACCCTGGACTTGTTCCGGGGTCCACGGGGAGGCTGGCCGCGGGCCAACAGGTGGATGCCGGAACAGGTCCGGCATGCCCGACTTGACGTTCGTAGCGTCCAAATGGCGCTTGGTGGCAGAGGATCGACACAGCGGCCCGCCATCGCCTAGCTTGCGCCATGCACAAGACCCTTGCCGCCGCTCTGGCGCTCGCTCTCGCCGCTTTCCCCGCCACCGCCGAACAGCTCACGCTCGAACGCATCTTCGCGAGCCCCTCGCTCGACGGGCCGAGCCCGCGCAAGGCGGAGCTGTCGCCCGACGGCAGCCTCGCCACCCTGCTGCGCAACCGCGCCGACGACCGCGACCGTTGGGATTTGTGGGCGATCGATACCAGCACCGGCCGGGCGCGGATGCTGGTCGATTCCGCCAAGGTCGGCTCCGGCGGCGAGATTTCGGAGGCCGAGAAGATGCGCCGCGAACGCGCGCGCGTCGGCGGGTCCAAGGGCATCGTCGATTATCAATGGGCACCCGACGGCACGTCGATCCTCGTCCCCATCGACGGCGACCTCTATCTGGCGAAGCTCGACGGCAGCGTCCGCCGCCTGACCAACACCCCCGAAAGCGAACTCGACGCGCACGTCTCCGCGGGCGGCCATTACGTCAGCTTCGTGCGCGGTCAGAACCTGTTCGCGGTCGATCTCGCAACCGGCACCGAACGCCAGCTCACCAAAGATGGCGGCGGCACCGTCACCTGCGGCACCGCCGAATTCGTCGCGCAGGAGGAGATGGATCGCTTCACCGGCCAATGGTGGGCGCCGGGCGACAAGGCGGTCGCGGTCGAATGCTATGACGAAGCGAACGTCAAGATCGTCACCCGCGCCGCGATCGGCGCCGATGGTACGCGCACCTTCGAGCAGCGCTACCCCGCCGCCGGCACCCCCAACGTCGCCGTGTCGCTCTGGGTCCTCTCCGCCGACGGCGCGTCGCGCGTGAAGGTGGATATGGGCGCCGACCCCGATATTTACCTCGCCCGCGTCGCCTGGGCGCCCGATGCGCGCACGCTCTACGTCCAGCGCGTCAGCCGCGACCAGAAACGGCTCGATATGCTCGCGGTTGATCCCGCCACCGGCGCCTCGCATATCCTGTTCAGCGAAACCGCGAAGACCTGGGTCAATCTCAACGACGATTTCCGGCCCTTGAAGGACGGCAGCCTGATCTGGGGTTCGGAGCGGTCCGGCTACAAGCATCTCTACCGCTACGTCGCTGGCACATGGACCCAGCTCACCCACGGCGACTGGACGCTGGAGACCAATGCCCAGTCGCACCCCGCCGGCCTGATCGGTGTCGACGAGGCGCATCACCGCTTGTTCTTCAGCGCCAACAAGGACGACGTTCTCGAAAGCCAGGTCTATGCGCTCGACTATCTCCACCCCGCCGAGCCCAAGCGCCTCACCGAGCGCGGCTATTGGAACGAGGCGTCGATGGACAGGGCCGGCACGCGCCTTTTGATCCAGCGTTCGTCGCCGACCCAGCCGCCGCAAGTCTATCTCGCCGACACCGCCGGCAAGCGCGTCGCCTGGATCGAGGAGAATAAGCTCGACGCGCACCATCCCTACGCGCCTTTTCTCGCCAGCCGCCGGCCCGTGACCTACGGCACGCTCCAGACCCCCGACGGCGTCACTTTATATTACGAGATGATCACCCCCGTGCTGGAGCCGGGCAAGCGCTACCCCGTCTTCTTCGAACATTATGGCGGCCCCCACGCGCAGCAGGTCAAGCGCGACTGGGCCAAGGGCCAGCTCGCCCAATATTGGGTGAGCAAGGGCTGGATCTACTTCCAGCTCGACAATCGCGGCTCGGCCAATCGCGGCAAGGCGTTCGAGGACAGCCTCTACCATGCGATGGGCTCGACCGAGGTTGCGGACCAGGCCGCCGGCGCGCGCTGGCTCCAGCAGCAGCCCTTCGTCGATCCGAACAAGATCGCCACCTTCGGCTGGTCCTATGGCGGCTACATGACGCTCAGGATGCTCGAGGCCAATCCCGGCCTCTATGCCGCGGGCGTCGCGGGGGCGCCGGTGACCCGCTGGGGCCTGTACGACACCTTTTACACCGAACGCTATCTGGGCCAGCCGCCTTATGACGCGTCGGATACGACGGCGAACGCGGGCAGGATCGCCGACCCGTTGCTGATGGTGCACGGCATGGCCGACGACAATGTCGTGTTCGAAAACAGCACCATCATGTACGCGGCGCTGCAGCAGAAAGGCGTGCCGTTCGAGATGGCCGTCTACCCCGGACAGACGCACGGCTTCGCCACCTTGCCCTCGCTGCACCGGTGGAAGACGATCGAGGACTTCCTCGATCGGCGGGTGCGGAGTCGCAAATAGCGCATGCCGGCATGACGCTGCCGCCGGGCGCTAAGGCGTGACCACGCGCCGACTCGGCGATTCGCTGCGTGCGAGGCAGCTCCGCATGGGGCTCCAGCGAATCGCCGCGAATCGCCGATTTCCCGAGTCGCGTGCCGCGGCACGATCGGCCGATCCCGTCGAAATTTCGTGCTGCATCTGCGAACAGGACAGATGAGTTCTCCCCTTCTTGTTACGCAGCGCAGCAAAAAAAACCGCAAGTTTCGGGGTGCACGCCGATACGGCACGCCTTACTAACGATCGCGCAAATTGCACTATTGTTTGGTTAAGATAGCGCTAACATACCGCAGTATCACTCGAAATTAACCACGGAATCACAGCATATCGGCCCATGGAATTTATGTATAGGAAATGTTACAACTGTAATACTGTGACAAATCTTCGCAAGATAGCGGCATCGTCTGACCCAATGTGGCGCCTACCTTCCCCTTCGGCCTAAATCAATTGATCGGTTTGCGTTCGAATGGGCGAATTAACGATTTTTTAGGGTTTATTTTCCCTTAATCCCTGCTAAGGCTCGCCCTGCAATCACTTGGGGATGATCCATGAACATGATGTCGCGTTTTGTTACGGGGGGCCTGCTGGCTGCTGCCGTTTTCGCCACCGCTCCTGCACAAGCCACTGTCATTCCTGACGGCACGCTCAGCATCGTCGGCCTGTTCAACCCGGCGGTTAACCTGGCCACCACGCCGAAGACCTTCACCGGTTCGGGTTCGACCTTCGACATTTCGGGCACCGGCGGTTTCCTCGGCGCGAGCGCGGGCTTCGGCTCGCTGAGCGGCACGCTCGACTTCTCGAGCACCGTGGGCGCCACGCTCGTTGACTCGATCGCCAACTTCTTCACCTTCGCCGACGGCACTGGCCACAACTTCCAGTTCTCGGTCGATAGCGTGAAGACGGTCAGCTATTCGAACATTCCGGGCGTTTCGAGCAGCTTCTCGCTCTACCTCCTCGGCACCACGGTCGACACGTTCCTCGGCTATGATCCGACCGCGACCTCGCTGACCCTGGTTTTCGGCAACACGGGCACCTCGCCTTATTCGTTCGCCGCGACCCTGGCGGTTCCGCCGGCTCCGCTGCCGACGCCTGAGCCCGCCACCTGGGCGATGTCGCTGATCGGCTTCGGCGCGATGGGTGCGATGATGCGCCGTCGTCCGCGGACCAGCGTTTCGTTCGCCTGATCTTTCAGGTCTGAAAGTGAAAGCGCCGTCGGTCGAAAGACCGGCGGCGTTTTCGTGTCTACAACTTCTCTCCCCCTCGGGGAGAGGAAGGGGCCCACGCGGCACCGCCGCGTGGGAAGGTGAGGGCAAGTCCAACACGTCCCCCTCACCCCCAAAACCTCAGATGATCGTCAGCCCCACATTCACATTCCCCCGCGTCGCGTTGGAATAAGGGCAGATCTGGTGCGCCGCCGCGACCAATTTCTCCGCATCAGCCCGATCGACGCCGGGCAGGTCGATCGCCAGGTCGGCCGTAATCCCGAACCCGCCCTCCGAACGCGGCCCGATCCCCACCGTCGCGGTGACCGTCGTTTCCGCCGGCACGCGCAGCTTCAGCTGCCCGCCCGCCACCTTGAGCGCGCCGATGAAGCAGGCCGAATAGCCCGCCGCGAACAATTGCTCGGGATTGCTCCCGTCGCCGCCCGCGCCGCCCAGCTCCTTCGGCGTGGAAAGCGTGACGGCAAAGCGCCCATCCTCCGAACGGGATTGGCCATCGCGGCCGCCGGTGGAGGTGGCGCGGGTGGTGTACAGAACATTGACGGACATGGAGGATCTCCTCGGTTGATCAGCTGATATAGATCACGATAATCCTTATCGCGATAACGATCAGATAGGCGAGTCGCAGCCCCTTGTCCACAACAAAGTTTATCGCGATATATATTCCCGCACGACGCACCCCGAACGTGCGTCGTTGCGAGGCGCACAGCGCCGCGGCAATCCAGGCCCGCACGCCCGGCAAGGGGCAGGCCTGGATTGCTTCGGTTACGCCTCGCAATGACGATGAAGAGGGGCGCCTCGCGCGCCGAAAGGAGACGCCCCATGTCCGCCCCATTCCCGCTCGATCAGCAGCTCTGCTTCTCGCTCTATTCGGCCAGCATGGCGATCAGCCGCGCCTACAAGCCGATGCTGGATGCGCTGGGCCTCACCTACCCCCAATATCTCGTGCTCCACGCCTTGTGGGAACAGGACGGCCGCACCATCGGCGAGATCGCCGAACGCCTCGGCCTCGAATCCTCCACCATCACGCCCCTGGTGAAGCGCCTGGAAAGCGCCGAGTTCGTGACGCGCGCCCGCAACCCCGACGACGAACGCCAGGTCCAAGTGCACCTGACCAAGAAGGGGCGGGCGATCCGCGAGCAATGCGGCTGCTTGGGCGAGGCATTGCTGGAGAAATCGGGAATGACGGTGGAGCAGTTGGGGAAGCTCAACCGGAAGGTGCAGGCGTTAAGGAATGCGGTGGCGGGAATGGTCTAACGGTTAGATTATTCCGAATCTGCCGTGGTATCTCCGATGACACGTATAACTTCCTCAATTCGCGCGTCGGACACTTCGCCTCTGCGCTTTATGATATGCACCCGGGCTTCGATGGGTCGCTTTTGCCATTCGCCACGCTGGATCATCAGGCGGTCGTTCTCCGAGAGCATCCGGTCTCTAACTGAAGCAAAAAACTCGGTATTATCGGATAAATCGCGGAGCCTCACGCGGAACCCGTCGCTCACGTTAGTGTCCACGCGTAAGACCTCAAACGTGCTGACGCGGCGATCCAGCTCACTCAAAGATCGTGCATTCCGCGCCATCGGCCTAGCAAGTTCAGGAGGCAAGGATTGACCCGCGATCTCAGTGTTCCGGACACGTGCCGCTGCTTTCAAAAAGCTTTTCCGGCTTTCATTGCTTGCATCGATCAGCGCCTTGCTACCGAGCACATCCTGCACGGTATCATGCATTAATTGCATCTTCTCAAGATCTGATTCGGCCGCAAATCTATGGTCAGACAATAATTCCTTGGTCATCTGATTTTGCGTTTCTGCTATTGTGACTTCCTTTTGATGCTCGAGCCACGCTCTCCAGTAGCAATCTCCACCAAATAAGAGGCCGAACGCAAGAATGATTACAGTGATCTGAGTGCCCGACAATTTTCCAACGGCAGATTTTAAAAACTGCTTGCATAGTTCTTGCAGGTCAATCTCGATTTTTGAGCTGCCCCTCCGAATCTTGAAAACAGCTTCATAGGTCGCGCGCTCTTCTTCCGAGAGTCCACGCAAGTTGGTTGAGCCGTCAGAGAGGAGCATAAATGCTCGATTTAGGCTCGCCTGAAATTCAAGCAAAGCTTCCATCACAGGGGCAGTGAGCACGGCGTTTCCGCCATCGATCCAAAACTTGTATTCCGCTTTGGTCCACTTACCCAAGACCGGGACAAAGTCCGCGTCCGTGCCCTTATCGCGCAATTGGGCGAGTAGCTTCCAAGCGGCTTCTTCTGTTTCGACCTGGCGCCGTGCGAAGCCTGACGCTCTTGTTCTAATCGCCATACTTCCTCCCCGAAGGATAATACGTCAGCATATTTAGAGGCGTCGGGAAAGCGTCAGCCAGATTTGCCACCATTTTGAATAAATTTGTCTCGATCTCCGTTGAGCGGCGTGGCGCGAGCCAATCTGGATGCCGACGTTAATGCCGACGTTAATCCCGGCTTCAAAAGGCGAGTCCGCCGCGCGCCTCGATTTTGGCGTCTGGAATGCCCATCTGCAGCTTGATGCCGGATCGGTTAAGCCCCAGCCAGCGTAGCGCCCATATGGCGCGTATCCGTCGGGCTAACACAAAGCCCGAGCGGATCGTTCGTCGGCTTCTACATCGACTCGGATATCGCTTCCGCTTGCAGTGGAAGCCAGCTCCAGGGCGGCCGGATGTGGCATTCCCTGGCCGTCGAAAAGCCATCTTCGTGCATGGCTGTTTTTGGCACCAACATGAGGGCTGCAAGCTTTCGCATGTTCCAGAAACTAGACGAGAGTTTTGGAAGTCAAAATTTGATCGCAACCGGGCTCGTGATGCCAGAAACCTGCTGGAGGCGGGTTTGCAGGGATGGGATTGCCTGGTGGTGTGGGAATGTGAAGTGGCAGTTCTGGACGGATTAGCGGAGCGCTTGACGGTCTTCCTAGGCCCACAAAAATGTGAGTAACTCACGTTTGGATCTTGCGGGCCGCGCAAACTTGTGCCATGCGTTGTGCTTGGTTTGTTCTACATCGGTGGCCTAGATGCGTGCTATTGATCTCTATGCCGGTATTGGTGGTTGGAGCTTGGGTCTGCGCCTCGCGGGGGTGGAGGTGGTGGCTTCCTACGAATGGTGGAAGCCCGCAATCGAGACCCATAAGGGAAACCATGGCGGGGACTTTGGTCCGGTCGATATCCGCAAGCTAAATTTGGACACGCTGCCAACCAACATCGACATGGTGGTCGGCAGTCCGCCATGTACCGAATTCTCCTATTCCAACCGCGGTGGCAGTGGTGACATCGCGGAAGGTATGAAGGACCTGGTTCGGTTCTTCGAGGTCGTTGATCGCCTGAAGCCGCGCTTTTGGGCAATGGAAAACGTTCCGAGAGTAGCGGAAGTGCTTCGCGCTGCCTTCGCCGATCCGGACCATATCCTGTATCAATATCGTCATCTCCGCCCGAACATCGAAGTGTTGGATTTCTCGGAGTTCGGCACACCGCAGGCGCGGCGACGCTGTATTGCGACCAATATCCCGTTTGAAAATCTCAAGGCCTACCAACCCATGCTGCCGAAGCGAACTTTGGGGGATGTGTTGAACGCCCTCGCAGCACAAGATGAGGTGGTCGATCCTCTTTGGGGTGTGGTCCTGCGCAAGGAGCAGCTCACCGAAACGCAGGCAGAGCCAGCGCTGAACAGTGAAGAGCTGCGGATGAATCGGGAGGCGAAGGAGTATCACCCGATCTACAACAACATGGCCTTCCCAGACCCGATCGATCATCCAGCTCGCACAATTACTGCCACCTGCACCCGGGTCTCACGCGAAAGCATCATCATTGCCGATCCGCGATCGCGTAACTCCATGCGGCGTTTGACGATAAGAGAGCGGGCTTGCCTCCAAGGATTCCCCATCACCTATCAGTTCTTCGCTCGATCATTTGCCGAAAAGGCAAAAATGGTGGGCAACGCCATTCCGCCAACGGTGCCTTACCTGTTGGCACTGGCGGCCCGAGGAGTGAAGCCGGACGATTTCGCGGGCTATATGGGCGCCGCAGACAAGCTGGTTCTTCCCGACAAGGTCTCACCTGTCACCCTGCCTGATAAGGAAGGCAGGAGCTATCCGCCGACGCGTGCCTTCCGGGCCGCGCTTCCTGGATTGCGTTTCAAAAGCGGGATGCGGTTCGAGCTGGCGAATGTTACTGACGGGATGTCCACAGAATGGCGTATCCGTTTTTTCTTTGGGCAATCAAAGGATATCCGTGAAATCGATCTCGAAGGCGATGCAAGCCTAGAGCTGAAGCATAACTTTGTGATCAGCCCGATCTTAGAGTCAATGCAGGGTGAGTTTGCTAAGGCCGCATCAGTAATAAATCGTACCGATCCGGAATCGCTGCAATTGGCTTGGTCCCATAGGTGCGAAGGAATTGGCCCTTATGATATTGTTGATCAAATCGGTGCGCTTGCGAGTAACTTAGTATCTCGATTGGATGCGTGGCTCGATGCCGTGGCCAGGGCGGATGTGGCTGACTACGTGCTTGCGCTGGCCGAGGGCGGTGTAAAAACACAGAAACTCGCGAATCGCGCCAAATTGGAACGAAACGCTGTGGCAATCCTGGCCGGCGTAGTGGTGGGCGAATGGTTCAACGGTCTCCACTGGCACTCCGAAAGGCTTGCCGCTGCTTAATCACGGGGCCACGCCGATCAAAATGAGAGGCACGGGCGGCACGCCGCGACCTTCTCGGACCAGATTATAAAGTTCGCTCTCATAATATGAGGGGCCGGACGACATCTCTCGCTGTAGGCACTTCATAGGAAGTACCTCGATCCCCAGATCGATCTTGTCGGTTACGTAGAAGGCCATGTGCTTCACGAAGATGTCGTAGGCCACGAAGGCATATTTCCCAAATTGGACTTCGACAGCGATCCGGTCCTTGACGAAGTCGATTTGGTTCTGGGAGCGGATGGGCTCCAATCCAGCGCTCAATATTGCCTGCTTCTGTTCGGAATCCGGAAGTTCCAATATGCGTCGATTTACAATTGGACTCGAGCAAACCCAGTAGCTCGTTCTGACGTCACGCCAGCCCCGTGCTTTGAAGCCCGCATTAAAAGACAAATTCAAAGCAGGAGGGGAATAGAGAATCCTGCCGCGCATCCGTAATTCCTGGGAAACCTTGGTGCGGCAGGCTCCTACATCCACAGAATGGATCACCTCCCGAATCTCCTCCCAGAGAGCCGGCTGACGGGCCTCCAGATATTCGAGCCCGTTCAGGTGTGAATAGACTTCCGCGATCTTCAAGCTAGCTCCCCCTGTCGGTCATTTTGGCTACCGAGATGGGGTGTCAGAGTCGATGGACTGCCTGCTATGGATTGCACCATAAGCGAGTCGGAGGAGCAGCGTTGTTCGATAAGTTAGAAGCTCGCGGCTTCGATGTCCTTTGCCTTTCGCACGCTAAAGCCATCCTTAGCACCGATTTTCCCGCTGCTGGCGACGAATTGCAGGATACGCTTCTCGCAGCCTCGATACCGATCGAAGAGATCATCGGCGGAGGTGGCGGCGAGGCAAAGCTAACCCAACGACTTCGGCGCGCGTTTGCTGAAAAGGGATGGCGAAAGACTAAATTCGAGGTTGAGAAGCACGTAAATAAGATTCGACTTCAGAGCCAGTCCCATGAGGTGGATCATGTTCGGTCCTTCGAAGGACGGAATGTCGCTCTGGAAATTGAATGGAACAATAAAGACCCCTTTTACGATCGTGATCTTGAAAACTACAAGCGGCTTCACGCCGACGGCGCGATCTCGCTGGGCGTGATTGTAACGAGGGGCCGTTCCCTTCAGGATGATATGCGAGCGATGGTTCGGCGCTTCCTCGACATAAGGGGTGTTGATGCCCTGGAGGCTTTACAAGACTGGAGATATCGTCCCACGGACCGTCAGCAGGCGGCCGTCAAAGCCCATATACAAAAGCGCGGAATCTCTTTCCGTGAAGCTTTTGCGGATCTTTTCGTGTCTGATAAGTTCGGTGAATCCACAACGCACTGGCGGAAGCTTGAGGAGCGAGTGCGTCGAGGCGTGGGCAATCCCTGCCCCCTTTTGCTGATCGGCTTGCCCAGCAGCATCGTCACTTTCGATGAGACAGCGGCCTTGCCCGAGATGGTCGCGAATGAACTTGTCATTGAGATGATGTCAGACCCTGCAAATGGGGTTTGATCAAATCCCCCTCCGCACCACCTCCCACACCCGCAACAACGCCTCCACCCGCGCCAACTCCGCATCCAACCTCTGCCGGCGTCCGTTCCCCACGGCATTCCTGCTCGCCCGCTTCTTCCCCTCCACCGTCCGCGGCCCGGTGGAGTGCGCCCACGCCTTGCGCGCCGTCATCATCCGCGAATAGGCGGCGCGTCGTTCGTCCGTCCAACCCTTAGCCAAGGCTTTCCTCGCGTCGGGGAACGTGGTTGCCCTGCTCGTCATAATGCGGGGGGTAGACGATGACGCGCTCGATCTTCGTATAGCGCGGCGTCTCGTCCTCCTCCCGGGCCTGGCCCTCCGCAATCTCGTTCAGCGCGTGCAGCGTCGCGCAGCATTGCGCCTGCGCCCGCATCGCCAGCTTCAGATAACGCTCGGCCGCATTGCCCGGCCGGCCCAGCATCGCCCCGCCGCGCCGCGCCATCTCCGCAAAGATCGCGTTCAGCGCGATCGCCTGCGCCACCAAAGTCGCCTTGGCGCTGGCCATCGCGCCGTCGCGCACCGCATCCACCTCGTCCTGGATCGCGTCATAGCCCGCCTGGGCGTCGATGCTGCTGCCGCGCGCCTCTTCCCAGAATGCCGCCACCACCATCGAACTCGTCACGCACGGGTCCACCGCCTGCGCCGCTAGCTCGCGCATCCGCGCCGCGCTCGTCATTTCGCTTGCGTTCGTCTTACTCATTTCCGTCTCTCCGCTTGACATATGTACGTATATAGAGTACACAATCGCCGTGAAGAGTCAAGAGAAATACGTTTGTAGCGTACGTACGGCGGCTCGATCGAGGCGGCCTGGGCGTCGCGGCGGTCTCCGCCGCCCCCCGGCCGCCCGCAAAATCATCAAGTTCGTTTCCGGTGTTTTTTGTTTTTCCCCTTCGTGGATCGGCCCGTCTGGCCTCGCCCTTCCGCGGTCGAATGCCGCGCGCGGAGGCTCACGCCGCCGCTGCCGGCTCTTCCAATATCCCATAAGGATCATCGCCGGCCGCGCGCCGCACCGCCTCCACCAACCAGTCGCGAAAGCCGCGTACCTTGGGCAGGTTGCGCTTATGCTCGGCGTAAACCAGCCAATAGCTGTTCCGGTAAAAGGCCACATGATCGAACGGCTGCACCAGCTGCCCCGCCTCGATCGCGCTCTGGAACATCGGCGGGCTCAATATCGCGATGCCATGGCCGGCGATCGCGGCATGCCCGTCCAGCACCTGCGATTCAAAGCGGATGCCCGGGTGCCGCTCGCCCCGCGGGTCCGGCCCGGTCAGCGATGCGAACCACGCATCCCACCAATCGTCCTCGGGCGATATGCGCGGCACATGCTGCAGGTCGGCGGGGTCCTTGATCGGGTGCCGCGCCAGGAAATCGGGGTGCGCCAGCGGCGTTATCGGCATCTGCATCAGGAAATGCGCGATCAGCCCCGGCTGCCATTCGAGCGATCCGCGCGCGGGCATGCCGCGAATGGCGACGTCATATTCGCTGGAGTTGAGGTCGACCATCGTGTCGGTCACGTTCAGCCGCACCGCCAGATCGGGGCGGACCAGGTTGAAATCGCCGATCCGGCTCGACAGCCAGTTGGTCGCGAAGGTCTGCGGCGCGGTGATGCTCAGGATCGCTTCATTCTCGGATCGCGCGGCGGCGAACGCCTTGCCCAGCAGCGCGAAGGCCTCCGTCACCTGCGGCGCGATCCGCCGGCCGAGCGCGGTCAGCTCCATCGCGCGCCCGTTGCGCACGAACAAGGGCCCGCCCAGCCGCTCCTCGAGCAGTTTCATCTGATAGCTGACCGCGGATTGCGTCATCGCCAGCTCTTCGCCCGCCCGGCTGAAATTGCCGTGGCGCGCGGCCGCCTCGAACACGCGAACGGCAGCGAGCGGGGGAATGACCGACATGCGCCAACTATAAGCCCAGCTTGTAGTTCGGGTCCACCGACTTGTTGGCCTGGCGGCGAAAACGGGTTCAGATACGGGGCCTCTCAAGCAAGCAGAGGAACCCGAACCATGTTGAAGACCATCCTGACCGCCGCTCTTTTCGCCGCCTCCCTTCCCGCCGCCGCGCAGGCGGAGCAGGTCACGCGCCAGGTGCACGTATCCTATTCGGACTTGGACCTGCGCCATCCCAACGACGTGAAGGAACTGGACCGCCGCCTGCGCGTCGCCGTGGCGGAGGTCTGCCCCGAAACCCAGCCGCAGGACCGGCAGGTCTCTTTCTCGGTGCTGCGCTGCCGTCATGCCGCGCATGTCGGGGCGGCGGCGCAGCGCGCGGCGGCCCTCGCCAGGATCGATACCCGCGCGCAGGTGGCGTCGATCGCGGAGGGGCGTTGACGCGGCCTTGGGCCAGGCCAGACGGGGCATGCGCGGACGCCGGTCCGGGCATGCCCTTCGTCGCGTCAGGAATAAGCCTGGCTGATATTGCCTTGCCTGCCGGTGTCGCGCCGGCCCAATCGGGGTCGCATCCGCGCGCGACTCCCTCTAAAGCGCCTCGCGACATGACTATCGACAAGACATTCGACCCCGCCGCCATCGAATCCCGCTGGTATGCGCACTGGGAATCCACCGGCCAGTTCCGCCCCGCGCGCGACACGGCGGAGCCCTTCACCATCGTCATCCCGCCGCCCAACGTCACCGGCTCGCTCCATATCGGCCACGCGCTCGACAATACGCTGCAGGATATCCTGATCCGCCATGCGCGGCTGCAGGGGAAGGATGCTTTGTGGGTGGTCGGCACCGATCATGCCGGCATCGCCACCCAAATGGTGGTCGAGCGCAACCTCGCGAAGGATGGCATCGCCCGCGCCGATCTCGGCCGCGACGCCTTCATCGACAAGGTGTGGGAATGGAAGGCGGAGAGCGGCGGCCAGATCACGCAGCAGCTGCGCCGTCTAGGCGCGTCGTGCGACTGGGCGAACGAGCGCTTCACGATGGACGAGGGCTTCTCGAAGGCCGTGCTCCACGTCTTCGTCGCGCTCTACAATCAGGGCCTGCTCTATCGCGACAAGCGCCTGGTCAATTGGGACCCGCATTTCCGCACCGCCATCTCCGATCTCGAGGTCGAGACCAGGGAGCGCAACGGCCAATTCTGGCACCTGACCTATCCGCTCGCGGACGGTTCGGGCACCATCTCGGTCGCGACCACGCGCCCCGAAACCATGCTCGCCGACATGGCGGTCGCTGTGAATCCGGAGGATGATCGCTACAAGGCGCTGATTGGGAAACAGGTGCGCCTGCCCATCACCGGCCGCCTCATCCCAATCGTCGCCGACGAACATGCCGATCCGGAGCTCGGCTCGGGCGCGGTCAAGATCACCCCGGGCCACGACTTCAACGATTTCGAAGTCGGCAAACGCGCGGGCTTCAAACCGGCCGAGATGCTCAACATGCTCGATGCCGAAGCTCGCGTCTGCCAGACCGCCGACGGCCTCATTCCCGCCGATCTGCTCGGCATGGACCGGTTCGAAGCGCGCGACATGGTCGTGAAGCTGCTCGAAGAAGCCGGCGCGCTCGAAAAGGTCGAGGATCGCGTGATCCAGACGCCTTATGGCGATCGCTCGGGCGTGGTGATCGAGCCCTGGCTGACTGACCAATGGTATGTCGACGCCGCCACCCTCGCCAAGCCGGCGCTAGAGGCGGTGCGCTCAGGCGACATCCGCGTCGTCCCCGAAACCTGGAAGAAGACCTGGTATAACTGGCTCGAAAATATCCAGCCCTGGTGCGTCAGCCGCCAGCTCTGGTGGGGACACCAGATCCCCGCCTGGTATGACGATGACGGCCAGGTCTACGTCGCCGAAACCGAGACCGAAGCGCAGGCTTTAGCCGGCAACAAGCGGTTGGTGCGCGACACCGACGTCCTCGACACCTGGTTCTCCAGCGCCCTCTGGCCCTTCGCCACGCTCGGCTGGCCTGAATCTTCTCCCCTCCCGCTTGCGGGAGGGGTCGGGGGAGGGGAGTCCGTCTCACCAAATTCCGCTCGTGCTGAGCTTGTCGAAGCACCGTCCTTCTCTTCGGACGAAGGAAGTGCAGCCCTTCGACAGGCTCAGGGCGAACGGGAGGAGGGCACCAACACCCTCCTCGCCCGCCATTACCCCAACGACGTCCTCATCTCCGGCTTCGACATCCTCTTCTTCTGGGATGCGCGCATGGCGATGCAGGGCCTGCATTTCATGGGCGAGCGCCCGTGGAAGACGCTCTACCTCCACGGCCTCGTCCGCGACGCGCACGGCGCCAAGATGTCCAAGTCGAAGGGCAACACCGTCGATCCGCTCGGCCTGATCGACAAATATGGCGCCGACGCGCTCCGCTTCACGCTCGCCGCGATGGAAAGCCAGGGCCGCGACATCAAGCTCGATGAAAAGCGCGTCGAAGGCTATCGCAATTTCGCGACCAAGCTTTGGAACGCCGCCCGCTTCGCCCAGTCGAACGGCATCGGCGGCTCGAATACTCTGGACCCGCCCAAGGCGGAGCTCGCCGTCAACCGCTGGATCATCGGCAAGACCATCCAGACCGTCCAGACCCTCGACCTCGCGCTCGCCGACCTGCGCTTCGACGAAAGCGCCAACACAGTCTACCACTTCGTCTGGGCCAGCTTCTGCGACTGGTACCTCGAACTGATCAAACCGATCCTCTCTCCCCTCCCGCCTGCGGGAGGGGTCGGGGGAGGGGACTCGGCCTCGGCTCCGGAAACCCCCGAGATCCAGGAAACCCGCGCCGTCGCCGGCTGGGTCCTCGATCAGATCCTGGCCATGCTCCACCCCTTCATGCCCTTCATCACCGAAGAGCTGTGGCACGCGTTGGCCGACCGCAAGGACGACCTGATCGTCGGCCACTGGCCCACGCCCGACGCCCGCGCGATCGATCCCGCCGCTTCGGCCGAGGTCGAATGGCTGATCAAGCTGGTCAGCGAGATCCGCGCCGCGCGCAGCGAACTTAACGTGCCGCCGGGCGCCAGGCTCAACCTGTTCGTGTCCGATGCGTCGGCGGAAACCGCTGCGCGGCTCGACCGCCAGAAGGGCGTCCTCTCGCGCCTCGCCCGCCTGGACTCGATCCAGCTTGCCGCCTTCGATGGCACCGGCGCCGCACAGGTTGTGGTGGACGAAGCGACCTTCGCGTTACCGCTGGGCGACGTGATCGATCTCGCCGCCGAACGCGCACGCCTCGCCAAGGGCGCCGAAGCCGCGGAGAAGGAACGCGACAGCCTCGCCGGCCGCCTCGCCAATCCGTCATTCGTGGAACGCGCCAAGCCCGAAGCCGTCGCCAAGGCCCGCGAGGACCACGACGCCAAGGCCGCCGAGGCCGAACGCCTGCGCGCGGCGCTGGCGCGGTTGGGATGACGGAATGCGCGCGCCCATCTTCCACCGTCATCCCGGCGAAGGCCGGGATCCACTCCGCGGCTGGGCTCTGGCCTCAAGGCTCAATCGCGCTTAATCGGCCCGCCATGGATATATCGCATCTCGACATATCGGAAGCCGCGGCAGCCGCGTCCCTGTGGGAAGAGACCGGCCTCGTCCGTGCCTGGAACGATCCGCTCGCGGACATAGCCGCCGCGCTCGCCTGCCCGACCGCAACCATCCTGGCCGCGCGCGATGGCGGCCGGCTGATCGGCACGATCATGGCTGGCTATGACGGCCATCGCGGCTGGCTTTATTATGTCGCATGCGCCGCCGACCAGCGCCGCACCGGCCTCGGCCGCGCGCTCGTCACCGCCGCCGAGCAATGGCTCGCGGACCAGGGTGCGCGCGTGATCCGTTTGATGGTGCGCGCCGAGAATGAAGCCGTCACCGGCTTCTACAAGGCGCTCGGTTATGAGGATGGTGAGATGATCGTGATGGGGAAAAGGTTGTAGCCGGAATACTCACCTCCGTTCGTGCTGAGCGAAGTCGAAGCACTGCCCTTCTTCTGGGAAGAAGGCAGCCCTTCGACAGGCTCAGGGCGAACGGGTTGGGGCTAGCTCAGCTGCCGCACTGGCTGGGCAGCGTGATCGGCCCCGCGCCCTTCACCGCCCAGGCACCGCCGATATTATAGGCGCGGCCCTGCTTGAGGCCGGCCAAAGTATGGCAGCCGATCGACGCCGCGAACGCCTCGATCGGCACGTTCTTGGCTTGCGCCACCTGGGTATAGCCCTGGCGGCGTTTGATGTTGATCGCCTCGACCTTGGCCTTGAGCGCTGGGGCGGGCGCGCGCGCGAACCCCAGATAGCCGTCAGCCTGCTCGCCGACCGTGCCGGCGCTCAGCGCGGCCTCGACCTCATTGTCCATCTGCGCGGCGGCGGGAGCCGCAGCCAGCAACGAAAGCCCTGCCAGGGCGGCGATCAGGAACGGCGTGCGCTTGCTCATTTGGGGAACAGGTCCGGATTGTTGGCAATGAAGTCCTCGGCATCCTTCTTCAGGCTGACGACGACCTCCTGCTTCACGTTGATGTTCAGGTTGATCTCGATCGGCTTGTCCGGCGCCTTCACCGTCACGCAGCCACCCAAGACCAGACCCACGCAAGGAATAAGCCACCGCTTCATCCGTAAAGGGCTCGCACCCGAATGGCTCATCGTCAAGCATGGCGTCTTCATCGCATGGTTCCGCTTTCCTTGGTCTGAACGGCCGGTTCACCCGGCGTAGCCGACGCGGGCCGCGCCTGATTGAGCAGAAGCCGCGGATCCATATACGCGCGCGCCGACCCGACCAGCCCGCGGAAGGGCGCGCGGATCTGGATGTTGAACCGGAAGGGCAGGTTTCGGATCAGCCGCGTAATCAGATTTTGCTCCGGAGTCGCCTCGCGCACGCCCGTGAAGCGCACCCGGCTCACCATCTCGCCGTCGAGCCGCCCATCAAGACTGATGTCGAGGCTCGAATAGCGGATCGCTTTGAGCGCGTCGAAAGCGAGCTTGCCCATCGTGCCGAGTTCGGCATTGCTGAGTTCGCCCACATAAGCGAGCGTCCCGCCGCCCTTGCGCGCGACGATCTCTCCCGCCTCGATCCGCCCGCCATTCTGGTCGAAGATCATCGGTAGCATACCGTCGAAAATGCCGGTGGCGGAGATATTTGGGAAATCGAGTTGCTGCACGAATGCTGCGGCATCCAGCTTTTCGATACGGAAGGTGAGGTGCCGTTCCGCTTCCGCGCCGAAATCCAGCACGCTCGGATCAAGGCTGAGCGTGCCGCCGGCGAATGGCCAGGTAGCATCCTCGACCTTCACCCGGCTTTGGCCCGTCAGCTGGTAATGGACCATGCCATTGGCGACCTGCACGCCAGGATTGATCTCGGCGATTGTGGCTTCCTGACCGGGCGCACTGACCAGGCCGAGCAGGTCGGTGAAATGCAGCTGGCCCTTGATTCCGGTCACCGGGCCGAATGCGGCGGCGAGGTCGATCCGGTCGGTGCCGAAAGTGCCGCTGCTGGTCACACCCTTCGCGCCCCAGTCGATTCGACCATGGCCCGAAACCGTACCGGCGACATTAGCGATCACGCCCAGCGTCAGCGGCGTCAGTCTTTCGGGCTGCAGGCCCTTCGGCGTGAAACTGATGCCTTCGACATCGAGCAGCGCATGGCCGGTACCGGAAGCCAGGTCATGCTCCACGCTCACCGCTGCGACCTGAATCTTGCTGACAGGTTCGCGCAGGGTCGCTGTCGCGCGGATCACATTGCTCTTCAGGTCGAGGGAAGCGTTGTTGGTCGAAAGGGGATTGAATCGCGCAGCCGCTGCTCCATCGCTGACCCGCAGATCCCCCTTCAAATTCAGCGATCCGCCACTGAAGCTCCACGAGCCGCTCGCATCAGTAATATTGAGGGGTACATTGGCGATGGCACCTGACGCGCCGCCAAACTCTCCGGCCAGGCCCTTTTTGTCGAACTGACCGTCGAGACGGCTGATCGCGAAATGCGTCTGCCGGTCGGGCGGCCCCAAAGCAGCATCGGCACCGGCGACGGTGAAGCCGGCCTGCGTCACGCGTAGCTGCGTCGCGCGCAGCGCCACCGGTACGCCATCTTTGGAGTGGCCAGCCAACTGCAGCGGACCGCTGTGCGCGTCGATCTGCATCGGCCCGCCTGACCGCGCCAGGACCGGCCGGCCGCAAAGCGAGAGGCGCGCGCTTTCGAAGATGAAGCTGGTCAGCTGCAATTGTCGGAAGCCGACCGACTGGCAGCCCTGATCCACCACCAACGCGCCTTCGGCCGTCACCACGCCATGAACCGGCACGGTAAGGCCGCTGACGAAACCTCCACCGACCGGTCCATCGATCCGTAATTCGGTATCGAAACGGGCGCGCCGCCCATCCCAAGCAAAGCGCAAAGGTGCCGCACCAAGCAGTGCCGCGCCTGCTCGATAATCCGAAAGTCGTGCAGTCCCGCTCAGCGGAGCGCCCGGGGCGGCTTGTCGCACCTGGATCTCCATAGCGGGCAGCGCACCACCGCCGGTCGATATATCTGCATCCGTTTGCCAGCCTTGCGCAGCCCAGCTGATTCCACCTCGCCCTCTCACACGCACGCTTGCGCCGGTCGCATCGGCAAGGTCGATCCTCCGAACCTCGAAATTCGCCTGCATACCGCGCAGCATGGCGGTCAGATCGGCGACGGCATCGGCCTTCGCCAGTATCCGCGCCGCAGCTTCTGTTGCGCGCATGCCGGTCGGACCCAATGGCGTTCCCGCCAGCATCTCCCCCGAACGCGCGATGCGTCGGGCAGCGTCCGGCAGTGACAGCGACGTCACGCCCAGATGGGCAGTCGCTGAAAGCCCCCCGATCCTGCCCGAGGCGCTGATTGGTCCGTGCACGCCGGCAAAATGCACCAGTCCCGCCTGGCCGCCAAAACCGTCCAGCGTGGCTTCCAGAAGAACTTTTTCGAAGACCTGGTCGGATGATAGCGCGAGCTCCGCGCTGCCAGCTCCTAGCCGCAAAGCAGCACAGCTGGTCTGCCCGATCCGTGCCGGCCCTTCCGCCCGTGGCCTCCCTGCGATCGCGCCAATCTTCAATATCGCCGCCACCGCGCTCAATTTGCAGGAGGCCAGGCGCAGGGCGGGCGCTTCGACCCGGGCTTGCCCCCCGAACCGCAGTTGTGGATTGCCCGTGCCCTCGATTGTTGCCCAGATCGCGCCATTGGGCGTCGCGAGCGCAAGCCGCACATCGTGCAGACCCAACGCTAGATCAGGCAATTTGCTTTGCCCGCCGGTCGATCGCGGCAGCAGCCGGTCGATCGCGCCAAGGCTCAGGCCTTCACGGTCGAGCCGTGCTCTCAGACGCACACTGTCGACGCGGATAGCGCGCACCGTAGGCCCGCTCCAACCGTAACCAAGTTCCACGTCGATCCGCCGCGCGATCAGGTCGGGGGCTTGCGGATCGCCGATCCGCACATTCTCCATTCGCTCTCGGAACGGCCCGATCTTGGTCAACCGGTAGGATGCGGGTACCTGCGCGGCCGCCAGCCTGCGCTCGACCATTCCCGTAGCGATGCGAAAGCGCAGAATCCAGACGGCCATCAGGGCGAGCAGCAACAGCCCGACGATCACCAGGATCGCGGCAGCGACGGGGCGTCGTCTCATGCGCGCCCAATAGTCCGGTCAGCCTGAACCACGGCCCATTTAGGCAAAGTTTGGCAACCAGGAAAAGTCAGGAGCGGCGGGCCGCCCCAATCGTTATGCTCACCCACGATCGGAGAGCGGGCGATGCTCGAACATGTTCCACAATGGTTGGGCGCGATGCTGCGCGGCGTACGCGCCGGCCATTCCAAGCTGGTAATCGTCAATCCTGACCTCGACGTCGGATCGGAAAGCCTCCAACTGGAAAGCCCTGCGTTCGCTTATGGCGCACGGCTGCCCGAACGTTTCACGGCGGACGGCGATGGGGTGTCGCCGCCCCTGCTGTGGCGCGACCCCCCTGCCGGCACTGCATGCTTTGCCCTTATCGTCGAAGACCCAGACGCACCCGCGCCTTATCCGTTCGTCCATGCGGTGGTGTGGGCGATTCCAGCGGATGCCCGCCGTCTGCCCGAGGGAGCGATCGCGCCGGATGGAGAGAACAGGATCGGCGCGGATGTAGGGCGCAATAGCTTTTATACCGAAGGATGGCTTCCGCCCGATCCACCGACCGGCCACGGCAATCACGATTATGTGTTTCAACTCTTCGCCCTGAATGAGGTGCCGCCAATGAGCCCCAATCCGGGGCGCGACGAGCTGGTCGAAGCGCTCGTGGGCCGCGTGCTCGCGGCTGGCATGCTGGTCGGCACTTATTCGCGTGGCGAGGAGGCTCCGGTCGGGCGGGTAATGGCCGGATTGCGGCCCGCGACCTAGCGTGGCCACGCGTCACGATAGCGGTCGCGATCTGCCCGGCATCGGGCGAGATCGGCGTCGCCGTTGCGGATCGCACGCTCCGCCTCCGCACTGTTCAGACTATGATCCGGCTGGGAGAGTAACGGGGTCGGACGGCATGGATCTGGCTGCGCCGGTGCCGGCCTGGCTGGGGGCGGCGGCAGGAAAGAGGGCGAGGCGATCGGCCTCGATCCCCCGCACCCGGTCAGGACCAAGGCAATCAGCCCGACCGGCAGTGCTCGCAGCATAAGTGGCTACCTTGTCTTGTGCGGAAAGGATTTCGGGAAGCAGTCGTCCGAGTTCGGCGTCGCGCGTGCCGTCCGCTGCAATTATGCGGTCGCGTGCATCCAATCCGGCCCGCGTAGCCTTCTCATTGGCGACGAGGATGCCCGGCACCTGCTTCAACTGCCCTTCGGCCAGACCGCTTTGATAGCGCGCCTCGCCATAGGCGCTGATTAGCCGGTTCCCCAGATATGCAAAAAGCGCCGCGGCCAGGACCGCCGCGGCGCTTATCATCAGTCGTCCGAACATGATCGCTCAGCCCGTCATGCGATCGCCTGACGCGTCGCTAACCGCAACACGACATTGGCGATCGCGACCACGCCCATGATGGCGGTAACCACGCTGTCCTGATCGATATTCGCGGGCAGCAGCTTGAACATCCCCAGCACGGCAAACAGGGTCGCAACCACGTTCACCCATACCGTACGGCTCTGCCACCAGGTCTTGGTGTCGGTCATGTCAGTCTCCTCGGGGTTGGCCCGGCCGGTCATCGGCGGGGCGAAACAGGTCAGGCGATCACCTCAAGCGCGCGGTCGCCGCTCGCCCAGATCGCGTCGCGCACCGCGCGCGGCAGGATGATGCAGCCGTGGCTGGCAGTGCCGGGACGTGCGATGCTGTCGCCGTGAATGCGGAATTCGGATCGCCCAAAGGTTTCGATATTCGGATCCGGAACCAGGACGAGGGTGCAGGGGCCGGTATTTGGACTGTCCCGGCGGGCGACGACGGTCCAACGGCCCCGCGGGATCGGGCCGATACCAACTGCTGCCTGCAACGCCGGATTGTTCTTGCCGCGTCCCGCGCCACTGTAGCCGCGCCAACTTTTGCCCGCGCGCGTCAACTGCCCTGCGGACTGGTCCCAGGTCCACATGGTTGATCCCTTCGATTTTGAGACGGGTCAGGCGGCCTTGCGCCGCGCCTTCACCCTGGCGACGACTTCGGCCGCCTTTTCGGGCGCCACCTCGATCGCGAGTAGCAGCGCGTCGAAATTGCCCTCCACATTGCGCAGTTCGTGGCGCAGCACCGAGAGCTTGGCGTCGCACAATTGCCGCTCGGCGGCCTGCGCTTCCTCCAGCCGCTCGATCCGTGCCTGGAGTTTTTCGACCAACCCCATCGCGATCTCGTCGGTCTGGCGCCGGCGGCCTTTCCAATAATCGAGAATGGGACGGATGCCGGCGCCGATTCCTCCGCCGCCCAGCGCCGCCCCGCACAAAGGTGCCCAGGCGGGAAATGTGTCGATCAGGGTCATGAATCCCCCAAAACCTGACCGCCCGATAGGGTGATCACTATCTTCCGATAAATGGATTTGCCCCGACGACCCACGCATTATGGAGAGCGAAGGATTTAACCATGAAGTTCGTGTCGCGTCGGAGTGAACCCGCGGTGCTCCCGGTAGCGCCGGTGGCGGGAGGTCTTTCCGGCCTGCTGCGCAATTGGGCTCAGTCGCTCTACGATAAGGCGCACGATCCCTCGCATTGTTCGCGCTGCGGCGTCTATCTGCCGGCGCGCGACCGTATCTGCGAGGCGTGCGCGCTCGAGGCGGAGCGTTTCTCGGATTAGTAAGCGGCCAAACCGCGAACTGAGGCGATAACGGCGGCAATGCTCAGCTCGTCCGGGTGACGCTTAGCATTCCGGTTACAGGATAGCGTGCACTCACCGTCGTGCCCGTACCGTCCGTGACCGTATATTTGATCCACCCGTTCTCGACTTCATTCAAACCGAAGCCTGTATAGGAGACGGCGGTCGCCCCAGGCCATTGTCGTCGAAGTTCAGCTTTCCACTGGGGTCACCCTGGATCGTCAAGCTCTCGGTGAAGGGTGGCGTGCCTCCCGAACGATCATACTGGATGATGCCGTAGCCCTGCCCAGACAGGTCGCCGCTCGCACCCGAGACGTTGAATGCGATCCCGCCGCTTGGCGCGAAGTTCACCCAGGCGCTCAGCGGTCCGGAACTTGTGGGCGGAGGAGGGGGCGAATAGGCTGTTGCGACTATCGCGATCCCGCTCACGACAGCCCTCCACCGCTGGCGACCCATTCATCGGTACCGACCTTAAGGAGCGTGCAAAGGCCTCGCGCCGCAAGCGTGCGGCTGCCCGTGGTAGACGTGCCGACCAGGCGAAGCGTCACGCCTGCGCCTTGCGTGATGGTGATGTTCGACGCGCTGTTGTTATAGACAGCGATCGTGTCTCCAACTCCAAAGGCCGTGGTCGCATTTGGCGGCACTGTGATGCCGGCATTGGTCGAAAGGCCCTGGCCTACATCGCTGAGCGCGATCTGATAGCTCGCGCTCTTATTGGTGAGCGGGATCGCACGATAGCCGACCATTCGCGCAGTCCCGCCACCGTCGATCACGGTCGATCCCGTGCCGAGATTAGTGACCGCCCCGGTCACAGCTCCGCCCGACCTAGGCAAAGGAGCGCTTGCTCCGGCCAGCCAGGTCGCGACTTGCGCCATCAGGGTGCGGATTGCGTCGTTGATGCCGCTCGCGGGGCAGCCCTCGGCGATGTTGATTCCGGCAATATCGCTATTGTTCGCGGGCGCGACGTCCCAATCCGTCACGGCGGATTTGGCCATGGTGGTTCCTTTCGATAAACGAGCGAAGTTTGGTGCGCACCTGCAGCGCAGGCACGATCGAGAGATCGGCTTGCGCGTGCGGGCGCCCGCCAAGCATGGCCATTACAGCGCGCCGTAATCGACCGTCATGTAGCCGTCCTGCATCGGGCCCAGCGCCCACGGACGGATCGCCGCTACCTCCTGCGCCATCACGCCGATTTGCGGATTGTCGTCCCAAAGATAGCGATAGCTGTAGACGCCCAGACCGTCATGAAGCGTTCCAAGCTTGCGAACGTCTCGCTTGGCCCGAATGTCTGATTTGAGCAAATTGGCGAAATTGGGGCTGCCGACGTAACTGGACAGCGCCGACCCCGCGAGGCCGCTCAACATCTGCCCGATATTACCGCTCTGCGTCTGGGTGCTGTTGGTTGTCTCGTTACTATATTTGCCGGTCAGGCCATTCACCAGGTTCGCGTAATTATTAACCCCCGTATACGGGATCGAGGCTGCCGCCTGCAGCGCGCTCATCGCCGGCGTCACGCCAGCATATTGCGCCTCCGCCAGGCCGCCGGTCAGCCCCAGCGCCTGCATGATCGACGCGACGCTGCCATTGGCCGCGCCCAGCGCAGTCTGATTGTCGGCGTTGGTCTGGCTTCCCAGCGCCTGTGCCGCGGCGAGCTGTTGCTGCTGCGCCTGGTTGTAGAGATTGCCCAGGTCACTCGCCGCGCTACGCGATCGGTCCTGTGCCGCGTTATAACCCGCGTCCGATTGCGCGCCGACCTGCGTCATCCGGTTGAGCTGGTTGTCATAGTCCTGGTAACGCAGCTTGTTCTCGCTGTCGGCGAGATTGTGCGTCAGCACGTCCAGATAAGGGGTCGACAGGCCCGCACCCATCCCCGCAGCCGCAAAGCGCCGGTTGGCGGCCTTGGCCACCGCATCGTCCGACTGCTGCAGCATCGCGCCTAGGTAGGGATTGCCCGCATCCAGATATTTGCCGCCCAGCACGTCCCGATAATAGCTTGCGCTGTCGGGATTAGCGCTCTGCGCGGTCATGCCCTGCAGTGCGCTGAGCCCCGGATTGCCGCCGCCCTGCGCCAGCGCTTTGAGCGCCGCGATCGACGGATCGTTCGCCCCAGCCTGTTGTAAATTTTGGTAGGTCGCAGCACCCGGCCCGCCACCATTGTAGAGGCCGGCCGCCACGTTCCGCGCGCCGTTCACGAAGCCACCTTCACTCGTGATCGAATTGGCGAGGTTGTTATACAGGCCATAAGCGCTCTGGCTCATCTGACCGAGGTTGGCCTGATTATTGTTCAGCACGCCCTGCGCGGTGGTGAGTCCCTGCGTGATGTAGGGCGCATATTGGTCGAGCGGCGTCGAGCTGGTGGTGCTCTGCGTCTTGGTCTTGCTCGAAGAGAGTCCCATCTTTGCAGTCCTTTCTTGCATGCGCGATCACGCCGGCAGCGACAGGCTGCCGGGGCATCATCCGTTTGCGGGTATCGTTGAGAAATTTGGCGGCCGCGGCCGCTGCGGTTAAAGCTCGCTGCCGCGGGGCAGGGCGAAATGGATGGTCACGCCGTTCACCCGATCGCGCAGCTTGAACACACGCACCGGACGAGCCAGCGTCACGTCCAGCCGCTGGTCGCCTTGCCAGGAGAGTCGGACGACGCCGGCTTCGTCCTGAGGCCAGTCGAGCGCGTGATTGCTGTCGAAGCGCAACACGACCGTGCCACTCTGGGGCGCGTCGCCCGGCACGCTGAGCCGCACTTCATAACTGAAGCCGCTCGTTGCGCCGCAATTGTTACGCACAAGCCTTGCCTGCCTGCCGCCGGGGGCATTCTGGCTGGCCAGCATCTCGCTTGAGCAGGTTCCGCCACAGCCGGAAAGACCGGCCGCCAACATCATCGCCGCGCTTGCGCCGAGTAATGAGCAGCGCATCAATAACATCCGTTCAAAGCATCCTCGATGCCGCGGTTTATCTGATCCTGATCGCGCGGATCATCGAAGTTGCTCGATCGATAGGACCATTTCGAAGTGCCGTCTTTCATCTGCACCGCTCCTGCCATACCCCGTAATAACCAAGCCGCTATGCCCTGGCGCTTGCCGGTATAGCCATAATTGTAATTGCCGAAATTCTCGAACGCCGGGTCGTATCTCTTATAATCCCATGGGCCATTGTCCTGCACCTGGGATTTGAACCAGGTCAGATCGATCGCGTTACGTGCCGCCGCGGCGGCGCCGTTTGCCTTGAGTTGCGCCGCCATTTCTGTCGGCAGCACGCCTGGCGGTCCAGCAGGCGGCCCATGGCAAAGTTCGGGATGCAAGGTCGCGGCCTGCGGCAAAAGCCGGCCTGCGAACATCCCCGGTTTGTTTGATCCGGCTCGCCTCCTCGCTCCCATGGGCCTTCCTCCTTGCTCATAATTCCCTGCGCACTGCCAATTGGTGCGGCTCGAACCCTGCGGAGCGGAGCGCTCGCGCCCAGCCCGGGCGGCTTTCCACCACGATTCCCAACGCCCCGATCGCGCGAGCCCATGTCTCGACCTGCGGAGCGATCCGGTCCCGCACCTCGGCCACATCTCCTGCCGCCACCAGTCCGTGGACATCATAAGCGCCGGTCGGATAGGCGCGGATCTCCGTAATGGCCGCGGCGCGATCGCTGCGCCAGAATTGCGCGCTGCCCGCCAGAATGCGCGCGTCCAGCCATTCGGGCGTGTGCAGCCGTGGGTCCATCGCCGCTGCGAAGGCCGGCCGCCATGTAAGATAACCGGCCCAGTCGATCATGCGCGGCTCGCTCGAAAAGATTTCTCCGCCCTGGGCGCGAAGCTTCCGCAGCCCGGCTCTCGCTAGCGGCCGATCATCAAAACCAATACCGGCGCCGTCACCAGCGAACCGCCCATGATCCAGGGCCATTTCCGGGACGGTACCAGCATCATTGCCGCCAAGGCGACCAGGTTCAGAAGAAGATTGGCCCAATCAGCATCCCGACCCGCATGGGGCCCTTTGGATCGTTGAGCGTCGCGCGCGCCGCTGCCAGCGTCAGCAAGGCGACCGCCATCATCCCGACCATGCCGATCATGATGAACGAACGGACCACCGTCGACGCCAGAAACACCGCTGGCTCCGTCATCGATTCCTTCTTCGAGGCCATGGCCGCCTGCACCTTCCTGCGTCGAACTCAGTCGCATCGGCCATAATAACTCTCTTTGATCTGCTTTTGTCCAGCATCCGTATCGCCATATGGTGCATTGCCGGGCCACCCGGCATCCCGTGGCGCAGGATGGTCGTCATGCTCTATCCTTCCTCACACCGTCACGCCCGCGGCATCCTTCCACACGCCGCTTGCATGCCGCCACACGGGCTTGCCCAGCGTCGTGTCGTAATACATCTGCCCGGTCACGGCCTTCACCGGCCGCTCGGCGGTCGGGCCGCACCCCGCCAGCCGACGGATCAGCCCATTGGCGGCGTCGCGCGCCTTGCGGTTCCATTCGGCCTGGCTCGGCTCATTGTCCTTGATCAGCAGGCTCATGGCCGCCCTCCCGCCACCGCGTCCGCGTCATAGCCTTGAGCATAGGTCCAGCTTGCCCCTGCCGGGATGCTGAGCGTGACCAGCGTCAGGTTCCAATTCTCGCGGCAGCGGAACGCGCCGTTCGCCTGTGCCTGCGGATAGCGCGTCTCCGCCATTGGATCGCCCCGCCGGTTCGCACCCGCCACCGTCACTGCCGCTCCGGTGGCGTCCGTCAGTGGTCTGATACTGCGGATCCGGCTGCGCATCCCCGGCGCGAATTCGCGCGTCGCGTCGGCGATCGTGGCCGCTATCGGTGCTCAAATATTGCAGTACAAAACAAGAACGAATTTGTCAAGCGCTTTGTTGCCCGCCGCGCCGAATGATGCGCCGCCGCAGGCGCGGGGGGATGGCGCCCCGCGCCAAAAGGGCTAAAGCCGTCGCATGATAGTGATCGTCGGTGTGTTCGTTGCCCTGGTGGGCTTGCTCTTGGTTGGTACGGGCGGCGGCTCGGTCCGGCAGCGGCGCAATTTTCGCCTGCCCATCGGCCTCGTCCTGATCGTCGGCGGTGTATTGTTCGCCCTGCTCGGCGGCCAGATCGCGATGATGCAGGGCTGGGCCCACCCCTGAATCGCCCGGCCCTGAGACGAATGCCGCGCCGTTGAGCGGCGAGGGGTGACGGCCGCCGGTCGGGAACCTCGACAGCTGCGCCCGACGACCGTCACTGCCGGGCCTAGGGCCCACTGTCTTAACAAATCCGCTCCAACTATCGAAAAATTCGGCCGCTTTTTCAAAAAGATTGTGCGGTGCGGAACGATTTGTGGTGCGGTGCATTAACCCTGTTCCAAGGCTGCGTCCCGCGCTGGGATGGGTTTTCGGTCTGGCGCCCTGCCGGGTAGCGTATCGGCGGGGCGCCAATTCCGCGTCCCCTGCTTCTGGCCCACCCGCGGCGGAACATGGTCGCCTTTTGGTGGTTGGTTGCCGCATGCATAGTCCATCCCGCCGGACGGTCCTCGTCGTCGAGGACGAGATGTTGATCCGGGTCCTCGCTGCCGACAGTCTTCAGGAAAACGGCTTCGACGTGCTTGAGGCGGCCGACGCGGGCGAGGCACTGCGGATCCTGAACGAACGAGACGATGTCGACGTCCTCTTCACCGATGTGAGCATGCCCGGGCCGATGGACGGTGTCGCGCTCGCCTATCTGATGCACGATCGCCGGCCCGATCTGGGCCTGATCATAACCTCCGGCCGCGACACGCCCGATCTCGCGGCTCTGCCCACCTCCAGCGTCTATCTCGCCAAGCCCTATCTCCCTCAGGAGCTCGCCGATGCGGTGGAGCGCCAGACGGTGCATTGATCTCCGGATACCGGGGCGCCAATGTGACGCGTTGGCATAGAAACGGAAATTCAACCGTTTCTCGTTCAAAGCTGTGTTGCACCAAGAGGGCGAAGCACATGAATGCCGAAATTGCGGAACTGATCGAAACCGCCAATCGCGTATCGGTCGGCCTGATCCAGGTCGCCGCCTCGAAGCCGAACGACTATCCGCTGCAAAGCAATGCGGAGACGTTCCGCGGCGCGGCGAACCTCATTCGTGCGCTCACGCTCGAGGTCACCCGGGTCGAGGAATATAACGCAAACCTGGTCGAGAAGCTTCAACGCATCGCCAATCTCAAGGTGCGCAACGCGTCCGAGGCGATCGAGGCCGGCGATTGGAAATCGCTGATCGACGAATTGCAGGCGGTCGCGCAGGAAGCGCTCACCCCCAACGTCAACATCACTGGCAAACCCAACGGCCAGCGCGACGTCCCCCGCCGCCCCTCGCGCGACTGACCGAAGCTCGGGGCCCGGCCCTCGTCGGCGCTCCGTCCGGATTGCCCCATTGTGTAAGGGCTTGAACGCGCCGGATTGACCCTCTTCGCCCTTCTGCTAATTACTCAGACAAATATCGTCTGAGGAAACAAAATGCAGATCTTCGCCCGTCTTGGCCTGCCCTTGCTGGCGCTCGTTTCGGCCTCGATTGCGCACGCGGAAACGCCGATCGCGGTCTCGGTCCAGGCCGACAAGCCCGGCGCGGTGATAGATCGCCAGATCTTCGGCCAGTTCGCCGAGCATCTGGGGCAGGGCATTTACGGCGGCATCTGGGTCGGCAAGGATTCGAAAATCCCCAACGTGCGCGGTATCCGCAGCGATGTCGTCGCCGCGCTCCGTGCGATCCATGTTCCCAACGTCCGCTGGCCGGGCGGCTGCTTCGCCGACGAATATCATTGGCGCTGGGGCATCGGCCCGCAGGACAAGCGCCGCCAGACGCTGAATGCGAGCTGGGGCAACGTGATCGAGCCGAACAGCTTCGGCACCGACGAATATTTCGACTTCCTGGAGCAGATCGGCGCCGACGCCTACGTCTCGGTCAACATCGGTTCGGGGTCGCCCGAGGAAGCCGCCGACTGGCTGGAATATATGACCGCCGACAAGCCGACCACGCTCGCGAAGGAGCGTGCAGCGAACGGCCACCCCGCGCCCTACAAGGTCAAGTTCCTGGGGCTGGGTAATGAGAATTGGGGCTGCGGCGGCGCCATGTCGGCCGACCATTATGTCGAGGAGATGAAGCGCTTCTCCCATTATTCGCGCAACCTGAACTCCGATCAGGAGAAGGGGCCCGACAAGATGAAGCGGCTCGCCGTCGGCTGGGACAGCGGCAAGAGCGACTATACCGAAGAGGTGATGAAGGCCTGGAAGGACAAGGTCTGGAGCTGGGACATCGACGGCCTGTCACTCCACAACTACGTCGTCGGCGGCTGGCCGCCCCACCTCAAGAGCCTGGGCTTCGACGAGAACGAATATGCGATCGCGCTGGAAGAGGCGTTCCGCATGGACGGGATGCTGATCAAGCAATCGGGGATCATGGACAAATATGATCCGGCGAAGAAGGTCGCGCTCGCGGTCGACGAATGGGGCGCGTGGCTGGCCCCCAATCCTGGAAGCAACCCGGGTTTCCTTCAGCAGCAGAACAGCCTGCGCGACGCGATCCTGGCTTCGGTCAACCTCAACATCTTCATGCGCCATGCCGATCGCGTGAAAATGGCCAACATCGCGCAGATGATCAACGTGCTGCAGTCGATGATCCTGACCGATGGGCCAAGGATGGTGTTGACGCCCACCTATCACGTCTATCGCCTCTATTTGCCCTTCCAGGACGCGACCTCCGTGCCCGTCAAGTTGGAAGGCGGCGACTACAAGTTCCAGGCCCTGACGACGCCGCGCCTCGACGCGGTCGCTGCTCGCGACAAGGCGGGCAAGCTGTGGCTGGCGGTCACCAATATCGATCCCAATCGCCCGGCCGAGATCGCGGTCGCGGTTCAGGGCGCGCGCGCTGGCACGGTCGCAGGCCAGGTGCTGACCGCTGCGAAGGTCGGTGCCGTCAACACGTTCGATGCGCCCAACACGGTTGCGCCGAAGCCGATCAGCGGCACGGTAAGCAACGGCACCGCACACCTGGCACTCCCGCCCAAATCGGTCGCGGTGGTCGCACTGAACTAGGCCGTAGACATAAAAACGGCCTGTCTGCGTTCGACCTAAAATCGGTCGTTCAGCGGCCGGTTGCGTCGATCCCGTTAGCTGCCGTTCGTTAAGCCCGGCGGCCTATCGTCCGCGATGGTTAGTCAGCTGCTTTGGTCATGGGAACGACTGGATACCGCTTCAACCATATGTCGTTCTGCCAATCTTCATAGCCAAGAAGGGTTCCGTAACGACGTTCTCGTTCGTTTGACCATGGTCCCGGAACCGCCAACAATTCCAACATGGCATCCACCCTCCATCTCTCGCCGGGCAATGTATAGAAGAGGCTGTGGCTAAAGGCTCCATCACGGAATGGCTCTCGCTTGTGGGTCTTTTCAAATCGGCCAGTCTGCACATGCCGGTCGAACATTCGAAAATAGCGAAGAGCAAATTCAAGCTCGTAGCCATCAGTGTAGCCGAACATTGCCATTGGCTTGACGCCCTTGAGCATCAACCCAAGCTCGCGGTTGGTATGAACCAGATACGGTAGCGACCGGAGGCCGTCGGGCAGCATTTTATTTATATGCTCGGATTAACTTGTGCCCGCTGCGGGGTCGTTAGCGGTCATTCGTATCGCGCTGCCCCGAAATGGCAACTATCGCGTGCGGCGCTCCTAAAAGCTGCCAGTCTGCAATCGACCCAGTTGCGGACATAAGTGTGGGCTGCAATGACTGCTGCATGAGCGATACTTTACCGCGACGACCCGACCTTTCATCCATACGGGCGATCGCGGCGAAATACGGGCTGCAAATAGGATTGGCCGAAACTCCGCTGTTCGGCACCTCACAAGGAGACGGCTCGCCCTATGTCGAGATTGGCGATGCCTACTATTTCGTCGTTGAAGAGCGAGGGATAGAACTGGAACGGCGGGAAACCAACGACATCGACGAGTTACTCTATTGGATATTCGACGGGGTCACATTCTCGATGTCTTCCGATTTTGAGCTACGAAATCGCAGACCCGGGGAGGACTCAAGGCGACAGCTCTTTGCTAATCAGGAGGAGCTATTGGGCCAACTCTCGGGGGCGTGGAGGGAGCGAAAGCAGGAAGAACACAAACGCATTCTCATCCACCACCCATTCAATGATGTTCTGGGGTAAACGGCAGCTTACCACCCACTTTCAGCCGTTCAGCCCATTGTGCCAATAGCGGCCGTTTATGAGTTCACGACCTAGGCCGCGCCGGGCGTGTGATCGTCAGCGCGCGCCCGGTAACGCCGCGAGCAGCAGCAACAGTGCACCGAGCAGCAGCAGCCAGACCGTGTAGGCCCAATAGCGGACCGGCTGGGCGGCACGCGTGAATGGGCCGCCCATCACCCGGGCTTCGCCCGATCGCAGAAAATGGATCGCGGCCCAGAAGCTCGCGACACCGCACCCGCCCAGCAGCGCGGAAAACAGGAAACTCGTCATCGGTTCGATCTAGCAAACCCCGGCCAGAGGGCAATCGGCCCTATGCGGTTCGCCGTCCCTGATGCACCTGTTGACATCGGTGTCTAAAATAGGCCCTATGCGGCCCGATCGGGGGGCACATGGCAAGCACATTATTCGGAAAGAGGACGTTCGCACCGCATCACCGCCGCGATCGCGCGATGATCGCCGCTGTGGTGTTCGCGATTTGGCTGGCCATGATCCTCGGTTTCGGGATCGACGTGGTCCACCGCGCGCAGGAGGGGCGGCTCAGCTTTCCGCTGATCATCCACCTCCACGCAATCGCTTATACCTCGTGGCTGTTGCTGCTTGTGCTCCAGGTCTGGCTGGTCCGGACGGGGCGCGTGTCGGTGCATCGCCGCGTTGGGCCGCTCGCCTTGCTGCTGATCCCGCTCATGCTGGTCATGGGGCCCGCGGCGGTGATTTCGCAGGTTTCGGCAACCCCCTATATGCCCGACCGCTGGATCTCGTGGATGAGCGTTCAGTTCACCAACGCGTTCGGCAGCGCGGTTCTCCTGGCGGTTGGCTTCCTCAAGCGGCGCGATCCGGCGGCGCACAAGCGGCTGATGCTGATGGGCACGATCGCCGTGACCGAACCCGGTTTCGGCCGCATCTGGCTGCTTCCGCTTCAGGCGCGCCTGGGCGAGGGCTATGTGCCCTTCTATGTCTCGGCCTTCATCGGGACGTTCCTGTTGGTCGTCGCGGTGGGCGCCTACGATCTCGTCACGCGTCGCCGGCTGCATCCTGCCTATGTCGGCGCGGCGCTCTGGATCTTCGCCAACGAGGCGCTGGCGGACTGGCTCTTCTATCAGCCCTTCTGGCTGGCCTGGATGAAGGCGTTGACGGGGCATGGCGCCTAGCGGCACGTCTTCTTTGTTGACGATCTCTTAACCAAACCGCCGATAACGTCGGCAAATGCTACGACCTGGCTTCCTTCTCGCCATGGGGCTTACGGCCTGCGCAAGCACGGCAGCGGTTCCCGGCGCGCAAGCGCTTTGGGACAAGGGGGCCTATCGCGAAGCTTTCGCTGCCGCGGTCGAGCCGGCCAATGCGGGCGATCCCCAGGCCGAATATCTTCTGGGTGAGGCCTATCGGCTGGGCCGGTCGGTCGATCCGGATTCGTTTCAGGCGAGGGACTGGTACATGCGGGCGGCGCGCCAGGGCGATGTCGCCTCGGCGGCGGCGCTGGGCGAGCTTCTCGTGCAGATGCGGCAGTCGCGGGATGCCGTGCCGTGGCTGACCCTGGCCGCGTCACACGATCATGCCCATGCGACGGCCCTGCTCGCTGCGATCTACTATACGGGGGACGGCGCCGATCAGGACCTGATCCTGGCCACGTCGCTCATGAAGAAGGCAGCGGCCGAGGGCTCACCCGAGGCCAGGGCCAAGTTGGCGATGATGGATGACACCGCCCCACCGGTGGACGTCTCCCCGCTTTCGCCCCCGATTGCCGCGCGCGCCGAAGCCGAGGCTCCATCCGGCCGCCAGCTCGCGTCGGCATTGCCGGCCAAGCCGACCTGGCACGAAGTGCCGGCGGCGCGCATCCCCCGTCACAGCGGGCCAACCAGCGTCGTTCGAATCCAGGTCGGCGCATTCCGTACCGCCGCGAATGCCCACCGCGCTCTGACTCTGATTGCCGCGCATACGGCCGGCATGCCGTCGAGCCTCGCCATCATCCGAAGCCACCATTTTTACAGGCTGGTACTTTTTGCCCAAGGGCAGGAATGCGCCAGAAATGCCCGCACTCGCCTTGTCGCGATCGGCTGGCAGCATTTTTCGCGCAGCGGGCGGCTGAATCGCGCTTAGCTGCCTTATACGGCCATTGGGCCCATCAGCCGACCCGCTCCACCTCGGGCTCAGGCGCGCCCGCCCAGGTCAGGCGCCACATGTCGCCCTGCGCGACCGATTGGACGGCGTGGGGCACCAGCGCGGCGATGCAGGTTCCGTTCGTATATCGCACTGAAGGATAAAGAATCCCGTTCAGCCCGCGCGCCAGCGCGGCGTCGGCCAGCCGATTGCCTTCGGGATAGCCGAGCGCTGGATCGGGATTGAGCGCGGGGTGATCGGGCACAGGGCGCAGGTCCAGGAACTCGCCGGCAAAGCTTGCGTGGAGCTCCGCATAATCGATCGCGGCTTCGGAAATCCCGCTGTCCGCCAGGAAGCGCGTCATGTGGAATGTAACCTCGGCGATACAGGTCTCGACATCCAGTGCCGCATACCAGGCGCCGCGTTTCGGCCCGTTGAAGCGGTTGAGCGTGCGGGGTCGCGCGAAAGCGAAGGCGGCGTTGATATGCGCGGCGTGCGGTACGCCGTGGACCAGTTCATGCGGCGAAACCTGGCCCAGCCCGCGCGCCTCGGCGATCAGCCGCCCGCTGGTCGCGCCCTCGATTTCCGCCAGCGCGGCGAGATCGCTGGCATCCGCCAGCCCGAGCAGCACCGATTCGCGCAGGCGTGCGCTCGACACCAGCCGCACCGTGCGCGGCAACGCCTCGCGCGCGACCGGAATATCGTCGATCACTCAGAGCCCGCCGCGGACCGCATCCACCAGCAGGCGCGTCTCCAGCATCACCGGAATCCCGCCCTCGATCATCGCCTCGACCGGGCTCCTGCGCCGGAAGATCGGCCCCATATTGGCGAGCTTGGGCCAGCGATCCGCGGTTCCGTCCACGAACAACAGGTGCAGCCCCTTATAAAGGCCGATCGCGGCCGAGGCGCGGGTGAGTTGGTCCTGCGACAAAGGCTGTTCCCACGTGCCGCGCTTGATCCGGTCCCACGTGCTTTCCGACACGCCAAGCAACGCCGCCGCTTCCGCATTGTTGAGTGCCCATTGCTCGGCCAACGCGCGGAATGCCCGCAGCGCCGGCGCGGACAGCCGCGCTCGATCCTCCGCCCGCGCAAAATTCTGCGGCTCGACCGGCGCATCGGCAGTCTGGACCTGGCTCAGAGAGGCCATAATATGCTCCTTATGACGCGTATATACGCGTCAATTGACGCGATCGCAACCGTGCGCATCAGAATCCGGATGCCGCTGATCCTTGGAACCGTGCGCCTGCCCGCGGACCTGGCCGCTGCGCGCCGGCGATGCAGGCGCACGGCGGATGCCAGCCGCGCCGAACGGGGCTGCCTCCTTTGTCTATGCCGATGACTTGTTCGATCCGGGCCTGATCCACGTGAAAGGAAATGTAGACCGATCAGGAGGCGCTAGACCGTCACTCCACCGGCCGCACCCCGCAGAATGGCGCGCATCATGGCCCGTGCTGGGCATCGGCGCTCGCGATCTCCAATTGTAGAGGTCGCCGCGTCACACGCGAACTGGCGGCGTATAGCAATGAGCCCCGCGCGCAATTGGGGGGCTGCGGCGGGGCTCACTGCTTGTGCCCGAAGTAAATCCAGGCGCACCGACGGGTGGGGGACGCGTCGATGCAACGATATCAACTTATTGAGGTTTTAGATGTTCCCGGTTTGAGCCGATATGGATGATTGCCCGGTCCGGTCGTGCGGGCTCCGCGCCGAATGGAGGCTAGAGTCGTAGGGCGAGGAAGATCGTCCCTTCCACCGGCGTCGGATAATAAGCGCCGATTTCCGCGAACCCGGCGCGGGCATACATTGCGAGCGCGGCATGCATTGTGGGCAGCGTATCCAGCCGCATTTCCGTATAGCCTACCGTGCGCGCCTGCCCGACGATTGCTCCGATCAGTTCCGCGCCCAGACCCAGGCCGCGCGCCGCGGGCGCCACGTAGAGCCGCTTCATCTCGCAGATCTGGCCCCCGATCGGCCGCATCGCGACGCAGCCGATCGCCACCCCCGTCGGGCTCCGCGCGATCAGCAACCTGCCGGCGGGCGACGCATATTTGCCCGGCAGCGCGGACAGCTCCGCTTCGAACCCCTGATAGCCAAGATCGACCGGCAGCGCGGCCGCATAAGCGCGGAACAGCGCAGCCGCATCCTTCAGATCGGCCACGCTTTCCGCAGGCTGGATGAGGTACGGCTTCACCATCTGAAATTCATCCCCAGAAATCGCCTAACTAACGGACAAACCATATTGATTTTGATCAATCGCCCCGCTTAGGAAGTCGTTGGGGGCAAGGAGTCGGAATGCCCAGATATTTCTTCCACGTGGAAGATGGCGCCATCCACGCCGATGAGGAAGGGATGGAATTAGGCGGCCTTGATGCCGCGCGCGAACACGCGGTCTGCTATTTCGCGGAACTGCTGCGCGACGCGCCGCGCGCTTTCTGGAAGCAGGGTGAATGGCAGATGCGCGTCACCGATGCCGCGGGGCTGATCTTCTTCACGCTTCACTTCACCGCTACCATCGCCGCGGCCGGAGGTGGCGCGCTGCGCCAAGGCTGATCGTTTCGCTCAGGCCGCGTGCAGGTAGGCGGGGTCGAAGTCGCCGATCCGCCTCAGCCGGGGCCAATCGCGGATATGCAGGTTGCGTCGGTCGCGCACGATTGCGCCTATGTCCTCCAGATCGTGCAGCTTGCGGTTAACGTGGACGCTGGTTAGCCCGGTTGCGTCGCCGATCTGCTCCTGGGTCATCGGCAGCTCGAAGCGTTCCGGCGTGCCGAAGCCCGCGGCGTCGCGCCGCGCGGCATATTCGCATAGCAAATGCGCAATCCGCGCCAGCGCATCGCGCCGTCCGATATTGACGATCCATTCGCGTGCGATCGATGCATCGATCAGCGTGTCGCGCCACAGCGCTTCGGCGATGCGCGGTCGATCGGCAGCGAGTGCGCGAAAATCCTCCACCCCTACCCGCGCCACCGTTGCCGGGCTCAGCGTCTGCACGACATGGCCGCTGCGGCTGAGGAACATATGCTGCAGGTCAAGCACGTCGCCCGGCAGGTGGAACGACACTATCTGCCGCCCACCGTTTCTAGTCTCCTTCAGGCGGCAGGCGAAGCCGTCGATCAGTAAGGAGAGTCGCGTCACGCGCGCGCCATCCCCCACCAGCACCTGATGTGCGGGGTGCGTCTCGATCCTGGCGGGGAGCGCGTGGATGGCCTGCCGGTCGGTTTCGTCCAGATGCACGAGCCGTCCCAATTTACGGATCGCGCGTCCGAATATGTCCTCACTATCCGCGGCCATTTTTCTCCTCGTTTATCATGCGAACCGCACGTGCCAGGTGAACGGTACAAAAGCGTTCGGGTTTCATAGCGAGGGGAGAGTCATCCAGGCCGTTGTTGCCGAACAAGACTCGCTCCGCCTTCCGACGAAACGATCGTGCGCTCGCAAGATGGCAGCGCGCAGGACCAGTGCATCGGGAGCCGCGCTGGCCAGCATCCGTTGAACCTCGTTATGGCGCTGAAGCATCCAGAAGCGCGACAGCGTGTCGCGGCGGGCGCGGTTACGCTTGGCGTGCACGCCGTGCTGCTCTTGGCGTTGCTGTTCGCGCTGAGCCGCGATCATGCGCCAGCGCCGCACCCGGAAATCCTCCCGTTCACGCTCTCCGATGCTCCGCCGCCGCCTCCACCTCCGCCGCACCGGCTTGGCAGCGCCCCACGATCGCGGATTCGATCCGCGATAATCGTACCACGCACCGCGGCCTCCGCTCCCGCTCCACCGGCACCGCCCACGCCAATCGTGCCGCTCGCCATCCCTGCTCTGGCTGCAATCGGAACCAGCGGGACCGGCAGCGGCGGCGCGGGCAACGGGAATGGCGGGGGCGGCGGCGAGGGCGGGGCGGGGGTCGGTGAGGGAACGCCGCCAGAGCGGATCGGCGGACGCATTTCGGATGGGGATTATCCGCGCGAGCTCAGCGACGCTGGTATCTCCGGCACCGTCGGCGTCCGCTATCGGGTGGGGATCGACGGCCGTGCGCGCGAATGCCTGGTCACGCGGTCGAGCGGATCGGCCGCACTCGACGCACATACCTGCACGCTGATCGAACGGCGCTTTCGCTTCCGCCCGTCACGCGATGCGGACGGGCGGCCAGTGCCGTCGATCATCGTCGAAAATCACAGTTGGATCATGCCGCCGCCCCAACCGCCCGCGACAAACGACCAATAAGGCATCACTCGCAATGATACCGGCCGTGCGCATCGTCATTGTGCTGATCGACATGCTTGCCGACCACGCCGCCCGCGCCCGCGCCGAGCAGCGTGCCGAGCAGGCCGCCGCCGAGCGCGTGACCGATCAGGCCGCCACCAATCGCGCCGACCACCAGTCCGGTGGTGCCGTCGCTGCGCCGGCAATAATAGCGGCCGTCGCTGCCGTGATAGACGCGTTCATTCTCCGCCATCTCGCGCTGCTCGTAAGTGCCGCGCGTATAATGATGGGAGGGATCCCAATCGCTGTCGCGGTCGCCGTTCCAATGATAGTCATTCTCCGTCGATTGCTGCGCCGAAACGGGCGCGATCGGGGCGGTCAGCAAGGCTGCCGTCATCGCCGCTGCGAATATGCTCTTCATCACGCGCTCCCATGCTGGTCGCGCGTCCAACGATGGAGCGTCCGAACAGTTGCGCGAGGCCAGGCGCACGAGGAGACCCGCGCAGTAGCGCCCGCATGCCTCCCGAAACGGAGATTGTTCGTCACATGAGACGGCTTGCCCGGCGGGATAGGCGGGCTAATCCTGTTTCCCATTCGACGGAGACGATTGGGACATATGGCGACGATCACCGGGACGAGCGGCAACGACAGCCTGATCGGCACGTCGGGCGATGACGTGATCGACAATGGCGGGGGCGGCATCGATACGATAGATGCGGGCACCGGCAACGATCTCATCCACTTCGCCGTCGGGTTGACGCAGGGCGGTTCGACGGCCTCGTCGATCGACGGCGGGGCCGGCTATGACATTCTCGACCTGAGCGGGCTGCCCGACGCCAACGGCTATCAGTTCATGATCAACGCCATGAGCGATCATTCGATCGCGTTGTGGCAGGCGCATTATACCAGCAGCGGCACCGTGATGACCCCGGTTGCGAATGCCACCGGTATTGAGGAGATCCATCTCAGCCCCCAGCTGTTTTTCGACGCTTTCGTCATCAACGAATCCCCTCACGGAACCGGATGGAAGATCGTCGCCAGCGATGGCGGCAATCTGATCCGCGACACGTCCGCCAACGACACGATCGTTGGGGGTTCCTGGGGCGACGAAGTGGATACGCACGGCGGCAACGATCAGGTCTCGTTGGGCGCGAACAGCGATTTTTTCGTCGTCCAGGGACTCACCGGCAATGCCGACCATTCCACGATCGACGGGGGCGAGGGGCGCGACACTTTCGAGGTTGCATCGGCGGCCGCCGCGCACGGCGGCACGGTCGACCTGATGAACGGCGTGGCCCAGATCGGCGCGGCGACCTTCACTCTCTCCGGCGTCGAGGTCGGCCAGATCCTACAGGACACGCCGCTGGCTAGCGCCGATTGGCACGCGACCATGCTCGGCGGCCAGGGTGGCGATACGCTCGACGCGGTCGGCATCGGCGATGCGCTCATCCTAGGGCGTAGTGGGAATGATGTCATCAACGAGTGGAGCAGCGCGACGGGCCAGGGCCCGGTCACCGCTTATGGCGGGCTAGGCGACGACCAGGTGCGCGGCGGCGAGGGTTCCGACTGGCTCTTCGGGGACGGCCATTATGCGGGCGATACCGTGCCCGCAGGCTCCTCCGTTGGCGGCGCCGACATTCTGTGGGGGTTGGGCGGCAACGACCACCTCTTCGGCAATAGCCAGACCGCCGTCGCGGGAACGGTCGACGGCGATGACTTCATCGATGCCGGCGGTGGCATGGATTACGCGAACGGCAATGCCGGAAGCGACGTCATCCTGGGAGGCAATGGTTCCGACCGGCTCTATGGCGGTGCCGGCGACGACACGATCTACGGCGATCACGACCCCGGCGTCGTCGATCCCGGCGACGGCAACGACCATATCAACGGTAACAAGGGCAATGATTCCCTCTATGGCGGCGGCGGTAATGACGAAATTCTCGGCGGCCAGGGCAACGACACGCTCGAAGGCGGCAGCGGGGTCGATACGCTCGCGGGTGGGCAGGGCAACGACATCTTCCGCATCGAACAGCATGATCTCGGCAAGCCTGGAACGCCGAACAGCCTGCCCGACCTGATTACCGATTTCCAATATGGCCAAGACCAGCTGGTTACGCATGCCAGCATTGAGGATGTCGTCCATCCCGGCAGCGCTGCCGATTATGCGGCCGCATTCGCGCTTGCCCAGTCCTCGGTACGCGAGAGCGACCCCGCGCACCCCGGCGCCTGGCAATCGGCGGCGGCGGTGCAGGTTGGAAACGATACCTATCTGTTCTGGGACAATTTCGGCCATGGGCCGGAATCCGGGGTTCGCCTGGAGGGAATACGCGCCTCGGCAGTCAACTTCGACTATTTCGCCTTCGGCGGCTTCTGATCGCGCCTCAGCGCACGATCAGCGTCCGCTTGAGCTTGATATCGGCCGAACTGTTCCCGATCCGAAGCTCGATCGGTTCGGCCTCCACTGTGAGCGCCTTGCCGTTCCAGTAAGCGAGTTCCGCCGCCCTGAGCGGGATCTTCACTGTCTTTGTCTCGCCCGGCGCCAGATGAATACGCTGAAAGCCCGCCAATTGCTGCATCGGTCGTTCGACCTTCGATCCAAGATGATGGACGTAAAGCTGCGGCACCGCGTCGCCCGCTATCTTGCCGCTATTGGTGACATCGACAGAGACGATCGCCACGCCGTTGCGTACCAGCACCGGCTTGTCGGTGCGCAGATTGGCGTAGCGGAAGCTTGTGTAGGACAGGCCGTAGCCGAACGGGTAAAGTGGCTTGCCCTTCATATACATGTAGGTGCGACCGTGGCGGATGTCGTAATCCATCATCGGCGGCAGTTGATCCATCGATGCGGGCCAGGTTGCGACCGTATGGCCTCCGGGATTGTAGGCGCCGAAGATTACGTCAGCCAGCGCCGAGCCTTCGTCCTGCGAGGCATGCGTCATGTGCAGGATCGCCGGCACATGCGCCTGGCTCCAGTTGATCGCGAACGGGAAGCTGGAAATCAGCACCATCACCGTGCGCGGATTGGCCGCGAGCACCTTCTTGACCAATTCCTCCTGTGCGAGGTCGATCGTTTCGCGGTCCCGCCCCTCGCGCCCGTCGCCCGGATCGGCGCAGGGCTTGGTGCCGTTGTCGGTCCAGTCATGCGCCATATTCGGACCGCAGGTGGGATCGTTGCCGACCACTACGATCGCGACGTCGGAGGCTTTCGCCGCAGCGACCGCCGCGCCGTCGGTGTCGTCCTTCGCGAAATTGACCTTCACCTCCGCCCCGACCGCCTTGCGGATGCCGTCGAGCGGGGTGATCGCATAAGGCGGGAAGCCGCCATACCAGTCCCAATGAACGCCATCCGCGAGCGGGCCGATCACCGCGACAGAGTGCAGGCTCGCCTTCGCGATCGGCAAGGCCCGCGCTTCATTCTTGAGCAAGACGATCGATTCCAGCGCCATCCGCTTCGAGATTGCCTGATGCCTGGCGCTCTCCCACGGCGGCGTGCCGCCGTGGATATTGGAATAGGGCACGCCTTCGGGCGGATCGAGCAGGCCAAGCTTGATTGTGGTCGGAAATTTACGGCGGAGCGCCTCGTCGAGGTCCGCTTCGCTAATCTGTCCAGCCTTGAGCGCGAGCCGTAGCTCGTCCTTGTAAACGTCGAGATATTGGTTGATCCCGGCTTTCAGTGCCGCGACGGCGGCCGCCTGCTGATCGGGCGAGGTCTTGTGATCCTTGACCAATGTCTTGATCGCGCCGCCGTCGCTCGAGACGATGCCGACACGCCATTGGCCGATCACGATTTTGCGCAGCACCGGGTTCACCGCCATCGGCACCCCGTTCCACGCATTGTAGGATGCCATCACCGCGCTCGCTCCCGCATCGCGGAAGGTCATGCGGAACGGCTTCGAATAATATTCCCAGAACAAGCGCTCGTCGAAATTGCTGCTGGTGCGGGTGCGATCATTTTCGTTCGAGTTGGCGAGGAAATGCTTGAGCAGCGGGGCCACCTGCCAATATCTCGGGTCGTCGCCCTCAAGGCCTTTGGCGAAAGCGGTCGCCATCGTGCCGGCCAAATAGGGATCCTCGCTATAGACCTCTTCGCTGCGGCCCCAGCGCGGGTCGCGCGCAAGGTCCGCCTGCGGGCCCCACGCCATCAGGATCGGATGCTTGCCGTCGCCCGATTGCGTGATCCAGCGCGCCTCGTAGCCCTCGACCTCGCCGGCCTGACGGACCAGCGCCGGATCCCAGCTTTCGCCCATGCCGGGCGGCTGCGGGAATTGCGTGGTCTTGGTGCCGGGCCAACCCCGTTCGGGCGCGCCGCGTTGCTGCAGCCCATGAATGCCCTCGGTGGACCCGAAGCTCGGCACGCCGAGTCGCGGCACGCCTGAATTGGTCGAAAGCGCGTCGATCTTCTCGTCGACGTTCATCAGCGAGATCAGGCTGGCGATGCGCGTATTCGCCGGCAGATTGGGATTCCGGAAAGGATGGTCGTAACGCGCGGGCGCGGCCGCCCCCAGCAACAAAGCCGCCACCCCGATTGCCAGCCGCTTCGCCCGCATCCGAATCTCTCCCGCAATGCTCCGCTGGAGCGGAGGTGTCCGGGATATAGCGGGAGCGGTCGCCCGCTCAATCCAGGTCATAGGCCCGGCAGGTGCGGAAAGCCGCGGCGCCCCGCCAACCGGGGGAAGACGGGGCGCCGGCCAAGGTTTTGCCCATCATTCATTTTGGGGGGTGGATGACGGCCTTGGCGACCTTGTTCTTAACCGGGCTGCGGCGCGCGCGTCGATGCGTTCGCCCCTGGGTGTCCAAAGTTTAACCAAGTGTCTTTGAAACCGGTCTCGCGTTAGGGATCGGCCGCGATCCATTCGAATATACCCGCCACCTTGCCCGATCCGCCGGTTGTTTCGGCGACAGGAAAACGCGCGATTTCGCGCAAGCGCGTGATCGGGAGGAAGCTGCGCCAGGGATCTCCGACCAGCACGTGCGTCCCCAGCGCCAGGCAGCGATCGAGGAAGCCGCTCACCCGCACCGCCAGATCGGGCGCGTAAAACAGGTCCCCGACCAGCACGATGTCCGCCGGTGGCGGCACACTTAGCGTGAGATCGCGCGCGATGATCGCAATCTCCACCCCGTTAAGGGCGGCATTGCACCTCAGAGCCGCCACCGCATAAGGGTCGGTCTCCGCCGCCGTAACGCGCGCGGCGCCTGCCATGGCTGCCGCGATCGCGACCAGCCCGCCGCCCGCGCCGAGATCGACCACATTCCTTCCTGCCACGCTGTCGGGGTGGTCCAACACATATCGCGCCAATGCGAGACCGCCCGCCCAATGATAGGCCCAATAAGGCGATCCGAAGCCGCTGGCGTCGGCCGCTGCCAGGCGCCCAAGGCCGCTGTCCGGCGCGGCCTTATGCAACCGGATTTCGGGGACGCCTGGTATCGCCACTACCGGCAGATTGTCGCGGATGAATGCCTCGACAGCGCAAGGTTCCGGCATCATCCTTTTACCGTGACCTCTCGCACGAGCGCTTTCAATCGCGCCCGGTAGGTACGGCCGACGCGCAGGCGGTGGCCGTCCGTCAGCTCGGCGAACCAATTGCCAGCGCCGTCTTTGCCGATGCGCGCGATGCGGTCGATGCGCACGATTGTGGAGCGGTGGACGCGCAGGAAAATGCCGGAATCCAGCCGTTGCTCCAGTTCCGCGATCGTCATGTGGATCAGGTGGGACCGAGAGCCCACATGCAGGCGCATATAATCGCGCTCCGCCTCGATCCGGTCGATTTCGGTAACGGGCACGCGGATCATTTCGGATCGATGCGGCACCCACAATTGGTCGGGCTCGCCCGGCGGCCGCGCGGCGAGGCCGCGAGCGTCGAGCACGCGCGAAATTGCGCGTTGCAGCCGCTCCGCCGCGACTGGCTTGAGCAGGTAATCCGTGGCAGCCACGTCGAACGCATCGATCGCATGATGATCGTAGGCGGTGACGAAGATTACCGCCGGCCGCGGGCTGCTGCGCTCCAGGATCCGGGCGAGGCTGACCCCGTCCATCCGCGGCATCGCGATATCCAGCAACAGCAGATCGGGGGCGCTTCGCCCCAGTATCTCCAGCGCGGCCTCGCCGTCGCCCGCGTTGCCGATCACATCGATCCCGTGCAGCTCCGCGCACAGCATCGTCAACCGCTCGACCGCGAGCGGTTCATCGTCGACGATCAGGGCCTTGAGCCGCAGTTCAGCCACGTCCGGCTGCAATCGGCAGGACGATTTCAGCGCGATATGTATCGCCGCTCCGTCTGGTCCGCAGCTGCGCTTTGGCACCGTAGCGCGCCGCGAGCCGGTCCCGCACATTTTGCAGGCCGATCCCGCTGCCGGGCTGGGCTTCGGCCGCGGCGGACGCGCCGTCATTCTCCACGCTCAGATGGAGCAAGCCTTCCCGGGCGAACGCAGCGATCCGGATCGCGACCGGATCGCGCGACCGGGCGGCGCCATGCTTGACCGCATTTTCGACCAGCGGCTGCAATATCATGCCGGGGACGGGCAGGTCGCAGACGGCTTGCGGAATATCGAACGCCGCCGTTAGCCGATCGGGGAAACGCACGCCTTCGATCTCGAGGTAGAGACGCTGCAGGAACAGTTCCTCCGACAAGGCAATGTCGGCGGTGGGGTCGCCCACCAGGCTCATGCGGAAGAAGGCCGAAAGATTGCCGATCATCCGCTCCGCCGCGTCGCGCCGCGCACTCATCACCAACGCGGAAAGCGAGTTGAGCGTATTGAATAGGAAGTGGGGATTGATCTGGTAGCGCAGCGCGCGCAGCTCGGCCGATTGCGCGGCCGCGCGCAGGGTCGCCGCATGGCGTTCCATCCACTGCATCTCGATCCCGTGACCCAACAGCAGATAGAGCGCGGACCAGGTTGCGAAATAGAAATAACCGTTGACCGCGTTGCCCAATATCTCGGCGGAGGGCGTCATGTCCCAATCGCCCGGTGCTACGGGTGCGAGCAGTTGCAGCCCGGTCTCGCCACCATTGCGCGCCAGCTGTGCGAGCTGGGTCAGCAGGTGGCTGTCGAAGATCAGATAATTGGCGGTAGCGTAGACGAAAGCTGCGGGCGCCGCGAGCAAGCCCGCCATCACGATATTGCGGCGCATCGTCGGAAAGGTCGATCGGCGGATCACGAGGTAGAGCAACAGCGTCGTCGCTGCGCTCACCACGCTCACCACGAGCCGCTGCACGATCAACGGAGGTTGCGGCGCTCCGCCTTCGATCACGGTCGATCGTAAAGTGATGATCACGAAATAAAAGGTCCAGAAGGCCGCGATCGACAGCAAGGCGACGCGCGGCGCGAGCATTGGCCGATCCTCTGCGTCTCCCGTCACCTTTCACCCCATTCCGGCGGCTCCGGATGCGGCGCCCAATCGCCGGTTTAGGCGCTCATGTCGGTGCGCGGAAGCCGCGCGGAATTTGGGAATGGCACTTGGTCGAAGCGAATATGCCGTTGGTCGAACGCCGCTCGCGGGACGGCTGCCTTGGCCGCACCTGCCGCCCCGAAGCCGGATCCTTCGCCGGCGGCCGGGAGAGCCGATGATATATATTTTCCGCCCTATCGGCGCCTTGGCTGCCGCATTGCTGGTCTCGGGCGTAGCGGGGGCGCAGCGTGTCGACGACAACAGCATCGCCCAGGCTGCCGATGCGTTCGGGATCAACATCAATGGCGAGAATTTGGGCCTTTACGGCCCCGGCGACGTCCGCGGCTTCTCCCCCACCGCGGCGGGCAATGTCCGGCTCGATGGGCTCTATTTCGACAAGGTCTCCAACATCACCAGCCGACTGGTCGGCGGCTACCGCATCTTCGTCGGCGGATCGGTGCTGGGCCATCCTTTCCCGGCGCCAAGCGGGATCGCGGACTTCACGATCCGCAAGCCCGACAACAACGTGCTGTCGGCCGACGTCGATCTGGACGGGTTCGGCGGCCGCTTCCTCGAGATAGACGGGCAGTGGCGCGATGCCTTGCCCAATCTTGGTCTGGCGGGCGGGCTCGGCCTCTACCGCTACGATCAATGGTATGGCGGCACATCGCATGTCGTGTCGTCCGCGCTCACCGCGCGCTGGCGTCCGGACGCGTCGATCGAGATCATCCCCTTCTGGAGCCGGATCGACGACAAGGATGACGAAGCGCAGCCCACCATTTTGCTCGATGGGACGAGTTCCCTGCCCATCCTGGATCATCCCCATCGTTTTACCGGTCAGCATTGGGCCAAGGCGCACGAACTATCTTTCAATGACGGGCTGATCGCCAATGCGGCGCTGGGCTTGTGGCGGGTGCGAGCGGGCCTGTTTCGATCGGTCGATCATATCCCGATCAACTATACGCCGATCCTGATCGACCAGGGCGACGCGGACGCCGTCGCCCGCTCTATGGTGGTCGAGCGCGACCATTCGGCCGCCGCGACCAGCGGCCAGGTACAGGCCTCGCGCCTGTTCAAGGACGGGCCGCGCCAGCACCAGCTGATGGTCGCGGCCTGGGCGCGCGATCGTCATCGTTCCTATGGCGCGACCGACAGCGCCGATCTGGGGCCCGGCCCGCTCGACGCGCCGGCCTTCGTCGCCCGGCCGGATTTCGATTTCGCGCAAGCCACCCGCGACCATGTTCGCCAGCTCACCTTCGGTCTCGCCTATCAGGGGTCATGGAAAGGCGTGGGTGAACTCGATCTGGGCCTGGAGAAGAGCCGTTATCGCAAGACGGTGACGTCGCCGACCGGCGTCCTGCCAACCTCGCGCGACGCGCCGTGGCTCTTCAACGCCTCCGCCGCTTTGCAGATATCCAAGGCGGTATCTCTTTATTCAGGGGTCAGCCGCGGCCTGGAAGAAAGCGACGTCGCGCCGAGCGTCGCGGTCAACCGCAACGAGGCGCCGCCCGCGATCCGCACGCGCCAGATTGACGCGGGGGCCCGCTGGGTGCTGGCGCCACACATGACGCTGATTGCCGGCGCCTTTCGGATCGACAAGCCTTATTACGGGCTCGACGCCAGCCGTTATTTCCGGCGGCTGGGCAAGATCCGCCACCAAGGCGGGGAATTATCGCTGTCGGGCAGTCCGATCGAGGGGCTGAGCGTCGTCGGGGGCGCGGTGCTGCTGGACGCCGTCGTATCGGGAGCGGAGGTCGCGTCGGGCAGGGTGGGGCGCCGGCCGGTCGGCTCCACGCCGTTAACCGTTATCGCCAGCGCCGATTATCGCCTGCCTATGTGGCGCGCTTTTTCGGTGGACGCCAATTTCGAACGGGACGGCCGACGCGTGCTCAGCGTCGACGACACCCGGCATCTGCCCGCATACGGCCAGCTCGATCTTGGCATGCGGTATCGCTTTAAATTGCTCGGCAAACCCGCGGTGCTGCGTGTTCAGGGCCTCAACGTCACCAACCGTGCGGAGTGGGACGTGGTGGGGAGTAATGCGCTCACCGTCCGCCAGCCGCGCCAATTCTATGCCAAATTGACGACGGATATCTGACCGTGGGGTCTAGCCCGCCTGCTGCCCACGCTCGCGATCCTCACCGCGGGGTCCGGTTAGACCGGCAGCTTACCGCGATCGTCGAAATAGTCAGTTCGCCTCTGCAGTCGACCGGGCGCCGCGAGAAGTGGCCCTTCCACGCGCGGCGGGCAGCAATCTAACCACCCGCCGTCCCCCCATTTTCCCATGACCAGCGCCTCAACCGAAGTAGACGGCAGCTTTCCCGCGCGAGCGCATGAGACCGCCGATCGTGCCAAAACCGCCCAACATCAGAGCCCAGCTTATCGGCTCCGGCACCGACCCGGGGTCTCCGGTCGTATAGAGAACCGCGTCGGAACTCCTCGCAAGATTCAGGGTGAAGGCATCCAGATCGGTACCCGCGTTGAACTTGTAGAAGGTGGTCTGTCCGCCCCCCGAGCCGCCGACATGGATGCCGAAAATGGTGGTGCCGTTCAGCAAACCGGGAAAGTCGATCGTGGTAGCACCGCCGAGCCCACTCAGCTTGGGAAAGCCACTGAAATTCGTGCCGTCCCAGATGAACCCTAAAGCCGCCAGTGCGGCCTGTTGTGTGACAACGTCCGGCGGACTGTTGTCCAGAACGTTGCCGACATATCCGCCGGAACAGGCAGTCGCGGTCGGCGTGATGTCGGTCAAACTGCAGGCTGTGGCGAGTGCGGGTGCGGCAAGCACACTCGCGGCTACCCCGGCCAGCGCTAAAGCAAGATATCTCATATCGATACCCCCTGATGATGCAGGCCCCACGCCTGCGATCAGGTGTTCTCGCAAGTTTACATCCAGATTGGATTCACATTTGCTAATCCGCAGGTTCAATCTGGTGGGATTGTCGCATTTTCATATGAAAATCGCCCCCGCCGCGGCCATCGTTGATGGATAGAAAGCGCTCGGCTTACTTTACGCCGATCGATGCTCGCTCGCTTGGCGCGCCCGGTTCGTAATCAACTGCCGTAAGGCGCGGCCTTTCCACATCCATAATCCCGAGAGGAGCATTGATGGCAGGAAGACATAGCGCGTCGGCGGCGCATAATCGGGAAGCACCGCGAACGGGCTGTAGATGTAACCGACGATGGGGATTGCAAGGACGATGTGGATCGCCCGCACGATCATGCGCCCGGTCGGCATTTTCATTTTTTGCCGCCCGTCTGGTTGAGTGTGATCGCGGCGCGGATGAGCGCCTTGAGCGCCGGCCCGTCTATGCGATCGCCTTCCTTGAAGTCGATCGCGCGCCGGGTGCCGCCTTCCAAGCCGGAATTGAACAGCTTCTTCGGGTCGTCGAGCGCGGCGCCCTTGGCGAAGGTCATCTTGACCGCATTCTTGTAGGTTTCGCCGGTGGTGATCATGCCATTCTTGTACCAGGTCGGCACGCCGCGCCATTTCCATTCCTCAGTGACGTCGGGCTCCTCTTCCCTGATCAGGGCGCGAATGCGGGCAAGCGTTTCGCCGCGCCAATCGCCAAGCTCGGCGATGCGTCCATCGATCAGCTCCGATGGGGTTTTCTCGCTCGTCGTCATGCGCCGGCTTTCTCTTCGGCGACCACCTGCTCAAGCTTCTCAATCATGCGGTGCCAGCCGAACTTGGCACCCTGATAGGCCTGTTCCTGATCCTTGCGGAAACCAGTCTGCTCCATCCGCAGATGCGTGCCATGGGCGGTGGGGGTGAGGGTCCAAGCCACCACGCTTTCCAGCCCCATCGCGTTCCAGGAGTAGGACAGGCTGCTATGCGGCTCGACCTCGATCACGCGGCAATCGACCGAACCCCAGTCGCCCCGGAACGTGAAAGCGTGGTCGACTTGCGGCGCGAAATCGCTCTGCATCAGCCACTCCTGGAGCAGGTGCGGCTGGGTCAGCGCGCGCCAGATCCGCTCGGGCGGATAGCCGATTTCGCGTTCGACGGTGACGGTACGAAGTTCCTCAGCGACCTGGTTCATTGGTCCATCCTCTTCAGCAAATCTTCGAGCAGATCGATCTTCTTGTCCCAGAAGCTCGCCATCTCGCTGGTCCAGTCGAGCAACGGGGCGAGCGCCTTGATCTCCGCGGTGTAATGCGTTTCCCGCCCCGCATGGCGGTCGCGCACCAGCCCGGCACTTTTGAGCTTGGAGAGATGCTTCGACACCGCCGGCTGCGACACGCCGGCCTCCGCAGTCAATGCGGCTACAGTCTGTCCGCCGGTGCGGCACAAACGTTCGAAAATCGCGCGGCGCGTTGGATCGGCGAGCGTGCGAAACAACATATCCTGATGGGCGGGCATGATGGAATCGATAACTCTATGGTTATGGATTTTCAATAACCAACGAGTTATGGATGAGTCAAGTCGCGGCGATATCAGCCGGCCGCCGTTCCTGAAAAAAGCCGCCGAGCCTGGTACCCGGCGGCTCTTCTCAATCAGTTCCGCGGCTGATCGCTGCGATAGTCGAGGATGCCCCGGACCATATTATCGCGATCGACCGGACCCTTGGCCCATGGATCGACCGGTACCGTCTGTGTCGCTGCTGCGCCGGGTGGATCCGCTCTGACCCGTGTCGGGGTAAGCGTCCAGGCCGTGGCCCCGCCCGCCACAAGCACGCTCAGCGTGGCGACGGACAGGGCCTTGCGGCGCGGTTTCATAGAGCGCGGCGGCCGGTGATGAGCTGCACCACGACCACGATCACCGCGATCACAAGCAGAACATGGATCAGGCCGCCGCCGACATGCACGACGAAGAAGCCGAGCAGCCACAGCACCAGCAGGATTACGGCGATCGTGTAAAGCATCGTATCTCTCCCTGTTCAGAGGCCCCCTCAACGTGATGCCCGGCCCTGCTGTTCCATGGGTTCGATCGTCGCCCCACTTCATCGATCTTCATCAGAGGGATATCGATCATCCGGATCTGCGGCATCGTCGCGCCCGGCTCCATCGCGGACATAGGCGATACAGCCTTCGACATGGGGCTGATCCGCCCAACGCATGCAAAGGTTGGGATCCTCTAGATTGCGGCGCGCAGCCCACCGATAGCCTCGGTCGAAGCCGGTGTCGGCGTCCGCAGGCGTCAGGTCGGAGTCCGACCCATAAGTGTCGGACTCCGACTGGTACGCCACACGCGGTGCCTGCGGCTCCGATCCGCGTCGCCCATCACTGACGGCGGCGGGATCGACCGGAAGTGCCGGCGGCAGCGGCGCCAAATCCGGATAGACTGCCGGCAGTGGTGCCGGCGGCTCCACCTTGCCGAAAGCATGCGGCGCTGGCGCGGCCGTGACCGGCTTGGTCGGCGGCAGCATCAGCAACACCGCGATCCCGATCGCCGCGAAACCGCCCACTGCCTGAGCGGGCCGAGAAATCTCCATGAGCGACCGAACGCACCGATCGGCAGCGGGTGCCGTGGTCCTGACTTCGTATGTGCGCAAAGGTGCGCCCGATATGGGCTAATGCCGTCTCCCATCCACCATTGCCGCCAGCGCCATGGCCGCGGCTGCCATCCGCGTCCGGTCCGAAGCCGCCGCCAGTTCACCCAAGGGGTGCCCGCCCGCGTCGCGGATCGCGCTATTGATGAGCCGCTCGACCCAGGGGACATTGGTATCCGGGAACCACCAGCCATCAACGCATAGACCATGCATCGCCGCCACCGCATCGCGTCCGGCTTCGCGCGCGAGCATGTCCAACCGTGCGAAATATTCGCCCGGATTATCCTGCCAGCTGGCGGTATTCCCGGTGGCACGGTCGCGTCGTTCGAACTGCCCGGTCTTTGGCGCAAGCGTGGCGAATTCGTGCCAGTAGAGTCCCCCATAACGCCGGCCGATATCGCGCAAGATCGCCGGATCCTGTCCGAAGCCATCGAGCAGGCCGGCGGCCCAGGCGCGGCCGATCTGGTCCACCACCTGTTCGTCGGCGCGCCCGCCCTGGAAGCGCGCAAAGGCCAGGCTGCGGGCCTGGACCCGGATATTGCCGCGATCGGGCAACAGAATCAGCCGTCCCTTGGCATTGCGCGCGCCCGTCTTGCGTGGCCGACCTCGTCTCGCCTGTCCCATCATTCGTCTCCTGGCTCTGATTGTTGACGCAGTTTCTCGGAGGTTCGCCGCATTTCCGCGGCTTCATCCCCGCGACCCATTCGGTCGAGCAATGCCGCCGATCGTTCGACCGAGGCGAGTTGTTCGTCCGGGCCCATTGGCGGGCGCCGGTCTTCGCCGGACGGCGCGAGTTCGAGCGCCCGCTGGAAAGCTTTGGCGTTGCCGAGCAACCAGCCGAGCGACGCCCTCCAACCGCGGGGATTGCCGCCGCAGTGGAACTCGCTGGTCCCCAGATTGCGCACCGCCTCGAACAAGGCCGTCTCGCCATGTTCGCGCAGCCGTGCCCGTAGCGCCGCTTTTCGCCCTGGACTGACGCCTCGGCAGGACAGTGCGCCGGCTTTCCCTGGCCCCTCGTTCCACACCGCCACCAATTTCCCGGCGAGCGGGGCCAGATCCTCGTCAGAGGATTGGGGAGGAAGGGGGTTAGATTTATTTTCATTGGGGGAAACGAGCTTGCCGTCACGCGGAGTCACGCGTGCGGAATGCGACTCCGTCCTTGTGGCCCGGGCCTCGCGGACGCGGCGTTGCCGCGCAGCGTCCTTCGCGCGTCTTTCATCGCGCCTGGTCTCTTCGGCGGACGCCGCCGCCTTGACCGCGGCGACGATCATCTCGGCCGAAGCCCCTGCCTCCAGCAGCGCATCCAGAACTTCGGCACGGATCACGCCGCGCCCCAAAGCGCCGCTCGCGCGTTGAGCGGGCGCCTGTTCATATGGGGGATGAGATGAGAGACTGGCTGCGCAGCGCGACCATTGGCAGCGTCACGTTGCTGCTCGGCTGCGCGAAACCGAGCTCGATCGAGCAGATCAACGCGGAGCAGGCCGATCAGCTGAATGCAATCGCCGCCAACACGACCGAAGATGCGGGCAACGACATCGCACAAAATGCCTCGCAGACCGGCAATATCGGCGCCGCGTATCGCGCTGGCGCAAGCGCGCCGCCACGCAAATATCATTAGGCACCCGCCATTTCCGCCGTGTGTCGGACACATGAAACCTCTCGCGCCAGCACGGGCCGGTACGACCGCAAACATATCCATATTGTCCTCGATGGGCGTCAGGCCCGGCGCGAATCTGTTCTCGTTTTGTACGTCGACTGCGTACAATAGTCAAGCTAGACTGCGTACGCATTTGCGCGCATAGGCGAGCGATGGAGAATCAGGAAACCACCGGCGCACAACTTAACCGGCTCCGGGATCGGGCAGGTCTGTCGCTTCGCGCGCTTGCGGCCAAGGCGGGTTATGCAGCGGCGTCCTCGATCCAGCGCTATGCCGATCCAGACTTCGACGGACCGCTGGGCGTCGAGGTTGCGGCGCGCTTTGCCGATGCCATGGAAGGGGAGGGTGATCCGCCGATTTCCCGCGCCGAGGTGCTAGCGCTGACTGGCCTCATCGCTGCCAGCAACGGCCAGCCGTTCCAGATGGAAAGCACCCCGGCGGCGCGAATGCATCGCGACCTTCCCATCTACGGCACCGCACTGGGCGCGGCGGAGGTCGTCGACGGCGAGGCGATCGAGCAGACGACGCTCAACCGTGCCGAGGTGGTGGAATATAAACGACGCCCGCCGATCCTGGACGGCCGCGCCGACGTCTATGGCCTCTATGTTCAGGGCTCGTCGATGCAGCCACGCTTTCGCGACGGGGCGACCGTGTTCGTGGAAAGCCGCAAGCGCCCCGCGATCGGCGACGATGCGGTTATATATCTACGCCGACCCGATGAGGTTGAGGGAGAGGTGCCCAGTAGCGTGCTGATCAAGACGATCGTCCGCAAGACGGCGTCCTATGTCGAACTCGAGCAATATAATCCCGCCTGTACCTTCCGGATTCCGATGGAGCGTGTCGACCGGATGGATCGCGTCCTCACGCTCGATGATATGATCGGCTGAAGGCGGGGCTTAGAAATAGGCGTTGAAGGCGACCGCGGGCGTCCAGGACGGTGTGACGTTGTGGCCGGGGAATATCCGGCGCACGCCAAGCAGCATGCCGCGATTGGCGTTCCAACTATATTCGATCGCTGGGGCAAGACCGGCGCTTTGCTGACGAGGCAGGCTGCCCGACCAGGATGCGTTGGCGACTTGCCCTACGACATCGCCCGCGCCGGTACGGCGTACGAACAGGTCGGTCGCCAGCACCCAGCTGCGACTCAGGCTATATTCGATTGAAAGGTCCGCCTGGGCGCTGTTACCGGGCCGCGCCCTGCCGCGGAAGCCAGCCGGTGTGCCATAGATGCTCCGGTCATGAACGCGCGCGTTGTTGGGCATCGTGTAAGTGGCGTTGATCCGGGTGCGCAGGATATGGCGATTGGGCATGATATCGCTACGCTGGGCATAGAGGCCGATCATCGTCGCGAAGCTTCCGCTACCGATGCCTCGGTCGGCGTCGCCGCCCAACCGGTCGAAGCGGCCGATGGGCAGGCTTTCTTGCACCACCAATGACCAGGTCGGCATTGCCTCGCCGAGCTTTGCCAGATGCATGCGATATTGAGCGGTGAGCGTCAGGTCGCTGATATCGGCGTGGCGGCGATAGTCGCTGCTTTCGCTGTGCGCCGCGCCGAAAGTCGGGATCAGCCCCACTGTCAGCCGGTCAGTGGCGCCGTAGAGCAAATAGGTGAGCGACCCCGCATAATCCCCGCCACTGCCGCGTTGGTCGAAAAGATAGGGCTCGGCGAGCACATGGCCCTTGGGCAAAGTGCCGCCCGACGAGGCGAGCATCGGGCCCGTCCACCATGCTTCCTGTGCCGCGTTCGGGGGCGTCGCCGCTGCTGGAAAATCGACCAAGATAAGAGAGAGCAGGGTGCCAGTGGCGGCAGTCTGGCAGATGCCCGAGATGATGCGATTCATTGGCGAAATGTAACGGGCTCGAAGCGGCCGCGCTTCCCGAAACTTGCTGTCGATCGATAAGCGGGATCCGTGCTGCCGCTTTGTGGCGCATCGGTTCGCTTGGAATGCGCTGGCGGCCAAGATAGGATCGCGCCTATGATCCTGTTCCCCCTGCTCGCTGCGGCAACCATGATCGGCACGGGCGACGACCTGCTTGCCGCCTGCACTGCCGACGAAGGCCGGCGTGCGTGCGCGTCGATGGTGTTGGGGGTTGCCAACGGCGCGATGCTTGCGGCGCAGGACGTGCATCAAAAAGTTCTCTGCCCCCCGATCGGCGTGCGCCCCGAAGGTTTGATCGCGGCCGTCCGCAAGTATCTCGATGCGCATCCCGAGACACGTTCGCGGCCGGCACCGATCCTTACCTACCAGGCATTGAAGGAAGCGCTCCCCTGCCCTCGGGGCTGATCTTCGTCTCGCGTACGCTATATTGACAATCGTACGTATCTTGAGTACAAAACGGGAACGCTGCTGAGTCGCTCCCTCCGGGTTCGCCGACGGCGCAGACCAAGAGGGGAAATCCATGCTGTACCAGCCGATTCTGGCTGCGATCCGTGCTGCCTTGTGCGATCGCGTCGATGCCGAAGCAATTCGCCAGCAAAGGCTCGCCACGCCCGAAGTCTCGATGCCTTCCGGCCTGCTCGCCGCAGGTCTGTGGCTGGCGGATAAGGGGTGGGAGGACGTGCCTTCGCCGGGCGAGACTTTCTTCGCTTGGGGCCCCGCCGCCTATCGCCGCTATCTCGACCGCCTCACCCCCGACCAGCGCGCGCGAGAGATCGAGGCCGGACGCCGCGTGATCTTCGAAGGCCGTGGCAACCGCGCGCCCTTGGTCGCGCGCTTCAGCGAACAGGAAGGCAGTTCCGTCCGAGACACCATCTCATGACCGCCCCCTTCCTCCCGCGCCGCTCCGTCGAGGACGCCGTCGTCGATCTGATCAATGCTACCTCCCGGTTGCGTCGCGCACGCACCGAGGCGGACCGCATCGCCGCCGGATTGGATGCACGCTGGGCGGCGAATCGCGCCGCACGGATCGGAAGCAGTTGGCGGTTATGCGGGCCCACGCCAGGCGACGATGGGCGCTGAAGAAACAATTAAGGGGCAAGCGATGAATGCCAGCTTTAGCTGGCAGATTTTTGCAAGCGCAATAGTTGCAATCGGAAGACAAGCCGCCCTTCTTTCAAGGTGAGCCGCCCCTCCTTCTTTCTGCCCGCTTCGTCTTTTCATGCTGGTGTCACGCGCGCTCCGCTGCCACCTTCATGACGTAAGGCGGAACCTCAACCAGCCTATTTCCCGGGGGATATATTGTGAATCGTTACGGGACCACCGGGTCCAGACGCGCGTCAGGGCTACCGTCCGAGTGCATTACCCGGGTCTTAACCATGTTCGGCCTACAGATGCTTGAGAATTCAATGACTAAAAGCGCCGTCATTCGGTTTTTCGGGCAGGGCTTTCAATCGTGACAGAGATCGGTTTCAATCTTCAGGCAGTATCCTATTGGTCGACGGAAAATCCCTTCATAGACCGGGTTCACACGTCCGCGGGCTGGGTAGCATGGGACACGGCGGGTAAGGTCATCAGCACCCCCCTGACTGAGGATGTGCACGGCAACGTTACCAATTATACCGGTATTTCCAAGATCGGTATTTCGATCGAGCTGGATCCGCTTACGGCGCCCGTAAGTCATCAATATGTGCTGACCTATGACGGCACTGCCAGCGTTTCGCTGGCGGGCGCCAAGATCATTAGCCAGACGGCCGGCAAAGTGGTGTTCGAGTCCAAAATGAACACCGCCGCGCCTGGAATTCCTTTATATTTCACCGGTCTGAACGCGTCTAATCCGCTGACGAATGTTCATGTTGTCCGTACCGATCAGGTAGATCTTTTTCACGCGGGCGAAATATTCAATCCTGACTTCGTCGCCAAGGTCTCCCAATGGGGACTGGTGCGGTTCATGGATTGGGGCAACACGAATGGCTCGCAGGCTGTGAGTTGGTCAACTCACGCTACGGTCGGCGACAACTTCTGGTCATACCAGACGCACGCCGACGGCGTACCGCTTGAGGCGATGGTAAAGCTCGCCAACGAAGCACATGTCGATATGTGGTATAATGTGCCTACCAAGGCCGATAATACCTACGTGCAAAATGCGCTGACCTATATTCGTGACCATCTCGACCCCAGCCTCAAGGTCAATGTCGAATGGTCCAACGAGGTCTGGAACACGGGCTTCAGCGCGAATGCGTATGCGAAGAGTCAAGGTGCGGCGCTGTGGGGCACGAGCGTTAATGCCAACAGCTTGGCGAGCGTCTATTATGGCTATCGTTCGGCCCAGATAGCCGACATTGCGCACAAGGTCTTCACCGGCACCCACGCCGCGCAATTGAAAGACGTGCTGGCCGGCCAGTCCGCCAATGCGATAGCGATGGCCGATTGGCAGACAGGTATCGCCAAAGCCGGATTTGGTTCGGCTTCCACGCTCTTCAAGGAATATGCCATTGCGCCTTATTTCGGAGGCCAGATGGGGGGCGCGGCTTCAAAAGCGGACACACAGATCATCCTGGGTTGGGCGAAGGGCGGCCAGGCTGGCCTGGATGCTGCTTTCCACGAGCTGGAATTTGGCGGATCTCTGAGCGCGGATGGCAGCATGGCCAAGGTTATGCAGAATATCGCCAGGTCCGGTCAGATTGCCAAGGCCAATGGCCTGGAACTGGTCGCTTACGAAGGCGGTCTCGGGGTCTCTACCATACGATGGGCAGCAGCGGATAAGCCCACGGTGCAGGATCTGTTCAACCGGATGCTAGCCGATCCGCGCATGGGCGATCTTTATACCAAAGAGATTGCGGCATTTAAGGCTGCTGGTGGAACTACCTTCGCCGCCTTTGGCGATACCGGAGCTCCGAACGATTTTGGTAGCTGGGGCGCGCTTAATTCAATCTATTCCGCCGCCACCCCGCGCTACTCCGCCATTCTCGCTGCCGGCGGCACCACGGTCCCCGTGGGCAGCACTGGCACCACGACCCCCGTGGGCAGCAGTACTGGTACGAGTGGTACGAGCACCACTGGCACCAGCACGGGTGGCGTCACCCACACTGCTAGCGAAACGCTGCCCGCCGCAAGCGGGCATATCACGGGCACAGCCGGCGATGATCACCTCCTCGCCAGCGTCCAGAATGATACGGTCGACGGCAGTGATGGGAACGACGTTATCACCGGCTCGTCGAGCTCGGTTGACGCGCACGGCCATTTCATCGAGGCCGACGTCTATATGGGCGGCGCCGGCGCCGACACCATTAGCGGTGGCGACGGCAATGATCATATTTATGGTAACGAGCTGACCACGGTTTCGGGCTCTGTCGATGGCGCGGACAGCCTCTCAGGCGGCGCGGGCATGGATTATATCCAGGGCAACGCCGGTAACGACACGATCGACGGTGGTGCCGGTGCCGATCACATTTACGGCGGCGCGGGTGACGACAGCCTGCTCGGCGGCGACGGCGACGATTATGTCCAGGGCAATAAGGGCAACGACGTTCTGTCGGGCGGCAGCGGTGCCGACGTACTCCATGGCGGCGCCGACAATGACATGGTGCGCGGCGACGCCGGCAACGACCAGCTTTTTGGCGATGCAGGCAACGACACGCTGGTCGGCGGCGCGGGCGCGGATGCGCTCTCTGGCGGCGCAGGCAACGACACGTTCGTGTTCAATGGTCACGATGCGGCGTTCGTTACCGGTGGATTGGGGGCTTGGGTCACGGATGAGGTCACCGACTTCAGCCACGGGTCCGACCGGTTCCAGCTGGATTTCCATCCGGTGCAGGTTCTCGGCGGCGCAGCTGCCTCCGCAGCCGCGGCGCTCACCTTGGCGAACAGCTTGCTGGGTGCGCATGCGAGCAGTGCGGACGTGGCCGCCGTTACCGTTGGCAACGATACGTATCTCTTCTGGGACGCGGCGGGACCGGGCGGTGTGGCCGACTCCGCAGTCAAGATCGACCATGTCCACGACACCTTCACCCTCGCCGATTTCGCCTGACCAAAGGCTGACGGGGTGCTCGATAAGGGGCGGATCTTCGGACCCGCCCCTTTATTTTAAGCGCAGGCAAATGTTGGTTCGTAGCGCACCGGAAAATTCAGCGATCGCGCGATGAAGCAATATTGGTGGATGCGATGATGAATTGCTTCCGCCTCCACGAGGTCGCCCCCCTCTTCGATAACGATATGTGGTTTGAGCGTCGCGTCGAGAAACCGACCCGCGCCATTCGGGCTGGTTTCACCCATGCCGACAGGATTGTCCTGATAGGATAAGACCACGATGTCCGCCGCGCTGGCTAAATGCAAATACCAGAGCATATGGCAGGCCGAGAGCGAAGCGAGCAGCAGATCCTCCGGATTCGGCAGGGCGGGATCGCCGCCCAGCAAGGGATCGTTGGAACAATGGATCGTCGGTTTGCCCGGCGTCGCAATGTCCCAGGTCCTGTCGTAACTGCGATAGGTACGCGTGCCGTCGCCGCGATTGCCGGTCCATTCGACGCGGGCGGTATATTCGTGCTGCCTGGCCACCATTTGCCTCCCTCGCGCCTCCAAGGAGCGCGGTTAGGCGCGAAGGTCAGGCTTGTCCACGCGGCTCAGATTGCCGCGAACAGTCGCCAGGTCAGCGCGACGAAGGCGGCCGCGGCGACAACAATTATCCACAACGCTCCGCGCTCAAATCGCGTCATCTTCTTCTCGCTTCGTAAGGAGTGCGCAGAGATAGGTTCGAGGGACTGAACCAGCCGTGAGCCCGCCATATCGGCGCGGTTAAGATTAGCCGATATCCGGCGGGGCTCCGTTGCGAACCGCTTTCTTAAGTCCCGTCCCTGACGGCCCGTCTTCGCCGTTGCGGGCCGTAATGGCAGGCGAGCTTTCGGCCTCAGATATGCACCGTTGTCGTGACGAAGTCCGAACCGGTAATATTCGCCGCGATAACGTGATCGAGTCTGGCCGCGCTGTCGATGCTGCTGCCCGGAAAGCCCAGGTTCGAATAAAACAGGAAGGTGTCTGAGCCGACCTGCAACGCAGCGATCTCGCTCGTCGGACTGTTCCGCGCATCGAGCGAATTCGCGGCATAAGCCGAGGCCGCGCCGAAATCCGCGAATGTGTCGCCGGGCAAAGCGTGGATCACCGTCGGCAACATGGATCCGGTAAAGGCATTGACGTGGAGATGGTCGATGCCAGCATTATAATCGGTCACTTCGTCATAGCCGCCGGCCGGGCTCGCGCCCTGGCCCGCCATTCCGATCAGCACGAACAGGTCAGCTCCGCCGCCGCCGGTCATTACGTCCGCGCCTGACCCGCCGGCGATTATGTCGTCGCCGAGATCCCCTGAAAGCATGTTGGTCCCGCCCAGCGCCATGATCGTGTCATTGCCCTGTCCGCCGTGCACGTCATTGGTGCCTCCCGTCACTTCGAGCAGATCGTTGCCCAAGTTTCCGTTGATATGGCCGTTGCCGCTGCCGGTGATCATGATGCGATCGTCGCCTGCGCCGCCATAGAGGCGGTTATCGCCCGTGCCGGCGCTGATCCAATCACTGCCGGCATTGCCGTTGACGTAGTTTATGCCGTCCCCGGCATCGATCGAGTCCGCACCGTCCGGCAGCCCTTGCACACCGCCCGCCATGTTGCCGTAAATATGGTCGTTGCCGGTGCCGCCCTTGATCACGTCCGCGCCGGCATTGCCCATCAGGACATCGCCATCGTCGTTGCCGGAGATGCCGTCATTGCCCGTGCCCCCGATCGCGGTGTCGATCCTGGTGCCGAAGGCGATGCCGATATTCTGGGTCATGCCGCCGACACTGCTGAAGCCGCCGTCGTGCAGATCGATCGCATTGCCCATCGTATAGCCCGACAGATCGAGCGTGTTGCCGGTACCGAGATCGAACAAGGTCACGACCGGATGGGTGTTGACCGTGAAGTCGAAGAACTGGGCGGTGTCACCCTGGATGTTCGAATGGAAGCCGAAGGTCTGCCCGCCCGACAGGGGTGTGTCGACCGGCAGGCCGTAGATCCGCTGGAGCGCGGCAATGTCGAGGATCATCGGCGTGGTTGCCGAATATGCATAGCCATCGGGCGCCTTGCCCCAGCCAAATCCTCCTGTGCCGGGCTGGTAGAGTGCGTCGCCCGGAATATAGGACATGATTGTCCACGCGGTGGCATCATAAGGCGTCAGCATCGTCGTGCTGACGGTGGTGCCTTCGTTATAAGGGCCCCCATGGCCGAGGCCGACCGCGTGGCCGAGTTCGTGAACCATCGTCAGCCAGGGATAGCCGCCTTCGGTGCCGAGCGCCGACCCGATCGGCCCGAAGCTGGCCACTGAGGTGTCGATGCTGATCTGCGCGGCGGCAGCAGTGCCGAGCGTAGCGGTCCCCTCCGTCCCTGCGATTATATTGGTGAACCGGGTATGCGCCGCACCATCGCTGCCGCGGCTGATCACCAGTTGGGCGCTCGACGGATCCGCAACCACGTAGAAGGTCACATTGGCGACTTCAGACCATAGGTGCATCGCCGAGGTGAAGGCCTGCGTTTCCGCGGTCGACCATTCGCCGCTGGCAAAGGCCACGGTAAGCGCCCCCGCCGTCCCTGCTGTCGGAGCGCCCCATTTCACCTCCAGGCTGGCGATATTGTAGGTGGCAGGCTGCTCGTCGCCATTCCAGCTCCAGAAGCTGGTCGTGGCCTGCGTGCCGTCGGCATTGATGCCCGTGAGGTAGTCGACCTCGTGGACTTGTGCGGCGTTTAACGTGTTCACGAATGCATCCCGAAGCGCCGCTTCGTTCGCGGCCGTTACGGGAAGTCTCTTGCCATACGACCCTCTACCAACGGTTTAACGCGCCGAATGGTTGGGCCTTCATGTTGTTTGCGGCGTTCGACAGCACACCTCGTCAAGCGCCGCGGCGCGCCTATCGTCTAGCGCAGGATCGGATATCGATCGCGGACCATGCCCACCGCGCGATGGACGAACGGGCGGAATCTCGCCTTCACCATCGCGTCAGGGTAACTCCAATTATAGCCGCAGCGCGCATCGGAATGGATCAGCACGCGGCTAGGACCCAGGTCGACATCGCACGTCGGGGTCCCGGTCAGTTGGCCGATCGCGCCTGCTATCATCTCGCGCACGTCGCCCTGCGTTGGAAGTGCCACTTCTTGTTCTCCCCAACCCCTGCGCCACCCATGCTGTGCCCGACCCCGGACAAGGGCAAGCGTTTGGCTCGATCGTCGCGGCGAGTCGTCTCCAAGTCGCGACAATTGGGGGATTTTTGTCGCATTTCGGTTAACGAAACGTGCTTGGCGAAAAGATCGTTGCGGGGTCGTACCGAAAACGATTCTAGCGCGGCGAGAAAAAGGGAGGGGGCTGCGGTCACCCAGCCCGGCCCGCTGCGACGATACCATGAAGCTGCTCGGCAAGGACCGGCGCCTGGCGTTCGGCGACGTTGGCGAAGCCGACCAACAGCCCGTCTTGCAAATCCGCACGGTCGGTCAGTACGCGCATCGGAATCGCGCCCAGCGCCTTGCCGCTGTTCCACGCCATGTCCTTCAGCGTGCCGAGCCCGCCTTCGACTCGCAGCAGCAGGTGCAATCCGCCCGCCCCTTGTTCGATCCTCGCCTGCGGGCCGAAGCGTGCGGCCAATGCCGTTGCCAAAGCCGCCCGGCGGCTGCGATAGGCGCCGCGCATTTTCTTGATGTGGCGCGCGAAATGTCCTTCGCTCAAAAATTCGGCGGTCACCGCTTGCTCGAGCGCCGAGCGCCCGCCATCCAGGTAGCGCATTAGCTCGCGAAAGCGAACCATCTCGGACGGCGGCACCACCAGATAGCCCAGTCGCAGGCCGGGAAAGAGCGTCTTGCTAAACGTGCCGGTGTAGAAGACCCTGCCCGAACGATCGAGGCTCTTCAGCGCGGGCAGCGGTCGGCCGTGATAACGGAATTCTCCATCGAAATCGTCTTCCAGGATCCAGGCGTCCGCACGCTCCGCCCAGTCGAGTAATTGCAGCCTGCGGCCGAGCGACATCGCCACGCCCATCGGGAATTGATGCGCCGGCGCCACGATCGCGCAGCGCGCATTGGGCGCGCGCATGATGCCGGCCGCGACGTCCATTCCATCCTCGTCGATTGGTATCTTGACCGGGCAGGCGCCGATTTCCTCCAGGCAACGACGGATCGGCGAATAGCCCGGATCCTCGACCCAGGCCTTGCCGCCCGCGGGGAGCATTGCCTGCGTGACGAGGCCCACCGCCGACTGGAATCCGCCCGTGATCACGACTTCATCCGAGGTGCAGGTCACGCCGCGCGACACGCTAAGATAGGCCGCGACCGCTTCGCGCAACTTGGGGCTGCCCTGAGGATCCGGATAGGTCATTTCGGGCCGACCCAGGCTGCGCACATACCGCCGCACGAGTTGGGTCCACACTTTGCGCGGGAACAGGTCGAAGGCCGGAACGCCCGGCGCCAGCGGCAACATGCCGTGCTGATAGGTGGCATTGGGCCGTGCTGGGACGCTGGGCGCCGCCGCGGCGGCGATCATGCGTGCGACGCCGGCAGCGACCCGCGTTCCGGCGCGGCCGTTGGTCTCGACATACCCCTCGCCCGCGAGGATCGCATAAGCCAGGTCGACCGTACCGCGCGCGACCCCCAGTTCCTGTGCATAGGCCCTGGCGGAGGGCAGGCGATCGCCTGACTGTAATTGCCCGTCCGCGATCGATCCGCGCACGCGTTCATAAATCTGGCGATAGAGCGTTCCGACACGCGGGTGGGTCATATCGTTCATGGCCCAGAAGATTATCGCGATCCGAGAAAAAACAAACAGCCAATTTGCCTGGCGCCGTCGCGTCGACTTCCTCCTCTCGCGGTTTGTTCAATGGCCTGGTCAATTCGCGACTTTCTGGATCAATGATGTGGCCGACCGCGCGCTCATGATCGCCACAAGGATGGAAGGGAGTGGCGCAAGCCCTTTGGCGCCACGGGCTCCTTTCCCTCCCCCAACCTATCGCGCGGCGGTCACCCCCAAGTCCGCCGCGCGATATTTTCAGGGTGTGTGGCGCATGACGGTGCAGTGTATCGGTCCGGCTTGCTGGCCTCGCGCGCGCCCGTGGCAAGAGGCAGCGGTCCCGCCCGGCGGCCGGCGCGAGCTTATGGTACAGCGGATCGCGCCCGGCGGGAGCATCGCCCGTGCGCAAAGCGCCGAATCCGCGTTGCTGCTGATCGTCGACGGCCAACTCCAACTCTCCTCCTATCGCGGGCGCGAACGGCTTGAACGTGGCGCGCTCGCCGTTCGTCCTACCTTCGATTGCCGGGCGCTGGTTGCCGGCGCGGGAGGCGCGGTCTGGCTGCAATTACCCTGGCATACCGATTGGTCGCTGGGCGCGACCCACACAATAGTGGATGTTGACGGTCTGCTGTTGCGTGCGGGGCACGATTTGGCGGGCGCACTGGCTGAGGCGGAACGTGTCATGACGCAGACACCCTCGCTCTCGCCGCTCCGGATTCACTGGGCCGACGATCTCCAGGGCGCGATCCTCGCCGATCCTCACCTGAGCATTTCCGATTGGGCGCGCACCCATCATGTTTCGCGCGAGGGCGCGGCGCGCGCATTCCGGGCAGCCTATTCGGTCAGTCCGGCGCGCTTCCGGCTGGAATTGCGCGCGCGGCGTGCCTGGGCACGGATCGTATCCGGCGATGATGCTTTGTCGCTGATCGCGCTCGAGACAGGTTTCGCCGACCAGTCGCACATGACGCGGGCCGTTGGCTGGCTCACAGGCAAATCCCCGTCCACCTGGCGCAAAAGGCATTGACCGCAAGCGCAAGCAGGTGTGCGTCAGATGGATCAGCCTTTGCGTTTCCGCGCTGGCGCGAGTTCGATCCGCAGGCCCAGTGCATCGAGGATCCTGACCAGCGCGCCAGCCTTCGGGTTTCCGCCTGCCGCCAGCATCTTGTAGAGATTGACCCGGTCGAGGCCGGCATCGCGCGACAGGTGCTTCACACCGTGTGCCAGCACAGCCTCCCGGATCGCGGCGACCGCAGTATCCGTATCGCACGCCGACAAGGCGCGGTCGACCCGAGCCTTGAGCGCCCGGCGATCGGGCCCGAGCAGGATATCAGGTTCGGGGCCAGCCGGAGCATCCATCTCTTCCGCGCCTTCCTTGGTCCGCGTTCCCTGTCGATAATCAATGGCATAAGCCGGTGGGCGCGGCTTGAAGCGAGGTGACCGGCAGAGAAAAAAAGCCCGCGGGATCATCTCCCGCGGGCAACAAGGCGCGGCTTGCCGGATCAGAATTTGAAGCGTGCGCCCGCCCGGAAGGTGCGGCCGATCACGCCGGCATAATGCCAGGTCGGCAGGTAGTTGATGCCCGAATAGGATGTCGGGGCGAGCGGGGCCTTGGCGTTGGTGATGTTGCCGATGTCCGCATAGAACTCGAACTTGTCGCCAATGTCGTAGGCCAGATGCGCGTCGGTGTAGATGAAGCGCTTGATGTAGCACTGGATGTGGCCGGCTGGGTAGGGATAGCGATTGCTCGCGACATTGTCGCACGACATGTCCGTGCCGCCCGGCTCTTCATCCGCGGCCACCTGCTTGATGTGCGAGACATAATAAGTGGTCGCTGACAGGGTCAGGCGGTTGAAGGTGAGGGAGTTCTGCCAATTGCCTCGCCATTTGGGTGTGCCCGCGCCCGACGAAAGTTCGAACGGCCCAAGCGTGCCGACATATTTGCGGACGAAGCCGTCGCCGAAATCGACATTGAATCTTAGCACGTCGGTTACGTCCACGCGGCTCACGAACTTCAACCCGTCGCCCAGCGGCACGTTGGCGGTGGCGGAGAAATCCAGACCGCGGGTCTTGTAGTAACCCGCATTCACATAAGGCCCGTTGATCACCAGCACACGCGGCAACGCGTTCGGGAAGAGCGGATCGACCGCGTCGACCGCGCCCACCGAATAGCCTGCCGGCAGCGGGATGCCCGCATAGTAATTGCCGCGTGCCGTGCCAGCGTCGGGCCCGGCGACAACGACGTCGGTCTTTTTGACATCGTAGAAATCCAGCGTGGCGCTGAACCAGCGCACTGGCTGGATAACCGCGCCCGCGGTGAATGAGCGCGATTTTTCCGGTTTGAGTTTAGGGTTGCCCGTGAACCCGCCACCGATCTGATAGGATTGGGCATAGGGGTTGACCTGTCCGTTCGCCATCGTCGCCGAGCAGCTCGACAGCGTGCCGGTGCCGCCGTGCGCGAGGACGAACGCGCAGGGCGGCTGGTAGGGCACGAAGCCGGGATAACTCGACCGCGGATCGCTCTCGGCAAAGGTGGGCGCGCGGAAGCCTTTGGAATAGGTGCCGCGGAGCGCGACCTCCTTGATCGGCGTGTATTTCGCCGCAATCTTTGGCGAGAAGTGGCTGAAGCCTTCCGAATAATGGTCGTATCGGCCCGAAACGTTCAGTTCGAGCTGCTTCAGGATCGGCGCTCCCAGTTCGAAATAGGCCGCCGACACAGTGTGGCTGCCGAAGGCAGCGGCTGTGTTGGCGTAATTTTCGAGCTTTGGATTGAGGCTGTTATTAACTTCCACCTCGTGGCGCACCTGCCCGCCGACCGCAAGTTGCGCCATGCCGCCCGGAAGCTCCATCAGCTCCTTGCTGATCGACGCGTCGAGCGAGGTCATCGAAGTATGCGACGGAACATGCAGGTCGGGCGCGACCATTTGGCGGACCGCTTCGCTATTCGTCTCGGGGTTGACGAAATTATAGGCGCCCGTGCTGATAACCTTTTTCAGCCCGGCGATGTTGAGCACGCCGTGAGCGAAGATCTTGAACTTGTCCTTGGCGCCGACCGCGTCGACCTGCCAGTGCCAGCCTTCACCGAAGGAACCGCTCAGGCCCGCTGCGGCGCGAAACACTTGGTTCGAACGATGCGTGGCGGCCTGGATGTCGCCGAACAGGTAATAGATGCGCGCCGCCCCGTTCGCCGGATCGTTGGCATAGGCCGCCGCATAGGGATTGTTTGGGTTTAGCTTGCGGTCCGCCGCAGTGGTGCAGTTCACGCCCGCCGAGCAGACATAGACCGGAAGCGCAATGCCGGGATTGTTCGATGCCGCGCTTGGGAGCGCGCCGTAAGGCTGACGCTGACGGATGCCGGTCGGGACTGTCTTGGTACGTACATCGCTGCGCGTATAGCTGCCGGTCACATAACCTTCGATATTGTCGCTCAGGCGGAAGCTCAGCCGTCCGTCGATCGAATAACGCTGCTGGAGCGGCTGGATCTGCGAGAATTCGTGCTGGTTGTCATGCTTGCAGCCGACACCGCCCGATGCCCCCGCGACCGTATAGGTGCCGTTGGCGCAATTCAGATTCAGCGTGGTGTAAGTGCCGAACGCGGTCGTGCCGCCTGCGAAGGGATTGTTGAGGTCGGTCTGGGTCGTGCGGCGTACGACCGCATTAACCGTGGAATTGGACAGCGAACTGTCGGCGGGGTTCTGATCTGCCAGACCGATCGAGCTCAGGTCGTTGGTGTCGTACGGAAAGCCCCGATCCTGCGCTGCTACGCGGCCGTCATGCTGATATTCGCCGTTCAGATAGACGTTCCAGCCGTCCGCTTCGTAATCGCCGTAGCCGACCGTCAGGTTGGCGCGCTGACGTCCGGCGTCGCCGTGCTGGCTGACGCCGCCTTCGATCAGCCCTGATACGCCCGTGAAATGCTTCTTCATGATGATGTTGACCACGCCGCCGATCGCGTCTGCACCGTAAGTCGACGATGCGCCGTCTTTCAGCACCTCGACCCGCTCGACCGCACTGAAGGGGATCGAGTTCAGGTCGGTATAGGCATTGTGGCCGTCATCGTTGAGCGGGAAGTTGGTCGACCGCAGCCCGTCGATCAGCACCAGCGTCGAGGAGACGCCCAGGCCGCGCAGCGACACGGCGGCGCCGCCAGCCGAGAAGCCGTTCATGAAGCCGGTCGGGATCGAACCCGCACCGTCGGCCGAAACCGAACGGATCGCGTCGTTGATGTTTGTGATGCCGGCGCGGTTGAGGGACTCGTTGGTCAGGACGGTGACCGGGGATGGGGTCTCGGTGTTGGTCCGGCGCAGGATCGAGCCAGTGACGACGATTTCCTCCGCAGGCTGGGCCGATGGAGCCGCCTCGGCGGGCGCGGGTGACGCATTCTGCCCGGCGGCGGGCGCGGCGATCGCCAGCCATGCGGATGCGCCGGCGATGGTGGAGGCAAGCAGATGCCGCCTGATATTCTTGCTCATGGAAGACCCTTTATGTCGCATGGCGCCACCTGTCGGCGCCTTGGGGGTCATTCACGCCGCTGGGGAAAACGGGTCTTGCATCGATGTGATTGTGGTGCGTTGCGGCAAATTGGCGTTGCCTGACTGCAACATGACGCCGCGCTGGCCGGGACCCCAATCTGTCCGTCAGGAGGTCGCGAGACCTAGAGGTGGAACGTCCCAATGACGAAATCGCTCTGGTCGATCAGACCGGCGTTGAAGCCGTCGAGCTTCACCACCGCGTCCGTCCCTGCGCCGATCGTGTAGAACAGGTAGGTGTCACCGCCTACCTGTAGCGCCGCCGCTTCTCCGGTCGAGCTTCCGAACGCCGCCTGGGCATAAGCTGCAGCGCTGGCTTCGTCGTTGAAACTCGTCGCCGCGTGAAGGACCAGTGGCAGGCCCCCGTTGGCGTCCATGTGGAATTTGTCAGAACCGTCGGCGAAATCGACGATTTCGTCCCAAGCGGCAGGGTTGGCGTTCGCAGGGCCGCTCAACACGAACAAGTCGCTGCCGGCGCCGCCGGTCATCTTGTCGAACCCGCTCCCGACCCAGATTACGTCGTTGCCGACTTCGCCGAAGCTCTGATTGTTGCCGCCCGCTGCCTGAATCGTATCGTTGCCCTGGCCGCCATGCACATCATTATTGCCGGCATCGACGATAAGCGTGTCGTCGCCCAGATTACCGTTCAGATGATTATTGCCATTGCCGGTAACGTGGATCGTGTCATCGCCTTGCCCGCCATAAAGCCGGTTCGATCCGGTGCTCGCGGTGATCGTGTCATTGCCGGCGTTGCCATTCACATAGTTGCTGCCGCCCCCGGTATCGATCACGTCCGCGCCGTCGGTCGTGCCCTGCGTGCTCGACAGCAGATTGCCGTAGATATGGTCGTTGCCCGCCCCGCCGTTAATCGTGTCGGTGCCGCCGCCGCCCATCAGAAGATCGCCATCGTCATTGCCGGTGATGCGATCGGACGCGCCGTCGCTGATGAGCGTGTCGATCCGCGTTCCGAAAGCGATGCCGATATTACCAATCAGTCCCGCGACACTGCTGAATGTACCCTCATGCAGATCGATCGTGCTGCCGGTCGTGAAGCCCGACAGATCGAGCCTGTTGTTCAACCCGGTGTCGAACAAGGTGATGATCGGCCTGGTATTGACCGAGAAGTCGAAGAATTGGGCGATGTCGCCCGCGATATTCGTGTTGAACCCAAAGGTCTGTCCGCCCGACAGAGGGCCTCCCACCGGCGCGCCGTAGATCCGCTGGGCTGCAAGGATGTCGAGCATCATCGGCGTCACCGGCGCGCGCTTATAGCCGCCCGAGCTGCCCCAGTAGAAGTCGCCGCTGTAGCTCGGTGCCTCATTATACGACATCAGCGAATAAGCGGTGTTGTCGTATGGAGTGAGCTGAGGTGAAGTGGTGGTGGTGCCGTCATTATAGGCGCCGGCATGCCCTAGCCCGATGACGTGGCCGAGCTCATGCACAACGGTGTGCCACGGATAGCCGCCCGCGACCGAGAAGGCCGATCCGATAGGGCCGAATCCGCCCTTTGAGGTGTCGATAGTGACCGATCCGCTTTGCGCGCTCCCCAATTGGCTTGATCCGATATTACCCGTGTCGAGGTACGTGATGCCGCCTTGTGCGGAGCCGTCACTAGCGCGCGCGATCACCACGTCGGCCGTGGCGATGTTGCTGATCAGGTTGAAGGTGACGTTGGCCTCGGCCGACCAGAGGTGCATCGCCGAATTGAAGGCGGCCTTTTCGGTGTCGGTCCAGTTGGAATCAGGGTTGAAGGCCACCGTCAGTGCGCCGGCTGTGCCCGCGCGGGTCTCGCCCCATTTGGCCTCGGAACTGGTATTGTTATAGGTGGCGGGGTCGTTGTCGGCCCATGTCCAGAAGCTCTTTGCCGCGATCGTTCCCTGCGCGGTTACACCCGAGATGAACGAAATCTCCGCTTCCTGGTCGGCATTAATGTCAGCCACGCTTGATCCTCTCACGCAACGCTTGTGGTGCGGCGCCGCGGTACTCGCCTTTATCGGGACAGTATGTCCTAAACACTATCCAACCTTAGCAGACACTTAACGAGCTGAATTTAGCGCTCAAAGGTGACGAGTACTGAAGAAAAGTCCTCTAGGTTGTGATTTATATCGTGAAGCGATATATGCTGCAATGCACCTAGAGAAGGAATTCATGGCTCAGTCCCATCCTATGGGCGCGTTCATCACGCGCCAGCCCCGCCTCGCCGACCACAGTGCCGATCGGCGAATGATCCTGCTTGCCGGGCTGGCTTTAGTTGTCGGCACCGGCAGCGCAGGTGCGGCGTGGCTGCTACTCAAGCTGATCGCGCTCGTAACAAACCTTGCATGGTATGGACGGTTCTCCGTCGGGCCCGCCTCGATCACCAATGCAGCCGGCGGGGCGGGCACGGTTCTGATCCCCGTCATCGGCAGCGTGATGATCGGCCTGATGGCACGCTTCGGATCGCCGAAGATACGGGGTCACGGCATCCCCGAGGCGATCGAAGCGATTCTCTACGGCCAAAGCCGGCTCTCGCTCAAAGTTGCGCTTCTGAAGCCCTTGTCGTCCGCTCTCTCGATCGGATCGGGTGGCCCATTCGGCGCCGAAGGACCGATCATCATGACTGGCGGCGCGATAGGGTCGCTCTTTGCGCAATGTTTCAAGCTGAGCGGCGCGGAGCGCAAGACGCTGCTGGTCGCGGGCGCGGCCGCCGGCATGACCGCGATTTTCGGCACGCCGGTGGCGGCTATGCTGCTCGCGATCGAGGTCATGCTGTTCGAATGGAAGCCGCGTAGCTTCGTGCCCGTTGTAGCCGGCGCGCTCACCGCCAGTGCCTGGCGCCCGCTGCTGATCGGCACGGGGCCGCTCTTCCCCTTTACCGGGGCGGTGCCGGCGTACGACGGGCTTCTGCCGGCGGCAGCTATGGTCGGTCTCTTCTCGGGTGTCGTGGCATCGCTGTTGTCGGCTGCATTATACCGGCTGGAGGACGGTTTCCATCGCCTTCCGATTCACTGGATGTGGTGGCCCGCGCTCGCCGCGATCGTGGTAGGTGCCGGTGGATTGATCGATCCGCGCGTACTTGGCGCGGGCTACGGCAACATCCAGGGACTGCTCGACGGCCATTGGGCCCTGCGCGCGATCCTGCTGTTGCTTGTGGTCAAGACGGTCGTGTGGCTCGCGGCTTTGTCATCGGGAACTTCGGGCGGGATCCTCGCGCCAATCCTTACGATCGGGGGCGCGCTTGGTGCGGTGATTGGCATGTGGCTGCCGGGAGGCCCCGGCTTCTGGGCGCTCGCTGGCATGGCCGCGATGATGAGTGCGGGGATGCGTGCCCCCTTGACCGGCGCGGTGTTCGCGGTCGAGCTCACCGGCCGGCTCGACGCGCTTCCCGCGACGGCCGCCGCGGCCGTGGCCGGTTATGCGCTGGCGGTCCTGGTGCTGCGTCGTTCGATCCTGACCGAAAAGGTGGCTCGGCGCGGGCGGCATCTTTCGCAGGAATATGGTGTCGATCCACTCGCCTTGGTGCGAGTGAGCGAGGTGATGGCCAAGGATCCTGCCACCTTACCTGCCTGGATGCGCACCGGCGAGGCGTTGATCTTCTTCGAGGAAGGGGCGCGTCATCGCTCCTATCCGGTGGTGGACGACAAGGGCCGCCCGGTCGGCCTAGTATCACGCGAAGATGCATTGCGCTGGCGCGGCGCCGCACCCGGCGAAGAAGAGACGTTGCACGATCGCGTCTCCGACAAAAGCCTTGCTGTCGCCACGCCGGAAATGCCGGCCATCCAAGCGGCTGAGCTGATGATCGCGGAAGAGATAGGCCGGCTGCCGGTGGTTGATCCCGAAAGCGGCAAGTTGGTCGGCATCCTCGCGCGACGCGATCTGCTCAAGGCGCGCGCAAAGTCGACCGAACAGGAAACCAAGCGCAAGCGCTATGTGAAGCCACGGATTACCGTGGCGGCGTGAGAGGACGATTGCCGGTGTGGCTTCAGTTGAAGCGGTCGTCCAGCTCCTCGAGCGAGGGATGTTCGCCCTTTTTCCACAGGGTTCGCCCCCAGTAGACAAGGCCCAGCCCGATCAGGAAGGGCACGCCTCCGATGACGAGGGCGAGCCCTATGATCCCCCCGCCTCCAAATTGGCCCGTCCCGAATATCACCACCAGTGAACACAGGCCGCTGCCGGTCATCAGCAGAATGCCAATCGCCATCAATATGCCCGCAAACAATTTGATCATCGGCCTGCTCGCGCGCGCGCCAGCACCCCGGCCCCCTCGGCGCCGGGGCGGTAGAAGCTGTTATAGGTATCGAAGGGAATGATCTGTCCCTCGGGCGTGACGAAGTGGACGCAACTGCGCTTCACCGTGCCGAGGTCGAAATTATAACGATCCAGGAATTGCAGAATCACAACCCGGAAGCTGTTGGCGTAGCTTAGCTCGGCCGGGACCAGCGCCTGGGGCAGGCAGCACAGCATTTCGGCCAGCTTGCTTTCGGTGTTGCACTGCGTTGTCGCTAGGCTGAGCAGGTTCATCAGTGCGTCCTGCAGCGCGGGATAAGCTTCATAGCTGATCGTGTTCGGGCCCTGAAGGATCAACTCGCGCGGCAACAGGGATGTGATCGGGGTCACGCTCGTCCCATCGCGCAGGCCATAGCCGATGCAGATCTGATCGGGGTTGCAGGGCAAAGGAATCATGTCCTCCAGCCCGAACACGCCCGCCTTCGCCACTTCGCGTCGTATCTGGCTCAGCACCATGCGGTTGCTCTTGCCGTCGAAGCCCTCGTTGCGTCCGGCATCCTGCACCGGCTGGAATGTGATGCCGCGCACACAGCGCCAGGTCAGCGCGTGGGTGATGATGTCGGCAATCTCATGATCGTTCACGCCGCGCTTCACGACAGCGACCAGGGTCGTCGAGAGGCCAAGCTGTTCGAGCTGCTCCAATGCCTGCTGGCGGATGCGCGTCAGCCTCGCGCCGCGGAGGTTCATCAGCGCCTCGTCGTTCAGGCTGTCGAACTGCAGATAGACTTCCAGCCGCGGCGCATAGCTTGCCAGCCGCGCGGCGAAATCCGGATCCTGCGCGATGCGGATGCCGTTTGTGTTGATCATCACGTGCCGGATCGGCCGGCGCTTCACCGCGTCGAGTATCTCGAAGAATTGCGGGTGGAGCGTGGGCTCCCCGCCTGACAATTGCACCAGATCGGGCTCGCCTTCGCTTTCGACCAAGGCATCCAGCATGCGTTCGATCGTGGCGAGCGGCAGGTGGCCGCCATGCATGTCCTCCGCGTCGGCGAAGCAGACCGGACAGGCGAGGTTGCAGGCGGAGTTGATCTCGACGATCGCAAGACAGCTATGTTGCTCGTGATCGGGGCAAAGGCCGCAATCGAACGGGCAGCCCGCTTCGGTCCGTGTCTGGGTGTGAAGCGGCCGGTCGCCGGGCTTGAGCCACAATTTCTGCGCACGCCAATAATCGAGATCGTCGCTGATCAGGGTCTTCTGCACGCCATGTACGAGGCAGCGCTTCAGATAATAGACCGTCTCATCCTCGATGATGATCTTGGCCGGCACCGTCTCCACGCAGGTCTCGCACAGGCTCGTCGTCTGCCCGTGGAAAATGTAGGGCGCTGCCTTGCGCTCGGTCGTCAAGACCGGTGCGATCTCCGCGAACGATCCAGACAATGGCATAAGCGGCAAGCCCCAGCGTAATTAGGTGGAACAGATTTAACGGGCCCAACAGCTTCGGATAAGGCTTCAGGAATTCCCAGCCGAAGCGCTGCACTGCGTAGAATAACACGAATGCATGGAAGCCATATCTCCGTGCCCAGCCAAGCTGCCGGATCACGGCGGTCCAGTAAATGGCGAGAAACACCGCAATGGATAGCGATTCATAAATCTGCACCGGATGACGCGCGATTCCGTCGCCCATCTCGACACCCCAGGGCAGCTGGGTGGGAATGCCATAGGTCTCGTCAGCTAGCCCGGCGAACAGGCACCCCCAGCGCCCCACGATGATCCCCAGAGAGAGCGGAATCACGAATGGCCCGCCCGTGGATCGGTGTACTCGGTTGCGCCATTTCCATAATTCGACCGCAACGATCCCACCCGCGAGCGCGCCGGCGATGCTGTGTGAAAATATCGGCAAGGCAGCGCGAAGTGTGTTGCTCGATCCTGCCACCCATGCGCCCGCCGCCGCCCCAAATCCCAGGCAGAGGAAATAGGAGGGCTCGGTCTGGCGGGCGAGTGTTGCGACGCTTGCCCGACGATGACGGTAGACCCAACGAGCGCCGATCAGCGAGGCCGTCCAGGCCAGAATATCCCACAGGTGGTGCAGCCAAGGTGCGGTCGGAACATGAATCACGCCGCAGTCCTAGCACGGAGGCGTGTGCTGTTCTCGATCGGGATTGAGTTATGCGCTTGCGCCATCGGGTGGCGCGAGCGCGAGATCGATCATCCGGGCGATCGTACGTTGCGCGCCATTGCTCGTGCCGGGTCCGGCGTCAGGCGTCGGTAAGCGGAATCGTGGGCACGAGCCGCAAGACCTCGGGCTTTTGCATCAGAGCGGGGAGGAGGGCGTCGGCGATGCCGTCGCGCCAACCGCTGGTTCCCGACCATTTTTTGTCGAAGGCGTTCTCGGCCGCCCCGTCCGAGAAGTGCGCGATCCATAGGAAGACCGGGTCATGCTCGCGCACCGGCAGCCGCGGGAAGCTATTGACCGCCGCTTCGGTTGTGAGCGTCGCCACGACCTGGACGCCCATTGCCTGGATTGTGGGCTGCATCCTCGCGGCGAAGAAGGTTGCGAACGCCGCCGGATCGACGTCGCGCAGCCGGTATATCGCGATCCGCGTCACGCCTTTTCCGCCCAACATACGCGGCCCGGCGACGCCGAAGCCTGGCTTGAGCAGCAGCACATTGTCGCTGTCGACGATCATCGCGTTCGCCTCGGTGCGGTGCGCCTTCCAGACCGGCCCGAAGTAGAATTCTTCGAGCGCCGCCTTGCGAGCATCCATGTCAGCAAAAGCCCGCATCCAGACGAAGCGATCGGGGTCGTCGAGATCGCGGAACACCGCGCGGACATGGCTGCCGACCGCGTTCTGCGTCGTCACGAACTCGCGTGCGAACAGGCTGGTGAAAGCTGCGCGCGTGCCGCCCTTTAGCGTATATTGCCGCAGCTCGTACACGCCGAGCAGGGGTGCTTCTGCCGCGGCGGCGGGCGCAATCGCAGCGCTCGCAGCGCCCGCCAGGAACAGCCGTCGATCGATCATCGCCGGAATTCCATGTACCAGTTGGTTTCCCAGCTTACCCCGCGATCGAGCGAGAAGGCCTGTTGCCAGTGGGGCACGCCCGGTATGGGCATGTCCCAGATGAAGCGCACCTTGATCGGTTTGCCGTCCCATACGCTGTCGCCGAAAAAGGTGCCGACGCCATTTTCGAACTTGCCGATCACCGGTGGATCGATCGCGGAGGAGCGCTCGTCCCACCACCAGATCGACCAGAGGCCGGTCTCTCGATCGAACCGGCGCAGCGCCGCGGCGCGGTAGCGACCGGTCGGTGCGTTGAGGATATTATCCTCATAGCATCCGAGCCCGCCCATCAGCGGCCCTGCCTCGGTGGTGCCGCTGAATTCGTGCCATGCATCGTTGCCCGCGAGCCGCTTGTGGAGGGTGCGATGACGCACGGTCCAGCGCCCGTCCTCGAACGAGAAATCCTTGAGCGGGACTGCGCCGGCGGCGGGCAGCGCCAGCGAGGCGGTTAGAAAGGTGCCGCCCGCGATCAGCATGCGGCGGTCGAGCGAAGGTGTCTTGTCCATGTACCACCATTTACGCGCCCAAATATGACAATCCGCGTCAACATTCTTGCGCTATTAAAATTTCATGCGCGCCAGCCGTCTGCTCTCGATCCTGATCCTGCTCCAGATTCATGGCCGCGTGTCGGCGCGCGCGCTCGCGGAAAGGTTCGAGGTATCGAAGCGCACCATTTATCGCGACGTCGACGAGCTGAGCGCGGCAGGTGTCCCGATCTATGCCGAGCGTGGTGCGGCCGGCGGTTTCGCCTTGCTCGACGGCTGGCAGACACGGTTGACGGGAATGACCGGCGAGGAGGCTGAGGCGATTTTGCTTTCCAGCCTGCCCGCCACCGCCGCCGATCTTGGCTTTGGCGAGACGGCGGCAACTGCCAGGCTCAAATTATTCGCCGCCATGCCCGCGCAATCGAGCGCGGCCGCACAGCGCGTCGCCGACCGTTTTCATCTCGATCCGGTCCCATGGCACCGTCGGCCGGCACCCCGGCGCGAGGATCTGCGCTTGCTGGCGCGTGCGGTGTGGGAATGCCGACGGCTCAGCCTCACTTATGAAAGCTGGGCCGGACCTCGGGTCCGTACGCTCGAGCCGCTCGGCATCGTGCTCAAGGCAGGCGAATATTATTTCATGGCGCTGCGGCGTGGGCGGCCCGCAATCCACAAACTCGAATATGCGCGCGATCTTGCCTTGCTGGACGAGGGATTTGTGCGCCCGGCGGGTTTCGATCTGGGCGTCGCGTGGCGCGACGCGCTCGATCAGTTCGAGGCGAGTCTGCGCCGTGAGATAGCGCGGTTGCGCGTCGCGCCCGTGGCGATGTCGCGGCTGGGTTTGCTCAACGCCGACATGGCCGAACCCATCTTCGCCGCGATCCCGCAGGTGGACGGCTGGCGCGATGTCGAAGTGCCGATCGAAAGCGTGGCTTATGCCGCAGGCCAGCTGCTCGGCCTTGGCGCGACGGTGGAGGTACTGGCGCCGGAGGCACTCAGGGCCGAACTGAAGCGCCGGGCCGAGGCCGTGGCAGCGCTTTATTGAATTGCCGATCTTGGAAAAAAGACCGCAGCCCGGGGGCCACCGGGCTGCGGCTGCTCATGCCGCGCTGGGGCTCAGTGCGGCTTGTGCTTCTTCTTGCCTTTGCCTTCATCCGTGCTGGTGGCGTTGTCGTCGGGCGACGGTGCGGGCGCGGTTGCGTCCGGTGCCGGGGTTTGTGGGGATGCCATGCCCGGCTGCGTATCGGCCGGGGCGGGTGCGGGGGCTGCTGTGGTCGTATCCGGCGCGGCCGGAGTAGTCTGGGCGCCGGCCGCTCCCGCAAGGGCGATCAAAGCCGTGCCGGCAATCATCAGACGAACCATGGTCTTTCTCTCCTGTGGTTTAGGACCGGCCCGACAATGCGTTGATTCACAACGATTCCGCCAGACAAGGCGGGGTCGATCCGCGGTGCCGCGCGAACGCCCTGCCGTCATTCGTGTGCGGTTTGGGGCGGGCTGAAATCGGAAACGGCGGGCCTGCGTGCCCACGCGACTGCCTAGTCTTCAGACCAGCTTCAAGACCAGGCCTGCCACGGCGCAGCCGCCGAGAATCGCGAACGTGCCGCGTCTGAACAGGAATGCCGCTGCGAGAGCGGCAAACGATAACAACAAGGCTGACGGATCGAGCGACGCCCAAACGAGGTTTGGGACGTGAAGCGGGCCGATGCGCTGGTCCAGGACCTGCCCGAACCAGAAGTGCAACGCGAACCACAGGCCGAGATTGAGGATCACGCCAACCACGGCCGCGGTAATACCGCTCAATGCCGCGCCAAGCGTCCGGTTACGCCGCAGCCGCTCGACATAAGGAGCGCCCAGGAACACCCACAGGAAACAGGGCGTGAAGATCGCCCAGGTCGTGATCAATCCGCCCAGCGTTCCTGCCAGCAAGGGCGGCAGAACGCCGGGACTGCGATACGCCGCGAGGAAGCCGATATGCTGCGTAACGATGATGAGGGGACCCGGGGTACTCTCCGCCAGCCCAAGCCCGTCGAGCATCTCGTGCGGTGTCAGCCAATGATAATGATCGACCGCGACCTGGCCCGCCCAGCTGAGCGCGGCATAGGCGCCACCGAAGCTGACCGTAGCCAGCCGAGAGAAAAAGGAAGAAATCTCTCCGAGCGCCCCAGCCGGAGGACCGATCACGTGGAGCAGCCCCATCGGCGCAAGCCATAGCAGCAGCAAGGCGGCGATCAGCCAAACGCGCACGTGCTGGCTCTTTGCTTGTTTGCCGACGTCCGATCGGTCCGCTTCCATTTTCGGGACCGTCGCATCGATGCCTCCGATCAGGCCCAGAAGCGCGGCAGCGCTGATTACGGCCGGGAAGGGTATCTGGAGCAGAAATAACGCGACAAAGGCGGAAGCGGCGATCCCATATTGCTTCCAGCTTGTGAGCGCGCGCCGCGCAATGCGGTGCACCGCGTGGAATACGATCGCCACCACGGCCGCCTTCAATCCGAAGAACAAGGCTGCAACCGGTGCGACGCGTCCTGCCAGCACATACAGCCAGGACAACGCCATCATCGCGGCGGCGCCGGGCAGGACGAACAAGATGCCTGCAACGAGGCCGCCTTTAATGCGGTGGAGCAACCAGCCGATATAGATTGCGAGCTGCTGCGCCTCGGGACCCGGTAGCAGCATGCAGAAATTGAGCGCGTGCAGAAAGCGATCCTCGGCAATCCATTTCTTCTCGTCGACCAGGATGCGGTGCATGGTCGCGATCTGGCCGGCGGGGCCGCCGAAGCTGAGCAGGGCGACGCGAATCCACACGCGCAACGCCTCGTCGAACGCAATCGACGGCCCTGTAGCCTCCCGGTCCTGATCAGCGCGCGACCCGATCGAATCCTGGGTCATTCAGCCAGCGTCTTGCCCATGCGAATCAGGGGCACGCGCACGCCGTCGATGGCTGCGGACTGGATATATTCAATCGGGCTATAGCCGCAGGAGCGGTAGAGCGGTTCGCCGGAGAGCGTCGCCATCATTTCGGCCTTGCGAAAGCCGTGCGCACGCGCCGCCCCCTCGCACAAATCCATGATCAGCCGCCCCACGCCCTGCCGCGCGAAGGCGGGATCGGTGTACATGGCCCGGATGCGCGCCGCGTCGGTCGCTGGATCGAGCGGCGCGGGTTCGCGCGCCACCACGCTTTGATCTCCGCCATAGAGCGTCGCGCGCCAGCTCCAGCCGCCGCAGCCGGCCAGCACGCCATCCTTTTCGATCATGAAATAGGTTTGATCCCGCACTAACTGTGTGTCGAGGCCCATCACCTTGTGGCTTGCGCGCACCTGATCGGGCGAGAGGAAGCCGGTTTGAAGATGACTGATCGCGCGTCCCATCAGACCGCGCAACGCCTCCAGATCCGTCATCTGGGCCAGCCGATGGGTGAAGCCGCTCATAGCTCAATAACCGCCGACATTGCCTGTATTGATGCGCGGGTCGATCGCGCCATAAAGCTTGTTCCTGCCGATCGGCTTGCCTCCTGCCGCTGGCGCGCCAGCCAGGATTGCTGCGATTTGATTGCCGTACGGCATTTCTTCCAATTTGTGCCCCTTGGCTTCCAAGGCCGCCATCGTGTCGGCGCTCAGCGCGTTACGCTCATAGCCGACCTGGTCCGGCATCCATTGTTCGTGGATGCGCGGCGCGTCCACCGCCTCCTGCATCGTCATGCCATAATCGATCACGTTCATGATCACCTGCACCACTGCGCTGGGAATGCGGCTGCCGCCGGGCGTGCCTATCACCATCGCCAGCTTGCCGTCGCGCGTGACGATGGTCGGCGTCATCGAGCTGAGCGGGCGTTTGCCCGGCGCGATCGCATTGTTGGTGCCCTCGACCAGCCCGAACATGTTGGGCACGCCTGGCTTGGACGAGAAATCATCCATCTCGTCATTGAGCAATATGCCCGTGCCGGCCGGCGTGATGCGCGCGCCGAACCAGTCGTTGAGCGTGTAGGTGACCGAGACCGCATTCCCCACCGCATCGACGATCGAATAATGGGTGGTATTCTGCCCTTCATGCGCCCCGCCGGGGCCGCCGAGGCTGTCGGACGGGGTTGCCTTGTCGGGCGAGATGCCCGCGCGCAGCCGGGCCGCATAATCCTTGTCGGTGAAATGGGCGATGTCGGCCTTCACAAAGCTGGGATCGCCCAGATTGAGGTTGCGGTCGTGATAGGCACGGCGGAACGCCTCGATCAGATAATGCGTGCCCTGCGCCGAATGAAAGCCGAGCGCGCCGATCTTATAGCCTTCGAGGATGTTGAGCGTCTCGCACAAGACCACGCCGCCCGAGCTTGGCGGCGGCGCCGAGATCATGTGCCAGCCGCGATAATCGCATTCCAGCGGCGCCATCTCCCGCGCACGGTAGCGGGCGAAATCGGCCACCGTCATGATTCCGCCATGCGCGCGTGAGGCGGCGACGATCCGCGCCGCGATCGGGCCCTGATAGAAAGCGGTCGCGCCCTTGTCGGAAATGAGCTGCAGCGCGCGGCCGAGATCGGCCTGGACCAGTTTCTGACCCGGCGCCCAGGCCTTGCCATGATCGGTGAAGATCGCGGCGGTCGGCGCATCCTTCCGAAAATCCTCGATCCCCTCGGCGAGGAAGTTCGCATCGCCCTGATCGAGCGCGAAGCCGTCGCGCGCGAGGCGGATCGCTGCCGCCATCAAAATGGGGCGGGATTGCGTGCCATATCTGGTGCGCGCGAGTTCGAGTCCAGCGACCGTGCCCGGGATGCCCACCGCGCGATAGCCGCGCGTCGACAGGCCGGGTATCACATTGCCCTGCGCGTCTTGATAGAGCGTCGCGGTCGCCGCCATCGGCGCGGTTTCGCGGAAATCGATGAAAGCCTTGCGTCCGTCATGGAAGCGGATCGTCATGAAGCCGCCGCCGCCGATATTGCCCGCTTCGGGAAAGGTGACCGCGAGTGCATAACCGACCGCGACCGCGGCATCGACCGCATTGCCGCCGCGCTTCAGCACATCCAGCCCGGCCTGCGTCGCCAGCCGGTGCGCGGATACGACCATGCCATGCTCCGCCGCGACCGGCAGCGGCGAAGCGGCCCGCAGCGGGGCGAGCCCGAGAGCGGCGATCAGCAGCGCGGCTATTACGGGTTTCAGCCTGCGCATTTTTTTCCCTCCAAATGAAACGGGGGGGCCGGAGCCCCCCGAGTAACCAAGGAGGTCCGGCTCAGAACTTGAACCGTACCCGCGCATACCAGAAGCCGCCATTGATCCCGAACGGCCCGCCGCTGCGCGGGTAGACCTGGCCGTCGGCCGTGCTGTTGGTCAGCGCATAGATGGCGTTGGAGGAACTCATCGCGATCTTCTCGGGACGCGTGTTGAAGATGTTGTTCGCACCGATCGTGAGCGTCGCCGTCTCGCTGAACGTATAGCTCACGTCGAAATCGGTGGTCGCGCGCGCGCCGAACTTCTGGCCCGGATAATCCACCTCGTCGCGCCACCAGCTGTAATAATTTTCACGCGCGTTGAAGGTGAAGTCGCCGAGCGAATAGGTCGCTCCGAGATTGACGCGATGGTTGGGCGCCAGGTGGGCCACATCGATGATCTGCGGGTCGCTGATCACCGCCGGATCGAACTTGGTCACCTTCGACTTGTTGTAATTATAGGCCAGCGTCAGGTTGAGATCGCCCGGGCCGGCATGGCTATGATAGGTGGCGACCACGTCCACGCCGCTGGTGCGCGTGTCGAAACCGTTGGTGAAATAGTTGATGTTGCCGCCAGCGCCGACCGCGATCAGGGCCGGTTGCTTGGCGATGTCGGCGGCCGTCACGGTGAAGTTCTGCGAAATGCCGATCCGGTCCTTCACCTTGATGCTGTAGCCATCGATGGTGAGCGTCAGGTTGTGGATCGGCTTGGCCACTACGCCCAGGCCGAAGTTGGTCGACTTCTCCGGCTTCAGCACCGACGCGCCATAATATTGCGAGATCGGGCTGGAGACGGGGTAGGTGCCGGTCTGCACCTGGTTGCCCGCGACGAAGTTGGTGGTCAGGATTTCGTCGTTGGACTGGCCGGGCGACGGCGCGTGGAAACCGGTGCCGATCGTGCCGCGGACCGAAAGGGCATCGCTGATCTTGTAGATCGCATTGATCTTGCCGACCGCCTTACCGCCGAACGTGCTGTAATGCTCGTAGCGGCCGGCGATGCCGACGCTCAGTGCGCTGGTGATGTCGGTTTCGAGATCGCCATAGAAACCATAGCTTTTCTGCGCCCAGCTGCCTGAGGCCTCGGGGCTGGTGCCGCCATAGCCGCTCGCGCCCGGCGACTGGGCCGAGCTCGTGCCGGCGGGCGCATACACGCCGGGGGCGGTCTGAACGAACAGATTCTGCGCGATCGCATAGGGGCCGACGCCATAGGATTGCACGTCACCCGCAGTTTGCGTGTATTCCTCACGCCGCCACTCGGCGCCGCCCGACACGGTCAGCGGGCTCGCAAAGCCGACGTCGATCGGGTAGCTCAGATCCAGGTTAAAATCCGTTTCCTTCTGGATCAGCTTGCCGAACTGGAAGCTCGTCTGCGTTTGCGGGCCGTAGGACGCGTTCAGCGAATTATACATGGACAGGCCCAGCGTATTGCGGCTGGTCGTCCCCGACACGTCGTAGGTCAGGTCGCCAAAGGCGCCCTTGTAGCCGAGCGTGCCATAACGTTGATCCGTCTTGCCCACGAAGCGCGGCGTGAAACCTGCGGGATAGAGCGAGCTGAAAAGGAAGGTATTGGTGTCCTTGACGAAGCCGCCCGCCGGGCAGGTCGCGTTGCCGGTCGGGCAGGGCGTCAGGTAGAAGGTGTTCTTGAAGGCGCCGTTTGCCCCGAGGCTATGACTTGCACCCGTTATGTCCAGGGCAGTGCCGCTGATCGGCGAGCGAAAGTTGAAGCTCTCGTTGGCGTAGCTGTGCGCGACGTTAGCGAACAGATAGAGGTGGCTGCTGTCGGTCACGTCGAGCTGGGAGTTCACGAGGAACTTGTAGCCGTGCGAAGGCGACGAGCCCCAGATCTGCGCCGGTCCCGGATAATTAGGAAGCTGGTTGGCGAGGTCGGGATGCTGTTGAGCGAAGATAACCGCCAGCGGACGCGTCTCGCCGCGGCTGGTGCCGCCGTCGCGATCATATTCGCCCGAGACGTTGATGAAGCCGGCACCGAACAATGACAGGCCAAAATTGGCGGCGATCTGCCGCGACCGGCCGTCGCCCGGATAATATTGACCGTAGCGGCCCTGAATCTCGAGGCCGTGATCGGCGCTCTTCAGCCCGTAATTGAGCACGCCGGCGATGGCGTCCGATCCATATTGCGCGGTTGCGCCGTCGCGGAGCACCTGGAGATTGTTGATCGCGATGGCGGGGATCGCCGAAATGTCCGAGCCCTGCGAGCCGAACGAAAGTCCGGTGTCGCCACCCGTATAGACCTGCACCAGCGCCGAACGGTTGAAGCGCTTGCCGTTCAGCATCACCAGCACTTCATCGCCCGGCAGGCCGCGCAACGATGGCGCGCGCACAAAGCTCGATGCGTCCGAAATCGTGTTCTGCGGGACGAAGAAGGAGGGAACGAGGTTCTTCAGGCTGTCGAGCATGTTCGCCGACGGCTGGCTACTGAGTTCGACCGCGCTGATCACGTCAACCGGCGACGCGGAATTGGTGAGCGTACGGTCGGTACGGCGCGTGCCGATAACGACGACCGTCTCCTCCTTATCGTCCGCGACGGTGGCCGCGGCGGGCGACGGCGCGGTCTGCGCCTGGAGCGCTCCGGCAAAGGTTAGCGACGCAATTGCGGCAGTGGTGGTTAGAAGAATAGTCTTCGTAATGTGACTATGGGTAACTCTTTTCATAATGTCCCCCGAGCTGGAACTTAGCCGGTCAAGACATCGCCTCCATAATATTTATGTATCGGAGGCGTCTGCCCCGTTTGATGACAGAAAGGTTACGCTGGCCGAGAAGGCTGTCAATTGGGCGCTGAGCTTCGTGAATTATTTTTGCCGCAAAATATCGCACTACGAAATAATCGGGCATACTTTACCTAGAGGCGGAATTGGTCGCCTGTGTATTTGTTGCCAATGTCAAACGGAAATTTGAACAAATGTGACCTGCGCAAGAGTCTAGGCCGATGACGACTTCCTACGCCGCGAGGATGGATCCATCGCCTTGTGCCGCCGCCAACAGCGCCTCGAACGACGCCGGCTTCCACACGATCACAACTCCGGTTGCGGCGAGCGCGGCGTCGTCCAGCCCATCGTCCGCGGCGACAAGCAGGACGACGCGGGCACCGCCGGCGGCCGAAACGACCGCGCCCAATTGCTCGCCCGCGACATTTGCCTGGATGATGACGTGCGTCCGCCTTGCCGCTCCTAGCGCGGCAAGCAGAGCATCCGCATCGCCTACCGCTTCAACTTCACCCACGCTGCCGCATAGTGCGCTGGCGACGATGCTTTGGGTCAGCGGATTGGGCTCTAGCAACAACACCGGCGCGGCCGTGCTTTGCGCCATCATGCTTTCGCCGTCCGCCGCCGCGATCATGCGCAACGGCAGGGAAAGCGTGAAAATTGCCCCTTCGCCCGGCTGGCTCTCGACCCTTACGGTTCCGTCCATCGCCTCCGCCACGCTGCGGCAGATGGCGAGGCCAAGTCCCGTTCCGCCAAACCGACGCGATGTGCTCGCGTCGGCCTGCTGGAATTTCTCGAAGATCATGTCGTGCTGCGCGGGCGCAATGCCGATACCGGTGTCCGCGACCGCGATCTCGAGCCGCCCGTCCTTGGCACAGGTGCGGAGGGTGACCCCGCCCGTCTCGGTGAACTTGACCGCGTTGGACAGCAGATTGAAGACGATCTGACGTAGCCTCTCCTCGTCCTCTTCGACCAGCGCCGGACAGCGATCGAGATCGAGCGTGAAGCTGAGGCCTTTCTCCTCCGCCTTGGGGCGCCACAGACTGGCCGCGTCGACGAGCAGGTCGCGCAGGCGCAGGCTTGTACGATTCATCCCCAGCTTGCCCGTCTCCATCTTGGATAGATCGAGAATGTCGTCGACTAGCGCACGCATCGTCTCGCCCGCACCGTGGACGGTCTGGATCTTGGTGCGCAGCGGCCCTTCGATCGAACGGTCGGCGAGGATCACCTGCGTCATGCCAAGAATGCCGTTGAGCGGCGTGCGTATCTCGTGACTGGTCATTGCCAGGAAGTCGGACTTGGCCTGCAGCGCCTTGGTGAGTTGGCGGTTGGCCGCGCGCGTCTGGTTGCGGCTGCGATGCAGGAAAAGCATGGCGGCCAGCATCAGCAGGGCGATGAGCGTGATCGCGCCGACTACGATCCGCAGCACCATTTCGTGCAGCCGCGCGCGGTTCGCCTGCAACTGGACGATGCGCAGATTCTGGTTCGAGAAATCGAACTGCGCTGCCATCAACGCGGCGTTGGTCGAGGCTGCGAGCGTGCGGACATTGTCGTCCAGCCGCTTCCAGGCGCGCAGATGCGCGAGAGCAAGCTCGGGCCGGCCCCCGCTGCTGTAGATATCGGCCGCTGCCTTGTGGAAGTCGCGATAGGGCAGGGCACTATTGGCTAGGTCGACGCCGGCGAAGGTGCGTCCGATCAGGCGCTCTGCTTGCGCCACGTCGCCGCGCTTCATCGCGACTTCGGCGAGTACGCCCAGGGCGAAGGGTTTCTCGTCCGCCGCCTCCCTCATACGGGACAGCGCGAGCGCGCGCCGGGCTAGTCTTTCGGCGCCGGCCGTGTCGCCCGCGAGCAGCCGCGTCGTTGCCATGTTGGTCAATATGTCGGCGCGCAGCAACGGGCTCCCTGCCGCGCGTGCCGCGGCCAGCGCTTTGGCATATTGGCCCTCTGCGGCGCGATAGCGGCCCAACTGGCGCAGCGTCTCGCCGACATTGTTGTAGGCCGCGATCGCGAAGGCCGGGTCGCCGTGATAGACCTCGGTCGCCTGCGCATAATAACGCAACGATCGTTCCTCATCGCCCGCATCCTGATAAATACCCGCGATATTCTGCAGCGCCTTGGCTTCGCCCCGTTGTTCGCCGACTGCCCGGTACAGGACGACTGCGTGCTGAAAGTCGGCAAGTGCCTGCGCGATCGTGCTGCGGCTTTCCTCGACCCAGCCGCGCGACAGCAGCAGATCGCCATGCAGCCGATCTGCCGGCGCGACCTTGACCACGGTCGCCAGCGCCTGCTCCAGGATCGGCAGCGCGCGGTCGCCCAGATCGAGCCGCGACAAGGCTTCCCCCTGGAGCCATTGGGCGCGCGCCACGCCCAGGGTGGCCTCCTTCCCTGCGGGAAGTGCCGCCGCCCGCGTTTCGGCCTGGCGTGCGAGTAACAGAGCCCTGCCCGGGTCCTCCATCATCACGCTCTTGGTTGCTGTTATGGCAGCGCCATAATCGGATTGCGGGGTAGCGGCGGCATTCGTCGCGAGCAGCGCTGAAAGGGCAAGCGCGATCGGCTTCGTCATGCCGCCTTGCCGGAGGGCGGCGAATTTGGTCTGCAAGGCCGCCTCCCATGTTCGGCAGCCCGCCCGCCGACCAATTCAAGGAACGGCTTAATCGGCGATCTCTTTAGCCCCCGCGACCCGCCGGGTGGGGCAAAAATCGTTATTTTGCATTGGGAAAGCGTGCAGGGCACGCAAGCCGCGTGTGCTCGCTGAGGCGGTGGTCAGAAAGCCAGATGAAGCTGGACGCCACCGCTATAGCCGATCGCGTGGGTGGCGATCAGCTCGGCCTCGCGATCAACCCGGCCGAAGAAGCTGAATTCCCCTTTAGCCCGCGGCAAAGCCAGCCCGTACATCGCCTGGCCCGCCAGCGGCAGCCTGCCTCGGGGTGCGAAAGCCTGCTCGACAACGCCGATCGCGCCGGTCGAGCGATCGATCACGCCCACGCTCGAATAGACAAGGTGACCGCCGATCGTGTGAAGCGGGCTTGCCAGTGTCAGACGGAGTTCGTCATTCCTGGCCAACAGACGCGACCTGATCACTGCGAGTTCGGCCGAGGCGCTGGTCAGCCCGTTGGCGCGGATCTGGCCGGCATCTGCGCGGGTGCGCGTGATCGTGCCGGTGGCCGCCAGCATCCAATTCCCGCCGATCGTCAGGTCGAAACCCGCGCTTGCGCCGTCGGTGACCGATCCCCCCTGCAGATCGCCGCGATCGAGCGACTGAATGCCGAGCAGCGCCGCATCTTCGTGCAAGCGGGTGAAGCCGACACGCGCGGTCAGGCCGTCGCCGATGCGATAGGCCAGGCTTACGGTCTGTGCCTGCGCGGCATAGCGATTGACCCAGTCCCCTGCCGTGCTGCGGTCGATCCCGAAGGCGGAAAGATTGCGCCGGGCCATGCGGTCGGTTGTGCCGAAGCCGATCGTCAGCCTGTCGGCAAGCATTGCCCGGCCACCCATATAGGCGCCGCCCGAAGCCAGGCCGAGCAGCGGATTGGCGCCGCCCTGGCCAAGATCGTAGTCGGTACGAAAGGCGAAGCCCGCGCTGCCATCCAGCGCCGCCGCGCCATTGCCATAGCCGAAGGCGAAGCTGGCTTTATCGCCGACCAGCAACGCATCGGTGTCGTAACGCGCGGAGCGCATCTGGAAGGCATTGCCGATCTGGGCTGGGGTCACGCTGACGCGCAATTGCATGCCCGCAAACTGGCCGGCAGGCACGGTCGAGCGCGCGAAGCCCGAGACTAATCTGTCCTGCGAAAGATTGCTGGCACCGACGTTGGCGTAATGGATTGCATGCGAACGCAGCGCCATCGTCAGGTTGGATTGGTAGGCCTGCATGCCGGCCGCCGTTGAGGCATTCAGACCAACCAGCTTGGACGAAAGCGGTATCTGGAAATCGCGGTAGGTCGCACCGATAGTCTCGAACGCGCTGTACCACAGACCCGACGCATCCCAGGAGGATTGCGTGCCACCCCTGATCTGCGTAGCAACGGTGGATAGCGGCACCGCCGTCGTGCTCACCCTGCCGCTCGTCGCCTGATAGAAGACCATGTTGTTCCAGTTGAGCGGCGATTGCGAAGCCGCAATGTTGAGCTCGCCCACGCCATAGATCGGGTCCGCCCCGGGATGAGCCCCCTTGGGTGTCGCCGATTTGAGGATGATCTGCGCGGTCTCGTCGGGGTAGTTGGACAGCCACGGCCAGCGATTTTGCAACATGGCGATCGCGCCGGAGACGAACGGCGCCGCGAGCGACGTGCCCGATTGCCGTATATGACCGCCGAGACCGTCGGAGACGAGGATCAGCTCGCCCGGCGCAACGATGAAATGATATTTGAGCTTGTTCGCCTCGCTGCAGGCCGATCCAGCCGTCGCGATCAGGCAAGCTTCGCCCGGACGGTTCGAAAAGTTCGAAATCGTCCCGTCCACCCCGACCGAGCCGACGATGAGGAGGGTGGGATTGGCGTTGAAATCCCAAACGACATTCTGGGTCTGCGTACCCCCATCGTTTCCGGCGGCAATCACGAGATTGTGCCCGTAAGCGCCCGCATTTCTGAGAGCGTCGTTCCAGCCCGGACTCAACGTGTAGCCGGGTTCCCCGAGCGAAGCGTTGATAACGCCGAGGGGCGTCGCCCTGCCTTTGAAAATCGCATTGGTGAGCGCCGCTACGCCCGTGCCGACGTCGGTCCAATTCGTCGTATTGGTCGCGTCATAGGGATCGTAAACCACTACGTTCACGCTCGACTGAGGCATAACGCCCAGGATACCGGAACCGTCGACTGAGCCCATGATCAAGCTTCCCACCGCTGCGCCGTGGCCGTCGTTGAACGTGGTGCTGCCAAATTGCGTGATCTGTTTCGACAGATGCACGCCGGAGCTTATCGCGAAATCGATCATCCCGACCGTCGGGACCGGCCGTCCGCTTGCGCCCGAGCCCTGAATGCCGGCGAGCGCGGGGGTCCATCCCGCCGATCCCATCCACCAGTCGACATGGCCGGTGCCGGAATAATCCATCAAGTCGTCGTAAAGATTGAGGAACATCATCGCGCGTTGCGACGGATCCATCTTCAGCAGGCTGGCTGGATCGATGACGCCATTGGTGAAGGTCACGCCAGATGGCGACAACCAATTCATTTCGGCCGTGGTCAGCGAAAGCCCTTTGCGGCCCGATCTGGACGGGTCCATTCCAGGCAAGCCACGGCTGGAGGTGTTGTCCGGCGCGACAAGGCCGCGCTGGACAGCTTGTCCCCAGAAGTTGATTGCGGGATTGATTATAGTGTTTTGGATCTGGTTCGCGAGATTCTGCGCGTCATTCAGCGTCGTCGCTGTGGCCCACGTCGCCTGCACACTGGTCCAGTTCGCGAGCTCGCCTTGCCAGAAGCCAGCGATCTGACTGTACTGGACCGGCGACAACGTTACGGCGTAAGGACTGTCCTTGCCCCAGAACGGGTCGTATCTGGACCCATAGGTTGCAACGGTTGTCGCGCTCGTGTCTGCTGTGAACGGATTGATCTTGCCGTAATAGCTGCTCACATCCCCCCAGAACGGGTTTATCTTCCCGTAGAACGGATTGATCTTCCCATAGAAGGGATTGATCTTGCCGTAGCTGGCATTCACGTCGCCGTAAAAGGGGTTGATCTTACCATAAAGCGGGCTGACGTCGCCCTGCACCGGATTGACCGGGCCGCCGGCTTGGCCCGGGCTGGCCAGCACCAGCGACATCGCGCACGACGCCAATGCCGCCATGCCGAATTTTCCAAGCCTCACAACCATATACACCCCCTCCGCCTGATACGCGGCGTATCGGACGGCTTGGGGCAAATGAGATTGCGCAACCGCCAAGGGATATAGCCAATTCGGGCTTAACCATTCTTGTGGGTCTGGTTGTGTCCAAGGCGGCGGCCCGCCGCCCGGATCGCCAGCTTGAGCTGCAGCCAGCGCTTGGAAGATTTAGCCGCGACATCGTTATCGCCTCTTCTCAAAGTATAATATTTCGATATTATCCGAAATATCGAATCGATGGGAGCTTTGCGATGAAGCGGATGCACATGCATGTGAGCGTGCCCGATCTGGAGCCGGCAATCGCCTTTTACAGCGCGCTTTTCGATGCAGCGCCGACGGTCACCAAATCCGATTATGCCAAATGGATGCTCGACGATCCTCGCGTGAACTTCGCCATTTCGGCGCGCGCGCGGGCCAGCGGCGTCGACCATGTCGGCATTCAGGTCGACAGTCGCGACGAGCTGGGTGGCCTCGCTGGACGGCTCAAGGCTGCGGGCGCGGTCACCTTCGATCAGGAAGCCACCACCTGTTGCTATGCCCAATCCGACAAGAGTTGGGTGACCGACGCGGCCGGCGTGCGCTGGGAAACGTTCTTCACGCATGGCGAGGCGACCAGCTATGGCGAGGATGAGGTGGTGCCGGAGCCGATTGCGGTCGCTTGCTGCGGCCCGAAATCCCAGGCGGCACGCTGCTGATGCAGATACCCACTGCCGTCGACGCCTTGTCCGCGCTCGCCCATGCGAGCCGGCTTGCCGTTTTCCGCTTGCTCGTGCGCGCCGGGCCGGAAGGCTTGCGCGCGGGCGATATAGCCCGCGAGGTGGGCGCGCTGCCCAACACGCTTTCCAGCCATCTCAATATCCTTGCGCATACGGGCCTCATCCGATCGCGCCGCGAGGGACGCGCCATTCTCTATTCGGCTGACTATGAAGCCATGCGGGCGCTGCTCGGCTTCCTGATGGACGATTGCTGTGCCGGCCGCCCGGAAATCTGCGCGCCGCTGGCAGACCTGGCAACGGAGGCAAAATGTTGCCCGTGATGCAACTGATTCCCGGTGATCCTGACGACCCGCGCTTCGCGGCCGCACTTGCTGCGGCCGGCCTGCCAGCCAGCGGAGTTCAGGGCCAATGCTACGCTTTGGCGGATGGTCGTGGATTCGGGATGATCGAAGGAGAGGGGGCGGACCGGCTGCTGCGCTCGGTAATCGTGCCGGCCGGCGAACGCGGCGCGGGCGCTGGTACGTCGCTGGTCGATTTGCTCGCCGTGCAGGCTGTCGAGCTCGGCGTCGAACGGTTGTGGCTGCTCACGACAACCGCCACCGATTTCTTCCTCCGGCGAGGCTGGAATTCGGTATCGCGCGACGCTGCACCGGCGACGATCCGGACGAGCGAACAGTTCACCAGCCTCTGCCCCGCTTCCGCCACGCTTATGATGCGAGAGCTCACGCGGTGAGCCTGGCGCGCAGGCTTTGCGCAGAAGGGCTCGGCACAACCCTCCTGCTCGCGATCGTGGTGGGTTCGGGAATTATGGGAGAGCGCCTGGCGGGGGGCAATGTCGCGGTAGCATTGCTCGGCAATACGCTCGCGACCGGAACCGGGCTGGTCGTGTTGATCCACATGTTCGGGCCCATTTCAGGCGCGCATTTCAATCCGGTGGTGACGCTGGCGGTGTGGCTCGGCAAACGGATCGGCGGCCGTGAGGCTTTGCTCTTTGTCGGCATCCAGCTTGTTGGCGCGATTGCGGGCGCCTGGCTCGCACATGCCATGTTCGGAGAGCCGTTGTTTCAGCTGTCGCACAAGCAGCGCGCCGGTTCCGGTCAGGCCATATCCGAAGTCGTCGCCACCTTCGGCCTGATGGGCACGATCCTCGCCACGCAGGTCAAACGACCCGATTTCACGCCGATCGCTGTCGGCCTTTATATGAGCGCGGCATATTGGTTCACCGCCTCGACCTCATTCGCCAATCCCGCGGTCACTGTCGCGCGCGGCCTGAGCGATACGTTCGCGGGGATAGCACCGTCCTGCGTGCCGATGTTCGTTGTGGCGCAGCTTCTGGGTGCGCTTGCCGGCATAGGCTCCTTCGGCTGGCTCTATCGCGAGGAGAATAAGCAGTGAGCGACTTTCCGATCGCCATCTATCACAACCCGGATTGCGGGACGTCGCGCAACGCGCTCGCGATGATCGAGGCCGCAGGATATCGCCCGACCGTGGTCGAATATCTCAAGGTCGGCTGGACGCGTGCCCAGCTTGATCGACTACTGGCCGACATGCGCTTGCGTCCGCGCGATCTGCTGCGCGAGAAAGGCACTCCGGCCGCGAAGCTTGGCTTGCTCGATCCCGCTGCGAGCGACGCGACGATCCTCGCCGCGATGATCGAACACCCGATCCTGGTGAACCGGCCGATCATCGTCACGCCAAAGGGGGCCGCGTTGTGCCGTCCGTCCGAGGAGGTCTTGAAGCTGCTCGATCGCCTTCCCGAGCAATTCGTGAAGGAGGATGGCGAGGTGGTGCCGATAGGCAGTTCATGACCGTAGAAGGTTGCCAAAATTTAACGTGGGTCAGCGGAAACGTATCGGTACCGATATCAGTTTAAACCACATGTACGAGAAGCCGATCCTGGAACGCGCCTTCGAATTGGCCCGCAGTGGTGAATATCCACGCGTAAAGGAACTCGAGAAAGCCCTGTCCAAAGAAGGCTATTCCAAAGGCGACCCGCATATTCACAGTCCCAGCGTGCGCAAGCAACTTCGCTTCCTCTGTTCGTCGGCCTGCGGCATAGAAGATGTGTGACTCGCTGTCTGGCGCACATCTGCCGCATTACTGAAATGCAACCTTGCGATGCGAAGCCTTGGAGGCAACGGCGAATTCGAGCCGCGCTGACGTTCAGCCTCCAATAGTCCCCTGTGTGAAGCCCAGTCCTCGCCAATGGCAGGGCCTTTCGGAGCGCCATGGCGGGGGCCTCGCTTGTGAGCGAAGGCTTTCTATGACAGCGTGGCGGTATGGGCTCCGCAGAGGTTGAGATGAGGGCGGCGCACGCCGCCGGCGTCGGGCAATGAGCCTGCTCGCCCCGATCTCGCCTGCCGATAATGCCCGCCCGTTCGATGGGGCCGAGCCGCGATTTGCCGCGCTTCGCTTCGAGCTGGTCGCCTTCCTCCTGATCGTCGCGACCTTCGCCGCAGTTCTGCTCAAGGACGTGGTGATCGACCGCGAATTCGCGATCCAGTCGGCCACGCTCTCACGCTATGGACGCTATTGGTATGCTGACAATACGGGCGGAGGCACTTCCGTCGTCACGCCAGATCGAGCCGATCCGCTTGTATGGCGCTGTCGCCTAACCACGGTTTTCGCGAATCCCTATTGCGGATCGGGCATATTGATCGACGTCAGCCACCGCGGTGCGGGACGCGATTTCTCGAATTTCGAAAAGGCGACGCTCGATCTCGATTATCGTGGTCCCGCCAAATACCTGAAGCTCACCCTCAAGAATTGGGGCGCGCCCTATGCGGATGCGCAGCACGGCGACAGCACCAAACCCAACGCGATCGAATTTCCCGTCCATCAAGGCCATAATCTGGTTACGCTCAACCTGCGCGACGCCGCGATCGAGCAATGGTGGATCAACCTGCATCCCTATCGCGACGCGGGCAAACCCGATCTCGGCAACGTGGTCGCGCTCGACATCCAGACCGGTACCGCCGCGCCGCCAGGTGATTATGCGATTAAGCTCAACCGGGTCGCGGTTGGCGGACGTGCCATCACGCCGGAGCATTGGTATTTGCTGCTGCTTGGCTGCTGGACCGGCTTCACCGCGCTCTACCTCGTTCATCGCGTACGGCGGATGCGGCAGGAACATGCCCAGCGCCAGCGCCTGCTGGTTGCGGAAGGCCTGCTACTGCAGCAGGCACGCGATGCGGCCGAAAGCGCCAGTCACGCCAAATCGCGCTTCCTCGCGCATATGAGCCACGAATTGCGGACGCCGTTAAATGCGATCCTGGGCTATGCTCAGGTTCTGCGCGTCGCAGAATTGAGCAATCGTCAAAATGTGGCCGCGCGGACGATTCAGCAGAGCGGCGAGCATCTGCTCGCCCTGATCAGTGATATTCTCGATTTGTCACGGATCGAGGCCGGGAAATTGGCGCTCACGCCGCGCCCGATCGAGCTACGGGCGATCGTCCGCGGCGTTGCCGACATGATCGCGGTGCGCGCACAGGAGAAGGGTCTCGCCTTCGACTGGCGGATCGCGCCCGATATTCCGCATGATGTGATCGCGGACGACAAGGCGCTGCGTCAGGTGCTGCTCAATCTGCTCGGCAATGCGGTCAAGTTTACGGAGGCGGGGGGGGTCACGCTCGGCGTCACGCGTGTTTCGGAGGCAGGCGACAGCGTGGTGCTGCGGTTTGACGTACGGGATACGGGCCCCGGCATCCCGCCGGAAAAGCAGGATCTGATCTTCCAGCCTTTCGAGCAGGCAGACGATGCCGCGCGCCAGGCGGGCGGCACCGGTCTCGGCCTCGGCATCAGCCGCCGCATCGTCGAATTGATGGATGGGCGCCTGCTGGTCGAGAGCATGCCCGGCGCGGGCAGTCTTTTCTGGTTCGAGATCACGGTTGCTATCGGCGATCAGGCCGGGGTTCCGCACCACGTCGCCAACGATCGGGGCGAGATTATCGCCAATGCGCGGCCGGGCGCGGGCGAAACCCCGAACTGACTATCGGCGCTGCCGGGCTGCTTTCTCAAACCCTGGTGAAAAATGCAGCGGTGGCGGCGCATTTGCCAACCGATCAGGCCGAAGGCCCGATACGCACTTTATTCCCGAGGTCAGGTCTTTTGAGCATCACTGGGATCCGCCGCACTACCGGCTACCAACGGTGCCGATATCCGCCGCGATAGCCCCCATGATAGCCCGGGCGGCCCCAGCCGTACCGGCGATAATAGAAATTATGGTATGGGTAGGGCCGGTAATTCCAGCGCCCGTCGACAAAGATCCACGGACGATACCAGCCCGGCGCGTCATAATAATAACCCGTGCCATAACCGTCATAGACGAACGTCGGCGCGTCGCGGCGTACGACATAGCCGGGAGGGCAGCCGGGGCTGGTGGCGTTATCCGCCGAACTGCCCGCCGCGCCACCGACAGCCGCGCCCGCGATGCCGCCCATCAGCGCGCCCGCTCCGCGATTATGATAACCGGCTATGCTCGATCCCAGCAGCGCGCCGAACAGCCCGCCGATCACCGCGCCTCCAGCCGCGTTGCCCGCCGATTTAACGCAATAACGCGATGCCCAATCCTCGGCATAAGCCTCGTAGCGGCGGTCTGCCTGCGGATCAGGCGCGTAGGATGCGTCCGCGCTATAGCCGGGTGGAGGAGGCGGCGACTGGCTGCCGTCATAGTCCTCCGGGGGAGGCGGCGGCGAAGCATCGTCATAGCCATCCTGCCGATCTTCATTGCCTTGGCCATTATATGTCTGGGCCGGCGGTTGATCGCCGCCCTGATTGGCCCGTGCGGCGTCGGCACGACCGGCCTGGTAGCCGCGGTCATAATCGCTCTGGCCGCTGGCTTGCGCGGCTGCTGCCGACGTCAGCAAGGGCGAAGCTGCGGCAATCAATCCGGCAGCGAAGGAGATGCTCTTCGAACGCATGGGTGGGTCCTCTCACGAACAGAGAATACCCTACCTCTCCGCTCGTGAACCCAAACTGACGAGGCCGTTAAACGATGCTGCAGCTTTCGCGGGAGGAAACGATGCCGCGAACATCGAGCTATGAATAGCGCTCTAGGCGGGCACTTCGGGCCAGGGCGGGCCGCCATGCATCCATACGGCTTTATATTCCGCCTGCATTTCGGGTGTCAGCACTTCCGCCAGTACCGCATTTTCGAGCCACAACTCGATCACGCCGAACATTCCGCCGCGCTTCCTGTATTTGGCGAGCCAACCCTCGCGTTCGCCGATCGCGAACACTTCGGCCTGCGACAAATGGGTGGCCATCGCGAAATGCGTCGCGGTCAGGCGAGGGGCGTCCGTATTGATCCTCGCATAAGCGTCGGCGTCCCCTTTGCCTGGTATCAGCTCGGTTCCCCGCGCATAGACTTCGAGTGTGGTGCCACTGCCGTCGGCCGATGTGGCAATTGCGGAGGCTTTGCCCACGGGTGGAAAGATCCGTGCCTTGCCGCCCCATAATTCGGCGACCACCCGCGCCACGTGTGCCGGATCGTCTGCTGCGATCGAAAGATGGAAGATCATACGTTTTCCCCGCTCGTATGTGACAGATTCGCTTTTACTGTTACAGTATGTAACATGTGGAGCATATTGTCACAAGAGGTGATCCGATGCAGGGTGCGCGCATGGACCAACCCGACCTCCCGCCCGGCTCACTACGCGAACGCATGAAGGCGCAGACGCGCGAGCTGATCGTCGACCAATTGGTATCGGCCTTGGCAGCGGGCGAGATCGAACAGGCGTCGCACGATGCCCTTGCCAAGCGCGTCGGCGTGTCGCGGCAGACGGTCTATCGTTACTTTCCCGACCGCAATTCCCTCATGCAGGCGCTGTGGACGCGCATCAATGCCGAACTGGCCGTGGGTGGAGGCGCAGCGGGCTTTCCCCGCGACGAGCAAAGTCTGCGCGCGGCTCCCGGTTCGCTCTTCACGAATTACGATCGGATCGCGCCGCTCATCACGATCGCGCAATCGACCCCGCAGGGCCGTGCGATCCGGCTGTCGGTAAAGGGACAGCGTTCTGAAGCTTTTCTCGCCGCAAGCGCCGATGCCGCACGAGGGTTGACGGCTGAGGACCACCGGCTGGCAGCGGCAATCCTGCAATTACTGATGGGCGGTCAGGCTTGGCTGGAGATGCGCCAGCAATGGGACCTAACGGGCGACGAGATGGCGCGTGCCGCGGACTGGGCGGTGCGCACGCTTCTCGCCGATTTGCACGCGCGCGAAGGTCGCCCGCTGGATCAGGACTAGCCGACGTCGCGCACCGCAGCCTGCCCGCCGCTGCCGAAGAAGATCATCAGGTTGCGCTTGCGGTCGTCGATCCAGCCTTTGATCCGGATGCGGTCGGGCCCGTCGCCGCAATAGGGCGTGACGTCGTCGATCGCGGTGAGGGGGGCAAGGCTGGCGCGGATGGCGCTCATCGCAGTGCCCACCACCGGCTTGCCGTTAGCGGTCAGTGCCACGACCGCGTCCCGCCCGATCCCACGCGCTACCGTGATCGTGCGCGTCGTGTCGTGACAGACGAAGCTGGTGGTGACACGCGTCGGCGGGACGAGGGGATCATGGGCGGGCGGATTGTCGAGCAAGCCGCCCATCAGCGCGATTAGAAGCATTTCGTACTCCTTCCGCTGGACGAATGACCCACGCCTCGCATCGTTCCGGTCGGGCGGACGTTCCCATTGCGGATATGATATCACATGCAAGCTTGACCGCGGGCCGGTCCTGCGCTTCCTTCATTCCGACAGGGGATCTCTCACGAAAGAGGGACACATGAAGGGGATCAAGATTCTACTAGCCACCGCGCTCGCGGCCTCGGCTGGCTGCGCGTCCGCCAACAGCTTCCAGTTCAACCTGAACGGCGCGCGCTCCTACGGACGATGGGGTGGCGAGATCAGCGCCGGTTATCGCGTCCAGTTCGCGATTTTCGATATTACGCCGCTTGCCGGGACGTTCCTTTCCAAGCGCTATCATGGATATGACGACAGGCTCGATAGCCAGGGTTTCGAGCACTGCTTCGGACCGAACAACACGATCGTGAACGACCATTATTGCAAGAGCAAGACCAGGGGGTTTGCGGCTTTGGAGGCAGGCGTGAACATCCCGCTCGCCGCGCGGATCGCGGTCGGCGCGCGCTACATCGGTAGCGAGGTGAAACCTTACGGCTCGGTCGCGGTGCCGCTTATCCCGAAGCTCTCGGTCAAGGTGAATGGCGGTCAGCATTATGTCGCCGCGGGCCTGAACCTGGGTTTCTAGCGCCAGCCCCGGTCGCGGGCGGCGCGCTCTCCCGCGGCGTCGAGCGGTTCGCCCGCGATCATCGCCGCGATTGCGCTCGCCCGGGCGGGATCGTTGCCGGCCTGGGCATAGTCGCTGTGGGTTGAGGTACCCGGGGCGGCGTAGCGCAACGTCCAGCCGCCGTCCGTGCGGCACGCCACCCCATCCAGGTGCGTCGCGGTGAAGCTGCGGCAATAAGTGCCATCCTGCGCGCGGAAACTCAGCGCCACCCGCACCGGCCCCGGGGCGCCCGAAAGCTGCGTGTCCAACTGGTGCGCGAGGCCGGGTGCCAACGCCAGCGCATCGGCCCGATCGGCCACGCCCGCAGGCCGCTCGATCTGACCGATGAAGAGGCCGACCGCCAGGCTCGCGGCGATCGCGCCCGGCACCCACAGGCCGCGCATCCGCTTCGCACGCGCATCGGCCATCGACACGATTTCGGCGCTGGGCAGCGCGACCGGCTCGGCGGCGATTGGGCCGAAGGCGGCGCGGAACCGACCGCGCATCGCGCGATGCGTCTCGGCCAGCTCGTGAAGCGCCGGATCGACAGCGACCGCCTGTCGAACGCTCTCCGCCCGCTCAGGGTCGAGTTCGCCATCCACCCAGGCGATCACCATCGTCTCGTCAACGGGTAGCTCGTCGATCGGCTCAGTCATCGCTCATTCCCGCCCAGCATCTTCGCCAGCGCTTGCCGGCCGCGCACCAAGCGGCTGGTGAGCGTTCCTGCCGGCACCTCCAACACCTCCGCCGCCTCGGCATAGGACAGGCCCTCGATCATCACCAACGCCACCGCCTCGCGCTGCTCGTCGGGCAGATGCTCCATCGCGCGCATCAAGAACAGGCGTTCGGCCGCCGCCTCCGCGTCGCCGGGCGCGCCAATCGTTTCCGCCGCCTCGGCCGGCGCGATCAACCGGTCGCGACGCTGCCGACTGCGCGCGGTGTCGATCCACAGGTTGCGCATGATGCGATAGGCCCATGCGTCGAAATTGGTGCCCGGCTGCCATTGGCTGCGCGCCTTCAGCGCGCGCTCGGCGGCGCGCTGCGTCAGGTCGTCCGCATCCGCCGCGTCGCGCGTCAGCCCGTGCGCGAAGCGCCGCAAGCGTGGCAATATGCGGACCAAAGCGGCTTCGAACGCGTCCAAGGTCTGGTTTTGCCTCCATGCGGGATGAAACGACGCCGATCCGACGTTTCATCCATTACCATGGCGAAAGGAAATCCAATGCGCACCCCCAGGTTCCTTTTCCTGGCCCTCTCGGCCGGGCTTGCCGCATCCACGCACGCGCAATTGCTGGGCCGCGGTGGCCCGGTCGGCGGGATCACGGGAGCGGTTGGTGGACTCACGTCTGGGGTGCTGGGCAATCCAGCTTCGCAAGGGACGCCGCTGGTCGGAGGCCTCCAGGGGCCGCTCGCGGGTCTCAGCGATACGGTGCGTACCGTCGCTCCATCCGACTTGCTGAGCCTTCGCCACCAGCGGTTGCTCGCGCTGGTGCGCGACAATCGCTGCGCGCTTGATGTCGATGATCAGGGCAATCCGGTGCGCCGTGACGAAATCGTCGCACTGGCGCCTGCACCCGACATGCTCACCAAAGCGCAGGCCGCCGGCTTCACTGTCATGCGCATCGAGACGATCGAGGGACTCGGCGTCACCGCCGTCCAGCTCACTCCGCCCAAGGGCAGGTCCGCGCGCAAGGCATTGGCCCAATTGCGGGCGATCGATCCCGCGGGGAGTTACAGCCTCGACCCTATCTACGAACCGGCCCGCGCACCGCTCGCGCCCGTACCTGGCGCTGCCGCGGGTGGCAGCGGAGCGGGCGGCGGCGCCGCGTTGGGCCTGATCGATGGCGGCGTTGGGCGCCATCCGGCATTCGACGGCGTCGCGATCGATCAGCGGGGTTTCGCGGGCAATCCGCATCCGAGCGGGCACGGCACGGCGGTGGCATCGCTGATGGTCGGCCGTACCGCCGCGTTCCATGGCGTGATGCCAGGCGCGGCTTTGCTGGTCGCCGACGTCTATGGCGGCTCGCCCGCCAATGGATCGGCAATGGCGATCGCGCGCGCTATGGGGTGGCTCGCGACACGCGGCGCGCGGGTGATCAATGTCAGCCTGGTTGGCCCGCCCAATCCCTTGCTCGAGGCGGCGGTTCGCGCGCTCCAGGCCAGGGGCGTGCTCGTCGTCGCCGCGGTCGGCAATGACGGCCCCGCAGCGCCGCCGCAATATCCCGCTTCCTATCCCGGCGTGATCGCGGTCACGGCGGTGGATGCCAAGGGCAGGCCCTTGCTCGAGGCGGGCAAGCCGCTTCATCTCGATTTCGCGGCGCCTGGCGCGGACATTGCCGGCGCGGTCCCGGGGGGCGGATGGGAGCGGCTGCGTGGCACCAGCTTCGCCGCGCCTTTCGTCGCCGCCAGCCTCGCCCGGCTCGATCATGGCAATGCCGGCGCAGCCGTGGCGGCGCTGGCGGCGGAAGCGCGCCCGGCGAAGGGTGCGGTCGGGCGCGGTATCGTCTGCAGCGACTGCGGAATCGGTCCGAAGACGGTTGGCCTCAAATAATTCGAGCCGGGCGGGATGAATCGCTTTTCCGCCATCGTTGCTCTTGTGACGCCGGGCCAATCGCCTGGCCGGGACAAGGAGAAAGACGATGTCGAATTCTGTTCGTATCCGCCTGGTCGCCGCAAGTGCGATCCTGGGCGCCGTGGCCTGCGCGCCGGCTTGCGCGCAGCTGCTCGGAGGGAGCGGCGGGCTGGGTGGTGGCCTCACCGGCGCAATTGGGGGCGCGGGTGGTATGGTCGGTGGCACGCTGAACAGCGCCGGCAATCTCGGCGCGAAGGGCAGCGGCCCGCTCAGCTCGGCCACCGGATCTCTGTCCAACAGCATAAGCGGTTCGGGCAGCGGCCATGCCAGCAAGTCGGTCAACACGCATAACGGCAGCGCGTCGGCCGATGCGGGGCTTGCGGGCACGGTCTCGCGCAGCACCGATGCGGCGCTTGGCGCCAACGGGCTGGCGGGTAACGTGTCCAGCGACGGCACGACTAGTGTCAGCCGCAACGCCAGCACCAGCGCCCAGCTGATCGGCACCGATCAGGTGGCGAGCACCGCGCGCTCGGTCCGCGACACCGCGCAGCAGGGCGCAAGCAACGCCCGCAACCAGGCGGCATCGGCCGCGGGCAGTGCGCGTGGCACTGCCGCCGGGGCCGCCGGGACGGCCCGCAATGGTGCGGGCAGCGCCGCCAATCGCGTGACGGGTACTTCGAACGCCAATGGCAATGCGGCGGGCGCGCTCACGGGTGGCCTCAACGGCGGTACGACCAATGCCTCCGGCTCGGGCTCCGGCAGTGGCGCCGGCGATCTTGCCGGCAGCATCGGCTGACCCTTAATGACGGGAGCGGCGGCCCCCTTCCGGGTGGGCCGCCCCTTCGTGGTGGATCAATCGCTCGACAGTCGCCAGCAATTTGCCCGCCGAATAGGGCTTTTGCAGGATCAGGCTGCCGGGCACGCCTTTTTGGGCCCAATCCTCCTCGCCCTCGCCCGTGACGTAGACCACCGGGATGTCGGGCCAGCGTGCGCGCGCCTCGCGGGCAATCTCCCAGCCGTCGAATGGACCCGGCAGGCGGATGTCGGTGATCAGACCACAGACGGGTTGGGCCAGCGCATCGAGCGCCGATGCGCTATGGCGCGCGGCCACGACGCGGTAGCCTTCATGCTCCAGCGCCATCTGCGTCGAAACAAGTGTCAAAGGCCCGTCTTCGACCAAGAGCAGGGGTGGGGATGCTTTACTCATACACAATACATCAGGTTTACTCGCACACGCACAATAAAGGGTGACCCGGTGGTGCGGCCCCTTCAACCGCGTGTTTGCAAACTTGCGACAAGTATCGGTGATTGCACGATGAACCGATAGCGGGCGCGTCTGGTTCCGCTTTTGGTTAACCGCCGGTCTGGAACAACGCGACTTCACCATCCTCGATCCGGGCCGCGGTGAGCACTCCCGTCTCATAGGCGCCGGTGTCGAGCCCGATCCGATTGTCGTAGATTTCGGGGGCCGCCTCCATCCAGCTATGGCCGTGGACGATGCGCTTTTCAAACGGCTCGGTGCGATCGAGAAACGGCCCCCTGATCCTGAGCAGATCCTCCGCTTTCTGTCTCGCGAGCGGCACACCGGGGCGGATACCCGCATGGACGAAGGCATAGTCGCCCACCACCACCATCATCTCCAGGTCCTGCAGCACGCGCAAATGCGCTGCGGGCATCCTTTCGAGCAGATCGTCGCGGGCACGCACCAGTTCCTCTGCATCCTGGAAGTCCGCTGGCGGCTCTACGCCATAGGACAAGAGGGTCGCATCGCCGCCGAAGCCAAGCCAGGCGGCGCCGTCCTGAGGATCGGAAAGGAAGGAGAGGAACGCCGCTTCGTGATTGCCCTTGAGCGCGTGAAGCCGGAGACGTCCGTCGCGCCGGATCCAGTCGAGCGCGGTCAGCACGCGCGCCGAATCCGGGCCTCGATCGACATAATCACCGCATGTCACCAGGATCGGCGCGCGCGCCCCTTGACGGTTCAGCGCATCCGCAACGATGCGGGCCAGCATCTCGGTCAGCAGATCATACCGGCCATGCACGTCGCCGATCGCATAGACCAGTTCGCCCGCCACCCGTGCCGGCGTCTTGTGGACGCGCGGCCAGTCGCCCGACATGGTTTTTGCCCGTTGCGCCGCCGTGCTCATCGCCGCGCCCGGCCGGCCTCGGCGCGCAATTCCTGCGTCAGGAGGGCATAGCCGCGGATCAGTGCCTCCGGATCGCGGTTGGCCCGTCCACGCAGCCGTTTCCAATCGCTGCGCACATCGATCAGCGTGTGGCGATCGACGCCGACCCGCACCGCGGCCTGATAGGCGTCGCGCAACCGATTGTCGGCGGCCATGATCGTCCCGTGCAGACACCACGCGGCCGTCGCGAAGCGGGGGCAGCGGCCGTGACGTGCCGACGGTACGACCGTCCGCCTGGTCGCGCGTACGTGCGTGATCGGAGCATCAGGCCGGGCATCGAGCTGCGGCTGTGCGACCGGGGGGGGCGTCGCGGGCGGGGACACGGGGGCAACGGCGTCCCGCGTCGGCGATGGACGAGCCGGTCCTGTCGCAACCTTGGCGGCAATGCGAGGCTGGATCGGCTGCACGACCGGCATCAGGAACGCCAGACCGCCAACGAGGGCCGCAAGTATCAACGCCCCAAGCAAGGTCAGCCATAGCTTCAGCCCGGTTCGGCCTGGGCGACGCGCCGGGACAGGCGTCTCCGCAGCCGGCGCGATCCGCGGCAGAGGGGCGAAAATCGCCTCCAGATCCGATGCAACAGAGGAACGCCCCCCGGCGGCTGCGTCGCGGGCGCTGCGGAGGTGGGTGGCCATGAGGCAGCAACCCGCCGCCAAGTGCGTGGTTCCGCGCCTCCGATCGACATATTTGCGGCTGATGGCAGTTACCGAAACGTGAGGCAGCACGGGCCGCCGATGGCAACGGCCTGGCGCTCTTTTCTAAAAAGCGCAGAAACGAACTTGATGGCCGACGTACGCGCCAAATGTTTCACGTGGAACATTTAGGGAACATACGGTCACTTGACAGGAGAGTTCGGTCTCTCGCGTCCCTTACCTATACCTGGCATTTGGCGCTTCCACGCATGTGTAAGATATTCTTATTACTGATTTTTATGATAATCTCGGTGACCGAATAAGCACCGGAGGCTAGCTCACTTCAATGGGGGTGGCGGTCGTCCTTCTGGCCGCCATTATGGCCGTTGCCGTGGGGTTGCGGGCCAGGATGCGGTACCGGAGGATGCGGCGCTTCGATATGTGCCACGGGCGCGGGACGCGGGGCTTCGACATGCGGTAATTGCGCGCGAGGGCTCTCTACATGCGGGGGAGCGACGCGCGTGTCGGCATGGGCTTGCGCGCGTTGAGCCTGGGCCTGGAGGCGAGCGTCCGCGCGTTCGGCCTGTTGAGCCTGTAGCAGGTCATGGCGTTGCGCCTGCTGGGCTTGCCGCAGGTGGGCCTGCATATCCGCCTGCTGCGTCTGCGCGGCCCGGCGCTGCGCTTGCGCCGCCACCTGTTGGGCCTGCTGCGCTTGTTTCAGCTCTTGCTCCTGCGCTTGCTGGATCTGTTGGGCGGCCTGGTGTTGCGCCTGTTCGGCATGCGCGAGCGCCTGGTGTGTCGCGATCACCTCCTGCGGCTTGCGCGCCTCGTGGAGAGCGGGCTGCGACGGGGGCGGCTGTGTGCGGGCCTGGCGAAGGTCTGGCCCGTGCTGCCATGGTCGCGCCCTTTCCCGATCACGCGCAACAACGGCGGGGCTGGGCGCCTGGGCAGGTAGGGCGCGGCCGGTCTCGGAACGGCGTTCTGCGGGATTGGGGCGGTTGTCGTTCGGCAAGGGGGCAGGCCGACGATCCATATTGACGGGCGGCTGTGGAGCGGGCTGGGTCTCCGCCGCGCGCTGTGCCGTCGGTTGATCACGATGACGGAACGCATAACTCGCCCCCGCGACGCCCGCCGCGCCCAAAGCGGCCGCATAGGCCGCGCGGTGCTGGCGTTCGGGTGCCCAGCGCGCCTCCTGTTGCGGCTGGTGCGCCTGATACCAGTCACGCCATTCGGGCTGTTCGTCGCGGCCCCGCTGCCAGCGCATACGCTGCGACTGGATCATCGGTGCGCGCTGCTGCCAGTTAGCGGCATAAGCCGCGCGCCGCCGGTCGTTCACCGCGGCGCGGTAAAGATCGTGCCCGCGCGCATAATAACGCGCCGCATAGGGTTCGCGTTCGGCCGCGATCCGGTCGGCGACCAAAGCGCCGGCAAGCGTATAGACCGCGACCAGCGTACCATTGTCGTAGGCATAGTTATATTCCGGATCCTGGATCAGGAACGGTTCGTCCGCGCCCGGCTCGTAATAATAATAGCGCGCGCCCTCGGGCAGCCATTCGACCACGCGATAGGCGCCATCGTCCGCCCGCCACACATAAGGGTCCTCGCCGTCATAAGGGACGGTATAATCGGGCGGCGTGTCGGCGAAGGCGTCGCTCATGTCATAGGCGTCGGTCAGATAGCGCCAATGCTCGCGGCTGGGGCGGTAGGCCACGCGGCGGGGCGCCGGCGGAAGGGCCGCGGCGGGCGGCGCATAGGCTGGCGGCGGGGGCGGAGCGGTGGCCAGTTGCATCGCCGCGATCGGCGCGCCGGTTGCCGGCTGGGTCGTCTGACTCGCCTCGGGGTTCTTGTTGCAAGCGCCGAGCGCCAGGCACAGCAAAGCGCTGCCGCACAGCCATTGTCGGCCGATTTCGCGACGATGGTCCATTTGCCTTCCTTCCATTCCGGCAAGGATTCGGCGTTTGAATGGAACAAGGGGCGCGGGGTTCCGCGCCGGGATCAGGCGTTACGGTTGAGCAGCAGGCCGATCATGCCCTCGCGGTGGAATACGGAGAGCGCGGCGCGATAGGCCCGGCTGGGATCGACGGCATCGATCAGTCGTGCTGGCTCCTCGCTCTCCTCCGAGGCGAACTCGGGAAGAGGTGGCGGCGGCGGCTCATCGGACAGGTCGTTCTGCGCCGCCGATACCGGCGCGATTCCCGCCACCGAGGCGGCGGCCGCCGCCGCATCCGCGCGGACGGACGCGGAGCGCAAGCTCAAGGCGGAGGCGCGGTTCACCTGCATGGTGCCCGATATGCGCTTTTAAGATTAGGGCGGGGTTCCGGAAAAGGTTTTATGCGCAGTTAACCATGTGCGGTGTCAGATCGGCAAAACAGCGCCGATTCGTTGCCCGCGACGGACTGCTCCCGGCCGGGTTTCGGCCATCATCAGCGCCGCCACGATGCCGACGAGCGCGGCCCCGGTTCGGTAATAAGCCGGCATCATCGGGTCGCCCGTATGCTGGATCAGCCAGGCGATCGCATATTGAGTGGTGCCGCCGAACAGCGCGATCGCCACGGCATAGGTACAGCAGAAGGTCGTCGACCGGCGGTGGGGCGGGAAGGCCTCGGTCAGGGCGGCAAAGAGCGGCGACGTAATTCCGGCCGATGAGAAGGTGATCAGCCCGAGCATTCCCAGCAACATTGCGGGAGAAGGATGGTGGACGATCATCCAGAAGCCGGGGATCGTCGTCGCGGCCGCGCAGCTCAGGCTGAACAACAGGACTGGCCGGCGGCCGAAGTGATCGGAGAGGCGGCCCGAGATCGGCGCCATCACGATGATCGAAAGTCCGATCATCAATCCCGCCGCGAAGGCGATGCGCGGCGGCATGTGCAAAGTCGTCAGGGCATAGGTGGTCGCATAGGTACCGGTATAGGTGCCGATCGTCGAAGCCCCGATCACGAGCAGCGCACACAGGATCAATCGCGCGTCGCCTGGATGGTCCACCGCCGTGCGCGGCATCGCGGGATGCAAAGTTTCGGGAAGAGAACGCCGGATCCGCCAGGCGACGGGAATGACCAGCAAGGCGGGCAGTAGCGACAGCCGCCAGCCCCAGGTCTGCAAGGCGCTGGCCGGCAGGATGAGTGCAAGCAGGAAGCCGACCAGTGCCGCCGCCAATATTCCGACACCCTGGGTCATGCCCTGCAAAGATGCAGCCCGCCCGTGCTGTCTCTCCTCCGTGCTTTCGACCAGGAAAGCGGTGGCCGGGCCGACCTCGCCGCCCAGAGCAAAGCCCTGCATCAGTCGGAACAATAGCAACAGAAGCGGCGCGGCGATGCCGATCCGGGCATAGCCGGGCGTGAGGGCGAGCCCCGCCATCGCCACCCCCATCAGCCCGAGCGATAGCAGCATCCCCGCCTTTCGCCCGACGCGGTCCGACAGCCTGCCGATCACCCAGCCGCCGATCGGCCGCGTGAGGAAGCCGGCACCGAACGTGGCCAAAGAGGGGAGGAGGGTTCCGCCCGGCAGATCCGGCGGGAAGAAGGTCGTCCCGATATAGACCGCGAAGGTGGAATAAATCAGGAATTCGTAGAATTCGAGCGCATTGCCGGCGCACACCGCGAGCCTTCCGAACCTTCCTTGCATGTCAGCCCCCGCCATCGTGTCCTCCCACGGATCGATCGTGCAGTGTCTGCTGATTGAGACGGGGCCGCAACGGCACAGATTCGGAATGCGCGGTCGCAAAGAAAACGCCGTCCATCCCCCCAAAGGACGGACGGCGTTCGGCTCACCCGAAGGGAGCGCATGAACCGGCATAGCAGCGGATCGTGACGATTCGTGGTGTGGAGGCGCTAAGCGATGATCGATGCGACCCTAGCTGTCAGGATGCGCGCCGCCGTCTGCGGATCGAGCCGCACCTGCAAACCCCGCTGGCCGCCGTTGATGAAGACATAGGGTTCGTTGAGCGCCTGCGCCTCGATCACCGTCGGCACCTTGCGCATCTGCCCGAACGGGCTGATCCCGCCGACCTTGAAGCCGGTGATCCGTTCAGCATCGGCGGGTTTCATCATTTCCGCCGATTTGCCGCCCAGCGCCGCTGCCAGTTTCTTCATCGCCACCTGTGCGTCGGAAGGCAGGATCGCGCATGCCGGCTTGCCGTCGAGCAAAAGCATCAACGTTTTGAGCACGCGCGCGGGAGGTTCGCCGAGCGCCTCGGCCGCCTGCATTCCGATCCGGTCGGCATCGGGGTCGTAGTCGTAGCTATGAACGGTGAAAGCCGTGCCCGCTTTCTCGAGTGCGGCGGTGGCGCGCGTCGCCTTAGCCATTGCCGAAGGCGCCCATCAGGCCGCGTCGCCCATCAGGCCAAGCCGCTCGCGGCTGAGCCAGCGGGCGAGCATCAGCACCGCCACCACCGCAAGCCCGCTCGCCAGCCCGATCCAGATCCCGACCCCACCCTTATGGCGATGAAAGCCGAGCCAGAGCGCGACCGCGAGGCCCACCACCCAATAGCCGAACGCCGCGAACAGCATCGGGATCTTGGTATCGTGCAACCCCCGCAACATCCCCGATCCCACCGCCTGCGCCCCGTCGACGATCTGGAAGACTGCCGCAATGGCCAGGAAGGAGATGGCGAGGCCCACGACCTCCGCATCGGCGGCCGAATGCGTGTCGAGGAACAGGCCGATGATCGGCCGCGGTATCGTCCACATGACAATGGCGGTGCAGGTCATGAAGCCGACACCCATCACCCAGGCAGTCCAGCCGGCGCGCGTGATACCAGCCGCATCGCGCCGCCCGAGCGCTAGGCCGACGCGCACCGTCGCCGCCTGCGACAACCCCAGCGGCACCATGAAGGTGAAGCTGGCGACCTGGATGGCGATCGCATGCGCGGCCAGCGCGGCGGTGCCGACGATCCCCATCAGGAAGACCGCCGCGTTGAAGATCGTGATCTCAAGACCCAGCGTCATCGCGATCGGTGCGCCCAGCCGCCAGACTGTCTTGTAGCGCTGCCAGTCGGCGCGCCAGAAACGGCCGAACAGGCGGTAGCGGCGGAAGCGCTTATGCGTGATCACCACGATCGCCATGCCGGCGAACATCATCGTCTGCGTGATCGTGCTGCCGATTCCGGCGCCGACCAAGCCCATCGCGGGCAGGCCATGCTTGCCGAAGATCAGGCAGTAATTGAGCACGGCGTTGAAGACGACACCCATCGTCCCGATCAAAAGCGCCCAGGTGGGCTGCTCCAGCGCCGCGACATAACCCCGCAGCACGAGGTAGAAAAGCGCGGGGATGAAGCCCCATTCGATCGCACGGACGAACAATGCGGCCTGGTGCGCGAGCGCGGGCTCCTGGCCGAGCCAGATCAGCAGCGTCTCGGCATGCCACAGAATCAGCATCACCGGCACCGCCATCGTGACTGCGGCCCACATCGTCTGGCGGACGGTGCGGCGCACGTCGCGCACGCTGTGCGGCATCGCGCCGATCTGGCGGCTCATCAAAGGGGAAGCGGCGGTGACCAGCCCCATGCCGAAGATCAGGAAGGCGACATAGATGTTCGATCCGAGCGCGCCCGCCGCCAGGCTGCGCGGCCCGAGCCAGCCCAGCAGCAGCACGTCGGTCGCCTGGATTGCCGCCTGCGTCAGGTTGGTCAGCACCAACGGCGCCGCCAGTCGCAGGGTCGAAGCGGCCTCCCGGCGCCAAATGCGCGTTTTGGTGACTGAGGCGGGCATGGGAATGAATTAGGCGAGCGCGGCGCGCACGCCAAGGCCTGGAGGATCAGGTCATGCGGCTGAAGATAATTGCCTGTCCGCTACGGTGGTAGACGAAGCCGGTCACCTTTCCGTTTGCATCCCGGCGAAAAATCTTCACCGCGCGCGCAGCCCCCGGGGTGAACAGGATGTCGGGTGCTTCGGCTTTCTGGACGACAGGTGACTGGCCACCCGAAGCTGCGGTAAGCTCCGGGCCCTGGCGCGCGAAGGTGAAGGCCTGGCCGGAGTCCGCACGATATGTGCCGACATAATCGTCCACCGCCGCGATCGGCACCGCTGCCGGATCGTCGGCGAGCGCGACCGTCTCACTGCCGATCATAGTCCAGTCCCGGTCGCGATGCAGCCAGGTCTCGACCGATCGATAGCGGAACGTCGTTGTTTTGCCGGCGGCGTCGGTGCGCGCGGCCTTGTCGATAAAGCTGGTCACCGCGACGTCGCCATGCACCTGACAGTCCCAATCAGTGACCGACATGTGCGTGGTGACACCGTTTGACGGACCCGGGGTGATGGATGCGAGATCGTCGCGGGTCGCCCGGTCGCCATTTTCGTTGAAGAAAATGAGCCGGGGATCGGCGAGCGCCGCCATCGCCTTGCCGTCGCCTACCGGACCGGCATCGGAAAAGGCCTGCGTCTTCCTAAGCAACAAGGCTGAGACGTCCTCGTTCCCCGCCATTGCAGGGGCAGCCGCGGCGAGCGCAAACAGGGTCAGCATCATGTTTTTCAGCACCGCGATCATCCTTATCCCGCAACCGCCGGCCGGCATGCAGGGCCGATCGGACGACCCGCAATCGATATTTCGATGAACGGTCAAAACGGTTCCACCAACGCCTGAGCACGGCCGACACGTCGTCGCCGAACTGGCACGGCTCATCGCACCCACATGAACCATGATTACCCGGCTGGCGACCGAGTCCCCGGTTCAGCAGTGGAGGTAAGAATGGTAATGAAAAATCTTCTTCTCGCGGTCGCGGCAGTCGGCCTGGCAAGTTCGGCGCAGGCCCAGTCCAGTATTTCGGATCCCACAGGCGATTTTCTTCTTTCTTACACCGGTCCGCATCAGGCCGATCTCGACGTCACGAGCCTGTCCGTGAGCTACAACGCTACCGCGATGGATTTCCTGATCCAGTCTACCTTCGCCGGGGCGATCGATCCGACACTGCCCGGCTTCTACGTGATCGGCGTCAATACAGGCACCGGCGGCGCTCCCTTCGGCGCGATCGGCGCGCCCAACGTCAAATTCAACAAGGCGATCGTGATCCAGAAGAATGGCAGCGCGGCGATCGGAGGGACCCCGCTCGCCGCCGGATCGGTCACGATCGGAGGCAATGCGCTGAGCCTGGTGATCCCGCTCTCCTTGCTCCCCACCACCGGCTTCACCCCGGACCGTTATGGTTTCAATATCTGGCCGCGCAGCGGGACGGTCGGCGGGCTGGCAACGATCAGCGATTTCGCGCCCAACAATTCGACGCTCGCGGCGGTGCCCGAGCCGGCGGCATGGAGCATGATGCTCGGCGGCTTTGGCCTGATCGGCGGCACGCTCCGCCGGCGCCGCGTCTCGCTCAACTTCGCGTAATTCCCCGCGACGTTGCCGGCTCTCCTTCCAGTCCCCCAGGGAGAGCAATCGCGGGTGACCGGCGGGCCGGTTCTTCCCCCGGCCCGCCGGGTTCGCAATCCCGGAAGTCGTGCTGGTAGTATGGCGTATATCGGCTTCCTGCCCCGTCCGCCCCTAAATGGGCGGGGCAGGGAGACATTCAGCTTGGGGTCATTACGCCGCGCGTTTATTTCCGCCTGGCGCCGACGACCTCGTCTGGTGCGGCGAGAATGATTGGAGACGGATCATGCGGATTTCATCCATGCTGATCACCGCTGCCTTGCTGGCGGTGCCGGCGGTAGCGAAGGGCCCTTCGATGCATGAGCGCGGCGAGGCCGAGTTGGCCAAGGTGCTCACCGGTTATACGGCGGGGCCGAAGGTGCGTTGCGTCAACCTGAGCGACATCAGCAACCAGACCGTGATCGACGGGACGGCGGTGGTCTTCTGGGGACTGGGCGGCAAAGCGTGGGTCAACCGGCCCGATGGCGCGGAATTCCTGCGCGACGACAATATCCTGATCACGAAGCCGTTCGGCGGCCAGAATTGCCGGCTCGACATCGTCCATCAGCGCGACCGCAACACACATATGCAGGGTGCGGCAATCAGCTTCAACGACTTCACCCTCTACACCAAGGTGAAAGCGCCCAAGCACTAGAAGACAGGTATCAGGTCTTCATCGCCAATATCATCCGGCCGGCACCCAGCCGGTCGATGATCTGGCCGACCTGTTCCTGCTGGAAGGCGAAACACCCCTCGCTGCGCCCGATCGCGCCTTTGGCGGCGAGCTCGGGATTCACATACCATGCGCCGTGGACGACGATGCCGCGCGGTTCGGCCTGGTTGTTCTGAGGGTCGAGCCCGGCCAACCGGCGCGAGCGGCCATGCGCGCCGAAATAGATGTCCTTGGTAAGATAGACGCCTTCCGACGACGCTTCCGAGCCGGGCAGGTTGGAGAAATGCTGCAGCCAGCCGGTATGCGCCGGATCCGATCCCCGGCCATGCGCGACAAGGAAGCTGTCCAGCCTGCCATTGTGCAGGTCGATCAGATGGAAGCGGGGCAAGCTGTTATGGCGCCCGAAATCGGCCACGCCCACGATGTCGCGGTTGGGGACTTGCCCACGATGCGCATCGAGTGCGGCATTGGCGCGCGCAATCAGCCCCTGCGGCCCGGTCGGCTTCAACAAGCCCTCGGCACCGGCGCGGCCGACCAACAAGGCGCCCGCGGTCACGGCGGCGCCCGCCGTGAGGAATTGCCTGCGATTCATAGTTCCCTCCACTCGCCGCCTTTATAGTGCCATTAACCTTAACAACATATTGATTTTCATGGAATATTCGTAACGGTGCCGACACGGTTTCACCGTTCGCGAGGTCCACATCGCCCGGATCACGTTGGTGCAAGACGGGGTAGCGCCTTCGTGGAATAAAGCAGGCATGTGGACGGGCCGCGCCATTGCGAGGGCGCTGGGCGGCTGGATTGCTGCCGGCCTGATGTGTGTTCCCGCATCGGCCGCTATGCCGATCCACCCGGTTTCCTGCCCTCCGCCGGTCCCGATCGGCGCGTCAGCCCCCGGCGCGCCGGTCGGGGCGGTCAGCCTCCGCACGGCGGTGATCGACGATTGCCTGACGGTGAGCGGGCGGGAATTGGCGGCACGTATGCTCGATACGCGCATGTCGGTCGCGGTCGAGGTCAACGGCAGCGGTCCGTTCCGCTTTCTGGTCGACAGCGGCGCGGATCGATCGGTGATTGGCGTGGCGCTCGCCCGACGGCTCAATTTGCCGGCGAGCGAGGTCGTGCACTTGAACGATGTGGCAGGCGCAGCCGACGTTGCGACCTTCCTGGTCGACACGCTCAAGGTCGGCGACGCCGCGACCTTTGCCGTCTCGGCGCCGGGGCTACCCGAACAATATCTGGGCGCGCAGGGCATCGTCGGCGTCGACGCACTCGCTGACCGGCGCATCATGATGGATTTCCAGAACAATACGATCACGCTGGAGGATGCCACGACGCCGGAGAAGGCCGAACCGGGCGAGATCGTCGTGGTCGGCCATCGACACCACGGCCAGCTGATCCTGACCGAAGTCCGAGTCGGTAAGCTGAATGTCTATGCCCTGATCGACACGGGATCCGACATGACGATCGGCAATTATGCGCTGCTCGAAAAAGTCGCGGGCAGCCGCCATCCGCCTACACAGGTTGCGATCGTGCTGAACAGCGTGACCGGACGCAGCGCGAACGCGACCAGCATTTTGCTGCCACGGATCGAGATTGGGGGCCTGCGTATCTCCGACCTGCCCGTCGCCTTCGCCGACGTCGCCCCCTTCGCCTTGTTCGGGCTCGCCGACCGGCCGGCGCTGTTGCTCGGGACCGACGCGCTGAAGGGGCTCAAGCGGATGAGTCTCGATTTCCATCACTATCGGGTACGCTTCCAGCTTCGCGACAAAGACTAGCTCGAACCGAATCTTGGGGCCTGTGGATCGTTCATCCACAAGAAATGGTGAATGCGGGATTCTCTCTTCCGAATCACTATGGTATTCTTCGACCCAAGAGGAGAGGGGATGAACGCACCTTTTAGCCTGCGGCAGGGCAATATCCTGCTGCTTGCGGAGCCTGACAGCTTCAGCGCGTCCTATATCAGGCGGTCGCTGGAGATGGCGGGGGTGCCGGTGATCGTGCCCCAGGGTTCGCCCGAAAGCGCGCTCGACGCTTTGGATCCTGGCGAATGGCTCTCCATTTCCGCTTGCATCGCGGTCGATATGGGCCGGGCTTTGTTCGACAGCCTCTCCGCCCGGCAGCGCGAAATCCCGTTCGTGTTCGTTGGCGCCGATCCGGGCGACTGGTTCGCCGGCCCTTATAGCTGGCTGTGCCCGCCCTTCGCCGCCTTCCAGGTGATCGAATTGCTGGGCGACATGGTCGCCGCCGCGACCCGCACGATGCAGGCGGGTCTGGATTACGCCGCCGCGCGAGGGTGATGGAAGAGCATTCTATGGCGGCTGCGGTATTCGATCCAATTCCACCAAACCGGTCCCGTCAACGGTCTGGCGCCGCCAGCATCACATTGAGCACCTTGTCCTGATCGTTCGCCAGCGAGGCACACAGCAGCTGCGCAGCCTCGCTTGGGGAGACATTGCGGAAATAATGGACGATCGTCCCGGCCGGCTCGAGCGTGACCTGGCCGGCGGGCACGATGGGCTCGGGCGCGTCGCCAATGCCGACCGCGAAGCGTCCCTTGGCGACGAAGCAGACGACGGGGACGGTGTGCTTATGCTCGGGCATTTTCTGTCCGGGAGCGAAATCCACCTCCGTCGTCTCGACGCGCGTCACCGTCTTACCCGGCGCGACCGGCAGGATCGCGATCGGGGCCCGCGCGGGCAGGTCGGCGGCCCCAACGGCTGAAGCCGCCAGCGCCGCCATCCCGGACGCGATCGCCAGTCGGTGCATCACACCACCCGGTTGCGCGCGATTAGCTCCTTGTACCAGGCGGCGCTCAGCTTCGGGATGCGCTTCTGGGTGGCGAAATCGACATAATGGATGCCGAAGCGCTTGGTATAGCCGTCGGCCCATTCGAAATTGTCCATCAGGCTCCACAGGAAATAGCCCTTGAGCGGATAGCCTTCGGCGGTCGCGCGATGAAGCGCCGTGAGGTAGTTGCGCAGATACATGACGCGATCGCTGTCATCGACGCGGCCGTTCGCGATCGGGTCGTCCGCAGAACAGCCATTTTCGGAGATGTAGAGCGCCTTCGGCCCCCATAGCTCGCTGACCAGGCGCGGGCCCCAATAAAGCGCCTCCGGCCCGACATAGAGCCAGGGCGAGGCCATGCGCGGGCTCTGCTCATAATGCGGCAATATGACATAGCCCTTCGGCGCAGACGCGTCGGCACGGACGTAGTTGGGCGTGTAGATATTGAGCGCGACGAAATCGAGCGGGCTGGAGATCGCGGCCATGTCGCCCGCCTGCACCTTGGGCGCGGCGGTACCCTGCTCGGCCAAATAGGAATCGAGATATTTCCCTTCCATGATCGCGGTCAGGAACATGGCATTTTCTTCGCGCATCGCCTTCCTGGTCGCGGCGATATGCTCGTCCGTCTCGATTGCGGGCGAGAAAATGGTGGTGTTGTCGGCCAGGCCGACCTGCAGCGCGCCCTTGCCGTGCGCGCGGATCGCCTGCACCGCGAGGCCATGCGCCAGCACGCCATGGTGACGCACCTGGTTCACGCCCGCGGGTGGCAATTTCAGGCCCGGAGCGTGGATGCCCTGCGCGTGGCTCAAATCCGTGAAGCAGCGAAGCTCGTTGACCGTCATGAAATTCTTCACGCGATCCGAAAGCTGCCCCGCCATATAGCCCGCATAGTCTGCAAAGGCGTGGGACGTGTCGCGGTTCTGCCAGCCGCCGGGAAGTGCCGCAGGCAGGTCCCAATGGAACATGGTGACATAGGGGGTGATCCCGTTCGCGAGCAGATCGTCGACCACCTTATTATAATGGTCGACGCCCTTCTGGTTGGGCTTGCCCTTGCCGTCGGGGAAGATCCGCGACCAGGCGAGCGACATGCGGTAGGTCGACACGCCCAGATTCTTCAGAAGCTGCGCGTCTTCCGCATAGCGATGGTAGCTGTCGCAGGCGACGTCGCCGGTGTCGCCGTTCGCGGTCTTGCCTGCGGTGTGCGAGAAAATGTCCCAATTGGTCGGCCCGCGCCCATCTTCGTTGGCGGCGCCCTCGATCTGGTAGGCGGCGGTGGCGCAACCCCATTTAAAGCCCTGCGGGAAGTTGAGATCGATCGGGGCCGCGCTGGCTACATTTGCCGCGCCCCCCGTGGCCAATACCGCGCCGGCACCCAAAACCTTGCCGATCTCACGGCGACTATAACCCGTCATGCCCCTCTCCCAAGATTGCGCGACGTTGATTAGCAGCTTGTTCGCGCAGGGCGAGAGCCAATGCGGCGAATGGCAATGCTTATCGAGCGTGGCATCCAATATTCGCCGCACGACTCCTCCTCACAATTCTGAACGGTTGCTGCCGGTCTCGTTCAGCGACCGCGCATCTCGCCAGGCCTAAACCTTGGTCGTCCCGAGAATTCGGGGCGTGTGAGGAGAGAGAAGATGCGTACCAAATTGGGATTTGCCGCTGCGCTAGCCCTGAGCGCGATCGCGGTACCCTCAGCGGTCCAGGCCCAGGATTATTATGGTTATAGCGGCTATGATTATGGTCGCGATTATGGCCGGGATTACGGCCGCTACGATCGCTACGATCGCCATGAATGGCGCGAGCGTCAGCGCTGGGAGCGTGAACGCGCCCGCGAAGCGCGCCGCGCGCACTATCGCTGGGTGCGCGAACACCGCCGTTATGGCTACGACCGCGACTATGCGTGGAATCCCTATCGTTAATCCATGAACCGGCGGGGCGATGGTTCGTTACCACGCCCCAAAGGGAGGTAAATAAAAGGAAAGGACCCATATTATGAAGACCTTGCTGATCGCCGCCGGCGTCACCTCGATGGCGCTTGCGGCTCCGGTCTCGGCCCAGAGCGCGCATCACATTCTTCGCGGTGTGGGTGTCGGCGCGGCAGGTGGCCTGATCGCCGGTGCCGTGATCCCGGGGCTGTCGATGGGTAATGGCGCGTTGATCGGCGCTGCCGCGGGCGGCCTGTTCAATACGCTGCACCATGGCCATCGCCATTATTATCGGCACAACCGGTATCGCTACGGCTATCGTCATCGCTGAGCCGAACACGTGACGGAATCAAAAGGGGCGCTCTGAGGAGCGCCCCTTTCTTCGTTGTGGCATCGATTTTGCGTGGCGGGCACCGGAGCGAGTCCGGCGCCCGTGTGGCACCCGCTAGCGGCAGCGGATGTCGCTATTCTCGGCGATCGACTTACCGGCGAGCGCGCCGAGCGCGCCACCGATCAGCGTGCCGGCCGCGCGATTATGGCCGCCGTCGATGATGTTGCCGAGAATGCCGCCCGTCGCGGCGCCCACGATCAGGCCGGTCGTGCCGTCGTTGCGCTTGCAATAATAGCGCCCGTCGGACCCGCGATAGACCTCGTCATTGTCGCTCAGGCGCCGCTCGGAATAGTTCGGCCCTTCGCGATAATAACGCGAGGCATCATAAGTGGTGACGTAATTTCCGGACGGATAATTGCCGCCATAATTGCCCGACTGATAATTGCTGCCGTAATTGTCCGACGGGCGCGCATCATAGCCCGAAGACCAGTTCTGCCGCTGCCATCTGATTTGCTGGCTCAGATTGTCGAGCTGGCCCTGGATATAATCATAATCCGCCGGGCTGAAATTGCCACGGTGGCGGTACCGCATCCGATCCGCATTGCGACGGATCTGATTGAGCTGATATTGCGCACGACGTGCCTGGCGAGGGGACAGACTGCCGTCATCCCTGCCGCGCTGGATGCGGCGCTGCAGGAAATCGATCCGCTGATAAGGATCGGTGGGGGCGTCGCGCCAGAAGGCATTGCGGTCCCAATTGCCCGGCTGTGCAGCCGCAGGAAGCGTGCCGACCATGGTCAGCGCGGCGATCGCCGCCATCGGGGCGGCCAGTGCCTTGAGCTTCATCGTTCTTCTCCTTCTTCGCCCGTTTTTGTCACGGGCTCCGTCAGGTCCAACCGACCAATTTGGAAAAAGGTGCCATCCCGGGATGAAGCGATCCGCCAGCGGGACCGCAGTCGACTCCGCCCGGACGCGCCCATGACGATCCAGCGCATCCGCCTTCGCCGGCTCGCCGCCTTTTGAAGGCCGGCGCGCCGCAACGACGACGGGAGCCATCGGGGTCGTCATTTGCGCGTGCCGCCGGACGCGTATTTGATTCAGCGGATCAACCTTTATCATCATGATTGAATGAAGCGCTTGCCGCGCCCGGATTCGGTCCGCCAAAGGGGAGGGCGATGACCACCCAAATCGATATGGGCCAGGGCACCGGCGGATCCCCCGCCGGGATGGACCTTGAAGAATTGCTGGCGAGCCGGTTGCTCGTCCAGGGCAATTCAGGCTCGGGAAAGTCGCATCTGCTGCGCCGCTTGCTCGAACAGAGCGCTGGTCTGGTGCAGCAGGTGGTGATCGACCCCGAGGGCGATTTCATCAGCCTGGCCGACCGCTTCGGCCACCTCGTGATCGAAGCCGCGGATTATACCGAGGCCGAAACCGGGAGCATTGCTGCGCGCGTGCGCGAGCATCGGGTTTCGGTGGTGCTCAATCTCGAAGGGTTGGAGGTCGACGCCCAGCTGCGCTGTGCCGGCACCTTCCTCAACCGGTTGTTCGATGCGCCGCGCGACCAATGGTATCCGGTGCTGGTCGTGGTCGACGAGGCGCAATTGTTCGCGCCGGCCGCGGCCGGCGAAGTAGGCGAGGAAGCGCGGCGCGTGTCGCTCGGCGCGATGACCAACCTCATGTGCCGGGGGCGCAAGCGTGGCCTGGCGGGGGTGATCGCGACCCAGCGCCTGGCCAAGCTCGCCAAGAATGTCGCAGCCGAGGCTTCCAACTTCCTGATGGGCCGGACCTTCCTCGATATCGACATGGCGCGTGCCGCCGACCTGCTCGGCATGGAGCGGCGTCAGGCCGAACAAATCCGCGATCTCGAGCGGGGCCAGTTCCTAGCACTCGGCCCCGCCATCGCTCGGCGGCCTCTACTGGTGCGGATCGGGGCGGTCGATACGGGTGGGCGCGGCGCCGCACCCGGGCTCAAGCCGCTCCCGACCCATGGCGATGCGCAGGCGCTTCTGTTCGACATGCTGGAGGATGTGCCGCCGCCGCCCGCGCCGCTGCCCCCGGCCGAGCCGGTCGAGCATCTGCTTCAGCGGATCGACGAGGCCGATCCGGATGCAACCCCGCCCGAATCTGAGGCGCCGACCGCCGGGCCAGATACCGGCCCGATTGTCGACGCCGTGCTGCACGACATCGTTGCCGACGAGGATGCGGAGCATCGCGCGCCGGGTGCATTGTTCCAGGATTTCACCATACGATGCCGGATGCGGGGCGTGGCCAAGCCGCCGCTTACCCCCGCCGACTTCGCCCGCCGGCTTACGCTCGCGCGTGCCGGTCTCTTTTCGGAAGATCTCGCCGACGACGGCTGGGCGGCCGCCTTGCGCCTGGCGGACAGCGTGCCAGAGGACATGCTCGGCGTCTTCATGCTGATCGCGCGTGCCGCGCGCGAAGGCGCGCCGTGCCCGTCCGAAGCCGAGATTGCCCGCGTTTACGGTACCGCCTCAATCGGCCGCGCGCGCCGATTGCTGGGAATTATGGAGACAAAGAACTATCTCGCGCTGCGCGTCGACCTGCGAGGTCGTCGGACGGCCGCCATCCCCAGCCTGGGCTGGGCGACCGCGCCCGAGGAGAATGCGGCGGCCTGATGCTCGCCGGGTCGTGGCGGAGCTGCGGCGGACGCGCGATCCTTCTACCGGTCGGCGCGTTACGCGGCCGGGAGAACAAAGATGTCCGACGATGAGGTGAAAGCACGGCCCCGGGACCTCCATCATATCGAGGTCGATGAGCCGGATGAGGTGGCGTACTGGACCGAGGCCTTGGAGGTGGACGAGGCGACACTGCGCGGCGCGATTCAGGCGGTCGGTTTCGGCACCAGCGATGTTCGCGATTACTTGAAGTGGCGTCATATGACGACGCGCACCACCTGAATTTTCAGGCCTGGCCTGCCGCGTCCGTATCGGCTTCTGTCAGCATCATGCTCAGCGCGGTTACGATCTGGCCGACCGCGAACGGCTTCTGCACGACCTGGCTGCGCGGCACGCCAAGCACGGGCCAGTCGGCGGCGCTGTCGCCGGTCATGTAGATCACCGGCAGATCGGGTCGGTTCTGGCGCGCGTGGCGGGCCAGGTCCCATCCGCTTGGCCCCATGCCCAAGCGAATATCGGTGACCAGACCCGCCAGCTCCCCTACCCCCTCGCTCATCACCTCGAGCGCGGCAAAACCGGATGGCACGGCATGTACGGAAAAGCCGGCCTGCTCCAACGCATCCTGAACGGTTTCCAGGATGATGATCTCGTCCTCAACCAACAACACGGATAAGGATTTACCCAACGCTAAATACCCGACTCAAAACTGAAAAACGGAACGCAAAGCTACTCGAACTGAGCGTCTGATAGGCGCCCCGCCACGATCGAATCTAGCTAGCTAGACGGCCACTATCCGACAGCTTGGCTATATCCCTATCGGATGGTCAGATTGCTTCGCCCGGCGAGATGTTCGAGGCATCTTCCGGAACAAAAGACTCCGCCCGCGGTTGGGGCGGGAGTGTCCAGTAGCGTGGATTTTTTCAGTACATGATCGAGATTGGAACGCTTCGGCAGATGCCGATACGCCTGCCCCTCGCCAGCGCGGTTCGCTATGCAATCGCCGAAAAGGCTGCGGAAGCTTCCGCCAACGGCGTGGACCATTTTCTCGACCTGCTAGGTCCGGTCGAGCCGGCATTCGGCGGAGGCCTGCAGGAGACGAGCTGGCGGCTCGCTTATTACCAGGGCTCGCAGGCCGAGCATGACGCGATCCAACGCGCGGTCGGCGAAGTACAGCGCCAGACGCCCCTCATAAGGGTCAATTGATTTCGCGCTGGTCGACGCGAGCGCCTCAGCCGCTACGCAAGCAGCCGAAATTTTCCGATCCGGCTTCGGTTGATCCGAACCGGAATCAGACTCCCACCGGAGCGGTCAAAGGCTTGGCCATGACCAGGAATTCCATCGTTGCATCGGCGAGCGGCACCGTACGATGCTCGCCGGTCGGCGCGAAGCCGAAACGCGCATAATAAGCGGCGAGCTTCGCGCGCTCGGCGAGCACGCAAAGCTCGATTTGATCCGATCCGAAGCTGTTTTCAGCAATATGTTCGGCGGCTGCGATCAGGCGCGCGCCCAGGCCGCGGCGGCGGTAGGAAGGATCGACCCCGAGCAGGCCGAGCGCGCAGCGTTCGCCGGGGAGACGCGTCACCAGCACGCAGCCGACGACGGTATGATCCTCGATCGCAACCAGGAGCCGGCTGCGCGGAGCGGCGATCAGTGCGCGGATCTCATCGATCGAAATTTCGGCTTCGGCCTGAAGCGGTGGCTTGTTCGACCAACTTTGTCCTTCGTGGGCGAGCGCGTCGGCAATCAGCGCCCGGAGGCCTGCGGCATGGCCCTCGTCCGCGGTCGAAATCGTCAAACGGTCGGACGCCGCGGCACGGGCCGCGGCGTGTGGCGCCACATCAAGCAACTGACAGTCCTAAAGAAATTGCCGGTGGGCCGGCGCCTTGGGGGTTGATCTCGATTAAGGCATCAAGCGTTTAAGGATAGTTATCAATCGCTTCACTATGAACCGTTCGTCGCATTTTTCTGCGCCTGGGCGTCCCACCGGGAAAAGCGGGCGGACGCCCTGCTGTTCTTCATTCCGGAACCGCGCCGACCCGCGACCCGTTACCGCGGCCAAACAATCAAGCGAGGATATCCATGCTCGGCACGGTTCTGATCATCATCCTGATTCTGTTCCTGGTGGGCGCACTGCCGACCTGGGGGCATAGCCGCAACTGGGGATACGCACCGTCGGGCGGTCTCGGGCTTGTGCTTTTGATCGTCCTGATATTGGTGCTGCTGGGACATATTTAAAAAGAATCGATTTGGGGGTGGTGTCATGGCGCGGAAGTTGGTGACGATCGGTGCGGGGTTGGCGGCACTCGCTTTTGCAGCGCCCGCGGTGGCGCAGAGCGTCGATGAGGATGTGCGCTGCCTGTTGGCGGCAAATGTGTTCGCTCGCGCGGAAAAGGATCCTGCCAAGCGTCAGCTCTCCATGGCGGCGTCGGTCTTCTATCTCGGCCGGCTGGACGCACGCATCTCCAACGACCAGCTCAAGACCGCAGTCCAGACGCAAGCCAAAACAATGCCCGCCTCGAGCCTTGGCCCGACCATGACCAACTGCGCCAAACACCTGACCGAAAAGGGCCTTGCGATGCGTGCTTTCGGCGCCGGACCCAACGCTCCCGCGCAGAGGCCGCCGGCGCCGAAGAAGAAATAGGGCACCGGAGGACCGCGTCGCGGCTTTGCGCGATCGTCCGATCGACATGGTGGCCCGGCTACGCTCCGCCTGAAAAAGGAGAGGGTGATGCGCGCGTTGGTGTTGAGCGGCGGCGGGCCGCTTGCTGTCGCCTGGGAAAGCGGGCTGATCGCCGGGCTCGCGAATGCGGGCGCGGCGGTGATGAATGCCGATTTTGTCCTCGGCACCTCGGCGGGCGCGATCGTCGGCGCGCAACTAACCACCGGCCGCGCGCCCGATGCTCTGGCGGCTGCGATTCTCGACGAAGAGAAAGGCGTGCCGCCACCCGGCGCGCGTCATTACGACCCGGCGGTGGTGGCTTTATTGCCCGCGCTCTTTGCCAAGGCGCTCGCGCCCGGTGACCGCGCCGCGGCGCGCGCCGAGGTCGGGGCGCAGGCCTTGGCCGCGCAAGCGCCCGCCGAAGCCGACGAGCTGGCCCGCGTCTCGCGCATGCTGGGGGGCGCGGATTGGTCGGATCGCGGCTTCGGTTGCGTCGCGGTGGATGTGGAGGACGGCGAGGTGCGTATCCTGACGCGCGATAGCGGCGCGTCGCTCGCGCATGCGGTGGCGGCGAGCTGCAGTCTGCCCGGACTCAGCCCGCCGATTACGATCGAGGGCCGGCGCTATATGGATGGCGGTTTCGGATCGGTTGCCAATGCCGATCTGATGCTGGGCTATGGCAAGGTGCTGGTCCTGTGTTTTCGTCCGGCGGGACCTCCCGGCGACCGCATGGCGGCACGGCTGGACGAGCAGGTTGCGAAATTGCGCGCGGCCGGCACGATGGTGGAGGTGATCTTCCCCGATGGCGCCACGCAGGAGGCGATCGGCGTCAACACAATGGACGTCCGCCGCCGCCCCGCCGTCGTCCGCGCCGGCATGGCGCAGGGGGAGGCGGAAGCAGCGCGGCTGGCTGCCTTCCTGGGCTAGAGCCTGATCGTTTTTGGTGGAAGCGCTTCGCGCTTCCGCTGAAAGCGTGAATCAGGCTCTTTCAAATAGTTGGGACCTTGATCGTTTCAGGCTGATTGGCTGCGCCGAACTACGTTTCAGCCTGAAACGATCAAGGTCTAGGCGCCCATCGCCAGCAATTGCGCCCATTCCTCATCGCGCACTGGCGTGACCGACAGGCGCGACTGGCGCACCATTTCGAGCGCCTTCAGTTTCGGCTCGGCCTTGATCGCCTCCAACGTCACCGGCGTGGCCAGCTTGCGGACCGGCTTGACCGCCACGCTCGCCCATTTGCCGTCATCTCCGTCGGGTTGCCAGGCGCGTGTGATCTCCATGACCCCGACCGCGGCTTTCTCCGTGTTCGAATGGTAGAAGAGCGCCTGGTCGCCAGGCGCCATCTCTTTCAGGAAGTTGCGCGCGGTGTAATTGCGCACGCCGTTCCATTCAGTGCCCTGGTCGCGGACGAGATCGTCCCAGCTATAGGCGTCGGGTTCGGAGCGCAGGATCCAATATCGCATCTATTTCTCGGTCGGTGGAGTGATGGCCAGGTTCATGCGTGCGGCTGCGATGGCGCGGTCGGGATCGTCCTGCCATGCGCTCACTGCGACATTGGCGATGCGGCCGCCCACCCGCACCACCTGCCCGCAGGCATAGACATCCTTCGGCAGACCCGGGCGCATGAAGTCGACCGTCACCGTGATCGGCTTGAATAAAGAACGCGGATCCTCGCCTTCCTCCAGCGTCGCGTCGATCGCGGCGGTAGCAGCGATCTCCAGCAGGCCCGAAATCGCACCGCCATGGATGCCGCCCTGCAGGTTCAGCAGCCCCTCCGAGAAGGGCATCACAAGCAAAGGCGCGCCATCGCGCTCGCCTTCGATACGGATGCCGAGGAAGTCGGCATAGGGGAGGAGGGCCACGTCGCTCACGCTTCGTCCTTCAGGACCATATAGGTCGCAGTCAGGTGCGCGATCGGATCGTCCGGATTGCCGTCATGCGCCAGCCCGCGAACAAAGGCGATCCGCCGCGTCAGCCGGTAGCATTCGGCGCGGCCCGTGACGGCATGGCCGGGCCGCGATGGGCGGAGATAATCGAGCCGAAGGTCCAGCGTCGCCTGCGTCTTGAACCCGCCGCGCTTCGCCCAGACCGCAAAGCCCGCGGCGGTATCCATCAGTGACACGATCGGGCCCGAGGCAAGGATGCCGCTATTGGCGTCCGACACCAGCCGTCGGTCATAATCGATCGCGAATTCGCACCAAGCATCACCGCTCGCCACGAACCGCAGCCCCAACGCCACGATATGCCCCGTCTTGTGCTGGGCGAGCAGTTCAGCGGGGTCGAAACCGGACGGCATAAGAATGGCATAGGTAAGCCCCGTCGCACCCACAAGCGCGGCATTGTTGTGGGCGTGAAATTAGATTTGAGGATCTGGTCACGTCTTTCCTCTTCGTCATTCCCGCGAAGGTGGGAATCCATAGGCCGTAAGGCGGGAAGGAGCCTGCAGCGCTCAGAATATGGATCCCCGCCTTCGCGGGGATGACGGCAAAGCAGTTCAGCTCAACCGATCAAGCGCTTCGTCGGTCAGCGAGCCGGGAATGATCATCACCGGGCAGCGCATCGTGCCCGCGTCCGCGCCCGCGAAATGTGCGACCAGGGGGCCGGGGCCACCCTCCGCCGCTGCACCCAGCACCAGCGCCGCCACATCGTCGCGCTGACCGAGTATCTCCCGCACGACGTCGACGGGATCGCCCTGGCGGACGATGATATCGGGTGTCAGGCCGGTTTCCTTGATCAGCGTACCCGCCGCTTCGGTCACCATCCCTTCGACGCGGAGACGCTCTTCCTCCTCCATAGCGGCCTGCACACCCGACCATTGGACGAACTCCGCGGCCGGCACCAGCGCGAGAATCGCGATGCCGCCGCCAGTCTTAGCGGCGCGACGCGCGGCGAAGCGCAGCGCGATCCGCGCTTCGGGCTTGTCGTCGATCACGGCCAGATAGGTGCGCATTTCACCCTGTGGATCGCGCGTTCGGGCTTCGATGGCAAGCGAGCCTTGACCATACCGCCTTGCTGTCCGAAAGGGACGCCCGCTTGTTTCCTGCCTGATACGAGGCCCTCGCTTATGCCGATCGAGATCAAGATGCCTGCTTTGTCCCCCACGATGGAGGAGGGCACGCTGGCCAAATGGCTCGTGAAGGAAGGCGACACGGTCAAATCCGGCGACATCCTTGCCGAAATCGAGACCGACAAGGCGACGATGGAATTCGAGACGATCGACGAAGGCACGATCCAGAAACTGCTCGTGGCCGAGGGCACGGACGGGGTGAAGGTCGGCGCGCCGATCCTGATCATGGCGGGCGAGGACGAGGATGCCTCGGCCCCCGCGCCCAAGGCTGACGCCACTCCCGCCAAGCCCGCCGCCGCGCCGCAGAAGGAACCGGAGGTCGCCAAGACTGCCGCACCTGCGCCGGCTGCCAAGGCACAGCCTGCCGCGGCTTCGGGAGACCGGGTCAAGGCGAGCCCGCTCGCCCGCCGTATCGCCGAGCAGAAGGGCGTCGACATTTCGGCGCTGACGGGCTCGGGCCCGAACGGCCGCGTGGTCAAGGCCGATGTCGAGGGCGCGCAACCCGGTGCCGCCAAGCCTGCTGCTGCCGCACCGATCCAGGCTGCCGCGCCGGCCGCTGCCGCCGCGCCCGCTCCGGCGCCGGAGGGCGTGCCTTCGGAGACGGTCAAGCTCTCCAACATGCGCAAGACGATCGCGCGCCGTTTGACCGAGTCGAAGCAGCAGGTGCCGCACATCTATCTGACGGTGGACATCAATCTCGATGCGCTGCTGAAGCTGCGCACCGAGCTCAACAAGGGGCTCGAAAGCCGCGGCGTGAAGCTGTCGGTGAACGACATGCTGATCAAGGCGCAGGCCGCCGCGTTGATGGAAGTGCCGTCGTGCAACGTTCAGTTCGCGGGCGACAGTCTGATTCAGTTCAAGCGCGCCGACATTTCGGTCGCGGTCTCGATCCCCGGCGGCCTGATCACCCCGGTCGTGACGAGCGCCGACACCAAGTCGCTCAGCGCGATCGCGACCGAGATCAAGGATCTCGCCGGCCGCGCGCGCGAGGGCAAATTGCAGCCGCACGAATATGCGGGCGGCACCGCCAGCCTGTCCAACATGGGCATGTTCGGGATTAAGCAGTTCGAGGCGATCATCAATCCGCCCCAGGCGATGATCCTCGCGATCGGCGCGGGCGAGAAAAGGCCTTATGTCGTCAACGACACGCTGCAGATTGCGACCGTGATGAGCGCGACCGGCAGCTTCGATCATCGCGCGATCGACGGCTCCGATGGCGCCGCCTTCATGGCCGCGTTCAAGCGCCTGTGCGAGAACCCGCTGGGCATGCTCGCTTGAGCAGCGACGACCCGGCACTTCCCGCCGGAGAGCCCGCCGTTCGCGTGGTCGCCATGCCGGCGGACACCAACCCCTATGGCGATATCTTTGGCGGCTGGCTGATGAGCATCATGGACAGCGCCGCCGGCACCGTCGCCGCGCGTTATTCCAAGGGGCGCGCGGTCACGATCGCGGTCGACGGCATGACCTTCCACAAGCCGGTCAAGATCGGCGACGTGGTCTCGGTCTATGCCGACGTGATCGCGACCGGCCGCACCTCGATGAAGATCGACGTCTCCGCCTGGCGCCGCATCCGTGCCGGCGAGGATACCGACCGCGTCACCCACGCCGTCTTCACCTTCGTCGCGATCGGCGACGACGGGCGGCCGCGGGTTATCGAAACCTAGCCGCGCACTATATCGGCGCGGACTTTCCCAGACATCCGAAGAGAAGAGGCTCCCAGTGGCTGACACCTACGATCTCGCAATCCTTGGCTCGGGCCCCGGCGGTTATGTCGCGGCGATCCGCGCGGCGCAGTTGGGCATGAAGGTCGCGATCATCGAGCGTGAGCGGCTGGGCGGCATCTGCCTCAATTGGGGCTGCATCCCGACCAAGGCTTTGCTGCGCACGTCGGAAGTCTATCACTACATGACCCACGCGTCGGCTTATGGGCTGTCGGCGGAGAAGACCGGGTTTGATCTCGCCAAAATCGTCGACCGCAGCCGCAAGGTCGCGGGCCAGCTCAATGCCGGCGTCAAAGGCCTGATGAAGAAGAACGAGGTCACTGTGGTGGAGGGCGTCGGCACGCTCACCGCCAAGGACAAGATCCAGGTGAAGAATGGCGACCAGACCACCGATGTGCAGGCGAAGAACATCATCCTTGCCACCGGCGCCCGCGCGCGCGAGCTGCCCTTCGCCAAGGCTGACGGCGACCGGATCTGGACCTATCGCCATGCGATGACGCCGAGCGAGATGCCGACCAACCTGCTGGTGATCGGATCGGGCGCGATCGGCTGCGAATTCGCCAGTTTCTATTCGGACATGGGCGCCAAGGTAACGATCGTCGAGATGCTCGATCGCATCCTGCCGGTCGAGGACGAGGAGGTTTCCGCCTTCGTCCAGAAGCAGTTCGAGAAGCAGGGCATGAAGGTGCTGCCCAAGCATGGTGTCGAGAAGATCGACATCAAGCCGGGCCGCTCGGTCACCGCCACGATCAAGCTGCCCGACGGCAAGACCGAGACGCAGGAGTATAGCCACGTCATCGTCGCAGTCGGCATCGTGCCCAATACCGAGAATATCGGGCTTGAGGCGCTCGGCATCAAAACCGACCGCGGCCATGTCGTGACCGACGGCGCCTGCCGCACCAACGTGCCCGGCATCTACGCGATCGGCGACATCACAGGTGCGCCCTGGCTCGCGCACAAGGCGAGCCACGAGGGCATCATCGCGGTCGAGCATATGTCGGGCGGCCATCCGCACGAGATGGACAAGCTCAAGATCCCGGGCTGCACCTACTCGCGTCCGCAGGTGGCGAGCGTCGGCCTGACCGAGGCCAAGGCCAAGGAAGCCGGCTATGAAGTCAAGGTCGGCAAATTCCCCTTCATCGGCAACGGCAAGGCGATCGCGCTGGGCGAGGCCGAAGGCTTCGTGAAGACCGTGTTCGACGCCAAGACCGGCGAATTGCTGGGCGCGCACATGGCCGGTCCGGAAGTGACCGAGCTAATCGAGGGCTATACGGTCGCGAAGCAGCTCGAGACGACCGAAGCGGACCTGATGGAAACCATTTTCCCGCACCCGACCCTCAGCGAAGCGATGCACGAGAGCGTGCTCGCCGCGTACGGGCGGGTGATCCACATCTGAGCCTTGCGTCACCCCGGACTTGTTCCGGGGCCCACTCCGCGGCGTGGCCATGGCCTCGTGGTGGATGCCGGAACAAGTCCGGCATGACGCCTAGCTTTTAGCTGCCTCCGCCAACCATAACCGGAAAGCCGTCATTGCGGGCGTGTCCTTGCGCGACATGAGCCGGGTCAGCCAATAGCCTCCGGTCAGGATTTCGGTGGGGAATGGTTGGACCAGGCGGCCCGCGATCAGGTCGTCGGCAAACATCAGCGGCGGGGCCAGCGCCACGCCGTGGCCCGCCTGCGCCGCAGCCACCATCGCCAGCGAGGTATCGAACACCGGGCCGTGGAGCGAAGGGCAGGGTGCGCCCGCAAGCTCGAACCAAAGCGGCCATTCATCGGCGCGGTAGGAGCGGAGCAGGGTCTCGCGTGACAAGGCTGAGGGCTCCGTCAGTCGGTCGGCGATAATGGGGCTGCATAATGGCGAAAGCGGCGCTTGGAGGATCGGTTCGGCATGGACGCCATGCCAGGCGCCGTTGCCGAAGCGGATCGCGAAATCGAGACCTTCGCCGGCCAGATCGACACGATTGTTGTTGGTCATCAGCCTGAGGTCGACGCGCGGATGATTGCGGCTGAAATCCTCCAGCCGCCTGAGCAGCCAGCCGGCGGCGAACGTGCCGACCACCCCGACATTCAACACCTCGCGCAACCGCCCGTCGGCATAGAGGTCGAGCGTCGCGCCGATCCGGTCGAACGCGTCGGCCACCGCCGGCACCAGCGCCTGGCCCTCATCGGTCAGTGCCAGCCCGCGCGGCAGGCGGCGGAACAGGGGCACGCCCAGCCGATCTTCCAGCGCTGCTACCTGATGGCTGACCGCGCCTTGGCTGACGCACAATTCGATCGCCGCGCGGGTAAAGTTGAGATGGCGCGCGGCGGCCTCGAACGCGCGCAGGGCATTCAGGGGAAGCTGGGCGCGTTCCATTGCATAGGCATGAATCAATCTCATGCCTCTGTCGAGATAAGATGCTTTGATCGAAAGGCCCTCTCACCATCATCATCACTCCCGGAACGATGAAGAGGGAGGCTTCATGGCATATTGGAAACTCGCTTTTGTCACCGCGCTTGTCTTTGCCGGCAGCGCAGAAGCGCGCCGCGCGCACGATCCCTTGCTGCGCCCGGTCGAACCTGTGGCGGCAAGCCGCTGGCTGGTCGACCAGCCCCCGCTTCACGTCTATGGCAATACATATCTTGTGGGCTTCGCCGGGCTCAACGTCGGGCTGATCCAGACCAAGGATGGCCTGATCTTGATCGACGGATCGGTTCCGCAAGGCGTGAAGGCGATCGAGGCGCATATTCGCGCGCTCGGCTTCCGCGTGCGGGACGTGCGCTACATCCTCAGCACCGAACCGCATTTCGATCATGCGAGCGGCATCGGCGCGCTGGCCCGCGACAGCCATGCGACCGTGCTGGCGGGCAAGGCTGCAGTCCGTGCGCTTGAGACGGGCGTGCCTGGCGCGGACGATCCCCAGGCTGGCTACCATGCGCGCTATCACGGCGTCGGCCCGGTCAGGGGCGTGGGCGACGGTTATAAGGTCAACCTCGGTGGGGTTACCGTCACAGCGGTCACCACCCCGGGACATACGCCCGGCAGCACGAGCTGGACCTGGCAATCCTGCGAGCAAGGCGCCTGCAAGCAGGTCGTTTTTTCCGCGAGCCTCAACCCGATCTCGGCGGACGATTATCGCTTCACCGATCCGGCGCATGCGGGCGAACGCGACGGCTTCCGTCGCAGCTTCGCGACGATGAAGGCAATGCCCTGCGATGTGTTGATCAGCGCGCATCCGAACCAGTCCGGTGGCGACGAGAAAGCGAGGCGGCTTCGCGCCGGAGAACAACCCAATCCATTCGTCGATCCGAATGCTTGCCGCGCCTATGCGGCACGGTCCGAGAAGGCATTCGAGCAACGCGTCGCCGACGAAAAAGCCGGGAAAGTGAAATGAGGCAGGCAATTCTGGCATTGGCGCTCGGCCTCGCCGGCTCGGTACAGGCCGCAACCTGGCGGCCTTCGCCCGGTCATGAGCAAGTCCCGCTCTGGCCCGGTGCCGCACCCGATCCACTACCCGTAAGCGGGCCGGAATTTGCCCATAGCGACCCCAAAGCACTGATCGGCGGCAGGACGGTCGTCGTGATCGAACGGGTGTCGCAGCCGACGCTCACACTCTATCGGCCCAAGGCCAGGAATACGGGCGCGGCGGTGATAGTCTATCCCGGCGGCGGGTTCTGGATCCTGGCGATGGACCTTGAAGGTACCGACGTATGCGACTGGCTCACCACCAGAGGCATCGCCTGCATCCTTGTGAAGTATCGCGTGCCGGGCAATCGCCTTTATCCGCGCTCGGGTCCCTATCCCGACAACCCGGTTGCGACGGAGGACGCCCAGCGGGCGATCGCGCTCACGCGCTTCCATGCGAAGCAATGGGGGATCGATCCGCACAAGATCGGCGTATTGGGCTTTTCCGCGGGCGGCTATCTCGTCGCCGCGACTAGCACGCTCGGTCGCATCTACAAGCCGGTCGATGCGATCGATCAGACGAGCGTGCGCCCTGACTTCGGCATCGCGCTTTATCCCGGCCATCTCTGGCTCGACGATGAAAGCAAGGTCGAATTGAATCCCGATGTACCCGTCAACGCGCATACGCCGCCGCAATTCATTGTCCAGAACGAGGATGATCCGGTCGACAGCATCAACAATTCGCTGGTCTATTATGCCGCGCTCAAGAAAGCGGGGGTGCCGACTGAGATGCACCTCTACGCGAAGGGCGGACATGCGTTCGGCCTGCGCCACGATCCCGCCAAGCCTGCCACTGATTGGCCGAAGTCGGCCGAGCGATGGCTGCGGACGATCGGGGTGATCGAATAGAACATCATCATACGCGTGCAGCGTCATCGCGAGCGGAGCGACGCGATCCAGTCCATTCCAGCGCCGGAGATGGATTGCTCGTCCCCCGGCGTTCGCCAAGGTCCGCGCAATGACCACTTTTGTCAGCGCAAGCAGATCATATTCTAACCAGCAAAAGCGCGGCTCAACGCATCGAGAAACAGCCGCACCTTGAGGCTGGCGAGCCTGCGTGAATTCTGGAGCGCCCAGATCTCGACCTTCGGGCCGTCCGCAACGCCCAGTCGGGTCAGGCGTCCGGCTGCTATGTCGCTAGCCACCATCAGTTTGGGGACGAGCCCAAAGCCGGCGCCGGCAAGCAACGCCTCTCGTACCATCAGGAATGACGAGAAGCGCAGCCGCGCACGGGGTTGCAGGGCGCGGGGGCCGTCTGGCGTTTGGACGCGCCAGACCGCGTCGGCGGGCATTGAGGTCAGCCCGACCGCGCTGATCTCCTCGCTCGCCAGCAGAGCCGTTCCCGGCGCCCCGACGAGCAACAGCTCGTCCTCCAATATGCGCCGTCCCACCAGCCTCTCATCGGGGGCGGGGTTGACCCGGATGACGATGTCGAAACCGTCCTCGACCGGATCGGCCTTGCGGTCTTCGGCGACGATTTCGAGCTCCACTTCCGGATACGCCCGCGCGAATTCCGCACTTATCGCCGTCAGTGCGACGTGCGACAGGACGATCGGCGCGCTGATCCGCAGCCGGCCGCGCGGTACGGAAGCGCTCGATCCCACCGCAAGCTCGGCTTCGGCGATATCCTGAAGCGGGCCTCGCGTGGCCTCATGCAGCGCCAAGCCTTCGTCGGTCAGCCGAAGTTGGCGCGAGCCGCGCTCGATCAGGCGCACGTTCAGGCTCGCCTCGAGCTCGCTCACCTTGCGCGACAACGTCGCCTTGGGCCGGCGGGTCGCACGCGCCGCGCGGCCGAAGCCACCATGGAGTGCGACCAGGTTGAAATCGCGTAGCCCCTGCAGGTCCATCGTCGTTCCAAATTTGAGACGTTGAGTCCCAATACTGCCATCTATTCGCAAAAGCCGGAACAGGTACTTTCGCTCCATGGACGCCCGGCCTTCGCGGCGCCCCTTGAAGGAGACAGACAATGGCTATTCTGGTGACGGGTGCTTCTGGCCTGATCGGCTCGCAGGTTCTTTCTTTTCTCAAGCCCGATGCGGTCGAGATCCGCGCGCTGACGCGCTCGCCGGAAACGGCGAATTTCCCGGCGGGCGTGACCGCAGTGAAGGGCGATCTTTCCGATGTGGAGGGCTTCCGCGCGGCACTGGAGGGCGTGAGCACGCTCTTCCTGCTCGGGCCCAACGTCGCCGACGAATCCACCCAGGTCCTGCTCGCGCTCAACGCGGCGCGTGATGCCGGGGTGAAGGGCGTGGTCTATCTGTCGGTGTACAAGGCGGGCGAATTTGCCGACCTGCCCCACTTCGCGAGCAAGGCGGCGGTCGAGCGGATGATCGAGGCGTATGACCTGCCCGTGACGGTGTTGCGCCCGGCTTTTTTTATGCAGAATGACGTCCGCCTGCGCCAGGCGCTGACGACCTACGATGTCTACGGCATGCCGATCGGCAAACGGGGCATCTCGATGGTCGACATTCGCGACATCGGCGAGGCGGCGGCGAAGGAATTGATGCGCCGCGAGGAGGCCGACGGCCCGCTACCGCGCGTGGCCTATGATCTGGTCGGGCCCGACGCGCTGACCGGCGACGATCTCGCCACGCTCTGGAGCGAGATTCTGGATCGGCCCATCGCCTTTGGCGATGATCTGGAGGCCTTCGAACAGAATTTGAAGCCCTTCGCGCCGGCCTGGTATGTCTATGATCTGAAGCTGATGATGCGGCGCTACCAGTTGCAGGGCGCGATTGCCTCCTCGGCCGAGGTTGCGCGGATGGAGACGTTGCTCGGTCATCCGGCACGCACCTATCGCGCTTTTGCCGAGGAGTTGGCGGCAAGTTGGAACTAAACCCCCTGTTGATCGGCGCCCGTCTCCTCACCGGGAGGCGGGCGCCTTCTCATGTCAGGTCGTGGACCCATGAACGACCGCTATCGGGCGGAGGAGAGTCAGTCGCGACCAATCCAAGTTCGGATTGAAGCAGGGTGAGGTTCAGTCGCAGCGCTTGAACGTGCCCTGTACGATCGCATTTGGCGGATGCGGTGGAAGCGGAAAACCAGTCGTATCACCATGTTCGCCACCTCGAACACGTTCCGTGTGCGCTGCTGGAAGCGACTTAATAAGCAAGAAGTCGAATTCCTCTTTCTTACGTCGAACGATATAGAGTTCCTGAGTCTGAAACGGCTGCTCCTCGTTGGGAATTGGAGGTTCCTCGGTGCCAGCCAGTAGTCCGACATACATCAAGCCGTCGATTGCCTTTAAGCCGTCATTATGTTTAAGCTCGTAATGACCTTTGACGGGGATGGTTCTATATTCCGGCGCGCCGCCGCGATATAAGTGTATCAGGCCGTGGAAGTCCTTTTTGTCGAACCTAAATAAAGCGAGCGTAGCTTGCGGAGTGTAACCACCGCTGCCGTCTGGCGCCTGCGCCACCCAGGTGGCCGAGTAAGAGCCCGTGAGATTGGTATCGGTCATACAATACTCCCGTCGACGTACTTTCGAGACGAAGAATTAGCCACCCCGGGCGCGCTCGCGCCGGTATTGAGCGATGAGATCCGCTTCATTTGCCTTCACCCGCGATACGCAGGAGCGAAAACCGCAGGTTTCCTGCGTAGAAGCAGCAATCAGTATCCAGCCCCTTGAGTTGGGCACTGTCGCGGAGACGTGTCGGTATAATCATACCAGACCTCCTTGTACGAGCCCGTTTCAAAAGTGACGCGCTCGACATTAGGGTGGACCGCAAGGGAATGATTCGACAGGACGAAAACCTGACGAAACGCCGATATTGTTCTGATCGAAAACCGATTGGCTTCGCGGGGCAGGATGGGCGATGCGCGCGTTCGTCCGACGGCACCGATTACGTCCAACCTCAACAGTATTTCAGGGCGCTATCGAATGCATCGAGCGCTGCACGCTCGCGGTTGCGCGCAAGCAAGTTGGCCGTCGTGCAGACCTCTTTCTTTGAGGCTGCTTGAGAGTCGGACAACACAACGCTGGCTGAAAGCGCCCGGTTCGTGGCGCAGAACTAATAATCGGCATTTCATCAGGAGAAAATCAGGTCCTGATCCTCCCAGAACGCCCACGGGAATGCGAAGCGAGGGCGCCAGAAAACTGCCGGCGCGGCCAATTTTGACTGGGGGAACGAGCGATGAAGCGTTTGAGGAAATTTCATGATCGCAGCGCCGATGCTCAAAACGCTGGAAGAGCCGGCGTGCGCGACAGCGGTCAACGTTGGGAGGTGATGGTCGTGGGAAATCTTGCACGGCATAGCGTGGCAATCGCCGCTGCATTCGTGACCGCGGGCGCGGCTTCCGCTGCGCTGGTCACGCCAGTCGCGGCGACTATCGACAATCAAAGCTTCGTCTCGACAGACGGCAAATTCTTGGACCGACTGGACGAGAAGAAGGACGCCTGGCTGCTCGTGCCGCGGTCATTCTCTACGCTGACGGGCCTGACCTATGTCTCGGACGACGGCGATTTCGCGGCGATCGGCCAGCAATTCAACGCGAATTGGAGCTCCTCCGACGCCGGCTCGATCGACTTCAACGTCGATGAAATCGTCAACCCGAAGGTGGCCGATGTTGGCGTCAGGGCCGGGAATTCGTTCGGGGGCTTGGACTATTCCGAATGGACCTACCGTTTCGTGGCTGAAGCTGACAGCGTCCTGACCGTCAATTATGATTTCACCGGCAATTTCCTGATGCCTGCCGGCACCAACACGGACGTATGCAATTGCGGCGGAATCGAGCTGTACGACGTCACTCACAATTATTACATCGGGGACAGCCTGCCGGGGCCGAGAGATGGCTTCGAACTCAACGCAGGCGACACATATGTCATGCTCTTCGACATGGCCGTCCATATCTTTCTGCGAGACAAGCCGCCGGTAGCTGGATCCTATTCGATCAGCGCCAAGGACCATATCGACTTTACCATCACCGATCGACCCGGCAGCAGCGCGCCCGAGCCCAGTGCGTGGGCAATGATGCTCGCCGGCTTCTCCGCCGTCGGTTTGACGCTGCGGCGGAGGCGTCGCTTCGTCGTGAGCGATCGCCCCGGCCGTCCATGATCCAGAGATGGGAGTTCGACGGCGATCCACAGATGGGGCGGGTAGCGTCAATCTGATCGAAGCGGGCAGAATGAACAAGCGGCCGATGTCAGTCCTCGATTGGCGTGCTCAGGTCGAGGCGGATGATCGTGTCGACCGGATCGACATGACCCTTGTCGATCCGCACGGCGACGCCGGACGGGGTCTGATCGAAGCGGACGGTCCCGCCGGTAAGCGCCTGCGCGCGCAGGATCTTCTGGGAGAGGGGCGGCAATCGGAGGCCGCCTTCGGGCCATTTCAGCACGTGCAGATAGAGCGCTCGGCCATGGTGGGTCGATCCATAGACGTCGTCGACCGGCTGGAAGGGGCCCGGCCGCGTGTTGAACAGGCTTTCGCCATAGCGGCCGGTCCATTTACCGAAGGCGGCGAGCAGGCGCACCTGGCCGGGCGGGATGACGCCATCCGCGTCGGGCCCGACATTGACGAGCATATTGCCGTTGCGCACGACCGCATCGACGAACAGCCGCTTCAATTGGTCGAGCGGGACCAGCCGCTGGTCGGGCGTATAACCCCAGGCGCCGTGTTCGGTGAGGCTGAACGTCTTCTCCCACGGCTTGTCGCGGATGGGGCCGCTGATCGGCCCGCCGCCTTCCGCGACGTTGAAGTCGCCCTGCCAGCCGGAGCGCGGATTGATTACGATTTTGGGCTGGTTCTTGCGGACCATCGCGTTCAGCATTTCGGGGTGCCAGAACCAGGCGGCGTCGGCGTCGCTGCCTTTGTGCGCCAGCCAGCCGCCATCATACCAGAGGATGTCGATCTTGCCGTAGCGGCTGGTCAGCTCCGCGACCTGATCATAAGTCTGCTTGCGGAAGAGCGCGGCATTTTCCGGCAGGCCCTTGACGTCGAAATAAGCGGGAAAGCGCCAGTCGAGCGGCGAATAATAGATGCCGACACGCAGATCGTGCCTGCGCAGCGCATCGACATAGGCGCGAATGAAATCCCGATGCGCGGGGGCGTGCATCGAATCGAATTGTTCGTAGCTGCCCGGGCTATCGAACAGCGAGAAGCCATCATGGTGGCGCGCGGTCATGACCATATAGCGCGCGCCGGCGCTGCGCGCGGCGAGAGCCCATTTGTCGGCGTCGAAATGCTGCGGATTGAATTGCTGCAGGAGCTTGCGATAGTCTGCCGCGAGCACATGATCGTTGAACATGTGCCATTCGCCCTTGGCGGGAATGGCGTAGAGCCCCCAATGGACGAAGATGCCGAGCTTGGCATCGCGCCACCAGGCCATGTCCTTGTCCGAAAGACGGAGCTCAGGCGCCAGCGCGGCTTCGCTGGTGTCGGCCTTCAGCGCGGATTTAAGTTCGTCGGAGACCGCCTGCGACTGTGCCGGCACAGAATTTCCCAGCGCCGCCGCCACGAGCAATGCCTGAAATGCGCCCCATATCCGCGTTGGCACCACGCTCATTCTCCCTTCTGTTTTTTCTATATGAAAGTCGTATTCATATAGACAGGGATTTCGTAGTCTGCCCTCTACTGCGCCCGACCGCCATTCATCGAGCATTCCCGCAGCTTCGGGATCGCCTCGGAGGCGTCGAGTGGCACGCTCGTTAACAAGGCCGGGCCGAGTAACAGCCCGAAATGGTCGCTCGCAGCGAGATCGCGAAGGATCCGCTGCGCCTCGCCGGCATTCTTGAAGACGAGCGTGAAGTAAACGGTGTTTCCGATTTTCTCATAGGGCAGATTGCGGCTTCCCCAGGATTGATCGGCAGAGTCGCCTTTCCTGAACGCGAGACCCAGTTCCAGGTCACCCTTCACCGGCAGATATGTCATCCAGTCGTTGGTCCAGATCAGCAGGACGCCCTCCTTGTCGGCGGCGTAAAGGATAGTCAGCCCTTCGGTCTTCTTACCGTCTTTGCTGCGGTAGAAGCGCTGCATCAGGCATCGTTGCGAAGGAGCCTGGGCTGAGATCTCCCAGTCGCCAACCTTGGCGTAGGTTGAATCGGCGGCTTGGGCAGCGCCTGCCGTGAGCAGCGCGGACACACCAATCACCCAGCCTTGCATTCTCATTGCGTTTCCCCCGTTCGGCGAGGGCGTCCGTTAGATGCGCAAGGGTTAAGGATCTCGCGTTTTCCAGCGGAGGTCGCGACGATCTTTTCCGCAAGGCAGCTTGGTCGTCAGGCCATGTAATATCCGCTTTTCAGTCATCCGCCACTTATGGCTTCACGATTTAGGCCGAATTCCCAATGGCCTGATATTCGCGTGTCAGCGCCTGATAATCCTCCATTCCGGGGAAGCGATCGAAGCTGTGCTTCGCCGGCGTTGTCGCCCAGGGCAGTTTCTCGGCGGTCTGGGTTTCGATGAAAGGCGTGAAATCGCGATGCTCGTCGAGCATGGTCGGGCGCAGATTGACCAGCCCGAACTGCTCGACCCGCGTGAACATCCACGTCTTGCACCCTCGCAGAAATGATGGTGCGCGGGCTCGCCGTGCAGCCCGCCGATCACGGTCTCGCCTCGCATCACCTCCAGCCCGTCGATCGGCAGCCCCATGCTGAGCGAGAAGGCGCTCGCGCTCATCGACTGGCAGCCGAAGCAATGGCAGGCCATGGTCAGCATCGGTGGCTTGGTCACGCGGATGCGAACGCGGCCGCAGCGGCAGCCGCCGTCCCAAGGGAGCTTCCAGTCGGGCATGTTCCTCTCCTACAAGCATAAGCGATGACGCCTGCTTTCGAAGCCCCAACGCAAGCCGCGGCCCCAGGTTCGCACACCGTGACGCGCCGCTGATGGGGCTCCGCAAGGATATCTGGCGGCCCGCCATCGCCTGCGCACCGATCGAGCAGATCGTCGCGCAGGGCTCGCTGGAAGGCGTCCCGCTGATATGGCTGCCGCCGATGGGAAGCTTTCGCTTTCTCGCGGACCCGTTCGGATGGTGGCGCGACGGCCGGCTCCACATCTTCGTCGAGGCCTATGACTATCGCGATCGGCGGGGCACGATCGAGGTTCTGACCTATGACGACGCGTTCGAGCTTGTGGATCGCCGGCCGGCACTTTCCTGCCCCTGGCACCTTTCCTATCCCTTCCTCGTCGAGGCCGAGGGCGAGATGTGGATGCTGCCCGAAAGCCATCGTTCGGGCCGCCTGACGCTCTATCGCTCGGTTCGCTGGCCGGACGTCTGGGAGCCGGCGGGGAACATTCCGCTCGACGCGGTCGGGATCGACGCCTCGCCGATCTTCCATCAGGGGCGCTGGTGGCTCTTTTATTCCCCGATGGGGAGCGAGGAGGACAAGATGGGGGCGCTCCATTGCGCCTGGGCGGAGCGGCTTCAGGGCCCCTGGACGCCGCATCCGCTCAACCCCGTCTTGCGCGATCTCGCCGGCGCTCGTCCGGGCGGGACGCCGTATGTGGGCGGGGACGAGGTGATCCTGCCCGTCCAGGATTGCCGCCATACCTATGGCGGCGCCATTTCGGCGTTGCATATCGCGGTCACTCCGACCGCTTTTTCATCACGGCTCGGCACGCCGATCCGCCCGCCGGCGGCCGCCGCCCCTTTCACCGAAGGCCTGCACACACTTTCCGCGGCGGGCGCAGTGACGCTGGTCGATATGAAGCGGACCGAACTTTCGCCGCATGGCCTTGCCATCGAGATTCGGCGCGAGGCCGGCAAGCTCCTTCGCCGTTTCTCCTAGAGCCTGATCGTTATTGGAGGAGGCGCTCTGCGCTCCCCCCGAGGACGTGAATCAGGCTCTATTCAAATCTAGGAGCGCAGCTCAACCTGCGCGGTCCGTCGGGGCCATGCGAATTCCCAGCCGGCGCGATGCGGGCGCCTGTCCTCCCGCCCGCAAACATTGTCGAACAGCGCAAGATATTGTCGCGCTATTCCGTCGATGCGGAAGGGGCTGGCGATCGCGGCTAGCTGGCGCGGATCGGGGGCCGGTGCGGCGAGCATCGCCTCGATCGCCGTCGCCAGCGCGGGCACGTCGCGGACGGGCACGACCCGCCCGGCTTGGTCGCTGCGCAACAGATCCAATGTGGCGGGCGTGCAGCTAGTGCAGACGATCGGGCGCCCCGCCTCCAGCGCCTCGACCAATACGGCGGCATAGCCCTCATAATCGGAAGACAGGACGAACAACCGGGCCTGGTCGAGCAACGGCCTGATGTTCCGCACATAGCCCGGCATGCTGAGCCGCGAGGCGACGCCCAGCGATCCGGCCAGATCAAGAAGATTCTGCCGTTCCGGGCCATCGCCCGCGATCACCAGTCGTGCTTGTTCGTTGCCGACGCGCGCGAAGGCCGCGATCAGGGACGCGAAGCCCTTTTCGGGCACCAGCCGGCCCGCCCCGAGAATGACGGGCGGCCCTTCCGGAATGGGTTGCGGCGGGGGCGCGGACGCTTCGAGCGCCGGCAGCGGGATGTGCGCGACGCGGCCATGGCGCAATATCCAGTGCGCCTCGCCTTTCGCCGAGGGGGCGAGCGTGACCACTTCCTCCGCGCCGCGCAGCAGGTAGCGCATGCGCGCGTTGAAACCGATCTGGCGCAGCCGGCCGCGCTGCGGTTTCTGCAGCGCCGCGCTGACCTGCACGACCACCTTGGGGCGCACCGAGGCCTTGATCCGGTTGAGCGCGGGAATGATCGGCCAATGATAATTGCCCGGCACCCACACCACGTCGACCGGATACCGCGCGAAATGGTCCGCGGCGAGGCGGGCGAGCCGCCAGCGCGATCCGGCGCCGCGCGCAATCGGAGTCCGCGCGGCGACCACGCGTACATCATTGGTCACGAAGGAGCGCAGTGGCCCATCCTCGCTTCCACAAAACAACGCCACCTCCGCTCCGGCTTGCGCCCAGGCGGTGGCAAGTCGTGCCGCTATTCTCTCGGTTCCCCCCAAAGAAAAATCATGCAGTACAACGCCAACGCATCGATGCCTCAAGAAGCCCCTCCCCTGGCTTCAATTCCCCGAATTACCAGACGCCGCCCGGGGGCTCTTTCCACACCCCCGATGCCAAAATTTGTTACGGACCCGTTGCGTGAGGGCAAGGGACATAGAGCTTCCGATCGGCGATTCCGCGCACTAACAAGGGCTTATATGAAAGACAGTGCGACCCCCGACCCGATGGCCGAACGCTCGCGCGCCTCGTCGCCCTGGGTGATTTCGGCCTTCCTGCTGTTCGGCGCGAGCCTGGCGATGCGCTTTCCCGGCGTGGTTATGTATGACAGCGTCACGCAATATGCGCAGGCCAGCGCGGGCGCTTATGCGGATTGGCATCCGCCGATCATGGCGCGCACCTGGGCGCTGCTGAACCACCTCAAGAACGGGACCGAGCCCTTTTTCCTAGTGCAGATGCTGCTCTGGTGGGGCGGGATCGGCGCACTTTCGGCGGCGCTCGGGCGGCAGCAGAGGCATGGCGCCGCCGCCTTCGCTCTGCTCGTCGGGATCGCGCCGCTTTGGATCGGCTGGGTCACGGTGCTGCTCAAGGATGCGCAGATGGCGTGCTGCCTGGTCGGCGTTACCGGACTGGTAGCGCATTGGCGGTTGGACGAACGGCCGATGCCGCGATGGGCAATCGCGCTTATGATATTGCTGATCGCTTATGCGACATTGGTGCGCGGCAACGCCGTATTCGCGACGATTCCCTTCGCGCTTGCTTTGCTCGATTGGCCGCGGCTGCCGAAGCTGTGGCACAAGGCCGCCGCGGTCTTCGTGCTGATCGGCGCGGTGCTGGTCGCCGGCCCTGTTTTCAACCAGCGCATCCTGGGTGCCCAGCACACCAAGGTCGCGAACAGCTTGCCGCTCTACGACATGGCGGGAATCGCGCATGAAGCGCCGCTCACGCGCCTGCCGGGGCTCGATCCGCAAGGCTGGGCAAGCGCCGAGCAGAAAAGTTGCTACACGCCATTCTTCTGGAACCCCTATGGCGAGAGCAGTCAGTGCGGTTTCGTCGCCGACGCGGTATATCGCCTGAACGATCGCCGGGTGGTGGCGGAATGGGCCCGGCTCGTCCTCACGCATCCGCTCGCCTATGCCGCGCACCGCATCGGTCACCTCAATGCCAATCTGCGTTTCTGGGTCGGCGCGGGTGAGCGCGAAGCCGATCCGCCGCTGGCGAGCGAACCCAACATGTTCGGCTTGGGCGCTCCCGCCAACCCCGGTGGCCAGGGCCTGATCGCCGCCGCCCATATCATGGCGATAAGTCCGCTCGGCTGGCCGATTGTCTGGCTGGTTGTGGCCGGGGGGCTGCTCTGGGCGAGCATGGCGTTGAGCGACCCGCAGGCCAGGCTCGGCCGTGCGTTGGCGGGCTCCGCTTTCTGCATGAGCGCCAGCTTTGCGCTGGTCAGCATCGCCAGTGACCTGCGGTATCATCTGTGGTCGATGGTCGCCGCCGCGCTCGGGCTCGTTCTGTTGCTCGATACGCGCCGGCTCGACCCGCGGCGGGGCTTGATCGCGGGCGGCGTTGTGATCGGGGTAATTCTGCTCGGCACGATCGCGCGGTTGGGCGCGGCGTCGCCCGTCTACGTCCCTTTACCGCCGGTCGTCCTTCCGCCGGCGCATGTGATATGAGCGACGATCCGCTCCGCAAGATCCGCGACGATTTCGCCGCCGCGGTCAACATGGATGCTGGCGCGCTTGAGAGTTGGCTTGCGACTGACGAGAGCCAGGCGGTCGGCTGGAAGGGCCCTAACGGCAAAGGCAAAGGCGAAAGCGTCGGGCATCGTTCGGGCCGCCGCATCGTGCAGATCCTGAACATGCCCGCCGCCGAACTCGAGCCGGACGATTATGCGCATATGCGCAAGGTGGTGGGTTTCGTTCGCCGCCACCTGGCACAACGCCCGAGCCGCAACCCCGAAACCTCGCGCTGGCGCTATTCGCTGATGAACTGGGGCCATGACCCCTGCGGGAAAGGCGGATGACCCAGTAGGCCGACACCATTGTTGCGTCGACGAAATTCGCCGTCCAGTCTGCCCCATCATCCGGACAGGGGTCGCTCATGAAATGGACTCTCGCAGCGTTCGGCGCGCTCGCAGCATTCGCCGCGACCACCAGCGCCTATACCGCAACCGTCGTAACCGCCGCGCATATGTTCGATCCCGCCAAGGGCGTGACGGTCGATAATCCGGTGGTGGTGATCGGCGACAATGGCCGGATCATGTCGCTCTCGACCGGCAACGCCGCGCGCCCCCAGATCCCGGCGGATGCCAAACGCGTCGACATGGGGGATGTCACCATCCTGCCAGGTCTGATCGACATGCATGTCCACCTGACGAGCGATCCGACGCTCTCGGGGTATCAGGGGCTGGAATATACCGACAATTTCTGGACCGTGGTCGGCGTCGCCAATGCCAAGAAGACGGTCGGGGCCGGCTTCACCACGGTGCGCAATGTCGGCTCGGGCAATTACGATGATGTCGCGCTCAAGCAGGGCATCGAGCATGGCTATGTCGAAGGACCGCGCATCGTCCCCGCCACCTATGCGATCGGCGCGATCGGCGGCCATTGCGACGCCACCGAATTCCCGCCGTCGGTCACGATCCCGTCGCCCCAGATCGCCACTGGCGCCGTCGCCTTCCGCGCTTTGGTGCGCACGCTACGCAAGAATGGGGCGGAAGTGATCAAGGTCTGCATGACCGGCGGCGTACTCTCCAAGACCGACTCGGTTGGAGCGCAGCAGCTTGCCTATGACGAGATCAAGGCGATCGTGGACGAAGCGCATATGCTGGGTATGCGGGTCGCGGTCCATGCGCATGGCACCGACGGCATCAACGATGCGTTGCGGGCGGGCGTGGACACGATCGAACATGCCAGCCTCGCCAACGAGGAATCGTTCAAGCTCGCCAAGGCGCATGGCGCCTCGTTCGACATGGACATCTACAATGACGATTACATCATGTCCGAAGGCGTGAAGAATGGCGTGTTCCCCGAAAGCCTCGCCAAGGAAAAGGTGATCGGCCGCAAGCAGCGCGAAACCTTCCGCGCGGCGCATGCGGCAGGCGTGAAGATGCTGTTCGGCACCGATGCCGGCGTCTACCCGCATGGCGACAATGCGCGCCAGTTCGCGACCATGGTGGAATGGGGCATGACCCCGGTCGAGGCGATCCGCGCCGCCACCAGCGACGCGGCGATTGCCTTGAACCGGGCGGACGACGTGGGGCAGCTGACGCCGGGCCGTTATGGCGACATCATCGCGGTCGCGGGCGATCCGACGAGGGACGTGCGCGTGCTCCAGCATCCCGTGTGGGTGCTCAAGGGCGGGCAAATCGTGACCGGGCCGGTGCGCTGAGCGGCATGGCGGAGAGCGGCAACAAGCTGGTCCTGTTCGCAGCACTCGGCGCCAATCTTGGGATCGCCGTCGCCAAGTTCGTGGCGGCGGCATTTACCGGCTCCTCGGCGATGCTGACCGAAGGGTTTCATTCGGTGGTCGATTCCACCAACCAGTTGCTTCTGCTTTATGGCGAGCGCGCATCGAACAAGCCGGCGGACGACATTCATCCGCTCGGCTATGGCCGGGAAATCTATTTCTGGAGCTTCGTAGTCGCGATCCTGATCTTCGCGACCGGCGCCGGCCTGTCCATTTATGAAGGCATCGAGCACATCCGGCACCCCAGCCGGATCGAGGATGCCACGATCGCTTATGTCGTGCTTGGCGTCTCCTTCCTGCTTGAAGGGGCGTCGTGGATCACCGCGGTGCGCGAGTTCCGGCGCACGCAGGGCGATCTTGGCTGGTGGAAGGCGGTGCGCCGTTCCAAAGATCCGAGTACTTTCATCGTCCTGTTCGAGGACAGTGCCGCCATGTTCGGTCTGGTTATCGCGGCGGCAGGCGTGTTCCTGACGCACTGGACCATGAACCCGGTGTGGGACGGAACCGCGTCGATCGTGATCGGCGTGGCGCTCGCAGGGGTCGCCTTCATGCTCGCGCGAGAATCGAAAGGGCTGTTGATCGGCGAGCGCGCGGACCCGGCTTTGGCCGACGCGATCCGCGCCGCCTTCGTCGCGCGCCCCGAGGTGACGGGCGTGCAGGAGGTGGTCACGATCCACTTCGCGCCGCGCAAGGTGTTCGTCGCTGCCAGCGTCGATTTCGAGGACCCGATCGCGGTCGGCGCGATCGAGATTCTGATCGCAGAGACCGAAGCGCAATTGCGTGCGGCCTGGCCGCAGATTGCGAGCGTCTACGTCAAGCCGAAGGCGAGCGCGGCGAACTGACGGGCCGATATCGGCGCAAGCGGGCCGGTCTCAGCACAGTTGCCGCCGCGCTCTAATGTGTCCCGGGCACCATGATGTAGATATGGTCCGGCAAGACACGTTCGACCCGGTAATTGGCGTTGATCAATTCGTAGAAGCTCTCGGGCAGGCGCGCATCGCCCCGATCGTACCGGTCGTCGCGCACGATAACGAGCGCGGCAAACTCGCGCCGTTCGATGCGGCCTTGCAGGTTCCACGGATCGCCATGGCGGCGCAGCTTCTGGCCATAGTTCGAGAAATCGAGCGTATAATCCTTGCCCGACCAGTAACAGAGCGTCGGCATCTCGCAGCCGATCGGCCCCCGACGCTCAGAGAGGAAGCGGATCGCCTCGCGCCAAGCCTCATCGGTGCGGTTCATCTCTCTCCAATCGGCCACGCGACGCGGCAGGGTGACGAGATCCTTGCCTGCGGCCGGGGCCACCACCAGCGTCATCAGCGCCAGCCGCATGACGGTGGAAAGATCCCGGCGGGAAAAAGACGACAAGGTGACCCCTAGAAGAATCGAGACCGCGATCACGGCGTCGAAATGCGCATTCTGGGACACGCCCGCGCCGAAACGTTCGAAGATGCCCAGCACAACCGCAAGCACTGCAAACCAGGCCAGGATCGTCAGCCTGAAGTCGGCTTTCCATCCGCGGAGCCTCGGCAAATAGGCAATGATGATGACTGAGGCTGGAAGGAGGAAGGAGAGGCTGATCAGGGCGGGGCCTATATAGCTGAAGTGAAGCACTCTTTGGTGAAACATGACCTGATCGATAAACGCCGGTCCGTATTTCACCTGGAGCATGATCAGGATCGCGGCCAGGCCGATTCCTCCCGTCGCCAGCCAGTGCTTGAGCGCCTGCCGGTCGTGCACCGCAAGGCCGATCGTGATGGCGATCGGAAGTGCGACCTGGTTATGCTTGATCAGGCCGGCGAGCAGCAAAATCAGGCATGCGGCAACGACGCGCTCGCGGCTCAGCACGGCCTGTCCGGGCACCATCAGGACGAGGAGGCCGACGAGTTGCAGCGCCTCCGCCATCCATTGCGGGTCGTCCGCCGCGATGTAGCGATAGGCCATCGTCACCGCGACCAGCAGGAAGCTGACTCCGCCCGCCCAGGCCCAGCGCGTGGATTTTCCCACGCGTGCGGCGATCCACCCGACCAGAAACGCCGATCCCAGCAGGCCGGCAAAGCTCAGGAGGCGGCCGGCAAGCACCAGATCCCCAGTGGCGCGGCCGAGCCAACCGACGATGTAGAAGGACAAAGGGGTATAATTGTTGGTGAGCGGCGAATCCGCATCCGTATAAATCGGCTGTCCGGCCAGCGCGCGCGTCGACCAATAGGCGTTCCAGCCCTCGTTATTGTTGACCGAGACGTGGTGGGTAATGCCGGCAAGCGGCGACGCCATCTGCACAGCGATACAAAACAGGATCAGTGCGGCCAGCGCGGCGGCAGACCGTCCGGCCATGCTGCTGTCCCGCAGCCAGTCGAGAGCCCGCGTGCGTGACGGAGCGACGGTTTGTGCCAGGGATCCGTCGCCTCCGACCGCTATTCTTTCCAGCGGCATGTCGGACGTGTGGTCGTGATGTGCGGCGTGGGGTAGAAGCGGCGGGAAATCCTTCATTCGGCGGCCTTTTGTGGTTCAAAGCTGGCTGGCGGATGAACCAACGCCTGCGCGCGGCCTTTCCGTCCGTTGCTGCGGTGCAACGAAGAATCTATGCGGTGGAGCGAGCCGAAGGCGAAGTCCCGTTGACGCTCACCGACTCCCTAGCTATAGGGCCGCTCGCTCGCGGGCCGGTCGAAGGCCGGTGCGGGTGCACTGAACATTGCCGATGTCTGGCAGGCCCCGGGAGGCGCAAGTCACCTGGGCCGTTTCGCATTTCGCGGAAACCGGGCGCGGTAAAGTAACCCTGTGAAAGGTGAAGGGCTTCATGCCGACGATTAACCAGCTGATCCGCAAGGGTCGCGAACCGCAGATCGCCAAGTCCAAGGTGCCTGCGATGGAAAAGAACCCGCAGAAGCGTGGCGTTTGCACGCGCGTCTACACCACGACCCCGAAGAAGCCGAATTCGGCGTTGCGCAAGGTGGCCAAGGTCCGCCTGACCAACCAGCGCGAAGTGATCAGCTACATTCCGGGCGAGGGCCACAATCTCCAGGAGCACTCGGTGGTCCTGATCCGTGGCGGCCGTGTGCGCGACCTTCCCGGCGTGCGTTACCACGTGCTGCGCGGCGTGCTCGACACGCAGGGCGTGAAGAACCGCAAGCAATCCCGCTCCAAGTACGGCGCTAAGCGTCCGAAGTAAGCCGATCGGCCCCGCCGACATAAGATTGTCTGGGGGCTGTCCGATCATCCGGCTGAAGTTTGTAAGGAAGAAATAAGATGGCTCGTCGTCGTCGTCCAGAAAAGCGCGAAATCCTGCCCGATCCGAAGTTCGGGGATGTCGTGCTCAGCAAGTTCATGAACAGCGTCATGCTCGACGGTAAGAAGTCCGTCGCCGAGAGCATCGTTTATGGCGCGCTCGAAACCGTCGAGACCCGCGCCAAGCGCGAGCCGCTCGGCGTGTTCCATGACGCGCTTAACAATGTCCGTCCGGGCATCGAGGTCCGCAGCCGCCGCGTCGGCGGTGCGACCTACCAGGTCCCGGTCGAGGTTCGTCCGGAGCGTTCGCAGGCTCTCGCGATCCGCTGGCTGATCAGCGCCGCCCGAGCCCGTTCGGAGCACACCATGGCCGCCCGTCTCTCGGGTGAGCTGATGGATGCGGCGAACAATCGCGGCAACGCGGTCAAGAAGCGCGAAGACACGCACCGCATGGCGGAAGCGAACCGCGCGTTCAGCCACTACCGCTGGTAAGGGCGGGCACTCTAGCGCCCGTTTGAATCATACCTACATAGTGGGGAGCCGGATCGTCCGGCTCCCCATATCGCTAAGGAAGCACACGTCATGGCCCGCAGCCATCCGCTCGATATGTATCGCAACATCGGCATCATGGCCCACATCGATGCCGGTAAGACGACCACGACCGAGCGCATCCTGTATTACACCGGCAAGTCCTACAAGATTGGCGAGGTCCATGAGGGCACCGCCACCATGGACTGGATGGAGCAGGAGCAAGAGCGCGGCATCACGATCACGTCGGCTGCGACCACGTGCTTCTGGAACGATCACCGCATCAATATCATCGACACCCCCGGCCACGTCGACTTCACGATCGAAGTCGAGCGTTCGCTGCGCGTGCTCGACGGCGCGGTTGCCTGCTTCGACGGCGTTGCCGGCGTTGAGCCGCAGTCGGAGACCGTGTGGCGCCAGGCTGAAAAGTATCACGTCCCGCGTATGTGCTTCGTCAACAAGCTCGACCGCACCGGTGCGAGCTTCGAGCGTTGCGTCGAGATGATCAAGGACCGCCTCGGTGCGCGTCCGGCCGTCCTTTATCTCCCGATCGGTATCGAGGGTGGCTTCAAGGGCCTCGTCGATCTGGTCGAGAATCGGGCGATCATCTGGCTCGAAGAGTCGCTGGGCGCGAAGTTCGAATATCAGGACATTCCGGCCGACCTGGCCGATGCCGCTGCAACCGCGCGTTCCGAGCTGATCGAGATGGCGGTCGAGCAGGACGACGATGTCATGGAGGCGTATCTCGAGGGCAATGAGCCTGACGTCGCCACGCTCAAGAAGCTGATCCGCAAGGGCACGCTGAACTTCTCGTTCGTGCCGGTGCTGTGCGGCTCGGCGTTCAAGAACAAGGGCGTGCAGCCGCTGCTCGACGGCGTCGTCGACTATCTGCCCAGCCCGCTGGACATCAAGGACGTCGAAGGCCTCAAGCTCGACGGCGAGACCCCCGATTCGCGCCCGCCGCGCGACGATGCGCCGATGTCGGCGCTCGCGTTCAAAATCATGAACGATCCCTTCGTCGGCACGCTCACTTTTGCCCGCATCTATTCGGGCAAGATGGACACGGCCTCGGTCGTGCTCAACTCGGTTAAGGACAAGAAGGAAAAGGTTGGCCGCATGCTGCTGATGCATGCGAACAGCCGCGAGGACATCCAGGAAGCGTTCGCCGGCGACATCGTCGCTCTGGCTGGCCTCAAGGATACCACGACCGGTGATACGCTCTGCGCGCAGAACGCACCGATCATCCTTGAGCGGATGGAATTCCCCGAGCCCGTGATCGAGCTTTCGGTGGAGCCGAAGACCAAGGCCGACCAGGAGAAGATGGGCGTCGCCCTGAATCGTCTGGCGCGCGAAGATCCGTCGTTCCGCGTCTCGTCGGACAACGAGAGCGGCCAGACTATCATCAAGGGCATGGGCGAGCTCCATCTCGAGATCCTGGTCGATCGCATGAAACGCGAGTTCAAGGTCGAGGCGAACATCGGTGCGCCGCAGGTGGCCTATCGCGAATCGCTCAGCCGCAAGGTTGACGTCGATTACACCCACAAGAAGCAGTCGGGCGGCTCAGGCCAGTTCGGCCGCATCAAGATCACGGTCGAGCCGGGCGAGCGCGGCCAGGGCGTGATCTTCATCGATGAGGTCAAGGGCGGCAACGTGCCGCGCGAATATATCCCGTCGGTGGAAAAGGGTATACGCGAGATCGCGGCAACGGGCTCGAAGATCGGCTTCCCGATCATCGATTTCACCGCGACGCTGACCGACGGCGCCTATCACGACGTCGACTCGTCGGCGCTGGCGTTCGAAATCACGGCCCGCGGCGCGATGCGCGAAGCGGCCCAGAAGTCGGGCATCAAGATCCTCGAGCCGATCATGAAGGTCGAGGTCGTGACGCCGGAAGATTATCTGGGCGACGTGATCGGCGACTTGAACAGCCGTCGTGGCCAGATCCAGGGCACCGACAGCCGCGGCAACGCGCAGGTCGTCGAGGCGATGGTCCCGCTGGCCAACATGTTCGGCTATGTGAACCAGCTCCGCTCCTTCACCCAGGGGCGCGCGCAATACTCGATGCAGTTCAGCCACTATGACGAAGTTCCCGCGAACGTCGCCGAAGAGGTTGTGGCAAAGCTGGCATAAGCCGAAAAAGCTGCTATTGGCGCGCTCCGCGAGGCGGGGCGCTCCCTTACTCCAAATCAATTCGAAGCAAGGTAGGACATCATGGCTAAGGCTAAATTTGAGCGGACGAAGCCGCACTGCAACATCGGCACCATTGGCCACGTCGACCATGGCAAGACGTCGCTCACGGCCGCCATCACCAAGGTTCTCGCCGAAACCGGCGGCGCGACCTTCGTCGACTATGCGAATATCGACAAGGCTCCGGAAGAGCGCGAGCGCGGCATCACCATCTCGACCGCGCACGTCGAGTATGAGACGCTGGCACGCCACTATGCGCACGTCGATTGCCCGGGCCACGCCGATTATGTGAAGAACATGATCACCGGTGCGGCCCAGATGGACGGCGGCATCCTGGTCGTCTCCGCGACCGACGGCCCGATGCCGCAGACCCGTGAGCACATCCTGCTCGCGCGCCAGGTCGGCGTGCCGCAGCTCGTCGTGTTCATGAACAAGGTCGACCTCGTCGACGACGCCGAGATCCTCGAGCTCGTCGAGCTCGAAATTCGCGAGCTGCTCTCGTCCTACGATTTCGACGGCGACAACATCCCCGTCATCGCGGGTTCGGCGGTTTGCGCGCTCAACGGCACCAAGCCGGAGATCGGCCATGACGCCGTGCTCAAGCTGATGGAAGCGGTCGATACCTTCATTCCGCAGCCCGACCGCCCGCTCGACAAGCCGTTCCTGATGCCGATCGAGGACGTGTTCTCGATCTCGGGCCGCGGCACCGTCGTCACCGGCCGTGTCGAGACCGGCGTCGTCAAGGTTGGCGAGGAAGTCGAGATCGTCGGCCTGATCGACACCAAGAAGACGGTCGTCACCGGCGTCGAAATGTTCCGCAAGCTGCTCGACAGCGGCCAGGCGGGCGACAATATCGGCGCGCTGCTCCGCGGCGTCGGTCGTGAGGACGTCGAGCGTGGCCAGGTTCTCTGCAAGCCGGGCTCGATCAAGCCGCACACCGAATTCTCGTCGGAAGTCTACGTGCTGTCGAAGGAAGAGGGTGGCCGTCACACGCCGTTCTTCGCCAACTACCGCCCGCAATTCTACTTCCGTACGACGGACGTGACCGGTGAAGTCGTCCTCCCCGAGGGCACCGAGATGGTCATGCCGGGCGATAACGTGAAGCTGGGCGTCAAGCTCATCGCGCCGATCGCGATGGAGCAGGGCCTGCGTTTCTCGATCCGCGAAGGCGGTCGTACCGTCGGCGCCGGGGTTGTCAGCTCGATCACCGCGTAATATAAGATACTTCGTATAAACCGGTCGATTCCCTCGGGGATCGGCCGGTTTGCTTTTTATGAGAGCGGCAAATTCGTGCCGTCATCCCAGCGAAAGCTGGGATCTCATGAGATAGAGCGAGCAGCTTGCCTCATGAGACCCTGATTTTCATCAGGGTGACGACGCCGAAGGCGTCGCCAGGCTCTTTCGCATCGGTAGGTACCATGGACAGCAATATCCGCATTCGCCTGAAGGCATTCGATCACCGCGTGCTCGACCAAGCAACCGGCGAGATCGCCGACACCGCCCGCCGCACCGGCGCCCTGACCCGTGGTCCCATTCCGTTGCCGACGCGCATCGAGAAGTTCACGGTCAACCGTGGCCCCCATATCGACAAGAAGTCTCGCGAGCAGTTCGAAGTGCGCACCTACAAGCGCCTTCTGGACATCGTGCAGCCGACCCCGCAGACCGTGGACGCGCTTATGAAGCTCGATCTCGCTGCAGGTGTTGATGTTGAGATCAAACTCGCGTAAGGCGCGAGCCTCCGCCGGACGGGTGATTCACCTGACCGGCGTTTTCGCTTCCCGCTGACGCCTTCAGGCACGCGGTCGAAGCGGGAAAGCAAGGATACCGAACGGCATCTTCCGCAAGGGAAATGACGTTGTCTGCGTCCCCGCTTTCAACAGTTTGGTGATCCGTCGCCGACTTGTTGGACACTGGCCCTGGCGGGGCATGCAGTTTTCATTGGGCTGGGGCTTCGAGTCATCGAAGCCTTTTTCGTTGGCAAGCTCTCCGGGAAATCGGCGAGCCTCTGTATGGGAAGGAGCAGATCATGCGCACTGGCGTGATCGCGAAGAAAATGGGGATGACCCGACTGTTCAAGGACGATGGGCGCCATGTGCCCGTGACGGTCCTGCAGCTTGAGGGTCTTCAGGTTATTGCGCGCAAGGAAGCGGCTCGTGACGGCTATGTCGCGGTGCAGCTCGGCGCGGGCGTGGCGAAGGCGAAGAACGTTGCCAAGCCGCAGCGTGGCCAGTTCGGCAAGGCCGAAGTCGAGCCCAAGGCGATCGTCCACGAATTCCGCGTGACCGAGGATAACCTCCTCGACGTCGGCGCGGAAATTTCGGCCGATCACTTCGTCGCCGGCCAGATGGTCGACATCCAGGGTCGCACGCAGGGCAAGGGCTTCCAGGGCGGCATGAAGCGTTGGGGCTTCGGCGGTCTGCGCGCCACCCACGGCGTCTCGGTCTCGCACCGCTCGCTCGGTTCGACGGGTCAGCGACAGGATCCGGGCAAGGTCTTCAAGAACAAGAAGATGGCTGGCCATATGGGCGACAAGAACCGCACCCAGCAGAATCTCGAGATCGTCGGCACCGACGCCGAGCGCGGCCTCATCTTCGTCCGTGGCTCGGTCCCCGGCTCGAAGGGCGGCTGGCTGTTCGTCAAGGACGCGGTCAAGGTTCCGGTTCACAAGGACGCGCCGAAGCCGGCCGGCCTGAAGGCCGCTGCCAACAGCAACAATGCGGCTCCCGCCGAGACGCCGGGCGAAGTGCCTGCGGCTCCGGAAGCCACCGAAGGCCAGGAGGGCTGATCATGAAGGTTCAGGTCAAGAACCTCGACGGCTCGAACGCCAAGAGCGATATCGAGCTCAACGACGCGATCTTTGGCGTCGAGCCGCGTGCGGATATCCTGCACCGTGTCGTCACCTGGCAGCTCGAGAAGCGTCGCGGCACCGCCCGCGGCACACGCGAGCGTTCGGATGTCGCGCGTACCGGCAAGCGTCTGGGCAACCAGAAGGGTGGCGGTACCGCTCGTCACGGTGATCGTGCCGCGCCGATCTTCATCGGCGGTGGTAAGGCGCACGGCGCTCGCGTCCGCGACTTCAATCCGTCGCTGAACAAGAAGATCCGCGCGCTCGGCCTCAAGATGGCGCTCTCGGCGAAAGCCAAGGACGGCAGCCTGGTCGTGCTGAACGGTCTGGATGTCGAAGAGGGCAAGACCAAGACGCTGGCTTCGCTGCTGTCGAAGCTGGGCTTCGGCAACAAGGCGCTGGTGATCGACGGCGATGCGCTGAACGTCAGCTTCGCCAACGCGTCGGGCAACCTGCGCGGTATCAATCTGATGCCGGCGGTCGGCGCCAACGTCTACGACATCCTCAATCATGACACGCTGGTGCTGACGCGTGCCGCAGTCGAGCAATTGGAGGCGCGTTTCAATGGCTAAGAAGCCGGCCAAAGCGGCGGTCGACAACCGCCATTACGATGTGGTGCTCGCGCCGCACATCACCGAGAAGTCGACCTTGCTCTCCGAGCATAATGCGGTCGTCTTCAAGGTAGCAAACGATGCGACCAAGCCCGAGATCAAGGCGGCGGTGGAGGCGTTGTTCAACGTCACCGTGACCGGCGTCAACACGATGGTCACCAAGGGCAAAACCAAGCGCTGGAAGGGCGAAGCCTACCGGCGTTCGGATGCCAAGAAGGCTGTCGTGACCCTGGCCGAAGGCCAGTCGATCGATATTACGACGGGGATCTGAGGCGATGGCGCTCAAGAATTACAATCCGACGAGCCCGGCTCGCCGCGGTCTGATCCTGATCGACCGCACCAACCTGTACAAGGGCAAGCCGGTCAAGTCGCTGACTGTCGGCCTGACCAAGTCGGGCGGCCGCAACAATATGGGCCACGCCACCGCGCGCGGCATCGGTGGCGGTCACAAGCAGAAGTATCGCTTTATCGACTTCAAGCGCCGGAAGTGGGATCAGCCCGCGGCCGTCGAGCGCGTCGAATATGATCCCAATCGTTCGGCGTTCATTGCGCTGGTGAAGTATGAGGACGGCGAAGTCGCCTACATCATCGCACCGCAGCGTCTCGCCGTCGGCGATACGATCATCGCCGCGAAGAAGACCGACGTGAAGCCCGGCAATGCGATGGAAATCGGCCAGGCCCCGGTCGGCACGATCGTCCACAATGTCGAGATGAAGCCCGGCAAGGGTGGTCAGATCGCACGGGCGGCGGGCACCTATGTGCAGATCGTCGGTCGCGACAAGGGCATGGTGATGGTCCGCCTGAACTCGGGCGAGCAGCGCTATATCCGGTCCGACTGCATGTGCACCGTCGGTGCCGTGTCGAACCCCGACAACGGCAACCAGAATCTGGCGAAGGCCGGTCGCAACCGCTGGCTCGGCTATCGTCCGCTAACGCGCGGCGTCGCGAAGAACCCGGTCGACCATCCGCACGGCGGTGGTGAAGGCCGGACCTCGGGCGGCCGTCACCCGGTTACCCCGTGGGGCAAGCCGACCAAGGGTCACCGTACCCGTAAGAACAAGTCGACGGATAAGATGATCATCCGTTCGCGTCACGCGAGGAAGAAGTAATGGCTCGCTCTGTCTGGAAAGGCCCGTTCGTCGAACTGAGCCTGCTCAAGAAGGCCGAATCCGCGCAGGATGGTGGCGCCCGTGGCGCGATCAAGACCTGGTCGCGTCGTTCGACCATCCTGCCGCAGTTCGTCGGCCTGACCTTCAACGTCTACAACGGCCGCAAGTTCGTGCCGGTGTCGGTCAACGAAGATATGGTCGGCATGAAGCTCGGCGAATTTGCGCCCACGCGCTTCTTCCCGGGTCACGCCGCCGATAAGAAGGGCAAGCGCTGATGAGCAAGCCAGCATCCCCCCGCAAGGTGGGCGACAAGGAAGCCCTTGCCGTCGCCACCTCGGTCCGCGGTAGCCCGCAGAAGCTGAACCTGGTCGCGGGCCTGATCCGCGGCAAGAAGGCCGGCGACGCGCTCAACATCCTCGCTTTCTCGAAGAAGGCGATGGCGGTTGACGTTCGCAAGTGCCTGGCTTCCGCGATCGCCAACGCCGAGAACAACCACAATCTCGACGTGGATGCGCTGATCGTGAAGGAAGCTTCGGTCGGCAAGGGCCTCGTGATGAAGCGCTTTGCGACCCGCGCCCGCGGCCGCAGCGCCCGCATCGTCAAGCCGTTCAGCCGCCTTCGCGTGGTCGTCCGC